>Ga0209810_1001705_pt1 | contig 31027 bp, 27 predicted proteins | sample Coa_R1_7_FD_187159 | JGI IMG/M metagenome (GOLD analysis project Ga0209810, IMG submission 187159) | Surface soil microbial communities from Centralia Pennsylvania, which are recovering from an underground coalmine fire - Coalmine... | ecosystem: Environmental > Terrestrial > Soil > Unclassified... | reverse complement strand
CGTTTCAATCCCCTACTTCGCGGGGCGGCCTTTGCAACCGCCATTTTGAACTCGGCCGGCCCTTCCTGGCAAGCCCCCATGAAGCCCTTCGTCGTCGTTTCGTCGTCGGGCTCGAATTGGGCGGGGGGTGGTCAACCCCCCCTCCTGGAGGCCGGTTTTGGGGTTGACCACCCTGTCGGCGCGCTCGACTCAGGGAAGGTGACAGCGGTGATGCGGATGGGGGCGACCGTCTCGCACACCGAAGCGATGATCATGGCAGCGCGACGGTGGATGGTTTGGTGTCGGACGGTGATCGATTGGGGGGCTTCGCGAACTCGGACCGGCGATGTGAAGACGGTCTGGAGGTTGACCACCCTCCTTGCGCGGTGATGGGGCATCTTCGGTCATCGATGTAGTGGGGATTTCTCCCCCTGGAGGGCAATTCAGGCCTGGAGCGCGCGCCCGCCCCCGGTTCGGTTCGGTCGGACGCGTCACACGAGCGCCGCTGGCGTCCATATCCATATGTGGAGAGTGTTGCAATGGGCGTGATGCGCAGGTTGAAGGCGGCGTGGCCCGCGGGCGCGGGCGGTCGGGGGACGGCCTCGTGGTCGCGGCCTCGCCCCCGGCCGTGGTCCGGTCCGGCGGACCTCGATCCGGGACGCCGGCCGGGCGAGCCGCCGCCCGGCGGGAGGCGGGCCAGGTGAGCGACCAGCCTGGGTGGGAGGACGTGGCCCTGGTGGCCTTCGAGACCGAGGGCAACCAACGCTACATCTTCGCCACCAACCGCCTACGCGAGAACGTGGGGGCCTCGGAGCTGATCCATCGGCTGGGGAGGATCGTCGCCCAGGGGGTGCGTGAGCTGGGAGGCCCCGACCTCCTCGGCGCCGGGGCAGAGGCCGGGGCGATCGACGCCGCGGCGCTCCTGAGCCCGGATCGGAACCCGCCCATCGAGCGTGGAGGAGCCTTCGAGGTGATCACCGCCGGCTCGGGCCAGGCCCTGGTCCTGGCTCAGGGGATGGCCCGGGGCCGCGAGCTGGTGGCCTACGTCACCGGCGCCTTCCTCGAGCGCGCTCCGGGGCTGGTGGTACGGGGCTCGGTGGTCGAGCTGGGGGACGAGCCGCTCCATCGCTGCATCCGCCAGGCAGTGCGGCGTCGATCCGAGATCGCGGCCCGGGCTCCGGCGCCCGAGCTTCGCTTCGCACGGCTCCCCGTCGTGGCCGACTGCCGTTACAGCGGGTATCCGGCGATGACCATCGATCCCGCGGCCGAGGGCGGGGAGGGGGCGGCGGTGTCGGCCTCCAGCCTGGCCAAGTCCCGGGCGGCGGCGGACGCCCTGGAGCGGCTCCGACGCCAGCTCGGCGAGTCCGGGCGGCTCCTGCCCCGCAACGTCACCAAGCTGGAGGAGGGGCTCCAGGGGCGGCGAGGCGAGGCGACCTGGCTGGGCCTGGTCCACGCCGACGGGAACGGCCTCGGCCAGGTCTTCCTCGACTTCCACCACCTGGCGGGGGCCACGGCCCCGGAGGACCGCCGTCGCTACGCGGACACCCTGCGCAGCTTCTCGGCCGGCATCGACCTGGTGGCGGCCTCCGCCTTCCGCGTGGCGGCCCGACGGTTGCTCGAACACCAGGGCTCCGAGGACGAGGTCCTTCCTCTCCTCCCCCTGATCGTCGGCGGCGACGACCTGACCGTGCTGCTCGATGGCCGCCATGCCCTGACCTTCGCCCACGACTACCTGGCGGCGTTGCTGCGCTGGCCCGAGGGCCTCGACCGCGCCCTGGAGGCGGCGGTGAGCACGGTCCGCGAGATCCTAGGGCGGGCGGCGGAGCGGCATGGCCGTCGGGCCGAGCTCACCGCCTGCGCTGGGGTGGCGGTGGTCAAGCCCCACTACCCGTTCCATGCTGCCTACGAGCTGGCCGAGGACCTGCTCCGGTCGGCGAAGCGCCACAAGCCCGAGTCGGCGCTCGACTTCCAGGTGCTCTACGACAGCACCGACGCCCGGCTCGCGGCCCTCCGGGAGCGACTGCACCGTTCCCTGCCGGACCCGAGGGCGCTCCGGCTCCACGCCCGCCCCTACACCCTCGGGGAGTTCGGTCGCTTCCTGGGGCGGTTGCGGCAGATCCGCGAGCGCCAGGGCGAGCAGGCCATCCCCCGCTCGGCCCTGGCTCGACTGCGCGAGGCCGCGGTCCAAGGCAGGGAGGTGGGCGACGCCCAGCTCGCGCTCGAGCTGGCCCGCCACCGGAAGACCTTCCTCGGGGAGCTCTACCCCAACTCGCTCTTCACGCCCCCGGTCACCGACCTCCTCGACCTCCTGGAGGCGGCCGAGGTCTGGAACCTCTTCGGGGAGGGGGGAAGTCATGGCTGACGCCCTCACGATCGAGATCGAGTTCGTCTCCGACTGGCAGGTGGGCTCCGGCACCCGTGCGCCCACGGTCGACGTCCTGGTCGCCCGCGACGGCGACGATCTCCCCTACGTGCCGGCCAAAACGCTCACCGGCATCTGGCGGGACGCCTGCGAGGTCGCCGCCCGGGCCCTGGACGGTGGCGCCGCCGGGGCCTGGACGAGGTGGGTGCGCCACCTGTTCGGCGACCAGGCCGTGGACCCCCGTCCCGGGGCCGCTCCCCCGAGCCCGGCGGCCCTGCGCATCTCGCCGGCCGGGTTCGGACCGGCGATCCAGGAGCGGCTGCGCCGGGCCAGCTCCCGCCACGGGCCGGATTCTCCCGACCTCCGGTGGATCCGGGCGGCCTTCACCTTCGTCAAGCCCGGGGTCAGGATCGACGAGCGCAGCGGGCGGGCCATGGACGACTTCCTCCGCTTCGAGGAGGTGGCCCGGGCCGGGGCCGTGCTGAGCGCCCCGGTGGAGCTGCCCGCGGAACTCGGCGAGGAGGGCCGGGAGGCGGCGCTGGCGCTGCTGGCGGCCGGGGCCGCCCTGATCGAGCGCCTGGGCGGGGGCCGGCGCCGGGGGCTGGGGCGCTGCCGGGCCAGGCTCCTCCAGGGGACGACCGAGGTGGACGCGCTCCGCCTCCTGGAACGCATCGAGGTCCCGCCGGAACCCGGACCCTCGGAGTCCCCGCCGACCATCCTCCATCCCCTCTCGGGAAGCGGGGGCTGGATCGGACAGGACCTGCGTCTGGTGCTGCGGAGGCCGGTGGTGGCGGCGTCCCAGGTGGCGGGCAACGTGACCGAGACTCTCGACCACGTCCCCGGGGCCGTGCTCCTGGCCTGGTTCTCGGGCGAGCTGAGGCGTCTGGGCGTCGACCCCGCGCCCTGGATCCGGGAAGGCCTGATCCGGCTCCTCCCTGCGGTCCCGGAGGTTGCAGGGCAGCGAGGGCTGCCCGTCCCCCTCTGCTTCTTCCAGCCCAAAGAGGGAGGGGGGAAGCAGGAGATCGAGGTCCACAATGCACTCCTCGCTCCCAAGCCGGATGACGAGTCGGAGACGGTCGTCCAGACCAAGCAGCTCCGGGCCGGTTACGTCGCCTCGCTCGAAGGAGATAGCTTTCGGCGCCTGACGATCTCGCCCACCTCCCACACCCACAACACCATCGCCGATGACCTGCAGCGGCCGACCAGCGAGGTGGGCGGTCTCTATACCTACCAGGCCATCCCGGCGGGCACCGTGCTGCGCTCGCGGCTGCTCCTCGACCGGTCGGTGGCGGAGGCGCTGGACCGGCTCGCGCCGGCCTGGCGCCGGAGCCTGGTGGAGCGTCCTGCCCGGCTGGGCCGCTCCCGCAAGGACGACTTCGGGGAGGCGGAGGTGAGCTGGGCGGGCGAGCCTGAGGCGGAGCCGGTGGAGCCGCCCGTCGGAGGCGATACCGGCCGGCTCACGGTGTGGTTGGAGACCGATCTCTGCCTGCGCGACCGGCGCGGCCGGCCCGCCACCTCGGTCGAGGAGCTGGCCCGTGCCCTGGGCGAGGCGCTCCGGGTCCGGCTCCAGCCCCAGCCGGAGGCCACCTTCCTCCGCATCCGGCGTCTGGAGGGGTTCCACACCGTCTGGGGGCTGCCCCGGCCGAGCCTGGTCCTGCTGGCCGCGGGGGGCTGCGCGCGCTTCGAGGTGAAGGGACGGCTCGACCCCGATCGCCTCCGGGCGGTGCTGGCCGCGGGGCTGGGGGAGCGCAGGGCCGAGGGCTTCGGCCGGGTGCGCTTCGACGACCCGGTGCTGGCCCAGCGTCGCCTCACCTTGAAGCAGGCGGAGGCCGAGGCCCCCGGGGCTCCGCCTCCCGAGCCCGGGGGCACGCGGGACGGTTCACCTCCCGACCTCGACCCCAGGGAGCGCCACTTCGCCCGGGCGGTGGAGGAGGCGGCCTGGCGGGCGCACCTCGCGCGGCGGGCACAAGAGCTGGCCAGAGACCCCGACTGGCGCCGCCGGACGCTCGGCCTAGGGGCCCCCGGCGGTCCCAGCCCGAGCCAGGTGGGAGGGCTGCGGAGCCAGCTGGCCAACCTCACCGACTTCACCAGCGGCGAGCGCGTCCGCGGCTGGTTGAGGTCGCTCCGGGAGCGACAGAAGATGATGTTCGAGTCCGTGGCCCAACTGGTCGAGAACCCCAACCGGGTCTGGGCCGAGCTGGGGCTAGGGCCGGAGCCCCTCCTCACCGGCGAGGACCCCCGGGACCGGCTCTGGGGGGAGGCGCTGCGGACGCTGGTGGACGCCGCCGCCCGGGCCGAGTCCAGGACCGGCGTCGAGGCGGCCAGTCAGGAGGGGAGCGATGGCGGGGCGTGACCTGGCCCTGAGGGCACGCTGGGAGGGCGTCCTGGAGTGCAGGTCGCCGCTGCACGTCGGCGGCCTGGAGGGGGGCGTGGTCGACCTGCCCCTGGCCCGCGACGGGCTGGGGCGGTACCACGTGCCGGGCAGCAGCCTCGCCGGTGCGCTCCGTGCCTGGGCTGCCACCCGGGCCGGCTGGCCCACGGAGGCCGTGACCCGGCTCTTCGGCGGGTCGGAGGGTTCGGATGTGGGGGCCAGCCGGCTGCTGATCGAGGACGCGCCGGTGGAAGGGGTACCGGTGGTGGAGGTGCGGGACGGGGTCGGGATCGACCGTCGGCGTGGCACCGCGGCGGAGATGGTGAAGTTCGATCGCATGGTGTTCCCCCGCGGCACCCGGCTCCGGCTCCGGCTGAGCCTGGAGCTGCCCGGCGGCGCCACGGACGACCTGGACCGGGTGCGCCAGCTCCTCGGAGCACTGGCCGCGGGCGAGGTCCGGATCGGGGCCGCGCGCTCGGCCGGCCTGGGCCAGGTGGTGCTGGCCGAGGTCCGTGAGCGCCTGGAGCGCCTCGACTCGCGTTCTGGCCTCCTCCGGCTGCTCCGGGGCGAGGGGTGGACGGCGCCGGTCCTGCCCTCGCGGTCCGGTTCCCCCGACCTCTCGATCGAGATCGACTGGGAGCCGGACCAGCCGGTGATGATGGCCTCGGGCCTGGTCGGCGGCAGCGCCGACGTGGTGCCGCTGACCAGCGGGCTCGGGGTCCGACGTCCGGTGCTCACCGGCACCGCCCTCAAGGGTGTCCTTCGCTCCCGGGCGGAGCGGATCGTCCGCACCCTGCTGGGCCGGGAGGCGCCGGGGCGGCTGCTGGAGCAGGTGCGGGTACCCCTGGTCGAGCACCTCTTCGGCTCGGATGGGGTGAGCGCAAGGGGACCCGGGACATCCGGCGGCGAACCCGAGCCGCCGGCCGGGTCGGGCCAAGGGGCCGCCGACGGGGACGAGCGCCTGGGCCGGGGCGCGATCCTGGTCCACGAGTGCTACGCCGAGGTTGGCATCCCAGCCGCGAGCTGGGAGGCGATGCTTACCGCCGACACCCCCGACCAGCTGCGGGAGGCGATGCCGGCCGAGCTGAGGACGACGTGGGCACAGGCCTTCCACGTCGGCATCGACCGCTGGACCGGGGGGGCGGCGGATCAGCTCCTGTTCAGCGCCGTCGAACCCTGGGACCTGAGCTGGGATCGGCTCCGGATCGAGGTCGATCGGAGCCGGCTGCCGGAGGAGGTGCGGGCGCCCTGCCTGGCCCTGCTCCTCCTGGTGGTGCGGGACCTGGCCCTGGGCCGGCTCCCCCTGGGCTGGGCGACCCGGCGGGGCTACGGCGCGATCGTGGTCCGGGAGGTGCGGGTGGCGACGCCGGCCGAGGAGGCGAGAGCCGGCCGGGCGGAGATCGGCGCCCGCGGCCTGGCCGAGCTGTTGCCCGTGCTGCGGGCCGACCGGGTGGCGGAGGGTTGGAGCGAGTGGGTCAAAGCAAGGCGACGATGAGCGAGCCCCTGATCGAGCTGCGCTGGCGGCGGGCCGAGGGCCTCTCCCTGGCCGAGGCGCTGGAGGCCGGGGCCAGCCTCCTGACCGCCGGGGGGCCGGCCTTGGCCCTGATCCTCACCCCCCGCCGTTGCCACCTGGCCCGCCTGGAGAGGGGGCGTCCGGTCGCCCCCGGCCTCGACGGCGGCGAGCTGGACTCCGCCTTCGAGGCCCGCGCCTTCGGCTCCGCCGGAGAGCTGCGGTGGGTGCACACCGGGGGCGAGCTGGGCATCGCCCACCTGCTCGGCGAGCGGCAGCTTCCCCGGCTGGGGGAGGGCGACGAGGAGGGCGTGGTCCGCGCCCTGCGCCGACTCCCCAGCCGCTACCTCCTCTGGGGCCAGCGGGCCGAGGAGGAGGTCGTCCCGGCGGGCTGGGTGCGGTGGCGGGAGGCCCGGGTCCGAGGCCTCCTGCTCCCGGCCGAGGTCGCCCCGGCCTCCGGTCGGGCCTGGCTGCACGGCCGCGAGTACGTGGGGACGCTGAGCGGGAAGCCTCCCGCCGACGACGACGAGGGCGACGGCGCCCTCCTGGTGGTGGAGGAGCTGCTGGTGGGCATCGGGGGCGAGCACCTCCCGGGAGGGATGACATGACCGATCGCGAGGTCCGGGCCACGCTGGAGCGTCTCCAGGGCCGGAGCCGATTCCGGCTCACCTACACGCTCGGCAGCGAGCAACGCACGGTCGAGGTCCCGAATCGGCTGCTGCCCCGGGCCCTCCAGCTGGACCTGCGACCCCAGATCGAGGTGACGGCGACGCTGGACGAGGGAGGTCAGGTCGTCCGGGTGGAGGGGCTGTCCGGGTCAGCGCATCCGGAGCGGACGCCGACGGCGCGCCCGGAGCCCCGGGGCGCTCGACCCTCGGCAGGGGCCCCAACGGGGGGCGATGGGTTCATCAACCCCTACAACTTCGTCCCCGTCCCACCTCGGCCCTCGGCCGGTCCCCTGGCCGACGCCGGGGAGGGCGCGCCCGGCGGTCACGATCGCTACCTCCCAGAGGCCTGGAGCGGTCGGCTCAAGGTCGAGCTGACCACGGTCACCCCGCTGGTGCTGGCCGATGGCGCCCGGGCCTCGGGGGCGGAGGGGGAGCACCGGCGCGAGCCGGTGCGGCTGGACGGGCAGGGACGGCCGCTGCTGGCGACGACCTCGGTCAAGGGCATGCTGCGCGCCGCCTACGAGGCGGTGACCAACTCCCGCTTCGGCGTCCTGGCCGCCCACGACCGGCCGGTGGCCTTCCGCCAGGTGGCCTCGCAGGGGCTGGAGACGGTGCCGGTGCGGCTGGTGCGCCGGGGCGGTGAGCTGATGGCTCAGCCCATGCTCGGCCCAGCGCTGCTGAGGAGCCAGGGGGCGGGGAGGTCGATGAAGGAGATCCAGATGCACGCCGCCTGGGTGCCCTGCTACGACCCCGACGACGAGGGCGGCAGGAGGCGCAGGGGAGAGGAGCGCTACCGCGAGTTCACCCACGGCGACCGGGTCCATGCCCGTATCTCGTCGCAGCGGAAGGGGTTCCGGTACTGGCGGGTGGAGGAGATGGTCCCCTTCGACCAACCGCGACCGGTCCCCCGGTCCGGCTCCGAGATGGTGGTCACCGGGTTCTTCGTGCGCTGCCACCGCACCAACCAGGCCAAGCGCTACGAGCGGCTGTTCTTCAACCCCGACGGGGCAGAGCCGCCGCCCCTGCCCCTGGCCGAGGGGGTGGAGCGGCGCTGGCGCCAGCTGATCGAGGACTACCAGGAGCAGCACCGGCGGGAGCGGGAGCGTCGCCGGCGGCAGGGCCAGGGCTGCCGCGACTACCGAGTCGATCCCGGGACCGGTGAGCTGACCGAGGCCGCCGTCCCCCGTCACGCCTGCGACGAGTCAGCGCTCGAGCTGAAGGAGGGCACCCTGGCCTACGCGCGCATCGAGGACAACCGGGTGACCGACCTCTTCCCGGTCATGATCTCCCGCGAGCTGCACCCACGCGTGCCGGCCGAGCTGGTGCCCGAGGAGGTGCGGCCGGCCCGGGGGCCGGCCGAGCTGTCGCCGGCGGACCGGGTGTTCGGCACCGTCCACCAGGCAGGCCGGCTGCGGTTCAGCCGTATCGCCCTGCGCACGCCGGTGGAGCGGGCGCTGCGCCGGATCGAGGGCGGGCTGCCGCTGGCCGTCCTCTCCGCCCCCAAGAAGGCCCAGGCGCGCTTCTACCTGGCCCAGGATCGCTCCGGCACCCCGCCGCCGGACGGGGTCGAAAAGCAGAAGGTCGGCTACCGCGACGGGCGCTGGATCAGGGGGAGGAAGGTCTACCTCTTCGGGGAGCGGGCCCTGGGGCGCTCCTACTGGGACCCGGAGCGGGCGCTGGCCGAGGGAGGTGGTGATCGCGAGTACGTCCGTCCCGGCCTGACCAGGGACGACCAGAACCGGACCATCGAGGGCTGGGTCGAGCCGGGGACCGTCTTCGACTTCTCGATCGAGTTCACCAACCTCTCCACGGTCGAGCTGGGGGCCCTGCTCTGGCTGCTCTCCGACCAGGTGCCGTACCACCGGCTGGGGCTGGGCAAGCCACTCGGGCTGGGGGTGGTGCGGCTGCGAGAGCGTCCCGAGGCCCGGGTGATCCGGAACGGTGAGGACTGGGCCGAGTGGTACGCCGACCTGGGGGCCGGGGAGCCCACCTCCACCGAGCGTCTCCCGGACTTCGTGGGTGAGTACCAACGCGCGGTGGCCGAGGCCTACGGCGGAGGAGGGTTCGAGTCGGTTCCCTTCGTGAAGGCCTTCCTACGGGCATCCCAGCCGCAGCGAGGTCAAGAGGTGCACTACCCCCGCGTGAGAGGGCGCTCCGAGGAGGGTTTCGAGTGGTTCGTGCAGAACGAGCGGCTGAGGGGAGGGAACATCGTCCCTGGACGAGGTCGTTCCCTGCCCGCTCTCCATGGCGAGGACTCGATCGCCCTGCCCAGCTGGGGCGAGCGGACGCCTCGGCCCGGCTCGGACGGGCCGCGAGGGCGGAAGTGGGTGCCTGGCTCCGCCGGCGGGGGAACGCAGCGCCCCCGGCCGGGCGACGCGGGTCGGGGCCCGGGGCGCAGGTGAGCCCTCGATCCCCGGCGAGATCTGGTGCCGGGGCAGGCTCGAGGGGCTTCGCCCCCGGCGGAGCGGTGCGCTGATGGCGACGACGGAGGGCGCGATCGGCATCCACCCGCTGGGCGCCGCCGACCTCGGCGAGAAGCCGGAGGAGTACCCGCAGCGCCTCCGCGACTTCCTCGCCGCCCCCTTCGAGGAACGGGCAAAACAGCTCCTCAACACCCGCAAGGAACCTCATCAATCGGCTCTGTCGTCCATCGGGTCCTTCCTCTACCACGCCCCGGAGCCGGTGACGGAGCTGTGGCTCGTCGCCACCAACCAGATCGACGTTCCTCCCGATGACCGGCGACGACGGGGGGACACGCTGGCGCTGGCGCACGGCATCCGGGAGGTGCTCGAGCAGCGACCTACTCTCTACGGCGCCGCCTGCTCGGTCCGCGTGCTGGAGGTGCGGCATTTCGCGCTCGCGGAGTTCGCCAGGGTCGTGAGAGAGGAGCTGGAGGCGGTGCCTCGCCGCCGGCGGGTGCTGGTGGACATGGGCTCCGGCGGCGTCGAGGCGTTCCTCGGCGCCTTCCAGGGCTGCCTGGAGGCCGGGTACCTGCCCGTGCTCGTCCCCGCCAACCGGCAGGACGCCCTGGACCCGAAGCCCTTCCAGCCCCTGGTGCGCCGGGATGTGTCGGCCTGGCTGGTGAGGAACGGGGCCTTCGACGCCATGGCTGAGCTCCACCCGGACCGGGAGAGCGTCTGGAGAGGGTTGGCGGAGCTGTGCCGGTACCGCTGGCTCGAGGCCAGGAAGCTGCTGCGCGGCTCCCAGGTCGAGCAGGTGGTGGGTGCCCCCGGGGGTTTGGGCCAGAGGCTGCCCTCCCGTCGCGAGCAGTGGACCTTCATGCGCGCGGTGCTGGAGGCCAACCTACTGCGCCAGGTGGGGGCCGGCCAGGCACGCGGGGTCGTGCCCGGCCACCAGTGGCCCGAGCTTCGCCTCCGGGAGCTGTGGCACGAAGAGGGGCTCTGGACCGAGGATCAGCGGCGCGCCTTCCGCGTCGCGGTGGAGAGGGCGACCGAGGCGGCGGTGGGCCGCCACGTTCCCTTCGAGGACTGCGACCTCGAGGCCTTCCTCAAGCGAAAGGACCTCTGGGCGGGGCTGCCGGAGCCGGTCGCGCAGCTCTGTGGCGACCCCAGATGGCGCAGGCTCTTCGAACTCTCCAAAAGGAGCGGTCACTGGCTGGGGATGCCGGAGCCGGAGGAAGCCATGGAGGCGATCCGTTTCCTGGACCGGCCCGACCGCGTCGACCCCGTCGCCGACGCCCTGGAGGCACTGGGCCACCCGTCTCCCTGCTCGCTACCCCGGGACGTCCTGCTCATCACCTGCGTCGGTCGGCGTGACCTCCAGGACGGCCGGACGCCCATGCTCGACGCCGTGCTGGACGGGGTCCGTGAGCGGGGTGTGGAGCCGGACCGGCTCCACCTCCGCCTCCTGGTCAGCGAAGAGCTGATCGCCTCCGGCCAGGAGCTGGCGGCTCGGGCCCTCGGCGCCGGTCTCGCCAGCGCCGAGCTGGTGACCGTCGCCCATCCGGCGGACTTCCAGGGATGGCACGAGCGCCTGGTCGACCATCTCTGCGCCTCGACCGGCCTCAAGGCCACGCGTCTCGCCCTCGTGGTCACGAACCCGGGCACCAAGGCCATGAACCTGGCCGCGCTCACAGCCACGCTGAGCTGGGGCTTCGACACCGTCACGCCGGTGGTGGTGGCCCCGGTGCACAAGGCGGGCGACGGGTCGGTTCTCGACCTGGATCTGAGCCCGTCCGGGAGGGCGATGGCCCGGCTCGCCCACGACCGCGCCGTGGGCGAGGTCCTGCGGGTGGCCCTCTCGCGCCTCGACCTCGACCTGGCCGGGGCGGTCGTGAACCTCGGCTCGGCGGCCTGGGCGGAGGTGGCCTCGGATCTGCAGCGGTACCTCGAAGATGTCTGGGGCAGCGATCAGGATCCCCCGGAGCGTCGGCGCCAGCGCTTCGAGGCTCGGGCCCGGGTCTGCCTCAAACGGGTCCACCACGACCCCCCGGCGGCCCTCCACGAGTTCTGCGCCCTGGCCGAGTACACCTGGAACGATCGTGGCGCCGACTGGCGCGATCCCCGAAGAGGGCCCCGGTGTCGAAAGCTCTGGGAGTGCCGCAACCAGAGCCCGCACGGCCACCGCCTGTGGGCCTCGGTCCCGGCCAGCCAGCTCGATCCGGCGATGCGAGCTGCGATCGAAGAGCTGCACGAGCGTGGGCTGCTGTCGAGGACGGGCTCCTGGCCGGCTGGGACGCTGATCGAACGCCGCCGTCGTCTGCTGAAGAAGGTGGAGAGCGTGATGGCCGGCCTGCCGTCTCAGGGATAGGGGCGGCGGAGACGACCATGCCCGTGAGGGCCTCCGACAGCGGCGAGGACCGTCCGGCAGGCAAGGCGGCGTTCGTCGCCGGCCGGGTGGGTGGGGATCGGCCCTGGGGCGGGACGCCCGCGGCGCTGCCCGATGGCCGCGGTCCTCGACGCGAGGTCGATACCTCCCCGGGCAGGTGGACGATGGCGCGGTCTTCAAGCCGAGAGGAGCGGCCAGGGTGACGCAGCAACCCGACGCCGAACCGGAAGGCAGAGTTCGCCCTCTCCGGCGCCGAGCAGACTGCGGGCGCCAGGGCTCGCCGGAGCGCGGCAGTGCCGAGACGACCTCGCCCGCCGGCGGTCGATCCCCCCGGGAAATGGACACCCGCCCCCCGGCTGGGATTTTCATCTTCTCTGGACGGGTTCCTGGCTGTGGGGTAATGTCCCACGAGGAGGTGCGGCGGGGATGACGGTAGCTCGGGAGTTCATCGACGGTACACCTCTCGTCGAGGCGTCGGCGATGGCTCGGCGGGCCCTACGCACCTCTAGGGGTGCCAGCAAGGCAGGATGGATGGTCGTTGCGTTCGCAGCCGGCGTCGCCCTCGCGATTGCCGCCCTGTTGCTCCGCGACCAGGACCTGGAACCCGCCCGGCAGGTGGCGAGCCATCCCCCCCTCGACGAAGAGGGATACCGGCGCCTACTGGACGAGCGCACGCGCCGGTACCTGGGGATGTCGCTGGACGAGTTCCTGAAGCACCTCGACGCCGGCACCCTCCCGGACACGGCGGCGGTCGCCCACCTCAAGGGACTGGTCGGTGCCGCTGCGGCCGAGCCCTCGGGCTAGGTCTGCGAACGAGGCGGAGAAGCGTTATCGAGAAGTCCTCCAGCACGCGCTCCGCTGCATCTCCCAGACCGTCGTCTGGATTGCGGCGACCCCACCTCGGGGCGGCCCAGGAGTCCGCAGCCTCGCCCTCAGCGAGGAGCCGATTCGGCTTCGCGCCCCCAGCGGGGAACTCTATCTCACGGCCACTCAGGAGTTCACGCATCGCAAGGAGGATGGAGAGTGGCGCTGCCCCACCCTTGCCTACATCTACTCGGTCTTCCTGGATCGTGAGCTGAGCCGGGAGTGGCTGGCCTGGCACTGGCATCCGAGGGTGAGACCCGGTCCGCACCTCCACGTGCATGCACGCAACGACACGCCTCTGGAGATGCACAAGCTCCACTTGCCCACCGGCCGTATCGCTTTCGAAGAGGTGGTTCGGTTCCTGATCCAGGATGTGGGTGTCGAGCCTCAGGCCGCGGACTGGGAGGAACGGTTGAAGACATCTGAATACTACTTCCGCGCTTTCCGCCACTGGCCCGGCTCCAGCCCGGAACCGACCGGTCGACACGACAGCTGACTTCGAACGCCTCAGCGGCGACGAGGCCCGGTCAGATGGTGCACAACCTGACGACCCACGTCATCCACCGATGACGGCAGCGTCGACCGACCCGGGTGTCGTCTCCTCGTCAGGCCAGGCGTCCGAGTCACGTTCAGCAGGGCCGGACTCTCGGATGGCAGTGTGAGACCGCCCAGGCATCGCGCTGCTCGATGAGCATGGGGCCGACGAGACAGACGATGGCGGCGAGGTCCGGAAGGTGCCGACCACGTCGGCGCATCGGACCCGGATCGCCTGCCGGTCGGGGCGGGCTAAGATCGACCGGACCGGGGTGCCCACCGACGCTCCCACCATCCTGGGCTCCGGGGCAGCAGGTTGTGGATGAAGCGGGCGCCGTACCTCTATCGTCCGGCGCCCGGCAGGGCTGTGGCGATCGCCCGCTTTCGGCCCCGATGGTCGTTGGGGATGCCCCGCCGCACTCCAGGGAGGCCGCAGGCGACGGGCGCCGCAGGGCGGAGGCCAGGCAGAACGCCCTCGGCCGTGAACACGGCCTGAGATCTCGCGGTAACCGTCGGCGTCGAGGCCGGTCGCGATCGGGGTGTGGACGTTGACCACCTGACCGCCCATCCGGCAGCGCTGGCGGGGGTCGATCCAACGGTAAGGGTGAGACTCTCCCTCGAAGGGCCGATTCCAAACCCATCGACCGTGCCCTCCGGGACCCTGGCCGCTGCCGAAACCTGTGACCTGGAGAGCTGTCCGATGCCAGCTGCTGGGCCGGCCTCGCTATCTCTCAGGAGACGCCGGTCGGGTAGATCCTGGACGATGACCGACCGGTGCCCGCTGTGGCAGCGTGGCGGCAGCCGCCGATCTGGAGCGTCGCCCCGGACGGAGCATGGGCACGGTCAGACCGCAGCTGCCGACTCAGGTGTCCAGTCCCGCTCACGGTGGCCGCCGTGGGAGTTGACCGTCTGCCAGACTCAGCGTCACAGAGCGTCTGCTCCCCGGCGCCTACCGGTTCTCGACGAAGGTGGCGGGCCGCTCCTGGGGCGGGCAGAGGTCCTTTCTGGAACTGCTCGTGCATCCCAACGAGGTCAGGGTCACCATCGGTTCCCCCTCCTCGTGGGTAAGGTGATCTGCGTGAGACGGTCGGCGGTCGTCTCCGGTCCGGGCGTCCTCTGCCACCCCGAACGCCACGTACTGGACGCCGATCGATCGCGGTTCAAGAATTTCAATCCCCTACTTCACGGGACAGCCTCCGCAACCGGGCGGCTCCTCACGGAATACCTCTAGGGCCGCTAGTTTCAATCCCCTACTTCGCGGGGCGGCCTTTGCAACCGCGAAGCGCTACGCGAAGGCTCACGAAGTTTCGTTCGGTTTCAATCCCCTACTTCGCGGGGCGGCCTTTGCAACCCGGGTTGAATAAGGATTTTGCCCGCGTCAAGAATGACGTTTCAATCCCCTACTTCGCGGGGCGGCCTTTGCAACTGGAGAGCGACGAAAGCTCAATCAAAAGCTGCGCGAGGTGTTTCAATCCCCTACTTCGCGGGGCGGCCTTTGCAACAGCCACCGGGTCCGGCGCCGGCGACCCTCCCCACAGATAGTTTCAATCCCCTACTTCGCGGGGCGGCCTTTGCAACCGAAGCGCGGAAGCACGCAGCGCTGCTGATGCACTACGGTTTCAATCCCCTACTTCGCGGGGCGGCCTTTGCAACTATAAGGAACGCGGAGGTATCTGCGTCCGAATTGGACTGTTTCAATCCCCTACTTCGCGGGGCGGCCTTTGCAACGTCTGTCCCGAGTGTATCTCTCCCCATGGATGAGGATGTTTCAATCCCCTACTTCGCGGGGCGGCCTTTGCAACGCCATTTTGAACTCGGCCGGCCCTTCCTGGCAAGCCCCCATGAAGCCCTTCGTCGTCGTTTCGTCGTCGGGCCGAATTGGGCGGGAGGTGGTCAACCCCCCCTCCTGGAGGCCGGTTTTGAGGTTGACCACCCTGTCGGCGCGCTCGACTCAGGGAAGGTGACAGCGGTGATGCGGATGGGGGCGACCGTATCGCACACCGAAGCGATGATCATGGCAGCGCGGCGGTGGGTGGTTTGGTGCCGGACGGTGATCGATTGGCGGCTCCGCGAACTCGGACCGGCGATGTGAAGACGGTCTGGAGGTTGACCACCCTCCTTGCGCGGTGATGGGGCATCTTCGGTCATCGACATGGCGATGATTCCTCCCCGTGAAGGGAAGGGCTCGGTGCTTCCGGTCGCCGCGTCCGCGCAGGCGCATCGAGCGTGTGGAATGATGCGTTCGTGGTCCACGTCCGCCCGCTCCTGACCGGCGACCTCGACGCCTGCCTCGACATCGTCCGCGGCCTGCCCGAGTTCTTCACCGCCGGGGCCATGGAGGCCATTCGCCACGACCTCGGGCGGCGTCGGGGCTGGGCGGCCGAGGAGGGCGCGGTGGTCGGCTTCGCCGTCGTGGAGCGGCGCTCGCGGGCGACGGCGGAGATCCTCTGGGCGGCGGTCCGCCGCGACCGTCGCGGTCTCGGGATCGGCACGCGCTTGATCGAGCACGTTCTCGGCGCGCTGGCCGAAGACGGCGTCGTCCTGGTCGAGGTGAAGACCCTGGACCGCTCTGCGGGCTACGACCCCTACGAGCCCACCCGGGCGTTCTGGGAGGGCAGGGGCTTCCTTCAGATCGACCGGATCGACCCCCTGCCCGGCTGGCAACCGGGCAACCCGTGTGCGATCTACGTGGCCGCCCTGGGCACGACGCGTCCGGGATGAGCGGCCCGCGCTCGCGGCCGGGCCTGGTTGGGCGCCGGCGCGGCGTGGCCGGAAGGACAGGACCAGGATCCCGATCGGCTCCAGGATCCCGACCGCCGTGGGGATGACGTTCTGGGCGATGAAACTCTCGGCCGCGGCGGCCAGGGCCGCCCGCCGGGCGGCGTCGCCGGGGGCACGGCGAAGTCCACGACCACAGCCGCGACGTAGATCAGGGTGGCGACCAGGGCGGCGACGCCGCCGACCCGGTACAGGTCGCGCCAGGAGCGGTCCGGGATCATGAGACCATCCCTCCGGCCGAGGGGCGCCGGATTCGGTCGTCCCCGTTCGCTCCGTCCTCCCCGCGACCGCCGGGCGGCACGAGCCCGCTCCGCTCGGCCGGCGGTCGGCGCCGGATCTCTTGCCCGCAACCACCGGAATGCTCCAGCCCAGCCTGGCACCGGCCCGCGGTGCCTGAAGACGGGGGCGACCGGGCTGGAGGCCGCGATCCCGGCTCCGTGTCGACGTCGAGCAGGCTCCGGGGAGGGCTTGCGTTCTCTCGGCGTTAGCCGTTAGATATCTAGCGTCTAAAGCCAGCAACGGCTCGGCTCCTGGTCAGCCTGGAGGCCGGGCCAAGGGACCAGGAGACGGCGTATGGCGGACGTGCTGATCAAGAACGGGACCGTCATCGATGGGACCGGCGCCGGCCCGTGCCCCAACACCTCCGTCTTCATTTGCGGTGATCGGATCCAGGGCCTGGGCGAGGAGGCCGAGATCAAGGCCAGGGTCCGCAAGGACGTCCGGGTCATCGACGCCGGTGGCCACACGGTGATGCCAGGGCTGATCGACGCCCATACCCACCTCACCCTGGGCGAGCCGCGATCCAACGACGAGCTCTTCCACCACCGGGAACAGAACTACGCCGCCATCCTGGCCGCCTGGAACGCGCAGAAGGTGCTGCGGGCCGGCGTCACCTCCTGTCTGGACGTGGACGGGATCTTCTGGATCGGCCCCGCCCTCAAGGAGGCCATCGAGGCGGGGATCGTCGAAGGCCCGCGCCTGAGCGTGGGCGGGTTCGCCCTCATGACCTCGGTGGGAGGGACCGCCGGTCGCATGATCCCTGAGTCCGGCAGCGCGGGCTACGCCATGGTGGTGCGGAACCGCGACGAGATGGTCCAGGAGGTACGACGCGAGATCAAGCACGGCGCCGACTGGATCAAGGTCCACGTCACCGGCATCATCCCCGGCCGGAGCGGTGAGCGCTCGGTGTGGACGCTGGAGGAGCTGCGAACGGTGGTCGAGACCGCGCATGACCTCGACACGCCGGTGGTCGCTCATTGCCGTAACGCACGGAGCACTCGCGACGCGGCCCGTGCCGGGGTGGACGTCCTCGCCCATTGCTCGTTCATGGACGAGGAGGCGCTCGAGGCGGTGGTCGAGTCGGGGGCGGCCATCCTCCCTACCTTCACCTTCCTGGCCAACCTGATCGACCATGGGGCCCGAGCGGGTGCCTCCAGCTCCGCCATCGACCTCTTCCGGAGCGAGATCGAGCGATCCTCGATCATGATCCGGCGCGCCTTCGACGCCGGTGTCAGGATCCTTTCCGGCTCCGAGAGCGGCTTCTCGCTCACGCCCTACGGTCACTGGCATGCACGTGAGATGGAACTCTTCGTCCGCTACCTGGAGATGACGCCTCTGGAGGCCATCCAGACCGCCACCGGCAACGGTCAACTGGCCATGCGTCGGGATGACGTGGGCGTCTTGGCCAAGGGCAAGCTCGCCGACGTCCTCGTGGTCGACGGTGACCCGACGCTGGACATCCGCATCCTCCAAGACCGGACCCGGTTGCACCACGTCTTCAAGGCGGGAACCGAGGTCGACCTGCACCGGCCATGGCCGCAACGTCGTCTCCACCCCAAGGAACGCGTGAGCCAGTACAGTCAGCGCCTCCTCACCTGGGAGCTCGCCACGGCCTGGGAGAACGGTGACCGGCCTCTGGACGGTCCTCCGGAGGAGGGCGAGGACCTCCTGACCCCTGCCCTGACCTCCTCATGCCCATGCTCGATGTAGCCCTGGTCCGGCTCTCCTCCTACGAAGCGGTTCGAGAGGCCCTCCGGCACCGGGACCTGAAGCAGGCGCTCTACGATGAGGCCGGGGTCGTCCTGGAAGGGACGTTGCTCACCCTCCACGGCGAGGAACATCGGACCCGACGTCGCCTGGAGAGCCGGCTGTTCCGGCCGGAGGCGCTGCGAGGATACGAGATGGAGGTCGTGCGACCCGCCATCGCCGCCACCATCGCTCCCTTCGTGGAGCGGGGATGGGTGGATGTGGTGGAGCTGTCACGGCGGGTGACCCTCAACCTCAGCGCCCTGATCGCAGGCATCGACTGCCCACACGGCAACGCTGAGGACACCGGACGCTTGCTCGACCACGTATGGAAGCTCGGTGCCGGCGCCACGGTGGCTCACGCCGTGGACAAGGCCGCGGTGGTGGCAGAAGCGGCGGAGGCGCTGGCAGGCTACGACCGAGAGTTCTTCCAGCCCTCCTACCGGCGACGCCGAGAGCTGGTCGAGCGCTTCCGGGCCGGCCAGGTGGAGGAGGCCCGACTCCCACGCGACGTCCTGACCCTGCTCCTCCGCGAGGAGGACCACCTGGCGTTGCCCCTCGACCTGATCCGACGCGAGACCTGCGGCTACCTCCAGGCGGCGACCGGTAGCACGGCCATGGCGGTGGCGAACACCGTACATGAGACGCTGACCTGGCTCGAGCGACACCCCGACGGTCGGTCACGACTCGAGCACGATCCGGGCTTCGTGCAGGGTTGTGTCCACGAAGCCCTCCGTCTCCACCCGGCAAGCCCGATCGCGAGCCGGCGGGCGCTGGCCAGGGTGCGCCTCGGCTGCGGGACGGAGATCCCCGAGCATGCCCTGGTGCAGATGGACCTGATGGCCGCCAACCGGGACCCTGCCGTCTTCGGTGCCGACGCCCATCGGTTCCGCCCTGGGCGCGAGCGGCCGGAGGGCGTCCCGGCGTGGGGATTGAGCTTCGGGGCCGGGGCCCACACCTGCATCGGACGGATCCTGGATGGGGGTATGGAACCCGAGCATCGGTGGCGGGGGCCGGACGAACCCATCTACGGTTCCGTGACCCTCATCGTCCAGGCCCTGTTCCAGCGGGGGATGAGACCGCATCCCGAGTTCGCGCCGCGGCGGGACGAGACCTCAACCCGTCCCCACTGGGGGTTCTACCCGGTCCTCCTCGGGTGAGGTCACTGGTCGTCACCGGCGGCGGCAGGGGGATCGGGGAGCAGATCTGCCGCCGGGCTGCCGCCGTGGGTTACCGGGTGGGCGTGCTCGACATCGACGCCGAGGCCGCACGCCGTGTCGCCGCCGCGGTCCATGGCCGGCCCCTCGTGGCCGACGTACGCGACGAAGACTCGGTGGGAGCGGCACTGGACGCGTTCGGTCCCATCGACGCCCTGGTCAACAACGCCGGAATGGTGCGCTTCGGGGCCCTGGCCGAACTCTCCATGGAGGACTGGCGGCTGGTGCTGGAGGTCAACCTGACCGGGACCTTCGTCGTGGCCAGGGTCGCGGCCCGCCGTATGGCTGCGGCCGGTGGGGGGGCGATCGTGAACGTGGCCTCGATCAACGGGTTGGTCCCGGCCCCGTACGGAGGGGCCTACGGCGCGAGCAAGGCGGCGGTGCGTCTCCTCACCGAACAGATGGCGGTCGAATGGGCCGGGCGTGGGGTCCGGGTCAACGCCGTTGCCCCCGGGTTCATCGATGCCGGCATGTCGGAGCCCATCTATGCCGATCCCGAGACCCGACGTCGGCGCTCGGCCGGAGTCCCGCTGAAACGGTTGGGGACGGCCGAGGACGTCGCCAACGCCGTCCTCTTCCTGCTCTCCGATCAGGCCTCGTACATCACCGGACAGCACCTGGTGGTGGACGGCGGCGTGAGCCTGAACGTGCTCGGCCTCCTGCCCCGGCCGAAGGCGGTCGACTCGGTGGGCCACACGGAAACGGCGGCGTGCGACGAGCGCTGATCCTCTCCGGTGGGATCTTCCACGATTTCCCCGCCACCTCGGCCTTCCTGGCCGACCTCGCCCGCCACCAGGGCCTGGACGTGGAGGTCACGGAGGACCTGGAGGCCGGCCTACGGGCGCTCACGGGCGTCGATCTGCTGGTGGTGAATGCGCTGCGATGGCGCATGGAGGGAGAGAAGTACGAGCCTTACCGCCGGCGATGGGCCTACTCGCCGAGTACGGAGGCGCGCGAGGCCCTACGTCGGCACCTTCGGGAGGGGCGAGGGGTGCTGGCCGTCCACACCGCCGTGATCTGCTTCGACGACTGGCCGGAGTGGGGCGATCTGCTGGGGGCACGATGGCGGTGGGGGGCGTCCTGCCACCCACCCCTGGGCCGGGTCCGCGTCCAGGTCCACGAGGACGCCCACCCGCTGGTGGAGGGCATCGAGGGCTTCGAGGTCGAGGACGAGGTCTACAGCTTCCTGGAGCACCGTGCTCGGCTGATCCCCCTCATCGTCGGTGAGCACGGCGGGATCTCGCAGCCGCTGCTGTGGGCGCGGGAGGGATCGGCGGGGCGGGTGGTGGTCGACACCCTGGGGCACGGTCTCGCCTCGCTCTCCGTGCCGGAGCATCGGACCATCCTCGGCCGGGCGATGAGGTGGCTCCTGTCGTGAGGTCGGTGGCCGGATCCTCGGTGCTGGTGACCGGGGGTGGATCGGGCATCGGCGAGGCGACGGCCCGCCGCCTCGTGGCCCGGGGCGCGCGGGTGACCATCAGCGGTCGACGCCGTGACCGTCTGGAGGCCGTCGCCGATGAGCTGGGCGAGTCGTGCCTGGCCGTGGCCGGGGACGTGACCTCGGAAGCGGACCGGCGGCGGATGGTCGAGGCGGCGGTGACCCACGGCGGACGACTCGACCTGCTCGTGAGCAACGCCGGCAACATGTACCGCGGTCCGGTCGAGACCCTGGACGAGGGCCGCGTCCTCGAACTCTTCCACGTCAACGTGGTCGCCGGCATGCTGCTCACCGGACTGTGCGTGGGGCACCTGGAGCGGACCCGAGGGGCGGTGATCTTCATCGGGTCGGTGCACACCCAGCGCGCCTTCCCCGGCGCCTCTCCGTACGCCGCCACCAAGGGGGCGCTGGAGACGCTCACCCGTGTGCTGGCAGCCGAGCTCGGACCGCGTGGCATCAGGGTCAACTGCGTGCGCCCCGGTGCCGTGCCCACGGAAATCAACGTTCGGGCCGGGCTCGGCGATCCGGCGGCGGCCAGGAGGCGCCTGGACGATCTGGCATCGGCCCATGTCTTGCAGCGCATCGGGACCGCGGCCGAGGTTGCCGAGGCCATCGAGTACTTGGGGTTCGCAGAGTGGGTCACCGGGGCCGTGCTCGCCGTGGACGGCGGCCTCGGCCTGGGCCTCACCCTGGCCTGACCCCCGAGCCAGGGCAGGGAAGGCTCCTCGCCATAGTCGTGAGAGACCTAGACACGTAGCCGCCGGCATGGCAGAATAGCCCCGCTTTGGGCGAATCGTCGCGGCTCGTGGGCGCGGCCCCCGGGTGGTAGGGATGGCGCAGCAGGTCATCAGCGGACTCGCCGCCGGGAGTTCGTACGCCCTCCTCGCCCTGGGGTTGGTCGTGACCATGAAGACCACCAGCGTGCCCAACTTCGCCATGGGGGCGATGGGACTGCTCCCGGTCTACGTGATCAAGTCGTTGTGGTCGCAGTTGCATCTCCCCTACGGGCTGGCGATCCTCATAGGCATTGCCGCTGCCTTCGGCACGGGTTGGGTGGTCGAGCGACTCACCATCCGCCACCTGATCGGACTCTCGCACTTCACCACGGTGCTGATGACCATCGGCATCTGGTTCGTCCTCAACTCGAGCGTGGGCCTCCTGTGGGGATACGAGCCCCAGCCCTTGCCGAGCCTCGTCTCCGGGTCCTTCAATCTCGGACAGGTGGTCGTCACCAACGCCCAGGTGATGACCCTGGCGGTGGGCCTGGTCATCGCGGGATGGTTGATCGTCTTCTTTCGGACGACCTGGGGTGTCCGCATGAGGGCGGTCGCGGAAGATCCGCTGGTGCCGCGCCTGCTGGGCGTGCGCGTGGCCACCGTCTCCGGCCTCTCATGGGCGATCGCCTCGAGCATCGCCGCCATCGCCGTGCTGCTCTCCGCGCAAGCCTCGGTCCTCAATCCGCAGTCGGGTGATGACCTGATCATCAATGGGTTCGTCGCGGCCACCGCGGGTGGCTTCTCCTCCATAGGTGGAGCCGTGGTCGGTGGACTGGCGCTCGGGGTGATCGAGAACCTCGCCGGCGCCTACCTCTCGGGTGCGGCCGCTTCAACGGTCGCCCTGCTCGGGATCATGGTCATCTTGCTCGTTCGTCCCACCGGCCTGCTCGGGCCTGGTACAGGTCGCGAGGTGTGAATCCCGCGGTCCGCTACGGTGCCATTGGCTTTGGGGTCCTCGCGCTGGGTGCCGGGGTCTTCTTCGCACCCGCGTACCTGAACGCTTATCTGATGTACCTGCTGACCTGGATTGCGATCTACGCCATCGCGGGTACCGGGCTCACCGTGCTCATGGGCTGGACCGGCCAGATCGCGCTCGCCCATGCCGGTCTCTTCGGTGTCGGCGCCTACGCCACCGCCTACCTGGCCGGGCACGGCTGGCCGTGGCCGCTGGCCGCGCTCACCTCGAGCACGGCCAGCGCCGGCTTGGGCGCGCTGGTCGGGCTGCCCGCCGCGCGGCTGCGAGGCTTCTACCTGGCCATCGCCACGCTCGCCTTCGGCGAGCTGCTTCATCAGGCTTTCGTGCAGCTCACACCTCTGAGCCGGGGACCGCAGGGCATGGCCGTGGTGCCCATCCAGCTCGATGGCATCGATACCCCGAGTCTCGTCTGGTACCTCGCGATGGTGATCCTCGCCGCCGTGATGGTGACGCTTACTGCCTTGGGCCGCTCCCGGATCGGGCGCTGCCTGAAGGCGGTCCGCGACATCGAGCCGGCAACCGGCTCGTTGGGGATCTCGGCCATGCGGTACAAGCTGCTGGCGTTCGCCATCAGCGCCTTCCTGGCCGGACTGGCAGGTGCCGTCTTCGGTCAGCTCATCACCTTCCTCACCCCCGACCTCTTCGATCTCCCCCTGCTGGTGATCTTTCTGGTCCAGCTCTTCGTCGGTGGCGTCAACCGGCTCAGTGGCGCCCTCATCGGCGCGATCTTCGTCATCGCCGTTCGCGAGCTCCTGCAATCCCACGTCGTCAGCTCGCTCGTGCCCGCCTTGGTGGGAAGCGGGCAGACGCTGGCCTTCGGTCTCACCTTGATCCTGGTCGTTCGTTACCTGCCCAGCGGCCTGGCCTCCCTTCCTGCACGGTTACGTTCACGTCGCCCCCGCCCGGCCACCTTGTCGCCAATGGAGTAGACGACATGCCTCCCGCCGACGTCAGGCTGACCGTTGAGGATCTCGTGGTCGGCTTTGGGGGCAACACCGTCCTGCAGGGCGTGTCGTTCTCGGTGGCCCGGGGCTTTACCGGCCTGATCGGTCCCAACGGAGCGGGCAAGACGACGCTCCTCAACGCCATCTCGGGCTACGTGTCCCCAACCAGAGGCCGTGTGCTCCTGGGCGACAGGCCCCTCACCTCCCTGCGACCGCATCGGATCGCTCGACGAGGGCTTGGCCGAACCTTCCAGACGCCCCGACTGGTTCCCGAGCTGACCGTGTGGGAGAACGTGATGCTGGGCCTCGACGGTCACATCGGATGGGACCGCAAGCGGAGCCACGTGGTCTCGCTGGCCCGTGTCGAGGAACTGTTGCGTCAGCTCGACCTGAACGACTGGCGGGACCGCCCTGCGGCATCGCTCCCCTTCTCCAGCCAGAAGGTGGTCGAGGTGGCACGGGCTCTCGCTGCCGATCCCCTGGTGGTGCTGCTCGACGAGCCGGCGGCGGGTCTCGGCCCGGCGGAGGTGGAGCGCCTCATCGAGCCGCTGAAACGGCGGGTCGAGGAGCGCGGTCTGGCCGTGCTGATCGTCGAGCACGACATCGAGCTGGTCACGCGCCTCTGCTCACGGATCGTCGTCCTCGACTTCGGCCAGTTGATCGCTGACGGAGCCCCGGCCGAGGTGCTGAGGCTGCCACACGTGGTCAACGCCTACCTGGGAGCCGGGGTTGCTGCTGTCGGTTAGGGCACTGGTCGCAGGGTACGGGGCCGTCCAGGCGCTGTACGGGGTTGAACTCGAGGTCCGTGAAGGCGAGATCGTCTCACTGCTGGGGGCGAACGGCGCCGGAAAGACGACCACGCTCCGTGCCATCTCGGGCGTCATCCGCCCCTGGAGCGGTGAGGTCGTGCTCGGCGGGCGCCGGTTCGATCATGAGCCGCCGGAGGTGCGCGCTGCCTGGGGCCTGGGTCACCTGCCCGAGGGCCGGGGGATCCTCACCTCGTTGACCGTGGGGGAGAACCTCATGCTCGGAGCAACGGTTCGGCGTGACGGGGCCACTGCCGTCCGTCGAGACCGTGATCGGCTCCTGGAGCTCTTCCCTGCCCTGGCCGGCAGGCTCGGACAGCCCGCTGGCATGCTCTCGGGCGGGCAACAGCAGATGCTCGGGCTTGCCCGAGCGTTGCTCGCCCGACCCCGCCTGCTGATGGTCGACGAGCTCTCGTTCGGCCTGGCCCCGGTCGTGGTCGAGGAACTCCTCCAGCTCGTCCGCGAAGCCCGCGAGTCCGGCACCTCCTTCCTGCTGGTCGAGCAGAGCCTGTCGGTCCTCGCCATCTCCGACCGAAGTTACGTGATCGCCGGCGGCCGGACGTTGTTGGAGGGACGCTCGTCCGAGCTGCGCGCACGGGGGGCCGAGTCGTTGGCCCGCGTCTACCTGGGCACCCACGCCCAGGACGTACGGACAAGCCCACCAGGGGGTATGTCATGAGGGATACATCCACGGGAGGCTCACGCTGGACCGCACACCTGGTCGCCGGCGCCGCGGCCGCCCTGGTCGCCGCCTGCGGGGGCACCGCTGGCGTCGGCCAGGCGCCGGAGCGGAATGCCCAGGGCGTCAGCGCCCACACCATCGCGATCGGGACCACCCTGCCGCTGAGCGGCGGTGCCGCCTCCTCCGGCGCGGGCTTCAAGGCCGGTCTTGACGCCGCGGTTCAGGAGGTCAACGCCCGGGGCGGCATCAATGGGCGCAAGGTCCAGCTCACGGTCCTCGACGATGGTTTCGAGGCGGCTCGGAGTGTCGCGAACGTCCGTCGGCTGGGCGACGAGGACCAGGTCTACGCGATCGTCTCGCCCGCCGGCTCAGCCAACCTCCCGGGCAGCTGGCCGTACGTGCGCGCCAAAGGCATCCCCGTGTTCGGGCCGGTTCTTCCTCCCGACCCCAGCCTTAAGAGCGTGTTCTTGCTGGGCACGTCCCACACCGACCAGGCCCGGGTCATCGTGGACTTCCTCAAGACCAGAGGGGTGAAAACGATCGGCTACGTGGGCCAGGACAACGACCTCGGCTCCTCCATCCTGGAGGGGGTGACGGAGCAGGCACGTAAGGATGGGCTCCAAATCGTGGACGAGGAAAAGACGGAGCCCAACTCGACCGACGTCAGCGCTGCGGTGCTGAGGCTCCGTGATGCCCGGCCGGAAGCGGTCGTGCTGGGTACCGACAACACCCAGACAGGCCTGATCATGAAGCAATCGAAGTCCCTCGGCTTCTCACCGATCTTCATCGGTGACTCTTCGACCGCAACCACCGGTGCGGCCTCGGCCGTCAACGTGGCCGGGAGTGCCGCCGACGGTCTCTACGGGACGATGGCGGTGGAATTGACCAGTGACGATACTCCGGCGGTCCGCGCCTACCGTGCCGCCATGGAGCGGTACGACCCCGGCCAGGCGGACAACGCATTCGCGCTCCAGGCCTATGCCACCTGCCAGGTCTTCTTCCACATCGTGAAACGGCAAGGCAACCACCTCAGCTGGACGGACTTCGTCAAGGTGGCAGAGACGACCAGGAACCTTCAGACCGGGCTGATCCCACCGGTCAGCTTCGGTTCCCTGCCCAGTGGTCACACCGGCACCCATGGGGCCAAGATCGCCCAGTACCGGGGTGCGGCACCGGGCGGGACCTGGTCGGTGGTGACGCCGGCGTGGATCACCTTCAAGCGGTGAGGGTGGAAACGAGAAAAGAGAAGGGACGGGAAGACGTCCCGACCTTGGGGCCGGAAAAGGCCGTCGTCACCGGCAGCGTTCGAGAGAAGTCGACCTCATCCGGGGACCGACCTCTCTCCCTGCACCCCACCACTCTGGTGGGGGCTGGGCCGCTCGAGGTGGTCACGGCCGCGGCCATGGCCGGCTTTCCCATGGTTGGGGTACGCCTGGCCCCTGCCCACCCCGACGACCCGTCCCCTTGCCTGCTGACGGACCGAGGCCTTCTCCGACGGCTGTCCCGAACGCTTCGGGACCACGGGCTGCGGGTGCTCGAGGCGGAGGTGGTACGCCTCGCCCCGGACACCACAGGCGACCGCTTTGAGCGGCACCTCGAGACAGCGGCCGAGTTGGATGCGGCCTTCGTCCTCACGGTCAACCACGACCCCGACCTCGGCCGGGCGGCGGACCGGCTCGCCGAGCTGGCCGAGCGGGCGGTATCACGGGGGCTACGGATCGGGCTCGAGTTCATGGCCTTCACCGAGGTGAAGACGGCGTCCGCCGCTCGCGACCTGGTGAGGCGCGCCGGCCACCCTGCCCTGGGCGTGCTCGTGGATGCCCTGCACCTGGCCCGATCCGGTGACACGCCAGAGACCTTGGCCGCCCTTCCCTTGCTCGCCGCCCAGATCTGCGATGCGAGCCACGCCCCTCCTGCCGACCTCGCTTGGGAGGCCCGCCACGCACGGCTCCTCCCCGGCGAGGGAGGACTCCGGCTGCGGGCCTTCGTCGCCGCCCTGCCCCCGGGGCTGCCGGTCAGTGTGGAGGCACCGGGGCGCTCGACCGAGAGCTGGTCGATGCGGGCGCAACGGGCCCTGGTGACGGCACGAGCGGTGATCGAGAGGGGTCACCGATCGAAGCCATGACCGACGGTCAGGTGCCGAGGGAGAGGATCGAGGATCGGCTTCGAACGAGATGTCGCCAGGTGGCGAACCGCCTACGCGGATGAGGTCGGGGTCTCCTGCATCGTGCCGCCCCCTCGCGTCGATGACGTCGACAACGCTCGCTCTTGGGAAATCGAGGCGGCGATGGTAACGGCTGCCGCCCAGGCGGCGGGTCGGTGCCCCTTTGGGTCACTGGCTCCGGCTCGCAGGTCGGTGCCAGGTCTGGCCCGAGCGTACCCGGGCCAAGGCCGGATCGGTGTACCAGATCTCCTCTACCCTCTCCGGTCCCACTCGCTCGGCCAGGATCTGGATGGCGATGTCGTGACGGACGTACTCCAGCGCGACCAAGACCACCGCGGGGTCCTCGCTGTAGACCCCCCACGCTTCTTCGTCGACCTCACCTCCGATGAGCACTCGCCGACGGTCGGCGGCGAGCACCAGCAAACGACAACCGACACGATCCAAGACCACCTCCGGCGAAGCGAAACGGTGGAGGAAGAAGTTGCCGATCTGCTCGTACTCGCCAAAGCTGAGCAGCGAGATGTCAACACCTCGGGCCGCGGCAGCCCGCAGCGCAGGCACCAGCTCGGCGGCATCCTCGGGCCAGATCGAGGCGTACACCTCGACCCGAGCGCTCTCGATCAGGTCCTGCGCTCGTTCGCGCACCGCGGTACGTCCCCCCAGGTGGTGAGTCGTGGCGGATGGGGGGGTGGGTCGGAGCCGTGCGAGACCGTCGGCCAACGACTCCAGGGATCGATCGAAGTCACGGCGCAGACGGGAGAGGAGCGCCGTAGGGGGCAGAGGCAGGTAGGAAGGAGAACCATTCTCGGTCTGGGTCGCGAATGCCGCGCCACGAGCGATGAGCTTGGCCAGGGTCTCGTAGACGGTGCTCCGAGGCACCCCCGAGCGCTTGGCCACCTCATAGCCGGTCAGCGCCCCCTCAGCACAAACCAGGGCGACGTAGGCCTTGGCCTCGTAGCCGCTCATCCCCAGGTTCTGGAGTTCGGCCAGAACACGATCACGAGAGGTCGACATCCAACTCTCGATTGTCGCACAACCGAAGGCTAGAGAGATAACGATGAATGGCTGAAACTGCGACGGCAGTCGACATCCATGCCCATGTGGTCCTCGGCGAGCTGTTTGGAGCGGCTGGGGCGGAGGGGCCAGAGGCGGGACGGGACGCGGAGGGGCGGCCCTGGGTTCGTATCGGTGACTACGTCCTTCGGGGCGTGGACTATCAGGGGACCGCCTTCATGGACCCCGATCTCCGCATCCGTCAGATGGACGAGATGGGGATCGCTCTCCAGGTGGTCTCCCCCAACCCTCTCACCTACTTCTACACCCTCGATCCCGATGCTGGGGTCGACTACTGTCGACGCCACAACGACCTTCTGGCGGCGACCGTGGCGATGCACCCCGATCGGCTCCGCGCCTTTGCCACCCTTCCCCTACAAGACCTCCCTGCCGCCGTTGACGAGCTGGAGCGGGCGGTGACCCGGCTGGGCATGCTGGGCGCCTGCATCGGCACCGAGTTCGGCACCGACCTCGACGACCCCGCCATGGACCCCCTCTACCGGCGCGCGGTCGAGCTGGACGTGCCGATCTTCGTCCATCCGGCTCCGACCGGGCTCGGGCGGCGACCGGTCGACGGCCGGCTCCGTCGTCTCGACCTGGATCTGCTGATAGGAATGCCTGGCGAGGAAACCCTGGCCATCGCCACTTTGATCTTCGGAGGGGTCCTGCATCGGCATCCACGCCTCGACGTGTGCATCTCTCATGGCGGAGGTGCGGCCGCTTTCCTGTACGGCCGCCTTCGTCATGCCGCTCGTACACGACCTTGGTCTCCCGACTGGCTGCGGAGGGATGGCTCGTTCGAGGAGCTGTTCCACCGGCTCTGGTTCGACTGCGTCGTCCACGACCAGCATTCGCTCGATCTGCTGCTGCGACGGGCTGGAGAGGGACGGGTGGTGCTCGGCACCAACTTCGCCGGGTGGGACCAGGAGCCAGTCCTGGCGCTCGACTCGCTCGGACCTGTTCTCACCGAGAACGCGCGTCGGTTGCTTCGTCTCGATCGAGGAGCCCGTGACAAGCCGTTCGATGGCACTGTGCCCTCGATCGCGTAGCAAGCGGTGGACAAGACGGCTGCCGAGCCCTGGCAGGATCTGGTTCGCTCCCCGGGCCAGGTCTGTGCATCCGTACCCTCCCAGGATGTCCAGATCGGCGGATGGTCTGGCCGGGGAGCGTGAGGTTGCACGGAGATCCTGACGAGGCCGTTCGACAGGCCGTTGCCCACGATCGGCCAGCCTGACCTGCGCTCGGGAGATGGCCTTGCGTGACTCGAAAATCGACCCGCTCGAGTTGAACTCGACAATTGTCGGGAACGGGCTGCTCACCCTGAGGGCGGGCCATGGCCGGCGGAGAGGGTGGACCCGGTGAGGGGCGCCGGGGCGGCTGCACCACCCCCTGCCGTCCCTGCCGCTCCAGCCGCCAGCCCCGGCCCAGCTTGTCCGGGGCCGTCCGGTGGCGCCGGTCCACCCGCAGCGGGTCGCCCTGGCCGTCGACCAGGATGGGGGTGAGCTCGGTCTCGCGGGCGAGGCGGCGCAGGGCCGTGCCGGAGATGGGGAAGGTCCAGTTGAGCCAGGCGGCGGGCGCGCCACGGTCGCCGCGCAGGGTCTCCAGGGTGGCGGTCAGGGCGAGGTGGGGACGCTGGCCGCCGCGGCGGGGCAGCTGGCCCGCTCGATCGCCTCCAGCACCCGGACCACCACCCCGGCGTGCCGGGCCGAGAGCCAACCTCGGGTGAAGGCCTGCTGGGTGGCGGGGTAGGCGGGCAGCCGGTGGGCAGATGGACCTGGGCGTGGACGGCGGCGGAGAGGCGGAGCCGGAAGCCGAGCCAGGCGGGGCAGGAGGGGCTCAGGCCGGCGGCCCCCTCGGGGTCGCCCTCCAGGCCGCGGTCGAGGGTGCCGACGGCGGCGGTGAGGGCGGCGTCGAGCTGGTTGCGGAGGGTGAAGGCGACATCCAGGAGGTCGGTCAGCCGGCGGGGGTCGAGGTCGGAGGCGGCGGCCTCCTGGAGGGCCGAGATGAGCGCCTGACCGGCCGAGCGGAGCCGCTCCGCGAGTGGATCAGCGGGGGTCGGGAGCGCCTCGGCCGTACGCATGTTTGCAGGATGGGCGTGCCCGATCGGGACGCCAAGGGTGGGTGTGAAGGGTCTCCCCTTGGCACGAGATCGCGCCGCGCCCCGTGACCGTGCCTGACGGGGTGGACTCCGGTGGCGCCGCGGCGGCACCGGTGGCCACCTTGCTGACAGGCGAGGGGTGGTCATGGACCTTCGTTCTGGACCGGCGGCGCTATACGGTCACCCCTCCGTTTCTCCGCCAATTCCCCGCTCGTGTAGGGGTGATGCTCCGATCGTCTCAGGGACTCTCGCCGGTTCCGATCGTGAGTTTCAATCCCCTACTTCGCGGGGCGGCCTTTGCAACTCAGTCCGCAATGATCGCACTGCGGGGCGGCGGTGCGGGTTTCAATCCCCTACTTCGCGGGGCGGCCTTTGCAACAAGGAGATGCTCTGCTGGTTGCTGCCAGGATGCGTCAGTTTCAATCCCCTACTTCGCGGGGCGGCCTTTGCAACTATGGAAAGAAAAATGTATCCGCTTATCGCGGTAATCCGGTTTCAATCCCCTACTTCGCGGGGCGGCCTTTGCAACCGGTCAGCGTTGCCGCGGGCTCGTACTCGGGCCCCATGGGTTTCAATCCCCTACTTCGCGGGGCGGCCTTTGCAACATCGGATTGTGTGAAACGATCCTACTTTGAGAAGTACGGTTTCAATCCCCTACTTCGCGGGGCGGCCTTTGCAACACGAACCGCGTCCGTTCCTCTTCCATTCACACGCTCCAGCGTTTCAATCCCCTACTTCGCGGGGCGGCCTTTGCAACGAGCGATGATCTATGCCGCCAAGGCGGCCGCCAACTAGTTTCAATCCCCTACTTCGCGGGGCGGCCTTTGCAACGCCATTTTGAACTCGGCCGGCCCTTCCTGGCAAGCCCCCATGAAGCCCTTCGTCGTCGTTTCGTCGTCGGGCTCGAATTGGGCGGGGGGTGGTCAACCCCCCCTCCTGGAGGCCGGTTTTGAGGTTGACCACCCTGTCGGCGCGCTCGACTCAGGGAAGGTGA
>Ga0209810_1001703_pt1 | contig 31065 bp, 28 predicted proteins | sample Coa_R1_7_FD_187159 | JGI IMG/M metagenome (GOLD analysis project Ga0209810, IMG submission 187159) | Surface soil microbial communities from Centralia Pennsylvania, which are recovering from an underground coalmine fire - Coalmine... | ecosystem: Environmental > Terrestrial > Soil > Unclassified... | reverse complement strand
TTTTGGCGCAGCTGGAATGCCGGGAGCGGATTCAGTCGATGCGACGCCACATTTGGGAGACGTACGCAAACGAGTTGGCATCGTGGGCCGAGGCAAATCGCGTGCGACTCCCCATTGTCCCTGCTGAATGCGAGCAGACTTACCACATGTTCTACATGATCATGCCCACTCAAGAGAGCAGACGAGCATTGATCTCGCATCTGGCCGGGTATGGGATTCTCAGTGTTTTCCACTACCTGCCGCTGCATTTATCTCCCATGGGGCTGCGCTTCGGTGGGCGGCAGAACGACTGCCCTGTTGCAGAAGATTTGGCGGATCGTCTGCTGCGTCTCCCGTTTTACACTGGCATGAACAGTTCAGAGCAGAGCCAGGTCATCGAGGCCCTGCGGGCCTTTCGTTGCCAGGTATGAGCCGGTCGTCCGCTGGGGAAGCGTAACGCACGCCATGCATGACACTGACCAACTCCGCGGGATAACAGAACGAAATCTGAAGGTATCTCGTGGCTTTGGTGCATATGGCTTGTACGGCGTGTTAGCTTCTCTTGCCATTTCGGGTTTCCTCATCGCCTGGATCACGCTTGTCACTGGAAGCTTCCATCTAAGAGCCGCACTTTTTCTTTTCGCGCTACCGTGGGTCCTGCTTGGGGCAGGCAGTCTGCTCAACACAGCTCTGCGATTGCCATCTTTCTTCGCGCTGGATTTGCTCACGGGCGTTACGGTTCTCTCCGTTATTATCCTCGGGTGGAAAGTTTGGGTGCCATTATCGCTGTGGGTGTTGATTATTTTCCTTCTGGTCGCCGTCGTTTTGGGGTATGGCATCGTGCCGCGCGGGCGATGCGCTCGGCTTTCCGCGCCAGGTCTGCTGGCGATTATTGTCAGTCTCGTTGCTGCCACGGGCTGGTCGCAGGATCTCCTTGCGCCCAGGACCGCAGCGGATGGGTACGTAGTGTTCAAGCCGTGGTCGGATTTTTTTTTCCACGCGAGTGTAGTAGCCCGGAGTTTGAATTGGCAAACCTTATCTCAGGTTGGAAACTACGAGTGGCAAGGATTCCCGCCGATATTTTACCATTACGCCAGTTACGGGATAGTTACTTGTTTAGCTAAAGTTGGTGTTTTGCTTGCATACGATGCGGTCGTAGGTTTTTGGACCCCGTTCGGATCTTTTTTAGCAGCATTGGCCAGCTATGCTATTGGCAGGGTGTTGTGGAGTCAAGGCGCTGGGCTGGCAGCCCTTTTGGCAACAGCTTTAGTGCCTGATTTGGGCTTACTTGGTTTGGCGCATCCAACCTACAGTTATTTTTGGCTCCAGCATATTTCCCCTGCAGGCCTGTATGGCATAGCTATTGGTGGGACGGCTTTAATACTTGTCATCCAAGGGGCACGTGCTGGACGGCGTCTTTGGATTGCAGCTGGAGTGATTATGGGCGGGACGGTTTGTTTCTTCAAGGTTCAGATTTTTGCTGCCGCGTTTCCGCTGCTGGTGGCGGTGGCCATTGTAACTTGGCCGCCGCGAACGCGCTGGCGATGGCTTGTATTAGCTGCCTGCGCGGCTGGCGGAGTCGCACTTGTGCCGGTGATTGGTCGGTTTTACATCGGACCACATATACGTTTCGGTTTTGCCGACAGTTGGTGGCACTGGAAGATTTTGGCCGACATGGCAATAGGGACGCCAGTTGAAAGTTGGTATCGAGTTTTCACTGGCCCCCATTCACTTGCTCTTTATCTGGTGCGTGCGATCGGTTTACTGCTGTTTGGCGCATTGGGAGTCTTCGCCATTCTCGCTCCAGTGGTGTGGTTGATGGCGGCATGGGGCAGAACGTGGACGATTTCAGAAAGCATTTCAGTCGCTACGGTAGCTATTCTTGTGCTAATGACCTTTGGTATAAGGCGCAATGGATCCTTAGACACGGCCTACGAATTCATCCATCGCCCGTTTGTGTGGGCGTACTGGCTGGTGGGTTCCCTTACTGGGGGCCGCATTTTTTCCATTATCGCAGCAGGGCGCTCGCGTTTGTGCACCAGCGCTGCTATTGGCGGTGTTATCTTGTTCACGGCAGTGCCCATCGTTTATGGTCGGCAGCTGCAACGCGGCGCTTGGCCGCAAGGAAATGCTCATGCCAGTATGCGCGTGGACCGTGGCCTGATCGAGTGCGCGCGTTACGTCAGGGAGCAACGACCCCCCGATGCCGTAGCGCAGGACTCACGCCTGGACGAGTTTCTGATTTTGGGAGGATTGTGCCAACGGCCTTCGTTCGCGGCTAGGCTCAGCCTGTGGAAGCTCTTGAGCGACTCTTTCCGCGCTTCTCCTTACCAGGAGCGGCTGCGGACACTACAAAATCTCCAGCAGGCGACCAATATTGAGGACTTGCAACGCAGTGTGCGCGAAACCGGCATCCGTTGGTACGTAGTCCATCCGGGCGATCCCAATGTCTGGCCGGCAGAGTTCCGCGATCACCCGGCATTTGAGTCTCATGGGTACAAGGTTTACGACATGCAGCGTTGTTTCGATTTGCCCAAAAACTGAAGGCCGGCGGCGCTATTTTTACTAGACGCTCGGCGGGAGACATTGCAGGTTCGCATCTGGCTATGCAGACCTCGGTTCAATCCACAGTGGATCTCCCCGGAATCAAAAAACTGCGCAGCGGCAAGGTGCGTGAAGTCTTCGATCTGGGCGACACGCTTCTTTTCGTGGCCACCGATCGGATCTCGGCGTTTGACGTGATCCTGCCGGATCCGATTCCGCAGAAGGGCGCGGTGCTGAATCAAATTTCTGCGTTTTGGTTCAAGCGTTTTGCCGAGATCAAAAATCACTTTATCACCGCTGAATTCGATCAATTCCCTCCGGAGCTGCAACCGTTCCGCGAGCAGCTGGCGCAGCGTTCGATGATTGTCAGGAAAACCCAGCCGCTGCCCGTGGAGTGTGTGGTGCGCGGCTATCTGGCCGGCTCCGGTTGGAAGGAATACCAGCAATCGCAGAGCGTTTGTGGCATCAAACTGCCCTCCGGCTTGAAACAGGCTTCGCCACTTCCGGAACCGATCTTCACCCCGGCGACCAAGGCGCAGACGGGTCACGATGAGAACATCGACATGAAACGGTGCGCCGAAATTCTTGGGGCGGAACTGGCCGAGCGGGTGAAAACACTCAGCCTGGAGATTTATTCGCGCGGCCGCGATTACGCGGAGCGATGCGGAATCATCGTGGCGGACACCAAATTCGAATTTGGAATGCTCGACGGGGAACTTTTGCTGATTGATGAGTGTCTGACGCCGGATTCCTCCCGTTTCTGGCCCAGCGATCAGTACGCCGCGGGCCAGAGTCCGCCCAGTTTCGACAAACAATTCGTCCGCGATTATCTGGAAACGCTCGACTGGGACAAAACTCCGCCGGCGCCGCGGTTGCCCAGGGAGATCATCGAGAAAACCTCGGCAAAGTATCTGGAAGCGTTTCGCCGTTTGACGGGGGAGGAAATTGCGAGCGCTTAGATAATTCTCGGGTCGATTGTCTCAGCGGGATGGTTTTCAAAAATGCCGCCGGTTCGTCCAGATATTCTCTTTATCATGACCGACCAGCAGCGGTTCGATACCATTGCCGCGCTGGGCAATTCCTCGATTTACACCCCGAACCTTGATCGGCTTGTGCGGCGGGGAATCAGTTTCTCCAACGCGTATGCCGCGTGTCCGGTCTGTGTCGCGGCTCGCTACACCATCCAAACGGGCTGCGAACCGCCAACCACCCGCGTATTCAGTAACGTGAAGGCCAAGCCTGCCGCGGGGCAGGCCGATGGCATGGAGGAACGCTGCGGCCCGTACCTGGCCCGGGCGATGTCGAAGCTCGGCTACAGAACTTTCGGGGTGGGAAAATTTCACACTTATCCGTGGAATGAAGATTTGGGGTACGAAAGGCTGTGGCGCTGCGAGGAGACGTATCACCCGCCGGCTCCCGAGGGCGATGATTACGGATCGTGGCTGATTCGCGAACATCCGGAATTTGCGTTCCTCGAGCAACCGATGGGTGAACGCACCGAGATGTATTACCTGCCGCAACGCAGTCCGCTTCCCGCAAACTTGGGCGCGGAATTTTGGACGGCTGAGCGCGCAGTGGAAGAGATCCTCAGGTCAGATGATGCGCGCCCGCTTTTTGGATTTGTGTCTTTCCTGGGTCCGCATCCTCCGCTGGCGCCGCCAATTCCTTTCAACCGGATGTACGATCCGGATCGGATGCCGGCCCCCGTGGGCGCCACCGTCGCGGAAGATTACCTCGACGAGGAGATCGCTTTCATGCGTTACGCCATTTGGGCGGACGCGATCAACCCGGAGCTGGCCAGGATCGTGAAGGCGCGATATTACGGCGAGATCAGTTACCTGGATCATTGCCTTGGAAAAATCCTCGATGCGGTCGAGGGGCGTCCAAACGCGGAAAATACTCTGATCTGTTTCTTTTCCGATCATGGCGATCTTTTGGGCGACCATCACGGCTGGCAGAAGCAGAATTTTTTCGAGGCCGCCTGCCACGTTCCGTTTCTGCTGAGCTGGCCGAGCAGGCTGCCTGCAGGCGTCGCGCGAAACGAGTTGATCAGCCTTGCCGATCTTTTTGGAATTGCCACGGGGGCTGCGAACGCCTGTGACGTGCGCGAGGGAGTAGATGTGCTTGGTTTGCTGGAAGGCCGGGCCGACCCGCGGCAATATCTGGTCGGCATGGTGGAAGTGCCGGGTTCGCAGGATTTCAAGGTGATGGTGGTCGCAGGCGAGTGGAAATACATTTTCATGGCCAACGGCGGGCGGGAACAGCTCTTCAATTTGCGGCGCGATCCCAATGAGTTATCCAACTGCGCCAATTTCTCTGCGCAGATCCGGAAGCAACTCCAGGCGCTGGCTGTGCAAGCCTGTCGCGCTCCCGGCGCGGTGGACGCGCTCGAAGGCGACAGATTGCGGAGTTTTCCCTTTCGCAAACGAGATCCGAAACGGATTTATCAATTTGACCGGTCTCGCGGTGTGGCTGGCTTTCCCGATAAACCGGAGGATGCCTTGAAAGATTTTGATGCCGCGACGTTGCGGCGCCGGCAATGACGATGGAACGATTCCAGGAGGAGGGCGAGAATCTTGGCCTTGGGCTGAAACCGGGCGATGCGCATTATCGCGCGTACGTTGGTCCGCCGGAAGATTACGATTTGATCGCGGCGATGACGTTTAACCTTCTGACGACACTCGGTCTGCGCCAGCATCATGCGCTGGTGGATATCGGCTGCGGTTCGCTGCGCATCGGGCGGCTGCTCATTCCGTACCTGAACCGGGGCAGATATTTCGGCGTCGAGCCTAACGAGTGGCTGGTCGCTGAGGGCATCCGGCGCGAGGTTGGCGAGTCGTTAGTGGCAATCAAGCGCCCGACATTTTTCTTTTCCGATTCGCCGGAAACGATCGCGCAGGCAAACGTGGCGTTCGATTTTGCTCTGGCGCAGTCGATCTTCAGCCATTGTGGCTTGGACGTGGTCACCGCGTGGCTGACAGCGGTCTCGCGATCGCTGGCGCCAGCCGGTGCGCTGGTTGCCACTTTTTTGATTGGCGAGCAAGATTTCGCACACCCGGGTTGGGTTTACCCGGAGTGCGTGAATTACCGGCCGGCGACGATCGAACGCGCCGCTGCGCAGGCAGGTTTGCGCTTCGAGATTCTGGACTGGAAACATCCGCGGCAGACATGGGCGCTCTTCGCCGCGCCAAAATTTGATTCGAGCTGGTTCAGGAACAAGTCGCTGACCTGGAACGCAGGCTTGGAAAGAGCGCTGGCCCGACTCCGGCAGAATGGATGAGCCGTCGTCCATTCTGAAGAGTTGCCCGGTGTGCGGTGGAGACCGCTTCGTATGCGAGAGCGTGCTGTGGCCGGAGTTAATTGCGCAATGGGAACTCTCGCCGGATGAAGTGGCTTATATCAATTTGCAGCAGGGATTCTGCTGCGCCAGTTGCGGGAACAACTTGAGAACGATGACTCTGGCATCGGCCGTTGCGAACGCCTTCGATTTCAAAGGCACATTCAACGATTTCTGCCGCAACCATCCCGGCATTCGACAGCTTGGTGTTCTGGAAATTAATCCGGCCAAGCATTTGTCGCCTTTCCTTGCGGCGCTTCCCAAACACACGCTCCAAGCCTTTCCGCAGGTTGATATGCAGCGAATGACTTTTCCGGATTCATCAATTGACGTGATTATTCATTCCGACACTCTTGAGCACGTGCCCGACTCAAAAGCGGCCCTGGCGGAATGCCGTCGCGTCTTGAAGCCGGGCGGCCACTTGTTTTACACCGTGCCGATTGTCGCAGGTCGCCTTACCCGAACGCGGCGCGGATTGCCGCCGAGTTATCACGGAAAACCGGGTGTGCATCGCAACGACTGTCTTGTGCAAAGAGAATATGGCGCCGATTTTTGGTGCGAGATTTTCGAAGCCGGTTTCCATCGGGTAATTCTCACGAGCCTGATCTTTCCGGCGTCCATCGCCATCCATGCAATCAAAGGATAGCAAGATTTTTGCAGAGCCACTCAGGGTAACAGACCTCCGCGACTGCTATTTTTATCACACCATGGAACTTCCCGACCGTGGCGTGTTAAGTGGTGAGTGGGATTTGCGCCGCGGTGTGGACCAGTACCTGGGCCACATCTCCTTCGCCGGCCGCCGCGTTTTGGAAATTGGCCCGGCCAGCGGTTTTCTGGCTTTTGAGATGGAAAAACGCGGCGCCGACGTCGTATCGGTCGAGGTCACCGATGAGCACAGCTGGGATTTTGTTCCTTACCCCGACGCCAGACTCAGTGACGTGATCGGTCCCCGGCGGGTTGTGATGCAACAGTTAAAAAATTCCTACTGGTTTAGTCACGCTGCTCTGCAATCCAGGGCCAAAGTGTATTACGGCGATGTGTACAATTTGCCCGCTGCGCTGGGCGAATTCGATATTGCGGTGATGGCAGCGGTATTGCTCCATTGCCGCGATCCGCTTCGAATTGTTGAGCAATGCAGCAAAAGAGCCCACACGCTCATTATTGTCGATAAATTTTATCCCGAATTGGAAGGATCGCCGATCTGTCGCTTGGCGCCCACAGCCGAGAATTTTCTCTGGCATACCTGGTGGCATTTCAGCACCCAGTTTTTCCGGCAATTCCTGGAAGTGCTGGGGTTTGCGGTTTCTGCGACAGCGACGCATCAACAGTATCATCGCGGCATGGCGCATACGCTCTTCACCATTGTCGCGGGGAAGGAATGAACACGCTTGAGTCGCATGCGCCGGCCCTTGGTGGGCAGGCTGAAAGGAATTTTGTTCCAAGCTTTCGTTCCGTATGGCTACGAAATTAGCTCGCTCACGAGGGCTTTTTCCTCTTTCAACTCGGCCACCGAGGCATCGATTTTGGCGCGGCTGAAATCATTGATGGGAAGTCCCTGAACGATCTCCCATTGGCCGCCCCGCACGCGGACGGGGAATGACGAGATCAATCCTTCTTCCACGCCATAGCTTCCGTCGGCACAGACTGCCACGCTGTGCCAGTCGTCGCCCGGCGTATCGTTGGTCAGGGATTGCACAGTGTCCACAATGGCATTGGCGGCCGACCCTGCCGAGGAAGATCCGCGCGCCTTGATCACGGCGGCGCCGCGCTGTTGCACCGTGGCGATGAAATCTTCCTTCAACCATTTCTCGTCGCCGATCACTTCGTTTGCCGGGCGCCCATTGATTCTGGCGTTGTAAAAATCCGGATATTGGGTCGAGGAATGATTGCCCCAGACGGTCATGTTTGTGACCGAGCTAATGCCAACCCCCGCCTTGTGCGCCAGCTGGGCGCGGGCGCGGTTCTCGTCCAGCCGAGTCATGGCAAACCAGCGATCGGGTGGAATTTCCTTCGCGTTATTCATCGCGATCAGGCAATTGGTGTTGCACGGATTTCCGACCACCAGCACGCGCACGTCTGCCGCAGCGTTTTTCGCGATGGCCCGGCCCTGTCCAACAAAAATCTTGCCGTTGACGCCCAGTAAATCCTTGCGTTCCATCCCGGCCTTGCGCGGAACGCTCCCCACCAGCAACGCCCAGTTTACATCGCGGAAGCCTTCGTCGAGGTCCGCCGTCGGCACAATGGACTCGAGCAACGGGAATGCGCAATCGTCCAGCTCCATTACCACGCCTTCGAGCGCGCCCAGCACTGCGGGGATTTCGATCAGGTGAAGGCGGAGTGGCTGCTCCGGCCCGAACATCTGGCCGGAAGCGATGCGAAACAAAAGCGCGTAACCGATTTGCCCGGCAGCGCCGGTCACGGCGATTTTAATGGGAGTTTTCATAACGCAATTAGGCATAAAGGTTTTCCCGAGCAAAGCCCCAATCAATCCTGGCTCGCCCGACATTGCCGATCGTTCGGCTGCGGAAGGTCCGCCCTCGCGAATCGGGCAGCGCGCGGGCAAGTTATTCCGGATGGGTCGCGGCGAACCAAACAAGAATCAGCTGGGTGCTGAACGCGTTCACGCACTGTGGGGTTACGAACTCGGCTCTCAAGCGCTTTCGGCAGGGCGCAGGCAGAACTGCAAAACCGTGGTAAATTGGTGCTCCATGTATCCGGCCAGGCTCGCAAAGATCATCCAGCTTTTCGAATCGCTCCCGGAAGATGAGCGACGCGAGACGCTGGTTGCCTACGCCGACAGCGCGAAGAATCAGGAACCGCGCGAAGGCGAGCGATTTGATCTTGTGGACGTCCGCAAAGACGAGGAATGCACAGACACGATTGGGGTTTATCTGCATGTGGACGAGAATGGCAAGGCCCACATTCGCATGACGCTCGGTCCGGAAGTGCAAACCCTCACGCGTTCGATGACAGCGATTCTTTGCAAGGGCCTTGAAGGCTCGACGCCGCGGGAAATCCTCGATCTGCCGAGCGATTTCGTCACCCGGATTGTGGGCAGCGAACTGGTGCGCATCCGCAGCCAGACCGTTTACTACGTCCTGACGCGGATCAAAAGCATTTGCAAAGTCTGGCTGGACCGTCAGCGCCTGGCGCAGGTCGCGTAACGCGCGCAACGCAACGAAGGTCAGTTTCCGGCCTGCTCAGCATGATTCCCGCGTGACGCGCCGATGATTTCGTTTACAGTCGCCGCTGGCGCAGATGCCGCGAAATAACGAGCTCAAAAAAATTCTGTTAATCGGCTCGGGCCCAATCGTGATCGGGCAGGGCTGCGAATTTGATTATTCCGGCGTGCAGGCTTGCAAGGCGCTGCGCGAAGAAGGCTATACAGTGGTGCTGGTCAATTCCAACCCGGCCACGATCATGACTGACCCGGAGTTCGCCGATCGCACGTACATCGAGCCGATCACGCCGGAAGTGATCGAGGCCATCATGGAGCGGGAGCAACCCGACGCGATTCTGCCGACTCTCGGAGGGCAAACAGCGCTCAACGCCGCCATGGAGTTGAATCGCAACGGCGCGCTGGCGCGCCATGGAGTCAGATTGATCGGCGCAAACGCCCAGGCCATCGCCAAAGGCGAAGATCGGCAGTTGTTCAAGGAAGCAATGCTGCGGATCGGGCTGGATGTACCGCGCTCTGGCATCGCGCGTTCGCTTGGCGACCTGGATCGGATCGTGGCCGAGATCGGCGCGTTCCCGCTCATTGTGCGGCCGGCGTTCACGCTCGGAGGAACTGGCGGCGGGATCGCCTACAACCGCGAAGAACTCGACGTGATCGCCGCGCGTGGACTGGATCTTTCGCCAGTGCGCGAAGTGCTGATCGAAGAGTCGTTGCTGGGTTGGAAAGAATTCGAGATGGAAGTGATGCGGGACAGGATGGATAACTGCGTGGTGGTCTGTTCCATCGAAAATTTCGATCCCATGGGGGTGCACACCGGCGACTCCATCACCGTTGCTCCCGTGCAGACGCTCACGGACAAGGAATACCAGGTGATGCGCGACGCCGCCTTTGCCGTGATCCGCGAAATCGGCGTTGAGACCGGCGGCTCGAACATTCAGTTTGCGGTGAATCCCGAGAACGGTCGCATGGTGGTGATCGAGATGAACCCGCGCGTGTCGCGCTCCAGCGCGCTGGCCTCGAAAGCCACGGGCTTTCCCATCGCCAAGATCGCGGCAAAACTCGCGGTGGGTTACACCCTGGACGAAATCAAAAACGATATCACTCGCGAGACGCCGGCCTGTTTCGAGCCGACCATTGATTACTGCGTCGTCAAGGTGCCGCGTTTCACGTTCGAAAAATTTCCGCAAGCCGACGCCACGCTTACAACCCGGATGAAGAGCGTCGGCGAAGCCATGGCCATCGGACGCACGTTCAAGGAAGCGTTGCAAAAGGCGTTGCGCAGCCTCGAGATCAAACGCTTCGGCCTGATCGGCGACGGCGCCGACAAAGAGCTCGATCCCGAAACGTTGCGCTTGAAACTTTCCATTCCTAATGCTGAACGGATTTTCCATGTCGCGCAGGCGTTTCGCGATGCCATGCCGCTGGAAGAAGTTTATGAGCTAACGAAAATCGATCGCTGGTTCCTGCGCAACGTGCAGCAGATCGTCGAGGAAGCGCGCGCGCTTCGCCGCGGGAAGTCAGGCTGCCAGCCGGGCTTCCGAGGCGACTTCCAACCGGGAACCGAACGGGAGACTTTCCTTCGCGCCAAGAAACTCGGCTTCTCGGATCGGCAACTGGCCTTTGCCTGGCGGACAACCGAAAATGAGATCCGCGCGCGACGGAAGTCGTTAGGCGTCACGCCCACCTATCGTCTGGTCGATACCTGCGCGGCGGAGTTTGAGGCCTACACCCCGTACTACTACTCCACCTACGGCGACGAGAATGAGCGGCGCGAAAGCGGCAGGCGCAAAATCATGATTTTTGGCGGCGGCCCGAACCGCATCGGGCAGGGGATCGAGTTTGATTATTGCTGCGTGCACGCCGCATTCGCACTGCGCGAGCTGGGGTTCGAAACCGTCATGGTCAATTCGAATCCGGAAACCGTTTCCACCGATTACGACACGAGCGACAAACTTTACTTCGAGCCGCTCACGCTCGAAGACGTGCTGAACATCTACGATCAGGAAAAACCGGAAGGCGTGTTTGTGCAATTTGGCGGGCAAACCCCGCTTAATCTGGCCGGCGGGCTGAAGGCGGCAGGCGTGCCGATTCTCGGGACGCAGCCGGAAAGCATCGAGATCGCGGAGGATCGGCAATTGTTCGCCGCGATGCTGGACAAGCTGGACCTGCGACAGACTCCCAACGGGTCGGCCACCAGCGTCGCGGAAGCCGTGGCGATTGCGAAAAAAGTCGGTTATCCGGTCCTCGTCAGGCCCAGCTTTGTGCTTGGCGGTCGCGGCATGGAGTTGGTTTATAACGAGCAGGATTTGCGGCGCTACGTGGCCAGCGCCATCGACGCCAGCGAAAAGAGAACCGGCTTCCAGTTCGCTCCGGCTCGAGCACAGATTGCGCGCTGGCGGCCAGGAGATTCGCAGGCTGGCAGACTTTCGGCCGAGTCAGGCAAACGGCCTGACCTGCGCCCCATCCTGATCGACCGCTTTCTGGAAGATGCCATCGAAGTGGATGTGGATTGCATTTCGGACGGCGAAACGACTGTGATCGGCGCGATCATGGAGCACATCGAGGAAGCCGGCATCCACAGCGGGGACAGCGCGTGCGTCATTCCCACGTTCTCATTGGCGCGGAAAGTCCTCGACGAGATTGCCGCCGCCACCAAGGCGATGGCGCGCGAGCTGCGCGTGCGCGGTCTGATGAATGTGCAATTCGCGGTGAAAGACGACCAGGTTTACGTGTTGGAAGTGAACCCGCGCGCCTCGCGCACCGTGCCCTTTGTCAGCAAGGCCATCGGCGTGCCCCTGGCGAAGCTGGCCGCCAAGGTGATGACTGGAAAATCATTGCGCGAGCTGGGGTTCACGAAAGAAATTTTGCCGAAACATTTTTCGGTCAAAGAGGCGGTGTTCCCTTTCCTCCGCTACGAAGGCCTCGACATCTCACTCGGGCCGGAGATGAAATCAACCGGCGAAGTGATGGGCATCGACGTCGATCTGGGGCTCGCCTACGCCAAATCGCAGATGGCCGCGCCGCCTCCGTTGCCCAAGGGCGGAAGAGTCTTCATCAGCGTCAAGGATGCCGACAAGGAAGCGGTGATTCCCGTGGCGCGAGAATTTCTCAAGCTCGGTTTCGAAATCATTTCCACCAGCGGAACCGCGGCGGCGTTGGCCGGGGCGAAAGTGAAAGTGACGAAGGTGTTCAAGATTCACGAAGGCCGCCCCAATGTGCTCGACCGCATCAAGAATGGCGACATCACTTTCATCATCAACACACCCAGCGGCAAAATCCCGCGCGAGCACGAAGTGGTGATTCGCAACGCCGCGCTGGCGGCGAAAATCCCAATCATGACCACGGTGCGCGCGGCCCTCGCCAGCGCCAACGGCATTCGCTCCCTGCAAAAGCGCAAGGTCCAGGTGCGCAGTTTGCAGGAATATCATGCTTCGCATCGTTGAGCGCGTTGCAATGGTGAACCGTTGAGGCGAAAAAGCGGGAGCGTGGCTACGGGCAAAGCGAAGGCGGAGTCGAAGAGTGTGGTGCAATTACCTGAAGGTTTTGCCACGGATAGATCGAGTTCGCTCGACATGACGGCGCGTTGATGTCATTGGTCAGCATGAAATTGTCGATTGTTCTTGCTGCGGCGGTGCTGGGCTCGGCGGCCGTTTTTGCCGCCGAGGAAAAGAAGGAGGAGAAAACTCCCGTGAACTCTTCAAATGAAGTCGCGGTGATCAAAACCAGCGAAGGCGACATGGTCGTGCAGTTTTGGAACGACGCCGCGCCCAACACCATCGAGAACTTTAAAAAACTGGCGCGCCAGGGCTTTTACGACGGCACCACGTTTCATCGTATCGTAAAAGGTTTCATGATCCAGGGCGGCGATCCGCTCACCAAGGATCCGGCCAAGGAAAATCTCTACGGAACCGGCGGCCCGGGTTACAAGGTGAAGGCCGAGTTTAATGACCATCCGCACGAGCGCGGAGTCATTTCCATGGCGCGGAGCGCTGACCCCGACTCGGCCGGCTCGCAATTCTTCATCTGCCTCGCCCCGGCGCATCGGCTCGACCATCAATACACAACGTTTGGCAAATTGATTAAGGGCGACGATGTCTTGGAAAAAATCGGTAACACGCCCGTCGAGCGAAACGCCCAGGGCGAGATGAGCAAGCCCATCAGGCGTGTCGTGATCGAGAGTATCAAGATTGTTTCGGCCAATTCCGTGAAGTAAGCGATCCAGCGGCGGGAGAGGCTGCCGGCTTGCCCTGTGCTCCACATGCTGGCAGCATGTCGGCGCGGGACAGGCAGGTTCCCTCGCCTCCGATCCGGATGTGCTGCCAATGCCCACTGAACCCGTGAACACAAAGATCGCCCTTATCCAGATGCGGTCCGGCCCCGAGCCGGAGAAAAATTTTGCGCACGCGGTTGAATTCATCCGCGCTGCGGCAAAGCAGGGCGCGCGGATCATTTGTCTCCCCGAGCTCTTTCGGTCACGCTATTTTTGCCAGAGCGAAGACCACAAAAATTTCGAGTTAGCCGAAGAAGTGCCGGGCAAAACCACTGCGGCTTTGGGAGCAGTGGCGCGGGAAACCGGCGCGGTCATTATTGCTTCGCTCTTCGAGAAACGCAGCGCGGGCGTTTATCATAACACGGCGGCAATTCTCGACGCCGACGGAAAATTGCTGGGCAAATATCGCAAGATGCACATCCCGGACGACCCGCTCTATCACGAGAAATTTTATTTCGCGCCGGGCGACCTCGGATTCCAGGCCTGGCAAACCGCGCATGGCAAAATCGGCGTCTGCGTTTGCTGGGATCAGTGGTATCCGGAAGCGGCGCGGCTGACTGCGTTGCGCGGCGCGGAAATTATTTTTTATCCCACAGCCATCGGCTGGCACCCGAGCGAGAAAAAGGAGTTTGGCGCGGCGCAGCATTCCGCGTGGGAGATCATCCAGCGCAGCCATGCCATCGCCAACGGCTGTTACGTCGCGGCTGTCAATCGCGTCGGCCACGAAGCGCCCGCCGGCGGCGACGGCATTGAATTTTGGGGACAAAGCTTTGTGTGCGGGCCGGACGGCGAAATCATCGCAAAAGGCGCCGTCGATCAGGAAGAAATTGTGATGGCCGACATCGATTGGACTCGCGTGGACGCGCACCGCACGCACTGGCCATTCTTGCGCGATCGGCGGGTGGACGCCTACGGCGAAATTAACCGGCGGCTGATCGATTGAGCAAAGCGTTGCGCCGGCAAAGGCAACGCGCCAGGGCAGCGCTGCTCCAGGGCCGCGCGCCGGGCTACAGTTCGTCCAGGCCTTCGATCACTTTCGCGATCCCGCTGACGACCAGCGCGCACCGATCGTAATCAAGTTTATCGGGTGTGTCTTCGGCAGAATGATAATGCGGGTAGCGAAAGGGCGCAGTGTCGGTGACCATCACGCCGCGGTAACCATGTTTCCAGAACGACCGTTGATCCGACCAGCTGACGCCCGGAACAAACCAGGGCAGCGCCGCGCCTTCAGAAGGAATCCTGGCATGGTTGCGAAACAACCCAACTACGCGGCGAAGCAAAGCGCGAGACTCCATGTTGCTGACAAAGCCAATAAAATTTCCCACTCGGGGGTAAAGAAGGCCAAGTCCCGGCACCGGATACGTCTGTGAACCCGGGGCGTCCGAAAAGTAGCCGATTGTTTCCAGGCTGATCATGGCGCGGATGTTGTCGCCGCGGGCCTTGCAGCGATCCGCATACACGCGGCTTCCCATTTCGTCAGACAAAAAATAGGGCGGCTCTTCATTGGCGAAGGCGACGAACCGCACAGCGTGTTGCATTTTTCTGGGGGCGAACCGGCGAGCCAGAGCCAGGACTGCCGCCACGCCGCTGGCGTTATCATTTGCGCCGGGCGAACCGAATACTGAATCGTAATGCGCGCCGATCACCAGAATCGGCGGCGCTTGGTGGAGCGGCGTCCTTTGTTGGGATGGAATTTCCACTTCGATGTTGTGGCAGGGTTGCCCGTGCAATTGGTAGGTATCGCGCCGCGGTCGGAGTCCGGCGCGAGAGAACGAGTCGTGAATAAACTCTGCGGCGGCGCTGAGCCGGGCGTAGTGCCACATGTTGCGCTCGCCGATTTCGCCGGCCAGCTTTTCCACATCCGCACGCAGCTCGTCGCGCAACGCCATTTCCTCGGCGGACAGCGGCGGGCGCTTGGAAAGATTTTCACCGGGCATTCGCATGCCGAGCCACCAGAGTAACAACAGCAGCGCTCCGACCGCGAGAGCAATTCCCAGCAGACTGAACAGAAGACGAGGCGACATGGTGACGCATCCGGCAGGGCGAATCCGCGCACTTTCCCGCTACGCGATTTTTGTGCGAAACCGCAAAGCGCACAGAACGAAAAGCAATCCGGCCATTAAAATCAGGATGGCCAGGTGCGGCCAGTACTCCAGAAAATTTGCGCCGCGCAGGATGATGGCCCGCATCAGCGCGATGAAATAGGTCGTGGGAAAGAGAGCGCCCAGCGCGTAGAAAACCCAGGGCATGGTCTCCCGCGGGAAAATGAATCCCGAAAAGAAGACGCTGGGCAAAAGGAACACCATCGACATTTGCAGAGCCTGCATCTGGTTTTCGGCCTTGGTGCCTACTACCAGACCCAGACTCAGCAGAGCGAACACGTACACGAGCGTGGAGAACATCATCGCCCCTACGCTGCCCTGAATGGGAACAAAAAACACAAAGCGCATGATCACAAAAAGGATAATGGCCATGGCCATGCCAATGCACAGATAGGGAACCAGTTTTCCCAGCATCAGACCGCTGCGGCTCAAGGGACTCACCAGCAACTGCTCGAGCGTGCCGCGTTCCCGCTCGCGCACCAGCGCCATGGCTGCCGCCACCGTCGTCCCGATTTGCAGCACGACCCCGATCACTCCGGGAACAAAAAAGTTCGGCGCGCGCATGGCCGGGTTGTAAAGCATCTGCGGCCGAATATCGATCGGCACATCCCGGCGCCCGCTTTCGTGCAAAAGCGTTTCCAGCGACTGGGTCAGCGCCACGCCCAGCCCCGTCTGCAGCGCCTGCAGCGCGGTGGTGGAATTGGAGCCGTCCACCAGCAGCTGCACCTGCGCGGAGTGGCCGGCGTTCAATTCACGAGTGAAATTTGGCGGAATATCCAGGGCCGCGTAAGCGCGGCCTCTGCGCATTTCGCTCTTAAGCTGATCGAGACTCTGCACTTCGCCCACCACGCGAAAGCTCTGCGTATTCACGAAACGATCGATCAAGCGCCGGCTCTCCACGGTGTGATCTTCATCAAACACCAGCATGGCCATGTGTTTGACATCGTTATCCAGCGCGTAACCAAAGGCGATCATTTCAATGAGCGGCGGAAAGAAAAAGAAAAACAACGTCAACGGATCGCGCCAGACCACGATGAATTCCTTGAAGAGGATGGCGCTCAGTCCGCGGAAAAGTTTGTGTTTCATGTTCGCCCGACGATCTGGTGCGTGCTGGCCGGCGGGGGATATCTGTTCTCACGCCGCCGGCGAAAAGCGGAACTCCGAACGGGGGCTGTCTCATTTCGTTGCATGGTCAAGCGGCCCTTTCGTGTTCGCCTGCGTACCGAGCCGAAAGCTCCACAAACACGTCTTCCAGCGACGGACCCATTTGATGAATCTCGGCATGAGCGATGCCTACCTTGCGCAGCCGTTCCTCGATCTGGGCGCGCTGCACGCTTTCATCCACCAGTAGATGCATCGACTGGCCAAACACCGTGGCGCTGCGCACACCAGGCATTCCGTGCATGGCATGCAGCGCAGTGGTCACGTGGTCGCAGGTCACGTCCAGCCGGCGCGTCCCCGGCGGATTGACCTCGGGAAGCTTTTTCAGCTCGTCCGGCTCGCCGCACACGATCAATTTGGACATGTGAATGTAGCCCACATGGTCGCAGCGCTCGGCTTCGTCCATGTAATGCGTGGTCACAAAAAGCGTCATCCCTTTGCCGGCGAACTGGAAAAGCAAATCCCAGAGCTCGCGTCGCGCGACCGGGTCAATGCCGGCGGTTGGTTCGTCCAGGAAGAGGACAACCGGTTTGTGCATAAGGGAACAGGCCATGGCCAGCCGCTGTCGCCACCCGCCGGAAAGTTGGCCGGCCCGGCGATCGAGATAGGGCTCCAGATGCGTAATGGCGATCATCTCATCGCTTCGCTCATTCAACTGGCGAGCGTTCAAGCCGTAGAGTTTCCCCGCGAAAATAAGGTTCTCATTCACCGTCAGCTCATCGTAGAGGGAAAATTTCTGCGACATGTAACCGATGATTTCCTTGATCGGTTCGGCGTCTTTGACAATGTCGTGGCCGCCGATGCGCGCTGTGCCTTCGCTTGGCTCCAGAATACCGCACAGCATTCGAATCAGTGTGGTCTTGCCAGAGCCGTTGGGACCGAGAAAACCGAAGATCGATCCCTTGTCCACGGAAAAGGTAACATGATCCACAGCCGTGAAGGCGCCGAAACGCTTCGTCAGCCCATCGACTTCAATCATTGGCTCACTCATGGGAACAGGAATCTTTCAGTCCATGTGCGTTTCGGTTTCGGCAGTCCCTGCGACGGGCATGTTTGCTTGGGAACCTGACCTTGCGACGGGCCGGCATTTTTTTCATTGCACGTTTGCAAAATAAACATCCGCCGCCATTCCCGGCCGCAGACGATCGTCATTGCTCGGCAACCGAATCTTCACGCCAAACACCTGTTTGATGCGATCGGCCACCGTTTGCACATTGCGCGGGGTAAATTCCGCCTGGCGATTGATCTGTTCCACCACGCCGTCGAAATCCCTGCCGGGGAAGGAATCAACGCGCACCCGGACGTGTTCGCCCAGCTTGATCAAGCCCAGCCACGATTCGGGCACATACACTCGAACCCAAAGGTGTCCGGTTAAAAGCAGGGTGGCGGCTTCGCGATTTGCGGGCAACACATCCCCCACTTTGACGCTGAGCACTTCCAAAACCGAATCGGCGGGCGCGGTGACCTGCATTTCCGCCAACTGCGCATCGATGTCGGCCAGTTGCGCGCGCGCTTGCGCGACGCGCGCCTTTGCCGCTTCCACGCTTTTCTCCTGGGCCTTCGCGGCGCTGTCGGCGCGCTCGGCGTCGCTCGGCGATACGACCCGGCGCTGCAGAAGTTCTCGCTGGCGACGCGCATCGTCTCGGAGAAAATTGAGTTGTGCTTCCTGGGCGTCGGCATCGTGAATGGCTGTGTCGATCTGCGCGACGGCCAGTTCTCGTCGCGCGCGCAGCTCCGACGCGTCCAACTGCACGATGAGCTGGCCTTCCTTCAAATGATCGCCTTCCCACGCAAGAATCTTCTCCACACGCCCGCCCGCGCGGGGACCCACGTGCGCTTCGTCCACCTCAATCGTTCCGGAGACGGCTTTTTCGCGGGCGCCGCACCCCGGGAGCACAGAGAGCAGCGCGAGGCTTCCGGCCACGGCCAGACAGCGCAGGCGCCGCGCGACAGTCGTCCCATTTGGTCCGGCTGCGTTGAGAGAGGCCCGTTTCACATCTTGCGTCCTTTTGGGGTCAGCGCCCCCTGCAGGACAATCTTGAGAATTCCCGCAAATCCTTCTCGCGGTGTCATTCCCAGTTCTTCCATCTTTGCGGGATTCATGATTCCCTGAACCACGGCCAGCAGAATCTCAATGATCAATCTGGCCGGCACATCTTTGCGCACCATTCCTGTTCGCTGCCCCTGGGTGAAAAATTTCCCAAAATACTGTTCAATGAGCGCCGCGCGACGGCCTTCCAGCGACCGGAAAAGGCGCGGGGCTTTTTGCCGCATGTCGCGCACAAACGGCGGCTTGATCTCATCCAGTTGGCGTTGCATGCCGGCCAGCAACTCGCTCAAGGTGGCGGCGAAATCACCCGGGCGCGCGCGCGTCACTCTCTTGAGCATCGATTCCACATCCGCAAGTTTGTCCGCCAGCACCGCATCAAGCAGATCGACCTTGCCCGGGAAATGCGCGTAGAGCGTCTTCTTGCTGATCCCCAATTCATCGGCCAGATCGTCCATGGTGACGCTGCGAAAGCCGTGGTTGAAGAAATGAATGCGAGCGGCATCAACGATTCGTTGCCGGGCTGGGACTAAATCACGATTCGGCGGTTGCTTCCTGCGCGCGCTCATGCTCCGAGTTATGGATAGCACTGCGTGGAAACTAATCCAGTATATTCAGTTTCCAAACCCTATCGGCACAAAACATCGCCCTTCCGGTGACGAAGCGTGGGGGCGGTCTGGTCCCCGATCCATTTGCTGCCTCGCACCAGTTTGCCGTCTCGGGTTTATTCCTTAATATGTTCTGGCGCGGCTTCCAGGATTTGCCGGGACACAAGGCCGGTTTTGGAACGAAGCGCAGTTTGTCCTCAGGCTCGATTGGCTCCCCGACTCGCGGCGGGGGACGAAACCGGCTCCTGCAAGAATGAAAAAAAACCGATACCTTGATCACATCGATTTGCGCGTAAGCGATCTGAAGCAGGCGCAAAAATTCTACAGCAAACTGCTGCCCGCGCTTGGGTTTGTCCGGGATCGGTCCAGTGGGCGCATGGGCTGTTTTTATGCAGCCGGAGGCGACAAGCCGGAAGCGTTCTTTTGTTTTACTCAGGATCGGCGGCATCGACCCAACAAGACGCGAATCGCTTTCTGGGCTGAGAATCGCGCTGAAGTTGATCGTCTGGCCCGACTGGCTCGCAGGCTGGGGGCCAAAAATTTTGAGGAGCCGGAACTTTGTCGCGGTTACAGCGCCGGTTACTACGCCTGCTTCTTTGACGATCCGGATGGCAACAAACTGGAGATCTGCTACCGGGAAAAACCGATCATCACCGGGTAAATCCCGCGAGTTGCTCCTTTTGTGTTCGCAGCGCAGCGTTGTGATCGGACAAACAGCAAAGGGGCGCCGCGCGCAAAAGTTGGATGCCCGGCCAGGATTGGTGTTTAGCGCGGCGTTGCCAAACCGGTTGAGCCGCGCGCGGCGGCGATGGGCGGGCGCGCCTTGTGCCACTCGGTGCTCTGTTCGTAAGCATGGGCGATCTGCAAAATGCGCGCTTCATCGAGGGGCTTGCCCAGCAACTGCAAACCAATCGGCAAGCGATGTCGATTCGCCTCGGCGAAACCGCAGGGGACGCTGATTCCGCAGATGCCGGCGAGGTTGGCAGCGATGGTGAAAATGTCGGCCAGGTACATTTGCAAGGGGTCGGCCATGCGTTCGCCCAGCTTGAACGCCGGCACGGGCGACGTCGGCGAGACAATGGCATCGACTTTCTCGAACGCGCGGGCGAAATCCCGGCGGATCAGTTCGCGCACCTTTTGCGCTCGCAGATAATAGGCCTCGTAATAGCCGGAACTCAAAACGTAAGTGCCAAGGAGGATGCGCCGTTTCACTTCCGGGCCGAAACCTTCCGCGCGTGTGCGCGCGTAGTGATCGAGCAGGTCTTTCGGATTTTCGGCGCGATAACCGTAACGCACGCCATCGAAGCGCGCCAGATTGGCCGAGGCCTCGGCGGTGGCGAGAATGTAGTAGGTGGCGACGGCGTAATCCGTGGCGGGCAGCGAAAGATCGACAACTTCTGCGCCTAGCGAATGCAGTTGTTTTAGCGCAGCATTGATCGCCTCTCGCACCTGCGAATCAACGCCTTCGCTCATGTATTCGCTGGGCACACCGAGGCGGACGCCGCGCAGATTATCTCCAAGTCGCTCGGCATAATCGGGAACCGGCGCCTCCAGCGAGGTACTGTCTTGCGGATCGTGCCCGGCGATGGCGTTCAATAAAAGCGCGGCGTCGCGCACGGTTTTGGTCAAAGGCCCGATCTGATCGAGCGAAGAGGCAAAGGCCACCAGGCCAAAGCGCGATACGCGGCCGTAGGTGGGTTTTAAGCCGACGATTCCGCAGAGCGCCGCCGGTTGACGAATGGAGCCGCCGGTGTCGCTGCCCAGCGCGCCGAACGCCATGTCCGCAGCGACTGCCGCTGCGGAACCGCCACTGGAGCCGCCCGGCACGCGCGCCACGTCCCAGGGATTGCGCGTCAGCTGGATCGCCGAATTTTCCGTGGACGAACCCATGGCAAACTCGTCCATGTTGGTTTTGCCAAATGGGATCGCGCCGGCGGCGCGCAGTTTTTGGATGATTGTGGCGTCGTAAGCGGCCTGATACCCGCGCAAGATTTTCGAGGCGCAGGTGCAGGGCTGGTCTTTCACGCTGATGATGTCCTTGATGGCCACCGGCACTCCACCCAGGGGAAGATTAACGTCCGCTTCCTCCGCTTCCTTTACCGCGGATTCAAAGTCCAGCGAAAGATACGCGCCGATCTCTTGGTCCACGGTTTCGATGCGGGCCCGCAGCGCCTCCAGCGCTTCGCGCGGCGAGACTTCGCGGCGGCGCAACAATGCTTGCAGTGCGGCGATGCTTAACCCCACCAGGTTCTCTTCTTTCATTCCACGACCTTCGGAACGATGAAGAGCGAGTCCGCCTTTCGCGGCGCGTTTCGCAGGGCTTGCTCCGCGGTAAACCACTCGTGTGGCAGATCCTCGCGAAAGACATTGAACTGCGGCAGAGCGTGCGCGGTCGGTTCCAGATCGGTTACGTCCGCTTGCCGCAGTTTCTGGACGTAGCGCAGCACCTCATCGAGTTGCTCCTGGAAAATGTTGGCCTCGGCCTCCGTTAAATGAATTCGCGCCAGAGCGGCCACGTAGGCGACATCGAGATCGAAAGCGCGAGCCATGCCTTTCTTCAAGAGTGCAGGTGACTGATCAGCCAGACGACGGCCGCGGCCAGCGCGGTTAAAAGGAAAAGAAAAATGATCTGGCCTTCACGGCGTTCCTTGCGCAGCGAACGCGGTCGTCGGGCAGGCTTCTCCTGCCGCTCGGTCGAGACGCGAAATCGCGCTGCGGTTTGGGTGCGCTTGGAAGCATCCGCGGATGCGGGCGCGCGCGACCGGCGCCGGGCGATGGATGGCGCTTGCGTCACCATGCGTTCGAGTTTTTCCAGTTGCTTGCGCAGCTCGGCCTCCTGCCGCTCGATTTCCTGTTGCCGGCGTCGGAGCGGCGGCGGCGGTTTGGGCGAACGACGAAACATCGCCATTACCGGCTAGCCATCCAATAAAAGAGAGCAAGGGCGATCGTGCCGAAAAGCATCAGCGGAAGCGTGAGCGCAAATCCGATTTGGAGCCATTCGATGAAGGAGCGTCCGTTGCCGCCTTCGTATGTGTCGGCCGCGGCATCGGGCAATGGGGCGTCGCCGAGGCTTCCGCCGGCCGCCTGGAGCCGGCTGCGCTGTTCGCCGTATTCGGTGCGGGCGTCCTCGACGGTGCTCAGGGCGCGGCTCAATTCCTTGTGCAGATCGGCCGGGTTCCAGCTCTTGGGATCGATCGCTTCAATCAGTTCGAGGTGTTGCGCGAAACTTTCCCTGGCCGCGCGGATCTGCTCGAGCCGGTTCTGTGTGTTGTAGGCTTCGCGCTCGAGCACCACCAGGGCGCGCGTCAATTTATCGGTCATCTCCGCGCGGCCCCGCTCCAATTCCTCCTGACGACGGCTGAGCTCTTCCAGTTCGCGTTTCTGTTTTTCGATCAGTTCCTGCTGGCGCTTGAGCTGGAGCAGTTGTTCCTGCGCTTTTTGCACCTGCGATTCCAGATGCTCGGCCGAGAGGGCGTCTTCGTCGCTCAATTCGAGCATCGGTTCAGCTGGTCGAAGTTTCTCCGCCATTGTCAGATTTCGGCGTCATTTCGAGCCCGCCGTTGCGGCATATTAAATGGCTCACTTGAGAATTCCAGATATTTCGATCAACAACGCGAGAAATTTTCCGGGGAGGCAACTGTGGCTGATTCTTTGTCGCGCTGATCACTCTGAGCGCTCAGCGCGCGGGCATCATTTCCAAAAAGAAGCCTTTCAAGTATTCCGTTTCGGGAATGGTTGGCAGGACGGGATGATCCGGCGCCTGCTCGAATCGGCGCAACCGTCGCGCGGAACGCCGGGCATCGACCAGAGCGGCGGTGATCGTCTCCAGCAACGCCGCATCCCCGACATGATGCGAACAGGCGAACGTCGCCAGCAGACCGTTTTTTGAAAGGAGTCGGAATGCGCGCGTGTGCAGTTCGCGATACCCGCGCAGCGCGTCGCGCAAGGCGGCTCGGGTCTTTGTGAAGGAGGGCGGATCGAGGATGATCAAATCGTATTGGGCCTCTTTCTTTTCGGCTGAGCGGAGGAATTCAAAAACATCCTGCTCCGCCCAGCGAATCTCCAAGCGGTTGCGCGCGGCGTTTCGTCTGGCCGCGGCGATGTTGTCCGTGCTAGCTTCCACTGCGGTCACATTCGACGCGCCGGCTCGGGCGCAGCTCAGCGCAAACGCGCCTTGATTTGTGAAGCAATCCAAGACACGCCGGCCCTGGGCGAATGCAGCCACGATTGGATAATTGTGTCTCTGGTCGAGGTAGAAACCGGTCTTTTGTCCGTGCAACAGATCGATCTCGAATTTGAGATGTTCGATTTCGATCTCGAGCGGCGCAGGGGGGCGTCCGCGCAGAATGCCGGTGCGCGGTTCGAGTCCCTCTGCGCGGCGGACGGGTGCGTCGTTTCGCTCGACAACGGTCACTTCGCCAAACAAGCGAACCAGCGCGTCGGCGATCAAGTCCTTTCGCATGTCCATGGCGAGCGTGAGCGTTTGCAGAATGAAATGCTGACCGTAACGATCTATGACGACGCCGGGCAGCCCGTCGCTCTCGCTCCAGACCAGGCGGCAGAGCGCGGGGTCAAGGCCGCGCCGCTCACGGTATTCCGCCGCCTGGGCGATTCTGCGCTGGAAAAAATCGAGGTCGAGCTGCTGCCTTCGGCGGGAGAACCGGCGGGCCACGATCTGCGAGCGTGAATTGTAAATGGCGCTGCCGATCAGCCGATCACGGCCATCCTTGAGTGAGATGACGTCGCCGTCTGCAGGGTTTCCAAAGAGTTTGAGCACTTCGCTCGAGTACACCCAGTCGTGCCCGTGTAAAATGCGCGCGCGCGGTCTGACGACGATGCCTGCCATGAGAGAAAGGCAACGTTCAACGTCGCGCTCATCTTGGCAATACGGCAACGTTCCGGCCCGGTCGCGTGCGCTCCAACCCGACGCAATTCAGCACGAGCGGGGATTCACAGAGCTCGTTTGCCGGCCCAACGCCGCATCTGCCAAAAGGCTTGACACAGAGCCGCTTTTTCGCGAGAAAATCGTCACTTCTTAAAAAGCAATACCATGAACAAAATCCTACCTTCCAGATCCTTTCTGATTGCCCTGTTGCTGGCCGGATCGAATGTGACCGCACCGGCGCTGGGACTCAACACTGCCGGTGCCCAGGTAGCGAGCGAAGCTCAGGAGCTGGACGACGCCGTCAATGTTGATGAAAACGAGAATGAAACGCTCGATGCTGTTGAGGAGCAGGAGGCCGCCAATGCAGGGCGGAACGCTGCTGCTGCGGCTGCTGCCAGCCAGGGCACGATCTACGTCGGGCCATCGGCGTCCGGCGATGCGTTGCGGATTCTCGCCCAGGGCTACACCCTGGCGCCGTTGACCGGCGGACCCATATCCGGTCCTGTGGTGGTTGGCGCGGGCGACCTGTTTGTTCCTTGGATTGGGGACCAACTTGTGGCTGCGTACGAGCAGGGCTACGCCGTGGCGCTCACCAACGCCACGACTTTCGATATCCGGCAGCTTCACGATTTGCTCGGCCATCGCGGCTCGGCTGAGCCAGTGCCTGGTGGAGCAACCGTTGACTTGGCCGCTTTCCGAAAAGCGTTCAGGGCCGACGGCCAGCTGCACTCTAGCGCCCACCTGCTGCTGCGACGCATTGCCGAGCCGCCGCCCGGTCCATTATTGACGAGCCGGGATAAAAAACGAATAAAGCGACTCCACAACAAAGGGCTGCGGGAAAAGTTAAGGAATAAACTCGTAAAGCTGCGCAAGCAGCAGCAGGAGCAGGCGCGACAACAAAGGCTACAAACCGCAGACGCCAGCGACATTCAGGCGTTGAGCCGGATTTTCTCGACGACACCCTTTGTCCCCGAACCGCCGCCGGGGGATACGCCGAATAACCTCATTGAACTGGCTGAATCGTACATGTCGCACGCCATCCAAACAGATTACTATGGAAACCAGGTCCAGATCGTCAACAGCGTTTGGGCTGCGCGTTCCTTTCTAAATTCGGCAGACCTCTACTACGTGTTGCAGGAGACCGATTACCACGTCGTGCCCAGGGTGACGAATCCGGCGAACAATTTGCCTTACGTACTGACGATTTGGAATAATAGCGTCAACAGCTTCATCGTTGACCCGGCGCGGCCGGCAACCCTTATTCAACCTTCCCCGCAAACAACGATGGAGGCCACGCAGGATATCAGCAGCGTAAGCCACACCATCGGCGTTGATGTTGGCTGGAACCAGACCCAGGGCTTGAATGCATCGGTCTCGGACAGCGTTACCGTTATGAACGAAAAGGTCACCACGATTCCGCCGATCAACATCACCAACAATGTGAATCTCGGGAATGGCAATACGCAGTGGCTTTACAACGTGAACGAGCTACCCAGCCAGTCCGAAACGATCGATCTCTTCAGCCAATGGATATGGTCTGTGCCATTTTCAAATTATTTTAACTCTCAGACGGAATTTCAGTACCATTCCGACGCGTTCATGTCCGGCACGTACTGCGCCTTTGATGGTTTTAATCCCCCATTGTGTATAAACTTCTTCCTGCTGAACGTGTCCGCACATGTCACCGCCAGCGTCCCGCTGCCGTTTGGGCGAACGTTCGCGCTGCAGCAGCCGGCGGTCACCAGCGTGAACCCGACGACTGTCAACGCCGGGGATACGTTTGCCATTAATGGCACCGGGTTTTATCCGAATCTGGTGCAGGCGGTGCTGATTGGCGGCACGGCCGTGGACCAGGCCAACGTCACCACGGTTAGCGATACGCAGATCAATGTGGTTGCGCCCGATTTTGTGACCTGCGAGTTTGGCTGCACCGTCGTGGTGCAAACAACGCAAGGCGCCTCCAACGATAACGTGACCATCTCCATCATTCCCAACCCATAGCCGGGATACGTCTGACTAGGCCAACACAAGGGAACGTCCAACACCAAACTTCAACATCACCATCAGCGATTTTTGTGACCAGCTTTTCAGAGCTTGAGACGTTGTGCTGCTGGGAAAGGTTGAAGCGGTCATGAGAATTGGAATGGCCGCTTCGTCTGAGAACGTGACGCAGTGGATTTCCCGGGCAAGGTTACGATGGGTAGGGAATCGCGCCCCGGCGCCATGATGCGATCAACAATCACTTTTGCGGCGGTTAATCGACTACTGCTGCTTTACTGGGCGGCGTGGTTGAGCTTCGTGGCGGCCACCAATGTGCTCAATGCGTTGCAAGCCCTCGGCACATTGCCCCAATCGTTCCGATTCGTCTCGGACAATTGGCAGCTTATCAATTCCGTCATGGACCCACTGGCGGTGCCGCGCGCGCTGCAGGCATTTCTCTTTGCCGGGGCGATTGGTTGGGAAACGCTGAGCGCGATTCTTTTCTGGCGAGCTCTGGTAAGTTATCGCGGCCGGCCGCTTGCGCAGGAACCAGCCACGCTGTGGGCCTGTGTTGTTAACCTGGCGTTGTGGGCCGCCTTTCAGGTGTTGGACGAAATCTTCATCGCCTACGGGCCGGAAGATTCCCATCGCATGATCTTCATTATTCAGATTGGCACCCTGCTTTGGTTGCAATTGGCGCCGGTCAAACCCACTGATGCCGAAGTGTAAGACGCGGCGTGAGACGTCGTTCGATTCTGGTCGAAGTTTTTACCCGGACTTGTTTTAACAGCGTCTTTCGAATCTTGCGCCGGTCAGCCGTTTGATCGTCTCGCACAACGCCCGGATTTGCTCATCGCTGTGCGTGGCGCTCACAGTAATGCGCAATCGGGCCGCGCCCCTGGCGACGGTAGGGTAACGAATCGCCGGGACGAAAAATCCTTCGCTTTGCAGCGCAGAGGCAAGCTCCAGAGCCGCTTGTTCGTCGCCTACGGTTAGCGGGAAGATGGCGCTTTGCGCGGCTCTGTTGGTCCCTGGCAGGTCGCACATCAGTTTAATTTTTTCCCACAGCAGCAGCCTGCGCTTTTCTCCTTCCGGCGAAGAGAGAAAATCGACGGCTGCCAGCGCGGCGGCGACGATTGCAGCCGGCGGCGCGGTGGAAAAGATGAAAGAGCGGGCGCGATTGATCAGCCACTCAATCAATGCGCGCGAACCGCAAATGTATCCGCCGCTGGCCCCGAGCGCCTTGCTCAATGTTCCCATCTGCACATCGATTTCTGCATCGACATCTTCTGCCGCGGCAAGGCCGCGGCCATTGAGACCAATCACGCCCACGGCGTGCGCTTCATCGAGCAGGAGCAACGCGCCATAGCGCTTTTTCAATCCAACCAATTCGCGCAGCGGCGCCCGATCGCCATCCATGGAAAAGACCGACTCGGTGATGATCAGAACACGGGTAGCGGGATGTTCGCGCCGGGCCCAGCGAAGGTGACTCTCCAGTTTGGACAGGTTGTTGTGGGGGAACACGCGCAGGATCGCGCCGCTCAATCTTGCGCCGTCGATCAGCGAAGCGTGGCAAAGCTTGTCGAGCACAATGACATCACCTTTGGTCACCAGCGCCGGAATTGTTCCCAGTGCGGCGGCGTATCCGCTGCTGAAGCAAATCGCCGCTTCGGTCCCTTTCCATCTGGCCAGAGCTCGTTCGAGGCACAAATGAGGCGATTGCGTGCCGCTGATCAGCCGCGAAGCGCCGGCGCCGATACCCAAATTGTCTATCGCGGCCTTTGCCGCATCGCGCAGTCGAGCGTCGTTTGCCAGCCCGAGATAATCGTTTGAAGAAAAGTTCACCAGCCGGCGGCCGCCGATTTCCACTTCCGGTCCCTGGGCGGTGTGGATTTCACGAAGCCGACGCTCGAGTGATTGGGCGCGGAGCGCTTCGAGTTGTTCAGCGAAAAGATCGTGCATCATCGACATTGAATGGCGGCGCTTCGCTGTTGAGAATCACAAAATGAAGACGCGCTGTTTGGATCATATTGATTTGCGAGTGAAAAACATGGCGGTGGCAAGGAAGTTTTACGGCAAATTCCTGCCTCAGCTTGGGTTTGTTCGCGAAAAACATGAAGCGGCGCCGGCTGGGGCGTCCGGGGGAGATTTCCATACGTTTTATGCTGCCGGCGGAGACAAGCCGTCGGAATTTTTTGGTTTCGTAGAGGACAAAAATCACCGACCAAACGGCACACGGATTGCGTTCTGGGCAGACTCCCGCGAGGAAGTCGATCGGCTGGCGGAATTGGTGCGCGAAGCAGGCGGCCAAGCGCTCGAAGGACCGGAACTCTGCGTCGAAAACAGCCCGGGTTACTACGCGTTTTTCTTCGAGGATCCGGATGGCAACAAGCTGGAAATTTGCCACCGGGAAAGTCCCATCATCGCTGGCTAAACGTCTTCCGGAATGGTCGTCGCCGCGGTTTGCGGTTTTGCGCTCCGTTCCTTCAGCTTTTACACTTGGCCGGTGAGACAGCGGTCTGATATTGCTCAAGGCTCGCGCAGCATTCGCTATCTTAAGTTGATTGCGCTTTTCAAAATCGGCAAGGGTGTGTTGCTGCTCGTGCTGGGTGTTTCACTGCTTTTTCTCAACGCCCGAAGCGGCTGGATGCAGGCGTTGTTGAAATGGACTGCGGATGAAATCCTGCTGCAGCACAGCAGAATCATCAGTTATTTGCTGCACAAAACCCAGGCGGCGCTGGCCGGTGGCATGTTGCAAGCCACAGCGTTCCTCGCGCTCGTTTACGCGGCGCTCTTTTTTACGGAGGGCATTGGCGTGTACCTGCAGCGGCGCTGGGCGGCGTGGCTGATGATTGTCGAGTGCGCGGCGCTCATTCCCATAGAAGTCCGCCATCTCTGGCATCGCCCCGGCACAGTCGGCGCAGTCATCCTGCTTGCGAATTGTTTCATCGTTTGGTTTTTGTATCGCGTCTTGAAGGAGCGCAAAGCGCAGGCACACCCGGCCCGGGCGCGCGCTCTGGCCGAGACACGTTCGTGAGCGCGACGGCTGCGGGCACCCGCCGCGGATACAAGCGCGAGCAGCTTTGCGTCACCCAAAGTCGTGCGTGACTTTTTAGCTGCACTGGGAAGGGCTTCTTCCAATGCGACACACAGACAGACCCCCTGGCGGTCTGTCTCGAGAACACAACGTTTTCCAGCCGGGTCTGCGCATCGATGCCGCAAAAATCTTCGCGGCATTGCGGCTAGAGATCGCTGCTTTTTAGAATTTTGGCGCCGGCCCGCTTCATCTCCTCAATCGCGCGCTCGATGTCTCCTGGCGTAAGTTCGATTCCTCGGCAGCCGTCGAGAATGATGTGCGTGTTGAAGCCGAGCTGGCGTGCGTCCAGCGCGCTATATTTAACGCAGTAATCCAAGGCCAGCCCCATGAGGTAAATGTCCCTGATGCCATGCTTCTCCAGGTAATCCGCCAGACCGGTGTGCCGGCGATGGGCGTTATCGAAAAACGTGCTGTAGCTGTCGATGTTTCGTTCCGTTCCCTTGTGGAAAACGTGGGCGATGCGGCTGGTGTCGAACGAGGACGCGAACTCCGCGCCGCGCGTGTTCTGAACGCAATGCACGGGCCAGAGGATTTGTTCGATTCCATCGAGCAGAATGCGATCGCCCGGTTTCTTGCCGGGATGATTTGCCGCGAAACTGCCGTGATCGGGCGGGTGCCAGTCCTTGGTAGCCAGAACCAGATCAAACTTTGACTGCAACTCATTGGCAAGAGGGATGACTTCATCGCCGCGCGGCACTGCCAGCGCGCCGCCGGGCAGGAAATCATTCTGAAGATCAACGATGATCAATGCGTTCATGGGCAACGCTAAAAATAGCGCACGCTTCCGGCCTGCGAAACAGTGACCTGAGTGGAGACCGAGGGCGCCGAAATGAGGTCTGGCTCGCCTTACTTGTTCGTCGCGCGGGCAACCAGCGCTGAGCGCAAGTCGTACAAGGATTTTTCCAGACCGATTTTGTAGGTCGCTGGTTTCTTCAGATCCAGAATTTCAGCCGGCGTGCAGCGCAGCTGCTGTCGGGCATGTTCGCGCGAAGCTGCGATCTCCGGCGCGGAGCAAACAGGTTTGCCCGCGCGGAAGATCGGCGTCAGCAGATCGGAATATTTGGTCCCCGCTGGAATTTCCGTCTGTTCTCCCGTCTCGAGGTTCACCAGCGCGCAGGGTTGCGCCGGAGGATGGTCCGTTTCGTAAATCGCGTCGGCGATGAATTCGCCGCTGGCGTGGTGAAACCTGCGCACCTGCAACGAACCTGGCACGGAGGTTTTAGCCAAATCATCGGAAAGCTTGATGCGGTATTGCCACCGGCCGCCGGGAGATCGCACGGCGCCGAGCTTGTAGATACCGGTAAGCGCGCCGTCGGGATGGCCGGTGGCCAGCCTTGTTCCGACGCCCCAAATGTCAATTTTCGCACCGCGTCGTTTCATCTCCGCAATGGCGTATTCGTCCAGGTCGCCTGAGCAGACGATCTTTGCATTTGCCAGACCGGCTTCATCCAGCATGCGACGCGCCTGAACGCTCAACGCCACGCGGTCTCCCGAGTCCAGTCGAACGCCGATAAGGTCGTGGCCTTCTTTTCGCAACTGCGCGGCTGCCTCAATGGCGTGACGAATGCCTTCAATGGAGTTGTACGTATCGACGAGAAAAACGCAGTTATTGGGCATCGCTCGGGCGTAGGCGCTGAAGGCCTCTCTTTCCCTCTCGAAAAACATGATCCAACTGTGCGCCTGCGTCCCGCTCACCGGAATGCCGAATAGCCGACCGGCCTCGAGATTCGACGTGCCGGCGCACCCGCCGATGTAGGCCGCGCGCGCGGCCGTCAAGCCGCCGTCGGGTCCCTGCGCTCTGCGCAGGCCAAACTCGATGACCGCATCGGATTGAGCGGCCAGACAAATCCTCGCCGCCTTCGTGGCAATGAGGCTTT
>Ga0209810_1001702_pt1 | contig 31066 bp, 24 predicted proteins | sample Coa_R1_7_FD_187159 | JGI IMG/M metagenome (GOLD analysis project Ga0209810, IMG submission 187159) | Surface soil microbial communities from Centralia Pennsylvania, which are recovering from an underground coalmine fire - Coalmine... | ecosystem: Environmental > Terrestrial > Soil > Unclassified... | reverse complement strand
GGCATCGCGCTCGCGGCCGCCACCGCGGCGTTGTCCGGCACCGGCATCGCGTTGCTCGCCGGCCGCATCCTTTCCGGCTGGTTTCTCGACCGCTTCTGGGGGCCGTACGTCGCGGTCGGCTTCTTCGTCATGCCGATGGTCGGCATCGGGCTGCTGATGAGCCAGGCCGGCGGCGCGGCGCCGTTCGTCGGCGCAATCTGCTGCGGCCTCGGCATCGGCGCCGAAATCGACCTGATGGCGTTCTTCGCCAGCCGCTATTTCGGGCTGCGCCATTACGCCAAGATCTACGGCACGATGTTCGGCCTGTTCGGTTTCGGCGTGGGGATCGGCCCGGCCTTGAGCGGCGCCAGCTTCGACCGCTTCCATTCCTACACGCCGATCTTCCTCGTCTACGAGCTGATGCTGGCGGCGACCTGCGTCATCTTCCTCTGCCTCGGCCCCTATCCCTACCCGGCGCGGGAACGGGCGCCGGCCGGGGCGGCGGTGAAGGCGCCGGCGTAACCCCTGACGGAGGGCCCTCATGGACACGATCGAGCAGGACCGGCCGGCGACCCGCTGGTCGCCGCACCTCGCCCTCACCGGCCCCGGCACCCCCGGCGGCCGCTTCATGCGGCAGTTCTGGATGCCGGTATACCGCGCCGAGGACCTGCCCAAGGGCCACGCGAAGCCGATCCGCGTCATGAGCGAGGACTTCGCGCTCTACCGCGGCGACAGCGGCCGGGCGCAGGTCATCGCCTATCGCTGCCCGCACCGCGGCGCGCAGATGCATCTCGGCTGGGTCGAGGGCGACGACATCCGCTGCGTCTACCACGGCTGGAAGTTCGACTGCGCCGGCCGGTGCCTGGAGCAGCCGGCGGAAGAGGCCGGGTTCGCCCGCAAGGTGACGATCCGCACCTATCCGACGAGGGAATACATGGGCCTCGTCTTCGCCTATTTCGGCGAGGGCGAGCCGCCCGCCTTCCCGCCCTACCCGATGCCGCTCGCCGACGGGCTGATCGAGAACCAGGCGCCGCCGGTCGTGCCGTGCAACTATCTCCAGTGCTTCGAGAACAGCATGGATGAGGTGCACGTCGCCTTCGTTCACCGCATCGGCGGCTCGCACCAGGGCATCTACGATCTGCCGGAAATCTCGGCGGAGGAGACGCCGTGGGGCATGATCCGCTACGGCCGCCGCGGCAACGACGTGCGGGTCAGCCTGCACTACATGCCGAACTGCACGCGGGTCATCGTGCCGCCGATGGCGGGGCTCGAGGGCGCCGGCGGCTGGCGCGAGCTCTACCTCGCCTTCACGCCGATCGACGACGAGACCAACATGTGGTTCATCACCAACCTCGTCGGAGTCAGCGGCGACGCCGTCGAACCCTACCTCGCCAAGCGCCGGCAGTACCTCGAGCGGCAGAAGGCGGCGGGGTCGGCGCTCGACCTGGCGCAGGCGGTCATGGACGGTCGCGTCCGCTTCGCCGATATCGACCACCCCGACCGCGTCCGGGTGCAGGATTTCGCGGTGCAGGCGGGGCAGGGCCGCATCGCCGGCCGCTCCGACGAGCGCCTCGGCCGCTCCGACACGGCGATCATCCTGTGGCGCAAAATCCTGGAACGCGAGTTCCGCGCCATAGAGGGCGGCGGCGAAGCGAAATCCTGGACCCCCGCCCCCGCCGACACCGTCCCGACGCTCGGCTTCTAGTGTCCCGCTGCCGAAGTTTCGTCGATCGCCGCGGTTCTCTTTCGTCGTCCCGGCGCAGGCCAGGACCCACCCATTAGCCGCTCGATCATCGGAAAGGTGCATGTCGGCCTACGCCGGCATGACGCTAACGATAACGAGCGGCGTCTCACGAGCTTAGGACTAAGCGGCGGCGCGGATTGCGATCTGCTTGACTTCGGCGCCGACGAAGGCCTCGTACTGGCCGAAATTCTTTTCGAAGCGCTGGGTCAGGTCGCGCGCCGTTGTGTCGTAGGCGCTCTTGTTCGACCAGGTCTGGCGCGGGTCGAGCACCTCCGTCGGCAGCCCGGCGCAGCTCTCGGGGACGAGAAAGCCGAAATTCGGGTCGCGGCGCATCGGCGCGTGCGCGAGGTGGCCGTCGAGCGCGGCGCGCAAGAGCGCCCGCGTGTGGGCGATCGCCATGCGTTTGCCGACGCCGTAGGCGCCGCCCGACCAGCCGGTATTGACGAGCCAGCAATCGGCACCATAGCGCGCGATGCGCTCGCCCAGCATCTTGGCGTAGACCGACGGATGGCGCGGCATGAACGGCGCGCCGAAACAGGTCGAGAACGTCGCCTGCGGTTCGCTGCCGAGGCCAACCTCGGTGCCGGCGACGCGCGCGGTGTAGCCGGACAGGAAGTGGTACATCGCCTGCTCGGGGTTGAGCTTGGCGATCGGCGGCATGACCCCGAAGGCGTCGCAGGTCAGCATGATGACGTTCTTCGGGTGCGGCGCCAGCCCGCGCTCGTCCGCGTTCGGGATGAAATCGAGCGGGTAGCAGGCGCGCGTATTCTCGGTCAGGCTGGAATCGTCGACATCCGGCATGCGGGTGCGCGGATCGACGACGACATTCTCCAGCACCGTGCCGAAGCGGGTGATCGTCGCGTAGATCTCCGGCTCGGCGGTCGGCGACAGGTTGATGACCTTGGCGTAGCAGCCGCCCTCGAAGTTGAACAGGCCGCGCGGGCTCCAGCCGTGTTCGTCGTCGCCGATCAGGGTACGCGCGGGATCGGCCGACAATGTCGTCTTGCCCGTTCCGGACAGGCCGAAGAAAATGGCGCTGTCGCCGTTCGGCCCGACATTGGCCGAGCAGTGCATCGGCAGCACGTCCCGCGCCGGCAGCACAAAGTTGAGATAGCCGAACACCGATTTCTTGATTTCGCCGGCGTAGCGGGTGCCGCCGATCAGGACGAGGCCCTCGGCGAAATTCACGAGGACGCAGGTTTCCGAGCGGATGCCGTCATATTCGGGGATGGCATGAAAGTCGGGCGCGTGCAGGATCGTGAACGCCGGCTCGAAGTCCTCCAGTTCCGCGAAAGGCGGGCGGATGAACATGTTGCGGGCGAACAGGCTGTGCCACGGGCTGTCGCTGATCACCCGCACCGGCAGGCGGTATTCGGGATCGGCGCCCGCATAAAGGTCCTGCACGAACAGCTCGCGCCCTTGCAGATAAGCCAGTACCCGCTGGTGCAGACTGTGGAAGCGCTCGGGCGCGATGGCTTGGTTGACCGGCCCCCACCAGACGGTGTCCTTGGTGCCGGCCTCCTCGACGATGTACTTGTCGCGCGGCGAGCGGCCGGTGTGGCGGCCGGTGTTGACGACGAAGCTGCCGCCGGCGCCGATGTCGCCCTGCCCACGGCGCACCGCGTGCTCGTAGAGCAGCGGCGGCAGCGAATTCCAATGCACGGGCCCGAGATGGCGAAGACCCTGCGCCTCAAGGTCGAAACGGGGCTTGGGGCCGAACCCCTTTTTGTCTGCCTGGCTCAACGTTCCCTCCTCGTGGCCGGGCGGCTTTTCCAGCTCTGCTCGACGGCCGGCTTTTTCGCGTGCCGGGAAAATAAACCTCGCTCTAAACGCCGGCAAGCGAGCCGATGCGCGAGAAGCCTTTGCCGCAGAAGGCTTATCGGTCCTCTTGGTCGCGCGCCTGCTGCACCAGCGCGACCAGCGCCGCGCGCGCCGCCGCCGGGGTCAACACCGGCCGATCGAAATCGAGCCGCGCGGTCTTGCCTTCGAGCCGCAGATCGATCCCCTCGGGGTCGATCCCTGTCAGGCGCCAGCCGTCGCCGCCGCGGCCGAGCAGCCGGTTGGCGTAGAGCGTCACGGCCTCGGCGTGATCGTTGTTCATGTGAGCGACGATGTCGTCTGCCGCGGCGGCAAGAGACGGCGCCGGGTCCGCGAAGCGCAATTCGCTCCCCTCGATCCAGTCGATGCGGCCGAAGCCGGCGACGAGATGGCCGCGTTCGGCGGCGACCCGGTAGAGGTGGAAATCGCCGAAGCCGGCGTAGGCGGCGCTGCTCGGGTGGCGCGCCGTGAAGCGGCCGAGCCTATCGGGATCATCGACCCGCTCGGCGCGCCCGAGCACGGTGAGCCGGGGGCCCGCGAGCGGATCCGGGTATTCGGCGGTGCCGTCGAACAGCAGCGACACCCGCGGTTCGCCCGCAAGGTTGCGGGTATGCTGCGCCAGATCGGACAAGAGCAGCAGCGGCGTCGCGTCGAACTCGAAAGCGGCGAGAACGAGCGACACGTAAGGCGCGGCGTCCATGACCGTGCCGAGCGCGGCGTGCTGCTGCCGGCGCATCAGGCGCCGTGCCGCTCGCCCGAGCTGCGGGTCCGGTTGCGCTTCGGCCATGCCCCGACTCAGCCGCGCGCGCCGCTTCCCGTCAAGCTCCTCGACGGCGCCGAAAGCGCCCGGGAAAGCGGCGGCCCTTTGTCTTCGCCGCCAAGCGGCCATATTTAACCGAGACATAGTGCGCCGCGGCGACGCCGCGGGAACCTTCGGGGGAAATTCGGTGCCCAACACGATTGCCCTGGTTGACGACGACCGCAACATCCTGGCGTCGGTGTCGATGGCACTGGAGGCGGAGGGCTTCGCCGTCCGCTGCTATGCGGACGGCGCCGAGGCGCTGAAGGGGCTGAGCGCACAGCCGGTCGATCTCGCCGTGCTCGACATCAAGATGCCGCGGATGGACGGCATGGAACTGCTCGGCCAGATCCGGCGCCAGAGCCCGACCCCCGTCATCTTCCTGACCTCGAAGGACGATGAGGTCGACGAACTCCTCGGCCTGCGCATGGGCGCCGACGACTACATCAAGAAGCCGTTTTCGCAGCGGCTCTTGATCGAGCGCATCCGCGCCTTGATCCGGCGCGGCGAGATCGCGCGCGAGCGCGACGGCGCACAGGGCGAGCCGGTCATCGTCCGCGGCGACCTCGTGCTCGACCCGATCCGCCACGAATGCACGTGGAAGGGGCAATCGGTCGCGCTGACGGTGACCGAGTTCCTGATCCTCAAGTCGCTCGCCCACCGTCCCGGCCACGTCAAGAACCGCGACCAGCTGATGGACGCGGCCTATGGCGAGCACATCTATGTGGACGATCGCACGATCGACAGCCACATCAAGCGGCTGCGCAAGAAATTTAAGGCCATCGACAACGACTTTGCGCAGATCGAAACGCTGTATGGCGTCGGGTACCGATATCGCGACCGTTGATCCGACGGCGCTCGCAACAGCTAAGCAGACGGACGACAGGCATACCGGGTCGGCCGCCCCGGCCGAAACGCCGCGCCAGCGGCCTCGACTGAAAAGCGGCGGCGCCCGCCGCTGGCGGGTGTCGCCGCTGACCCGCCGCATCCTGGCGGTCAACATCCTGGCGCTCGCACTCCTCGCGGCCGGCTTTCTCTATCTCGGCAAGTACGAGGCGAGCCTGATCGGCCAGCAGACCGAGTCGCTGCGCACGCAAGGCGAAATCTTCGCGGCTGCGCTCGGCGAAGGCGCGGTGTGGGACTCGCCGGACGAGGGAGAAATCCTGCTGCCGGATCTGTCGCGCCAGATGATGCGCCGCCTCGTCGAGCCGACGCATACGCGGGCGCGACTGTTCGGCCTCGACGGCAAGGTCATCGGCGACAGCCGCCTGCTGCGGGGGCCGGGAGAGGCGATCCAGGTCGTCGAACTGCCGGCGCCGGATCGGGAGAGCCTGTTTCAGCGCCTCGCCGACGACCTCTACGACTGGGTCGTGGGGCTGCTGCCGAGCCGCCAGAAATACCCGGTCTACCATGAGAGCGTGCCGGCCACCGCCGAGGACTATCCCGAGGTCATGCGCGCGCTGCGCGGCGATGTCGGCTCGGCGGTGCGCACCGACCCGCAGACCGGCGGCCTCGTCATCAGCGTCGCGGTGCCGGTGCAGCGCTTCAAGCAGGTGCTTGGCGCCGTCATGCTGTCCTCGGGCAGCGGCGAGATCGAGGCGGAGCTGCGCAACGTGCGCCTCGAACTGCTGCGCATCTTCGGCGCCGCGCTGCTCGTCACCGTTCTCCTCTCGCTCTACCTCGCGGGGACGATCGCGCGGCCGATCCGGCTGCTCGCCGAGGCCGCCGAACGGGCGCGCGGGCGCCGGGCGCGCGTCGAGATCCCGGACTTCACCGGCCGGCGCGACGAGATCGGCGACCTGTCCGGTTCGCTCCGCGAGATGACCGACGCGCTATGGCAGCGGATGAGCGCGATCGAGAGCTTCGCGGCCGACGTCGCGCACGAGATCAAGAACCCGCTGAGTTCGCTGCGCAGCGCGGTCGAGACCGCCGCTCGCCTCGAAGACCCGGCGAAGCAGAAGCGGCTCATGGCCATCATCCTGGACGATGTCGAGCGGCTCGACCGGCTCATTTCCGATATTTCCGACGCCTCCCGGCTCGACGCCGAGCTGAGCCGGCTGGAGACCTCGCCGGTCGATATCGGCGAGATGCTGGCCGCGCTCGTCGAGATGCAGGAAACGACCTTGCGCGAAGGTGCCGACTCCGACAGCGCGCCCCACCTCGTCCTCGACCTCCCCGAGCGCGGCCGGGAGCTGATCGTGCCGGGGGTCGAGACGCGGCTGTCGCAGGTCTTCATCAACGTCATCGCCAACGCCATCTCGTTCAGCCCGCCCGGCGGCGAGATCACGGTTCGCGCCGCCCATGACGGGCGCGCCGTCCTCGTCACCGTCGAGGATTGCGGCCCCGGCGTTCCGGAGGAGAAGCTGACGGCGATCTTCGACCGCTTCTATACCGAGCGGCCGGCCGGGGAGAAGTTCGGCACGCATTCCGGGCTGGGCCTGTCGATTTCAAAGCAGATCGTCGAGGCCCATCTCGGCCGCATCTGGGCCGAGAACCGCAAAGGGCCAGTCGGCGAGACGCTCGGCGCCCGCTTTCTGATCCGCCTGCCGGGGCCGTCGTGAGCGACACCCTGCTCGTTCATGGCACCGCCGTCGCGATCGGCGGACATGCCGTCCTGCTGCGCGGTCCCTCGGGCGCCGGCAAATCGGACCTCGCCCTGCGTCTGATTGACGCGGGTGCGCAGCTCGTCGCCGACGACCAGAGCGAACTCTACCGCGAGGGCGGCCGCATCTTCGTCAGGTCGCCGGCGCCGATCGCCGGACTGATCGAGGCGCGGGGCGTCGGCATCCTCCGCCTCGTCCCGCTGCCGGCGGCGCCGCTGGTCCTGCTCGTCGATCTGGTTTCGCCCGAAGCGGTCGAGCGGCTGCCGCCGCGGCGCCGGGAAGACATGCTCGGGGTCGCCATTCCGGTCGTGGCGCTGGCGCCTTTCGAGGCTTCCGCAGCCGCCAAATTACGCCTGTTGCGCGATGCGTTGGCGGGCGACGCGGCGCAAACTATATTGGAGGCATGATCGCCGACGCTGTCGCCGGCAGCGATGGAGTTCGAAAACGTGGGTCAAAATGTCCCGCGGCGGCGGGCCGTCGATCACGCTGGTGACGAAAGCCGCGAATGGCGCTATACCCCCGCCGGTTTTCCCCGTGACCGCGTCCGTGTGGAAGTTGGACGCCGTGGCAGAGCGCACCTTGGTCCTTCGTTGAACGACCGCCCCCACACTCGGATCGGCAATCCATCCTGACACGTTCCATGTCGAGCCCCTGTAGACGGGTTCTCGCGCCCTCGTTCGACGGGCGCTGCCTTACCGGCGGTCCGGTCCCGGAGGCGCCGCGGTGATCGGCATCGTGCTCGTCACGCACGGACGGCTGGCGACCGAATTCGTCGCCGCGCTGGAGCACGTGGTCGGACCGCAGACGCAGATCGCCGCGGTCTGCATCGGGCCCGAGGACAACATGGAGCAGCGGCGCCGCGACATCCTGCAATCGATCGGCGACGTCGACAGCGGCGACGGCGTCGTGCTGCTCACCGACATGTTCGGCGGCACGCCCTCCAACCTCGCGATTTCCGTCATGGACCGGGCCAAGACCGAGGTCATCGCCGGGGTCAACCTGCCGATGCTGATCAAGCTCGCCAGCCTGCGCCAGAACGAAGGCCTGGCGCGCAGCGTCGCCGGCGCGCAGGAAGCCGGCCGCAAATACATCAACGTCGCCTCGCAACTGCTGGCGGACGCCCGAAAATGATGGGCGAGCCGGCCGCCCGTCCCGTCGCCGTGGCCCCGGCCGGCATCACCCGCCGCCTTGTCAAAATCTGCAATCAGCGCGGGCTGCACGCACGCGCCGCCGCCCGCTTCGTCAAGACCGCGTGCCAGTTCGACGCGGACATCCTGGTGCGCAAGAACGGCACCGCCGTGTCCGGCCGCTCGATCATGGGACTGATGATGCTGGCCGCGGCGTCGGGAACAGAGATCGAGCTGAGCGCGACCGGACCGCAGGCGGCCGAGGCGGTCGCCGCCCTTGCCGGCCTGATCGAATGCAAGTTCGATGAGGACTGACGAGACGCCGGACAGCGCTCAACGCGGCGACATCGCCGAGCACAGGTTATCGGGAATTGGGGTCTCCCCTGGAATTGCGATCGGCACCGCCTATGTCGGCGACGGCGGCGATCTGCCAGTCAGCGAAAGCCTCGTAGAACCCGGCGACGTCGAAGCCGAGCAGAGCCGCTTCGCCGACGCCATCGCGACCTCGCAGAAGCAGCTCCGCAAGCTGAAGGCGCGCACCTCGGCCTTGCCCGAGGCCGCGGCCGAAGAGGCCGGCTACCTGCTCGACGCCCATCTCGCGATGCTGTCGAATTCCCGCCTCGTGCGCGGGGTGCAGCGGCGCATCGCCGAAACCCGCATCAACGCCGAGCGCGCGATCCAGCTCGAGATCGACGAGATCGCGCGCGTCTTCACCGCGATGCGCGATCCCTACCTGGCGGCGCGCATCGAGGACATCCGCGTCGTCGGCCGCCGCCTGATCCGCAACCTGATCAAAAAGCCGTTCGTCAGCTATGCCGGGCTGGGAGACGGCGCGGTCATCCTCGCCGAGGAGCTGACGCCGGCCGATGCGGCGCTGCTCGACCCGTCGCGCATCCGCGGCTTCGCCACCGTGTTCGGCGGCGCCGACAGCCACACCGCGATCATGGCGCGCGCGCTCGGGCTGCCCGCCGTGCTGGCGGTTCCGGGCCTGATGGAGCGGGCGCGCCCCGGCGCCACCGTCGTCGTCGATGGCGGCGAGGGCATCGTCATCATGGATCCCTCGCCGGAGACGATCTGCGCCTATCGCCAGCGCACCGAGGCGCAGTCGCGCGAGCGCCGCCATCTCGGCCGGCTGCGCCGGCTGATGGCAGAGACGCGCGACGGGGTCGAGGTGCGGCTCGAGGCCAACCTCGAACTTCCGGCCGAGCTCGACCAGGCGCTCGCCGCCGGCGCCATGGGTCTCGGCCTCGTACGCACCGAGTTCCTCTACATGAATCGCGAGGACCTCCCCGGCGAGGACGAGCAGTACGCGTTTTTCGCCGGCCTCGTGCGCGGCATGGCCGGCAAGCCCGTCACCCTCCGCACCCTCGACCTCGGCGGCGAGAAGATCGCGGAATCGCTCTCCGCCTATGCCGCCGCCGCGAACCCCGCGATGGGGCTGCGCGCGATCCGGCTGTCGCTGAAGGAGCGGCGGCTGCTCGACGTGCAGCTCGCCGCAATGCTGCGGGCGGCGACCGAGGGGCCGCTGCGCATCCTGCTGCCGATGATCTCGACGGTCAGCGAAATCCGGCGGGTGCGCGAAGCGATGGAGCAGGTGGCGCGGCGGCTGCGGCGGCGCGGCGTTGCATTGCCGAAGGCGATGCCGCCGCTCGGCGCAATGATTGAGGTGCCGGGCGCGGCGCTCGCCGCCGACGGCCTCGCCGCCGAGGCCGATTTCTTCGCGATCGGCACCAACGACCTGATCCAGTACACGCTGGCCATCGACCGCACCGACGAGGAGGTGGCGCATCTCTACAACCCGCTGCACCCGGCGGTCTTGCGCCTGATCCAGTTCGCGGTCGAGGCGGCCTTGCGCCGGCGCATCCCGATCAGCGTGTGCGGCGAGATCGCCGGCGATCCGCGCTATACGGCGCTGCTGCTCGGCCTCGGCCTGCGCGAACTGTCGATGGCGCCGCGCAGCATCCCGCGCGTCAAGCAGCGCATCCGCAACCTCGACATGGTCGCGGCCACCCGCCAGGCCCGCGCCATCATGGACCAGTCCGACGCCGGCCGCATCGCCTCCCTCCTCGACGACTTCAACGCGCTCCTCGAAGCCCGCTGAGCGGGCGCGATAGGGTGATGGCTGCGCGACCGGGGCGCCTGACGCTCGACGCGCGCCCCTTCGGCAACTTGACGATATAAAGATGTCTTTATATGTTCCGGCGCCGTCGCGGAAGCGGCGTCGCTTCCCCTGATCAGAAGGAGCCGGTATGGCCACGTTCACGGATTACAAGGTTGCCGATATCGGCCTCGCGGATTGGGGGCGGCGGGAGATCGCGATCGCCGAGACCGAGATGCCGGGGCTGATGGCGCTGCGTGAGGAGTACGGGCCGTCGCAACCGCTCGAAGGCGCGTGCATCGTCGGCTGTCTGCACATGACGATCCAGACCGCGGTCTTGATCGAGACCCTGGTGCATCTCGGCGCGACGGTGCGGTGGAGCAGTTGCAACATCTTTTCGACCCAGGACCACGCGGCCTCCGCCATCGCCGCGCGCGGCATCCCCGTCTTCGCTTGGAAGGGCGAAACGGAAGAGGAATACGATTGGTGCATCGAGCAGACGCTCGCCGGACCCGGCGGGTGGAAGCCCAACATGATCCTCGACGACGGCGGCGACGCGACGCAGATCATCCACCAGCGCCACCCGGAGCTCCTGAAGGACATCCGCGGCATCTCGGAAGAGACCACGACGGGGGTGAACCGGCTCTACGAGATGATGCGCGACCGGACGCTCAAGGCGCCCGCGTTCAACGTCAACGACAGCGTCACGAAGTCGAAATTCGACAACCTCTACGGCTGCCGCGAAAGCCTGGTCGACGGCATCAAGCGCGCCACCGACGTCATGGTAGCCGGCAAGATCGCCGTCGTGAACGGCTTTGGCAACGTCGGCAAGGGGTCGGCGGCGAGCCTCAGAAGCCAGGGCGCGCGCGTCGTCGTCAGCGAGATCGACCCGATCTGCGCCTTGCAGGCGGCGATGGAAGGCTACGAGGTCGCGACGATGGACGAGATGGCGCCCAAGGGCGACATCTTCGTCACCGCTACCGGCAACGTCGATGTCATCACGATCGACCACATGCGGCAGATGAAGGACCGCGCGATCGTCTGCAACATCGGCCACTTCGACAGCGAGATTCAGATCGACGCGCTGCGCAACTACCCCTGGGAAGAGGTGAAGCCGCAGGTGGACGAGGTCGTCTTTCCCGACGGCAAGCGCCTCATCGTGCTGGCCAAGGGGCGGCTGGTGAATCTCGGGTGCGCCACGGGGCATCCGAGCTTCGTGATGAGCGCGTCGTTCACCAACCAGGTGCTGGCGCAGATCGAGCTGTGGACGAATCACGGCAAGTACGAGAACAAGGTCTACGTGCTGCCAAAGCACCTCGACGAGAAAGTCGCGGCGCTGCATCTCGACAAGCTCGGCGCCCGCCTCTCCAAGCTCAGCCCAGCGCAGGCGCAATATATCGGCGTGGATCAAGCCGGTCCGTTCAAGCCGGAGCATTACCGCTACTGAGCCGCTTCACCGCGAATGTTGTGCATAAAAGGGGGCGACGGGGGTCGCCCCTTTTCTTTTTTGCAAAAGCGAGGATGATCCGCAGGCAACTTAACACGACGGCAGTAGGCGATGACCTTCTATCCGTCATGGCCGGGCTTGACCCGGCCATCTCGCGCCGCCTCTATCGGCAGAAGAGATGCCCGGATTAAGGCCGGGCGTGACGCGTCACAGGTTGCCGCTGCTGTTATTGGGCCGGCCAAGGCAAACACGGAGCGGCCGCGGAGAGGGGTGCGGTGATACCGGAGATCGCGGCGGCCGGCAGCGCGGTGGCCGCGGTAGCATTGGGCATGATGTGGCTGCGCGAGCAGTCGCGGCTGCGCGAGAGCGCGCGCCAGCGCGACGCGACGCTGCGCAGCCGCGACGAACTTGCCGCGACGCTCGCGACTCTGCCGCTGGCGGTGTTTCACTGGGAGCCGGGCGCGGCACGCGAGACGGTGCTTGCCACTCTCCCTGGCGGCGGCGCCGACACACCCCAGACCTATGACGCCTTTGTCGCGCAGCTGGCGGCCGCCGACGCGTCGCGGCTGGCCGCCTCGGTCGATGCGCTGCGCGGCGGCGGCGCGCACTTCGCGCTGACCGTCACGAGCCAGGGCGGGGCCGCCTATGCCGTCGCGGGCAGCGGTCGGCCCAACGGCGCAGTCCTGCTGTGGGTGGCGGACGCCTCGTCGGCGCAGCAGAGCGAGACGGCGCGGACGGCCGCGGTGGACGCCGCCGCCGCGCTGCGGCGGATGTTCGACGCCTTGCCGGTGCCGGTCTGGCGGCGGGCATCCGATTTCGTCCTCGTCGAATGCAACGCCGCCTACGCCGCCGCGCTGGAGTCGCCGCGCGAGACGGTGCTCGCCGAGGGCCGCGAACTGGCGCCGCGCAGCAGCGGCGACAAGGCGCGCGAACTGGCGCGGCAGGCCGCCGCGGCGGGACCGCGCAGCGAGCGCCGCCACGTCGTCATCGGCGGATCGCGCCGGCTGCTCGAAGTGACGGAGATGCCGGACGGCGCCGGCGGCACGACCGGCTTCGCCCTCGACCGCACCGACGTCGAGACGGCGGAGGCGGAGCTCGCGCGGCACGTCAATGCGCATGGCGAGGTGCTAGAGAGCATCCACGCGGCTGTGGCGATCTACGGCGCCGACAAGCGGCTGAAATTCTTCAATACGGCCTTCGCCGCGTTGTGGGGGCTGGAAGCGGACTGGCTGCATGGCGAGCCGTCGCTCGACGAGGTGCTGGAGCGGCTGCGCGAGCGCCGCCGCATCCCGGAGTTCGCCGATTTCCGCGGCTTCAAGCGTCAGCAATTGCAGATGTTCACGTCGCTGATCGAGCCACAGCAGGAGCTGATGCACCTGCCGGACGACCGCACGCTGAGCTTGGCAATCGCGCCGCACCCGTTCGGCGGCCTCACCTTCATCTACGAGGACGTGACCGACCGGCTCGCGCTCGAGCGCAATTTCGTGACCTTGACGGAAGTGCAGCGAGAGACCCTCGACAACCTGTTCGAGGGCATCGCCGTCTACGGCAGCGACGGGCGCCTCAAATTGCATAACCCGGCGTATCGCAAAATCTGGGCGCTGTCGGAAAGCGACGCGGCGGGCGAGCCGCACATCAGCGAGATCGTCGAGAAAACCCGCGCCTTCTACGACGACGGCGGCGACTGGCCGGCGCTGAAGGAGCGCATCATCGCTAAGATTACGACCGCCGCTCTCGGGAGCGAGACGCTCGACCGCCGCGATGGCTCGGTGCTGCAGCTGGCGACCGTGCCGCTGCCGGACGGGAATGTGCTCGTCACCTGCCTCGATGTCACCGACACCGCCCGTTTCGAGCGCGCGCTCAAGGAGCGCAACGAGGCGCTCGAAACGGCCGGACGGCTCAAGAGCGAATTCATCGCCAACGTGTCGTACGAGCTGCGCACGCCGCTCAACGCGATCATCGGCTTCGCCGACATCCTGGCGAACCAGTATTTCGGCAAGCTGACGCCGCGGCAGCTCGAATACAGCCACGGCATCCTCGAAAGCTCGCATCGGCTGATGTCGCTGATCAACGACATCCTCGACCTCGCGACGATCGAGGCGGGCTACATGGAGTTGCTGCCGCGGCCGATCGACGTCGCCGAGCTCCTGCAGTCGGTCATGACGCTGACGCGCGAGCGGGCGCGCAACCAGCGCCTCGACCTTAACCTGCGCTGCCCGCCGGACATCGGCTCGGTGACGGCCGATGAGCGGCGGCTGAAACAGGCGCTGTTCAACCTCGTCTCGAACGCGATCAAGTTCACCCCCGCCGGCGGCTCAGTCACGATTGCGGCGGCGCGCGAGCCGGACGGCCTCGTGCTGTCGGTCGCCGATACCGGCGTCGGCATTCCCGAGGCGGACCAGGCGCGCGTCTTCGACAAGTTCGAACGCGGCAACGGCAACGGCGACGCCAGCCATTCCGGCGCCGGTCTCGGGCTGTCGCTGGTGAAAAGCCTCATCGAACTGCACGGCGGCACGGTGACAATCCAATCGAATCCGGGCCAAGGTACGACCGTGCGTTGCCGCCTTCCGGCCGCTCCCGAAGCGGCGTGCGAACCGGCGGCCGCGCAGACCGCGCCGAGCGAGGCCTGAACGCCCGCGGCCGCCTATTCGGCCTCGGCTTCGCTCGTCTGCCGGCTGCGTTCTCGATCCACCGTCGCGAGCAGCCGCTCGATACTGCGCGGATCGACGCCGTCGCTGCGCATGACGAGCATCGCCACCGGATCGTCCAACAATTCGGCAAGCGGGGCTTCGCTGGTCCAATCGCACATCGCGGCTCTCCCTTTGAGGCGGAACGGGCCTGCGCCGTAGCGTATTCCCATAAATCTCGCTGTCCGCCTGCGGATCAGGTGGCGACGCGCCGCCCCTCCTGCCATCGCGGACATCAGGCCGGGATTTGCGGCAATGCCCTGCACTCCTTCTTCTGCATTGTTCCGAAATGTTCTGGGTTTGCTTCGCGCCGGCCGCGGCGATAGAGACTGGAAGGACCGGCTGAGGGGGCGGCATGCGCATCGCGGTAATAGGAGTCGGCGGCATCGGCGCACCCTACGGCGCCTCCCTCGCGAAGGCGGGCGCCGATGTGGTGTTCGTGGCGCGCGGCGCGCATCTCGCCGCCATTCGCGAAAACGGGCTGCGCGTCGAGGGAGACCGCGGCGAGACACTGGTCAAGCCGGCGCGGGCGACGGACGATTTAACCTCGATCGGGACGGTCGATTACGTGCTGTTCTGCGTCAAATTGTGGGACGTGGAGAGCGCCGGCCGGCTGCTCGGCCCCATCGTCGGCGCCGACACCGCCGTGATCCCGCTGCAGAACGGGGTCGATGCCGCCGAGCGGCTGATCCCGATCCTCGGGCGCAAGCCGGTCATGGGCGGCACCGCCTTCGTCACCGGCTCGATCGTCGCGCCGGGCGTCGTGCGCCAGACCGGAATCTACCAGGAGATGACGTTCGGCGAGATCCGCGGCGGGGTCAGCCGGCGCGGCGAACGGCTCCGCGACCTCTGCGCGGCCGCCGGCTTCGACGGAATCCTCAGCCCCGACATCAGGGTGCCGATCTGGCAGAAGTTTCTATTGCTGGTGCCGCTCGCCAACCTCAACGCGCTGACCCGCGTGCCGCTCGGCACGTGGCGCCGCGACGCCGAACTGCTCGGCCTGTACGAGGCCTCGCTGCGCGAGGCGATCGCCGTCGGACGCGCCGAGGGCGTCGCGCTGCCCGACGATGCCTTCGACAAGACGATCGCGACGATGCGGTCGATGCCCGACCACCACATGACCTCGATGGGCAACGATCTGATCCGCGGCAACCGGCTCGAACTGCCGTGGTTCGCCGGCAAGATCGCCGAGCTCGGTCGCCGCCACGCGATCCCAACCCCGGTCAACGCCTTTGTCTACACGGCACTCAAGCTCTACGAAAACGGCCCGCCGCGGTAGCGGGAGATAGTCAGCAAGTGATGATGGGTTTCGCGTTGCTCAACCCAGCCTACGTCGGTTGCGATCAAGGGGCGGCTTGAGCCGTCTTTTACAATTTACAACGCGTCACGTCTCATAGTTCGAGAAGCGGACGGTGGTCGCGCGGGCGCGGTAGTCGGTCTTGACGTTGACCAGCGCGACCATGCCTTCGTCCACTTTCTTCTGAGCGCGGTCGAGGGCCGGGCGGATGTCCTCCGGCTTCTCGACGTACTCGCCGTAGGCGCCGAGGCCCTGGGCCATGATGTCGTAGCGGGTGTAGCCGAGGTCGCGGCCGGGCTTGTTGCGCTGCGGGTCGGCGGTCCAGCCGCCGTTGAGGCTGATGACGCAAAGCAGCGGCAGTTTGTGGCGCACCGCGGTGTCGAGCTCCATCGCGTTCTGGCCGAACGAGCCGTCGCCGTGCAGGCAGATGACCTGCTTGTCGGGCTTCGCTGCCTTGGCGCCGACCGCGAACGGCAGCCCCACCCCCATCGTGCCGAACGGCCCGGAGTTGAGGCGGTGGCCGGGGGTGAAGGTCGGGATCGACTGGCGCCCGTAATTCAGGATCTCCTGACCGTCGACGCACAGGATCGCGTCGCGCTTCTGGAAATTCTTGACCTCCTCGCACAGCCTGAGCGGGTGGATGTCGCCGTCGGTCGGGTAGTTGCCGCCGATGCGGGCCCGCTTCGCGGCCTCGCCGTCGGCGAGCTTCTGCCGCCATGGCTGGAAGCGCTCGGCGGTCCTGCCGTCAACCGCGTCGGCGAGTTGCTGCAGCACGCTCTTGCAGTCGCCCATAACAGGGATATCGACGTTGCGGGCCGAGCGGCCGAGCTCCTCGGCGTCGATCTCGATGCGCGCGATCTTGGCGTCCTTGTTGAAGCGCGGCGGCGCCGCGTGCGCGATGACGTAGTTCATGCGGGTGCCGAGAACGATGATCAGATCGGCCTCGGCAAACGCGGTGGAGCGCATCGTCAGGTAGGAATAGGGATGGTCGTCCGGCACCACGCCGCGGCCCTGCGGCGTCGTGTAGAACGGGATGCCCGCCTTCTCGACGAAGGCCTGCATCTCTTCCCAGGCGTGCGACCACAGCACGCCGCTTCCGGAACAGATGATCGGCTGCCTCGCCTGCCGGATGGCATCGACCAGCGCATTGATCGCCTTCGGCTCGGCATAGGGGCGCGGCCGCAGGATCGGGCGTCCGAGATAGCTCCAATCGACCTGGTCTTCCGCGATCTTCGAGTAGAGAATATCGCCGGGGAAATCGAGATAGACCGGCCCCGGCTTGCCGAGCAACGCGGTCTGGAACGCGAAATTGACCTGCTGCGGGATGCGCTTCAGGTTGTGCACCCGGTCCGCATACTTGAGCTGGCCCTCCAGGCACTTGACCTGGTCGATCTCCTGGAAGACCTGGCGGCCGAACTGGCCGATCGGCGAGGAGCCGCCGATCGCCACGACTGGGCAGCAATCGATCAGCGCGTTGGCGAGGCCGGTGCCGAAATTGAGGGTCGCGGGCCCGCTCGCCGCCATGCACACGCCCGGCCCCTGCGTCACCCGTGAGTAGGCCTGCGCCATGTAGGCCGCGCCCTGCTCGTGGCGCGTGTCGATGAGGCGGATGCCTTCCTTGATGCAGCACAATTCCGCATCGAGCATCGGGCCGCCCATGATGAAGAACAGGTCCTTGACGCCCTGCGCCTTCAGGCAGCGCGCGAGGATTTCATTGCCGCTCAGTTCCGCCATCGGGTCTCTCCCTGCTTCGGCCTGGCTCAGGCGGAGCCGCGGCCAAGCCCTTGTTATCCCTCTCCCGCAATGCGGGAGAGGGCGGGGCCCATCGCGCAGCGATGGGAGGGTGAGGGTGCCGCCGCCGCGAGGCCCTCACCCGGCTCGCCGCGCTCGCCACCCTCTCCCGCGGTGCGGGAGAGGGTTCTTTTTTTGGCTTAGTTCCCGATGATCTTTTCGCCGCGCAGCGCCTGGATGTCGCCGCTGCTGAGGTTGAGCCAGCTGGCGAAGACATCGTCGGTATGCTGGCCGAGCTTGGGCGAGGGCAGGAGCTCGGGCGGCTTGCCGTCGAAGCGCACGGGCCAGGTCTCGCACTGGAAGTCGCCGTCCGGGTGCTTCATGACCTGCATGATGCCGCGCTCCAGGAACGACTTGTCGTTCTGCAGTTCCAGCGTGTCGTGCACCGCACCGGCGGGCACCCCGGCCGCGCCGATGATCTGCATCGCCTCTTCCTTGGTGTGGTGCTTGGTCCATTCGGTGATGACTTCGTTGATGAAGCCCTCGTGCTCGTTGCGGCTTTCGTTGGTCGCAAAGCGCGCGTCGCCGATCAGGTCCTCGCGGCCGATGCACTTGAGCAGGCGATCCCAGTGCTCGGGATTGGCGCGGCTGCAGAAGATGTAGACGTAGTCGTTGTAGCCGAACGGCTTGCACGGGTAGATGCCGCACGGCGCCGGCGCGCCCGACGTGCTCTGCGCGCCCATGCGCGGCGCCGCCTGCTTGTTGCCCTGCTGGTTCATGACCGCAAACGAGGTGCGGATGTAGTGCATGACCGAATCCTGCATCGCCAATTGCAGGCGGCGGCCCTTGCCGGTCGATTTCTTCTCGTACAACGCGCCGAGGACGCTGATCGCCATCAGCATGCCGGTGCCGGTGTCGCCGATCGTGCAGCCCGGCTTGGCGGGCGGCTCGCCGGGATAGCCGGTGACGCTCATCGTGCCGCCGGCCGCCTGCGCGATCATGTCGAAGGCGAGGCTGCGCTCGTACGGGCTGCCCTCGCCGAAGCCCTTGACCTGGCAGTAGATGATGCCGGGGTTGATCTCTTTCAGCACGTCATAGCCGAGGCCGAGGCGCTCGATCGTGCCGGGGGCGAGGTTCTCGGCGAAAACATCGGCCTTCTTGACCAGCTCCTTGACGAGCTCGACCCCCTTCGGGGTCTTCAGGTCGACCGTCGCCGACTTCTTGTTGGCGTTGAGAATCTTGAAGTAGAACGAATCGTGCGCCTTCGCATTGGTGCTGGCGATGCGCCGGCCCGGGTCGCCGCTCTTCGGGTTCTCGATCTTGACGACCTCCGCGCCCAGCCACGCGAGCGCCTCGGTGCAGGTCGGCCCCGCCTCGAACTGGGTCAGGTCAACGACCCGGACGCCCTTAAGGCACGAAAGGGGTGCGAAGTTTCCAGTCATTAGGTCGGTCTCCTCCATCGCAGCGCCATGCCGTGATTGGAGGAACGATAGCGCAGAAACCCCCGCGACGGAAACCGTTGATGCCCGCGTGGCGGGCATGACGGCCTCTACGAACGCAGCTGGCGCGGCGTCAGGTGGGAACCGGCGCGGCGGGGTGCAGCAGGCCGGCCTGACGCAGGTCCGACCACAGCGACGGCGGGATCGGCCGGCGCAGCAGCGCCAGGTTCTCGTTGAACTCGGCGGCGTTGCGCGGGCCGGGGATGACCGCGGCGACGGCCGGATGCGCCAGCGGGAATTGCAGCGCCGCCGCCGGCAGCGGCACATTGTGGCTGGCGCAGATCGCGGCGATGGCCTTGACCCGCGCCACGACCTCGGGCGGCGCCTTGTCGTAGTTCCAGGTGTCGCGTCCCGCGAGGATGCCGGAATTGAGCGGGCCGCCGACGACGATCGACGTACCGGCGGCGGCGCATTTCGGCAGCAGGTCGTCGAGCGGCGCCTGTTCCAGCAACGTATAGCGGCCGGCCAGCAGGAAGGCGTCCCACTGTCCCCATTCCATCGCTTCGAGCATCACCTCGCGCTCGTTGACGCCGATGCCGATCGCCGAAACCGCGCCATCGCTCCGCAGTTTTTCCAGGGCGCGGTAGCCGGTCTCGCGCAAGGTCCGCATCAGCGCCGGGTGCGCCTCCGGCCCGTGCTGGTAGGTGCCGATATCGTGGACGTAGAGGATGTCGATGCGGGCAAGGCCGAGCCGCTGCAGACTGTCCTCGAACGACCGCATGATGCCGTCGTACGAATAATCGTAGACCGGGTCGAACGGCAGCGGGTGGATGCGCCCGTCGGCGTGTACGCCACTCGGGTTCGGCCGCAGCAGCCGGCCGACCTTGGTCGAGAGCACCCACTCGTCGCGCGGGCGGTCGCGCAATGCGTCGCCGACGGCGCGTTCGGCCTGGCCGACGCCGTAGAACGGGGCGGTATCGACGTAGCGCACGCCCGCCGCCCACGCCGCCGCGACGATCTCCTCCGCCGTCTGGCGGGCGACCTCGATGCGGCTGCCGCCCAATGTCGCGCAGCCGAGCCCGAGCTCCGTCACCGAAAGCTGCGTCCGCCCGATCCGCCGCCGCGCGAATTCCGCCATCGCCAAACCCTCGTCCTGTCGCCGCGCCCGGCGTGGCGCCGGACGCGGGCGATCATGTCACGCGAGGCGCGGGCGAGAAAGCCGGCGGATCAGGCGCTCTCCTCCGAGATGTCGCGGCCGGTATAGTCCGGCATCAGCGCCGTCGCGATGACGCTGACGATGGCCATGACCGCGATGTAACAGGCAATCGCGAGGCTGGAGTGGTAGGCCGCGAACAACGCGGTCGCGATGATCGGCGCCGGACCGCCTGCAGTCAGCGAGGCTAGCTGATAGCCGATCGAGGTGCCGCTGTAGCGAAGCCGCGGCGTGAACCCTTCGGCGATCAGCGCCGCCTGCGGCCCGTACATGATGTCGTGCGGGATGAACGACACGATGATCGCGATGACGATCAGCGCCGGGACCAGCGAGTTCAACATCCCGAAATAGATGAACCCGTAAATCCCGGTGAGGATCGAGCCGATGATGTAAACGCGCTTGCGGCCGAAGCGGTCGGAGAGCGCCCCCGCCAGCGGAATGCTGACGAACGACAAGAGGCCGGCGCAGATCAGCGAGGTCAGCACAAAATCGCGCGACATGTGCATGACCTGATTGTTGTAGGCGAAGATGAAGGCCAGGTAGATGTAGGCCGGCCCCTGCTCTGCGCTGCGCGCGAACATCGACAGGAAAACCTGCTTCGGCTGGCGCTTCAATACCTCGATGGCGGGGACTCGTTCGATCCGCTCCTCGGCGACGATGCGGCGGAACACCGGCGTTTCGAGAATGCCGAGACGGATGTAGAGCCCAATCCCGACCATGATGATGCTGAGCCAGAACGGGATGCGCCAGCCCCAGGTGAAGAAATTGTCGCCGGCGATGGCGCTGCCGATCAGCACCGCCATGTTGGCGAGGAAGAGGCCCGCGGGGCCGCCGAATTGCGGCCACGACGTGATGAAGCCGCGATGCTTGTTGCTGCGCGCCCACTCCATCGAGAACAGCACCGAGCCGCCCCATTCGCCGCCGACCCCGATGCCCTGGATCATGCGGATGACCGTCAGGATCACCGCGCCCCAGATGCCGATCGAGTCGTAGCCGGGGACGAAGCCGACCGCGAACGTCGCCAGACCGGTGATCAACAGCGTGGCGATCAACGCCGCCTTGCGGCCCATCCGGTCGCCGAAATGGCCGAAGATGAAGGCGCCGATCGGCCGTCCGACGAAGCCGACGAAATAGATCGAAAACGCCTCCAGCACGCCGATCAGCGGGGCCGAGTGCGGGAAGAACAGCTTGCCGAAGACCAGCGGCGTGACGACGCTGTAGAGCAGGAAGTCGTACCACTCGATCGTGGTGCCGACGGTGCTGGCGATGACCGCCTTGCGCAATTGCGCGCGGTGTTCCTCTTCGGGCAGTTGGCCAACAAAAGTATCGACGGCCGTCATGGCGTTCCTCCCTGCTGGTTTTCGCCGCCCGTTGACCGGGCTTATCAGCAATCAATATCACCGCGCCAAGAAACCGGCAAGTTGCCGCGGTACTTCAGCAAGAAATTCCCGCTCCGCCGCTGTGGAGGACCGGCATTGAACAGCACCCCTGGCCGTCCTAGCCGGCGAAAAGGGAATGCGCCGATAACCGCCCCAACCGCCGCTTTCACGGGGTGACGGGAAAGGTTTTACTCCGGCAAGGTCGCCACGGCGGGGCGCTTGGCGGCCCAGCCTGCCGCCTGCTCGTAGGCGTGGCCGACCCGCAGCACCGTCGCCTCGTCGAAGGCACGGCCGACGAACTGCGCCGACAGGGGCAGCCCATTGGCGGCAAAACCGCAGGGCTGCGCCAGCGCCGGCTGGCCGGTGGCGTTGAAGACGCCGGTGATCGGCTGCTGGCGGCGGAATGGCGTCGTGTCGGTCTCTTCGAGGAGCGGCGGGGGGCCGGGGATTGCCGCCGTCAGCAGCACGTCGCAGCTCTCGAACAGCGTCTCGACCTTGGCCGTCAGGATGCGCCGCAGCCGCTGCGCCTGCACATATTGCGCGCCGGTGACGAACGCGCCGAGCATGAGCCGCTCGCGGGTGACCCGGGCATACATTTCCGGCCGCTCGCGCAGGTCGCGCTGATGGATCGCGAAGGCTTCGCTCGGCGAGATCGTGCGCATGACCGCGTTGAACTGGGCGAGCGGCGGCAAGGCCACCTCGACGATCTCGGCGCCGAGCTTCGCCAGCGTCTGCGCCGTCGCGTCGAGCGCCCTCGCCTGCTCGGCCTCGACCTCGGCCTCCTCGTTGAAGCGGCGGGCATAGCCGATGCGCAGCCCGGCCACGCCCTGCCGCAGCGCGGCCCGGTAGTCGGGCACCGGCAGGTCGGCGGAGCCAGGGTCGCGGGGATCGTGGCCGGCGAGAACCTGCAGCGCCAGCGCGCAATCCTCCACGGTCGCGGCCAGCGGGCCGCAGGTGTCGAGGCTGTAGGCGAGCGGGGCGACGCCGCGGCGGCTGACCCGTCCGTAAGTCGGCTTCAACCCGGCGATCCCGCAATACGCGGCGGGCAGGCGGATCGAGCCGCCGGTATCCGACCCCATCGCCAGCGGCAGGATGCCGGCCGCCACCGCCGCTCCCGACCCGGAACTCGACCCGCCGGTGAAATGCGCCGGGTTCCACGGGTTGCGGGCCGGCGGGAACGGCAGGTCCCAGGCCGGGCCGCCGGTCGCGAATTCATGCGTCGCGAGCTTGCCGATCAGCACCATCCCCGCAGCTTCGAGCCGCGCCGTCGTCGCCGCGTCGGCGGCCGCGACGTTGTCGAGCAGCAGGCGCGAATGCGCCGTCGTGCGCAGGCCGGCCGCGTCATAGATGTCTTTCAGCCCGTACGGGATGCCGTGCAGCGGGCCGCGCCGGCGGCCGCCGGCGATCTCGCGCTCGGCCCGCCGCGCCGCCGCCCGCGCCCGCTCCGCGGTGATTTCGATGAAGGCGCAGAGGGTGTCGTTCAATGCTGCTGCGCGGGCGAGGGCCGCCTCGGTCAACGCCACCGGCGACAGCTCGCCGGCGGCGATCCTGCGGCTCGCCTCGGCGAGCGTCGGCAGCGGGTCGCGCGGGTTCATCGGCCGGCTCCCGGTCCGAGGCGCGGCAGCACCGCCGGCTCGTCCTCGTACGCGAGCGGGTCGTCGAGCACCTTCAGCATCGCCTGCATGTTGCGATACGCCTCCAGCATCGCGGCGCGGCGCTCAGCCGGCACGGTCAGGCGGGCGCGGCGCAGCGCGGCGTCGAAATCGAGCTCGTCATGGTCCATGGCAGGCCCCCATTGCAGATGCCGGCCGCCATCGTGCCCCCTTCGCCGCCCCCTCTCAAGGGTCGGAGCGGCACGGATTGCTAGAGCGCCTTGCGGAAGGTCAGGTTGATGCGGCAGCGGCCGGTCAGTTCGTCCTCGCCGTCCGGGAGCGGATCGATGCCGTGAAAGGCGAGGCGGGCCGGGCCACCCCAGACGACGACGTCGCCGTTTTCCAGCACGATCCTCCGAGGCCGCTCGCGGCGCGACAGGCCGCCGAACAGGAACGTTGCGGGCAGGCCAAGCGACACCGATACGACCGGCGCCGTCAGGTCGCGTTCATCCTTGTCCTGATGCAGCGACAGCCGGTCGCCCGGCTCATAGCGGTTGATCAGGCACGAGTCGGGCACAAAACCGGAATATCCGGCGGCGCCGGCTGCCGCCGTTGCCACCGAGAGAAACAGCGGCGGCATCGGCGGCCAGTTCCGCTCCGTCGTCGGATCTTGCGGCGAGTAGCGGTAGCCGCGGCGATCGGTGACCCAGCCGACTGTGCCGCAACTGGTCATCGCGACCGACATGCGGTAGCCGCCGGGGGTCGTCATGTGGCGGAAGGGCGCCGCCGCGGCGATCGACGCCACCGCCCGGACCAGTTCCGCGGCATCGGCGCCGGCGAAGCGGGTCAGAACGACGGCGCTCTCGCTCAGAACTTCGGTGCGCACCGCCGGGTCAACGCCGGCTAATTCCTGCCGAGAACCCGGTCGATCTCCTCGACCGGAACCTCGTGATGCGCGGCGAGTTGGGCTCGCGTCATGCCGTAACGGGCGAGCGTGCGGATTTGGCCAACCTGCGATTCCGGGATCTGCCGCGGTCGCGGCGGGTCGGACGGGGCTTTCGCCTTGACTTCAGGCTTGGAGGACGGCGCCGGCTGCGCGCTCAAGATGCGGGGCCGCCGGCGCGACGGAGCGTCGGAGGGAGGCGCCGCCTCCGGTTCCGGCTTGGCCGGTTGCGGCTGCTCCGCGGCTTGCTTCGGCTTGAACAGCGCTTCGGCGGCCCGGCGCGCATTGTCGACGCGTTCGCGGTCATTGCGGACGGCCGCCGCTTCCCAAGCATCGCTCAATAATCTCTCCAGCGCTTGATTTAGCCTGAACCGGCCGTCGCCGAGAATTAAGGGCGCGAGCCGGTTCGTGCAAGATCGTTGGATTATCTCAGCTTCGGGGCGCCGCCGACAAACGCCGCTCGGCGCGGCTGCCCCACCTGCATCAAGACGAACGGCCGTGGCGCCGGAAAAGTTCAGTCAATTCCTTAATGTTCGTCCAGGTTTCGGCGCGGTCGATCGCCGCTTCAACCGCATCCACCCCTTCGCGCGTCAGGACGGTCCCTGCAAGCTCATGAAATTTCTGATGTAGTTCGGTTTCGCTGAACGGGCTGCGGAAGTCGCCGCGATGGCTGTCGCGGGAGCGGGCGGTGCGGCGGCCGTCCGTCAATACAACCGTCACCCGCGCCGGCCGCAGGTCGGGGGCGCGCGCCGTCATCGCCGGATCTTCGGCGATATGAACGCGCTGCCGCAGCGCCGCGATCACGGGATCGTGAAGCGCGCTGTCGTCGAGCGCCGCGAAACCGGCATTGCCGCGCACCGCCATCGCTGCGGCGGCATGCGGCAGCGAATACTTCGACGCGAAGTAATTGGCCGGCGCGGGATTGCGCATGACCGAGGCGAAGCGATAGGTCTCGACGTCGATGCGCTCGATCTCCTCCGGCCGCGGCCGGAGCTCCGCCAAGACCTCCGCAAGGCAGTCGAGCGCCGGGTGAACCGGATTGCAGCAGGCATAGAGGCGGAAATAGTTGCGGGTGATCTCCCAGCGCGTCCCGAGCTCGTCGAGGATATTGCCGTCGTCGAAGCCGTCGCCGACGAGTCGCCCGAGCGCCTCCTCAACCGCATCTTCCTGCGCCGCAAAGCCCACCAGCGCCAGTTCCGGCGCAAGCGCTCCGACAAGGCCGCTCATGCCGCCGGCGACGTTGAGCGTCGTCGCGCCGGCGACGGCGTTGGTGTAGCTCGGCGTCAGCACCAGCGTCGTCGCGACGCGCATCGACAGGCTGACGCCCCTGGCGTCGAGGCCGCGCAGCCGCGCCCCCGCCGCCGCCGCGGCGATCAGCGACACCTGCCCGTTCTGATGCGCCAGCGGCCGCGGCGTGAAGCCGCCGGCGAGGCGTCCGGCGACGTCATAACCGAGCGCAAGCGCCGCCAGCAGATCGCGGCCGGGCAGCCGCAACTGCTCGCCCACCGCCAACAGGCCGGGCAGGATCTGCAGCGCCGCCTGGCCCGAGACGAGGCGCAGCCCCTCGCACAATTCGATGGCGCGGCCGGCGATCCCGTTAAGCAGGGCGGCGGTGCGGGGATCCTGACTTGGCCAGCCGCGGGCAAAGACGGTCGCGCCAGAGCCGGCGCCGGCGGCAAGCCGTTCGCGCAGCTGCCGCACCTCCGGCCGTTCGCTGCCGGCCAGGATCACACCGATCGTGTCGAGCATGACGAGCCGGGTTTGGCGCTGCACCAGGGCGGGGATGTCCTCCCAGCGCGTCGCCGCGAGGAACGCCGCCAACTCCTCGATCCGCTGTCCCATCTGGCGAAGACCTCTGCGCCGCGGCTATCGAAAGAACTCGATCCGCGCCTCGCGGAACCACAGGAAATTGAGCGGCGCCGCCGAGATCGGGCCGTTGATCGCGAACACCGCGATCTCGTAGGTCGTGCCGGGCACGACCTCGGGGCTCAGCACGAGGCGGTTGGGCATGTTGAAGCCCTGGATGCCGCCCGGAGTCGGCCGGCCGGCGGCGCGCGGCATCTCGCCGTCCACCCAGATCTCGGCGTAGTCGTCGACATTTACCTTCAGCACCGTGAAGGCGCCGGCGGTCTCGAAGCCGAGCGCGTTGGCCGGGATCGTCAGCCGGGCGCGGAACCAGTAGAACGACACCTGGCCGCCGCCGCGCTTGGCGCCAAGTTCGGTCGCCGGGATGACCTGCCAGGCTGAGTCGTCGAAGCCGCGCTCCTCGGCGTGCGGGTCGATATCATAGGTAGTTCTGAACTCCGGCATCGAGTCGGTCAGCGCCGGCACCTCGACGATCTTCGCCTCCTTGCCGCGCCACACCGCGCCGAACGCCGCCGACCCGGCCTCGGTCATCAAATCCACCGTATGCACCGGCGGCAGCAGCGGCGCCACCGGCGGCGTCGGATTCAACAGCGGCGGCCGCGGCGGCGGCGCCGACGCCCGCGGCGTGCGGTTCATGAAATCGGGCATGGTTTCCCCTTTTTACGGCAGGTGGGTTGAGCTGAGCGAAACCCACTGTAGCCTGGCACGGAAAAGGATGGGTTTCGCGAGCTCAACCCATCCTACTTCTAAATGCTATACCGCCGCGAAATTCGGCGGCGGGATGCGGCGGTTGGAGGCGGCTTCGTAGGCGGAGGCGATCTTCAGCAGCACGTCTTCGCGGCCGGGTTCGGCGCGGAACACGAGAGAGAAGGGGAGGCCTGGTTCCGCCAGCATCGTCGGCGTCTCGGCCGGGACGGAAACGTAGCCCTTGCGGTCGGGGGCGAGGGCGAAGACGGGGTCATAGACCTCGCGGACATAGCCGGCCGGGATCAGCACCTCGGTCAGACCGGCGTTGGGGCCGTAGAACGACTCCATGCGCAGATTGTTGGGGCCGCCCGAGCGGTCGTTGGCGCCGCCGATCTTCGCAGGCGGCAAGGGCGTGTGCAGCCGCACCAGCGCGTCGAGCCGGTTCTCCAACATCACCATCATGTCGAGCCGGCGCAGCAATTCGCGCAGCATGATGCGCTCGTCCACCCCCTGCCGGCCGCCCAATTTGTTGCGCGGGTCGCTCACCTCCTCCCAATTCTTGAAGGCGGCGCGGCCGTCGTCGCCCCAGAACTTGGAGCGGGCGTTGAGTTTGGCGAAATCGTCCAAGGTCTCGGTGAAGCCGCGCGCCTTCCAGTCGGCGGCGCGGCGCGACAGGTATTGCGGGATATGGAAGCGGAAGGTGTTGGCCAGCTCCTGCTGTTGGATCGTCGCGATGTCGAGATTGGCAGGCGCCAGGATGCGGCCGTCGGCCAGCAGCACGCAATAGTCGATCGGAGCGAGGCTGCCGCTGCCGAACACCCGGCCCGGGGCGAACTCGGTGGGCCGGATCGCGGCCGCAAATTCCTTGAACAGCGGCGTGCCATCGGGGCCGAGACGGAACAACAGGTCGGGCATGAAGACCGGCACCAGCCGCGCCAGGCCCTGTCGGAAATCGACGCGCATCTGTTCGAGGTCGCGATCCGGCTCCCAGAGCGGGTCGGCAGACTCGACTAAGGCCGCCCCGAGCGTGTCGCCCAGCACCGACTTGATCTCGGCCGCCGCCGCGGTGGTGATCGGCACCGTCGCCTTCTCGCCCGGCCGCACCAGCATCGATTCGCGGATGACGCCGATGCGCAGGCCGCGCAGGGCGCCGGGCGTTCCCGCCGCCGTCGCGTGGCTCGCATACGCCGGAAGCACCGAGGAGCGGGGCACCGTGGTGTAGGGGTCGCGCGGGTCGTAATAGTAGCCGTCGGGGTTGCGCAGCGCGTCCAGCACCTTGGCGCAGTCGCCGATCGTGCGGCACAAAATGCCGGCGCGGTCGCAATAGATGTCGGCGCCGATCGCGCCGCCGTCGTAGCCGAGCATCGCCTTGTGCGGCAGGATCAGCGCCACCGCATTATGGTTGGCGGGGCCGCGGGTCGAGGCGCGGGTCTCCTCGCCGAGGCTGCACATGACGAGGTTGGCGCTGACCGAGACGCCGGACCCCGAGGAGGAGCCGAGCGAGGCGGCGCGGGTCGTGTCGTACGGGTTCGAAGGGTTGCCGCCCCAGGTGCTGCGCTGGTAGCCGAGCACCGAGGGCAGCACCTTGTCCGGCGCGTGGCGGCCGCCGGGATCGCCGGCGCGGCCGTTGTATTCGGTGCACACGGCCTTCGCGAAGATGATCGCGCCCTTGTTGCGGAGCTGCTCGACGAGGATGTGATCGCGCGCCGGGAAGTCGATGTCGTAGGCCGCGTCGCCGCCGCCGGTCGTGCGCATGTCCTTGGTGTCGAACGGGTCCTTGAACGAGAAGACGACGCCGTACATCGGCATCTCGTCGAGCGGCGGGTTGCGGCCATATTGCGCGTCGAGCTCGGCGGCGCGTTCGAGCGCGTCGGGGTAGTGGCGGAAGATTTCGCACATCGGCGGCGCGCCGGGCGGCAGCGCACCGAGCGAGGGATGGCGGTCGAACTCGCCCTTGCAGGTGACCGAGCGCTCGCCGCGAATGTTGAGGGTCGCGAGCGCGTTGAGCTGGCCGGCGTCCGGCTTGCCGGCGATCATGCCGTATTGCTGCATGACCGACGGATCGGAGGCGGTCGGCTCCATCCGGCCGAATTCGAGCGGCTTGCCCTCGTACCTGTCGAGGTCCGGGAACAGCGCCGCCGCCTTCACCGTCTCGGTCGGAAAGGGCAGCGGCGCGCCGGCGCGCACCGTCCCCGCCGCCTCCGCGACTTCGGCGCCGTCCTCGGTGACAAGCAGGCTGCACACGCCGTTATAGGCGCGGGCCCGCGCGATGTAGCGCTGCACGACCTTGACGCAGGTGGTCTCGCCGGCGCGGATCGCCCGATGCAGCTCGTCGATCGTTGCCTCTTCCAGGCGGAAGGTCATTCGTTCCTCCTTCGCTCCTGCTGCGCCCGCCGTATCGCCTGCCACACGGCGAACGGGGTCGCCGGCATCTCGACGTCGCGCACGCCGAGCGGGGCGAGCGCGTCGAGGATGGCGCTGACGACGACCGCTGGGGCCGGGGTCGTGCCGCCCTCGCCGCCGGCCTTGATCCCGAGCGGGTTGCGCGGCGACAGCACCTCGACGATGCGCGTCTTGAATGGCGGCAGATTGTCGGCGCGCGGCATGCCGTAATCGAGAAACGAGCCGCTGAGCGGCTGTCCCGAGCGCGGCTCGATCGCGCACGACTCCCACAGGGCCTGGCCGATGCCCTGGGCGGCGCCGCCGTGCGTCTGGCCGTGGACGATCATCGGGTTGATGCAGCGGCCGACATCGTCGACGACGGCGTAGCGCACGAGATCGACCCACCCCGTCTCCGGATCGACCTCGACCTCGCAGACGGCGCAGCCGTTCGGAAACACCGGGTCGTGCATCTCGTGCTGCGCGGTCGCCATGATCGGCGGCAGCCGGCGCAGGGCCGCCTCGCGCGCCAGTTCGAGGAAATCGAAGCTGCGGTTACGGCGCGGGGTGGCGAAGCGGCCTTCCTCGAAGGCGATCTCCGCCGGCTCGGCGTCGAGCAGTTCGGCGGCGATGCGCTTGCCCTGAGCGATCAGGTCCGGCGCCGCCTTGACGAAGAGCGTGGCGGCGTGGCGCATCGAGCGGCCCGAATGCGAGCCGCCGCCGACCTCGACGATGTCGGTATCGCCCATGACCACGTCGATCGCGTCGAGCGGCACCGACAGCAACGCGGCGACCACCTGCGCAAAGCTCGTCTCGTGCCCTTGGCCGCTCGGCCCGGTCCCGATGACGACGCGGACGCGGCCTTCGGCGCCGATGCTGATGTCGGTGCGCTCGTGCGGCGCGCCGATCGCCGACTCGACGTAATGCGCGAGGCCGAGGCCGAGCAGCTTGCCGCGGTCCGCCGCCTCGGTCTTGCGCGCCGCGAAGCCGTGCCAGTCGCCGAGGCGCATCGCGCGGTCGAGGTTGTCCTCGTATTCGCCGCTGTCGTAGGTCATGCCGACCGCGTTCGGGTACGGCATCGCCGCCGCGGCGATCAGGTTCTTGCGGCGCACCTCGACGCGGTCGACGCCGAGCTCCGCCGCCGCCTTGTCGATCAGCCGCTCGATCGCATAGGTGACCTCGGGGCGGCCTGAACTGCGATAGGCATTGGTCGGCATCGTGTTCGTGAACACGGCGCGCGAGCGCAGGCTCGCGACCGGGATCGCGTAGGTGCCGGTGATGAGGCCGGAACCCTTGCTGAGCGGCGACAGCGAGGCGCAGCGGGCGCCGACGTTGCTGACATTGTCGGCGCGCATCGCCAGAAAGCGGCCGTCGGCGGCGAGCGCCAGCTCGACCCGGGTGGCGAGGTCGCGCCCCTGGAAGTCGCTGAGGAAACATTCGGTGCGGCTGGATGTGTATTTGACCGGCCGCCCGATCCGGCGCGATGCCCACAGCACGAACCCTGACTCGACGTAGAGCCGGTTGCGGGTGCCGAAATTGCCGCCGACGTCGAGCGACACCACCCGCACCTTGTCCGGCGGCACCCGGAACACCGCCGCCAACTCGCGCTTCTGCCGCACCGCGCCACCGCTGCCGGCGTAGAGCGTGTAGCGGCCGCTCGAGGCGTCGTAATGACCGAGCGCGGCGCGCGGCTCCATCGGCACCCCGGTCACCCGCCCGATATGCAGGTCGAGCGTCACGACATGGTCGGCCGCGGCAAACGCGCGGTCGGTGCCGGCGGCCTCGCCGAAGCGGGTATCGACCAGCACGTTGTCCGGAATCTCGTTCCAGACCGCCGGCGCGCCCGGCGCCAGCGCGGCGCGCGCATCGACGACCCACGGCAGTTCCTCGTATGCGACCCGCACCGCCTCGGCGGCGTCGCGCGCCGCCTCCGCGGTCTCCGCAACAACGATGGCGACCGCCTCGCCGACGTGACGCACCCGGTCCGCCGGCAACAGCATCTGCGGCCCGATGAACACCTCGCCGCCACCCGGCGCCGTCAATTTCATGTCGTAACGGGTCTTCGGCACCGGGTCGTGCGGGATCGGCGCGAGGCCGTCGGCGGCGCAGTCGCGCCCGTCGAACACGCCGAGCACGCCCGGCATCGCCCGTGCCGCCGCCGCATCGACGCCGAGGATGCGGGCATGCGGGTGCGGCGAGCGCACGATCGCGGCGAAGGCCTGCCCCGGCAGCGCAAAA
>Ga0209810_1001701_pt1 | contig 31081 bp, 23 predicted proteins | sample Coa_R1_7_FD_187159 | JGI IMG/M metagenome (GOLD analysis project Ga0209810, IMG submission 187159) | Surface soil microbial communities from Centralia Pennsylvania, which are recovering from an underground coalmine fire - Coalmine... | ecosystem: Environmental > Terrestrial > Soil > Unclassified... | reverse complement strand
CCCTCAAGACCAGTCTTCCCATCTCTGCGTGAGATCAAGATCCCAGGAAGACGACCTGGTCGATAGACCACACGTGCAAGCCGGGTAACCGGCTCAGCCAAGTGGCCCTAATGATCGTACGGCTTGTCCATCTCATGCGTGAGCGAGCAAGCGTACCGTGTGTGAGAATCTCAGGAAAGTATCTTCGCAGGCAAGAACGACGAGCGAAGCGAGGCAAGATAGACCATCCACCTGTGGGTGTGTTCGCCTCGGCGACGCCTTGCTGAGAGCGGTCGGCAAAATTGAGGACAGATTCCAGACTTCGCTTCACGAGCCTCTCAAGAGCGCGTTGGTGTCCAGTACAACTGAACAGAAAGCAATTACAGGCCAGCAAGTACCTACTTGCTGGCTTTTTATCTGGCCTTTTTCATCGTTGGAGGAGCTTTTGCAACTGCAGAACCGTGTTCCAGTTTCTGCCTGTACCTGCCGTTTTCAGCTTTTTCTCAATCAGAGGTAGCGTGAGTTTTGAACGCCCCATCCCAACAGGGTAATAGATGTAGAGTTCCTGACCGATCAGGTGAATTTCTTCAGGGCCGCTATATGCCTGGCGAAGTTCTGCCAGAGCGATGTCCTCAGGACGCGATGCCAGAAACAGCACAAGGATGAATTTTGGCTCCTTCTCCGGTTGGTTCTGGAATGGATTATGCTCGATAATCCTCTCTATCTCGGCCAACGAGCGCACAATCACGCTCACGCGAAAGCCGAATTGCCCGACAAAGGCTTCCTCAATCTGTTGCGCGAGTGAGGCCGGGTTCGTCTTCTCGCTCAAGAAGGCAACGTTCCCGCTCTGGATATAGGTCACAACATCGCGCAATCCCAGCGATTCGTGCAGGGCCTTGAGTTCGTTCATCTTGACTATCTGGTTGCCGCCAACATTGATGCCGCGAAAGAGCGAAACAAATGCTGTCATCATCACATCTTCCTTCTCTTCTCGTTTGCTCTGCTTGATTGATAACTCTCATCCATTATACTCGTCCTTTTGTTCAAATGTCACCCCGCGCCTTGACAATCTGCGCGGAAACTGGCACAATCGGCGCAATGAAACGTGAAGGAGATAATATCATGATACCATCGACCGAGCAGCAGAGCGCCCGCGAGAACGGGAGCGGGCAGGCCATTACCGTCGCTTTTCAGGGTGAACGTGGAGCTTTTGGTGATGAGGCGGTGCGTGCCTATTTCGGCCAGCAAACAGGCTTGCAGGCGGAGCCGTTACCCTGTCGCAGCTTCAGTGATGTCTTTCGCGCCGTTGCTGCCGCCGAAGTCAGTTATGGCCTTGTCCCTGTCGAGAATTCCCAGGCGGGCAGTATCAACGATGTCTACGACCTGTTGCGTCAGCACGACCTCTTTGTCATCGGCGAGATCAGCCATCCCGTCAATCACTGTCTGCTTTGCCTGCCGGGCCAGCAATTAAGCGATATCAAACGAGTTATCTCGCACCCACAGGCCCTGGCGCAGTGCGATGTCTACCTGCGCGAACTCGGCGTCGAGATCGTTGCCACCTACGATACGGCAGGCAGCGCGAAGATGATTCGCGATGAGCAATTGATGGGCGTCGCCGCCGTTGCCGGGCGTGGCGCGGCAGAACTCTACGCGCTGGACATCCTGGCCGCCGGTATCCAGACCATCCAGGATAACTACACGCGCTTCATTGCCCTCGGTCGCGAGCCAGCCCCACGCCGTGATGGCCCGGCCAAAACCATGCTCGTCATGGCAACGTCCCACCAGCCCGGCTCGCTCTACAAATGCCTGGGTGTGCTGGCGGAGCGCAATATCAACCTGCTCAAGCTCGAATCGCGCCCATCGCGCCAGCGCATCTGGGAATACGTCTTCTACCTCGACTTCGAGGGCCACCGCGACGACCCACACGTGCGCAGCGCCCTCGCCGACCTCGCCGGTCACACCATCTTCTGCAAGGTCCTCGGCTCATTCGCCAGAACAGCATAATTCGTGTGCAGTCCTACCCCATCAGGCCACCTGCAAGAGGTGGCCCTACTCTATACAACTTACAGGAAGCATTGAGAGTGTTCCATACTGGTATCCAGCCGTCAAGCCACCCGCAAGGGGTTACCTGACGGCTGTGGCTGGTCTGGGATGGAGTGGGAGCAGCATCGTCTCCATATAAATCCTCTTCTCGTGTAATACATAAACACGTACCGGCTTTTACAGGGATGAATTATGTGAGAGGAGGAACAGATAATGCAACAACGCACTGAAACAGCGGGTCAGACGCAAACCTTTACCCTTTCCAGCCCGGATTTTCAGAACATGGGTATGATGCCGGAATGGGCTGCTGCCAACAGCCAGGGCTGTCACGGCAAAAATCGGGCGCCCACGCTCAACTGGAATAACGCGCCTGCCGGAACGCGCAGCTTCGCCCTGACGCTCGTTGACCCGGACGCGCCCGTGCAGGGTGGTTTCCACCACTGGCTCGTCTACAACATTCCGGCCAGCGCCCAGAGCTTGCAGGGTAATGCGCCCTACACAGAAGGCACGACCAGCGCCAATACACGCGGCTACACCGGCCCTTGCCCACCGCCGGGACAGACCCACCGCTACATCTTCACGCTCTACGCGCTCAACATCGAGCGTATTCCCTACGAAGGACTGCCCTACAGCAGTCTGATGCAGGCAATGGAGGGTCATATCCTGGGCTCAGCACAACTGGTCGGCCTCTATCAACGGCAGGCGTAAAATGCCATAACAGATCAGCGCGCCTATGAAACCAGCACGCCCATGTCATCTTGAGTGAAGCGAAGGATCTGAGGCCACGAGCCGGGCGATGTAACTCACCAGAGATGCTTCGCTGCCGCTGAGCATGACACGGCGGAGGTCGTTTTTCACTGGATGCTGTCTGCTATCCAATACCCTCATAGATGCTGTGCAGCGGTTCCCAGCCCAGGAAGGCGCGGGCGGCCTCATTGGAGCAGCGGTGTGATGGCGGGCAGGGCTGCGATGGGTCACGCGGTGGCGCAGGCACGTGCAGCAGGGAAGCAATATGGTCGAGATACTCGCCGTTGCGCAACGGCTCGGCCACGATATTGAAGGTCGTGCCGGGCATAGTGTTGGTGAGGGCCAGCACGAAAGCGTGGGCCATATCGGCAACGTTGACGAGCGAGATATAGTTGCTGCCATCGCAAGGCACAACCATCTTCCCCTCGCGAATGCGCGCTACCGTCTCATCCTGTCCCGTGCCGGGTCCAACAAACAGCCCACCGCGCAGGATGCACCAGGGCATCTGCTCTACGGGAACGGCGCGCACCATCGCCTCCATACGTATCACCGGCTCGCTGATCGTTCGTGAGGTATCGAACGGCGTATTCTCATCCAGCCAGGTGCCGCCGCCGTTGACGTAGGCCATGACGATGCTCTGCTGAAAATAATAGTGAACACCGGCAGAGAGCGCGGCATCCAGCAGGCTGCGTGTGCCTTCGGTACGCAGCCGCGTATTGGCATCCCACGCACCAGGAGCCGACGGATTGCGTGGAATAGCCGTCGCAATATGCATCACCGCATCGCAGCCCTCCATCATCTCCGGCAGCCGCTGCACCGTCTCCGGTGCCAGCAAATCTCCCGTGACGGTCTCAATCAAGTCTTTCTCGCTCTTCAGCGCCCCGGCCTTCTCCGGCGAACGCACCAGCGCCCGCACCTCATGCCCGTGCTCAAGCAACTGTGGAATGAGGGCGCGGCCCAAAACGCCGCTAGCTCCTGCTATAAAGACACGCATGACAGGCACTATCCTTTCCTGAATTTTCTTTTTGATTTCTCTTACCAATCGTAGCATGTTGTCTGTGGATTCGCTAACTTAACCGTAAAAAGAGGTACCGGTTAAGGTACCTCATGCTGATTTCTCCTGCTCTTCCTCGCCTTCGTTCTGGCGGGCCGTAAAGTGGATTTCGAGGGCCTTGTTGACGAAGCGGGCGACCGTGGCTTCCTGATTGGCGAGTACAGCGGGTAGGGTGATCTCGCGTTTGAAATTGCCGATCTCGATGATCATTTCGTCGCCTTTGCGCGTCATCAGCACTTTGTCCATTTCGACATGCGGCAGCGGCAGGCTCAGGATGTATTCCTCGCCTTGCTGCGTCACTTCCTGCACGGGGCCGCGATAGAAGATTTGCGTGGGGTCGGTGTCGCCGAAGATGGTCTGCGCCAGCGCGCCAAGCTGGCTGACGCCCAGGATTTCGTGCGAGTAGTAAGGAGCTTCCCAGATGGGCAGCGGCGCGAAGGTCTGGTGAATTTGCAGGCGCAGCTTCTCCTGGTTGCGATACATCTCCTGCATGAACGTATCTTGATAGTCGCCGGGGGCGATGACGCGGTTGCAGATGACGGCATCGATGGGGTAGCCGAAGAGGGCAAGGTAGGTTTCGGCGCGCAGAGCCTCTTTGATGACCATGCGTTCGGGATTGACCACCGGGCGATAGGAGCTGATATCCGGGTTGGTCAGCACCGTGCGCAGCGTTTTGACGCGCTCGCTGAGTACCTGTACGGCCTCCAGTATCTCGGTTGTGGGAATAACGGCCTTGAGGAATGGCCGCGCAAGGCTGTTTTGCAGGCTGTTGAGCCGCCCGGCGTACATCTGGAAGGTATCGGGCATGCTTAGCAGGCGCACCGTCTCACCGGTGGGCGCGGCATCGATAACAACCACCTCGAAGTTGCCCTGCTGCGCGTTGCGGTAGATGTTGATCAGACTGACAATCTCGTCCATGCCGGGGATGAGGGCCAGCTCTTCGGCCAGCACCGCGTCCATGCCACGCTGGCGCAGCAGCCTGCTCATTGTCTCCTGCAATTTGCCCCAGCTACGGCGCATCTCATCGAGAACGTTGACTTCCTGCGCCCACAGGTTCGGCGCGATTTCGCCTGGCTCGGAAGTGAGCGGGCGATTAAGACAGTCCGCCAGGCTGTGCGCCAGGTCGGTGCTGACGACGAGCGTGCGTTTGCCAGACATAGCGGAGCGCACGGCGGTAGCGGCGGAAATGGTCGTCTTCCCCACTCCGCCCTTGCCAAGATAGAGGATAATGCGCATACTGATTACTATTCCTTAATTTCTCACCGGCACAGGAGCGTGCCTCGTTGCTATCTTCACTTACTTCTACGTATGCGACTCCCCGCCGGTTATATGGTTTCCCGTGACCGTGAAAAAGGTACTGCGATATCAATGCATTCACCTCATAGCAAAGCGCGAGGGCGAACACGTATGCCGCGCTCGCCCTCGCGCTTTCTATATAATATATCTTAAAAAGAAGGATCACGGTTCGAGTTTGCCGCTGAGGACCAGGCGCTTGATGAATTCCAGGCGGCGCACGATCTCGATACGGTCGCTGCCGCCGTTCTCGTACCACTGACGCAGCCAGAGGACAGAGACGATTTCATCCGGCGTGAAGCCACACTGGGCCAGAATCTCCGTCTCAGCAACGGCGTTCTCGACACCCGGAACAATAGTGATTTCTTCTTCAGAGTGGGTTTGTGGATTCATCTCAGTATCCTTTCGCCTGTTAGAAGGCGTACCGCCTCATCATTTTTTACATTGGCCGCTTGCCCGCTCCGACCTTTTTTCTGAGAGAGGCCCGGCCCATACATTTTCAAATAACACACCCATCTTTACTGTTAGAACATCATCACCGCTACTACTTATTTCCTCCTGCAATAAGCATAAACGGAAATGATCGCTGTGACTATCTTCTGGCCCACAGGAAACCGGTGAACTACATCACTTTCGGTCCTTCGCGTTGCCTGCAATACCCCCTGCCAGTCTCAATCCAGTTAAGCGCCGGGCTGAGCGTTTGTCTACTTACGCTTTTCCTTCTGCTCCTGATACGTTTTAGAATCAGCAGGTCAGTTCCAACCCTTTCACTTATATATAATACGTCACGATAGGTGAATGGTTGCGCCAGAACTGTGACATTTCTGTGATGTTTTGCGCTTCCCGGTTGTTCTAAACAACAGTCTTACTATAGAGAACGTTGGCAGGTTACAAATTTCAAAGGGAAATTCCAGGCGCAGAGAAAAGCCGCGACAGGCCCAGGCCATGCGCCCGCCAGGCCATGTCGATGTACAGGCAAGCCGCACAGGCCACGTATAAGTAAGCACCCGCCGTTCACAGGCTATGTCGATGTACAGGCAAGCCGCACAGGCAATGCGCCCGACAGGCCACGTATAAGCAGGCCCCCGCCGTTCACAGGCCTGCCCCTGATGGCCTGCGGGTGGCGATGGCCTGTGGCGGGTGACCTGCGGGCGCGTGACCTGTGGCGGGTGCGATCGACGGTCGCTGGCCAGGGCCTCTGGCCCGGGTTGGTAGGCCAGTGCCTGTTGGGCCTGTACCTGTCGCGGCTTTTCCTTGCCCTTGAAACGTTACCCGTTGTTGACGACGACGTTGACCAGACGACCGGGGACGTAGATGACTTTCTGCACAGTCGACTCGCCGATGAACGAAGCGACACGCGGGTTGCTCAGCGCCAGCGCGCGTGCCTCCTGCTCGCTGATGGTCGTCGCTACCTCGACGCGCTCGCGCACTTTGCCGTTGACCTGCAGCACCAGCGTGAAGGTCTCGTCCTGCACCATCGCCTCGTTATAGGTTGGCCATTCGGTCACGTGGATGCTACCGCTATGGCCGGTTAGATGCCACAGCTCCTCGGTGATGTGCGGGGCCATCGGAGCCAGCAATTGCATCATCGTTTCCAGCATGCGACGGTAGATGGCCGTGCGCGCAACCGGCTCGTGTTGCTGTTTCAGCATGATGTTGTTGGCTTCCATCAGCGCGGCCAGAGCTGTGTTGAAGCGGAACTCGCGCAGGTCTTCCGTGACGCGCTGGATGGTCTTGTGGCGCAGGCGCTCGATAGCCCGACTCTCCGCCGTCTCCTCGCTACTGACGCTGCCCGTGACCCAGCTATCGGTGACCAGGCTCCAGAAGCGGTTCAGGAAACGCCAGACGCCCTCCAGGTTTTCCGGGATAAACGAGCCGCCCTGATCGAATGGCCCGATGAACATCATGTACAGGCGGACGGTATCGGCCCCGTACTTCTCGACGTACTTGTCGGGCGCTTCGACGTTGCCGCGCGACTTGGACATCTTCTGCCCGTCGGCGCCCAGCACCATGCCCTGATGATACAGGCGTTTGAACGGCTCGTTGAAGTTCAGGTAGCCCATATCGCGCAGCGCCTTGACGAAGAAGCGCGCGTACAGCAGGTGCATCACGGCATGTTCCGCGCCGCCGACGTACTGATCGACGGGCAGCCAGCGCGCTATCTTCTCCATGCTCCATGCCTGCTCATTGTTGTGTGCGTCGGCGTAGCGCAGGAAGTACCAGGACGAACAGATGAAGGTGTCCATCGTATCGGCCTCGCGTGTGGCAGGACCGCCGCAGATGGGGCAGGTCGTGTTCAGAAACTCCGGCTCGTAGCGCAGCGGCGACTCCCCGGTGGGCTTGAACTGCACGTTCTCCGGCAGCCAGACGGGCAGCTGCTCCTCCGGTACGGGAACGGTGCCATGCTGCGGGCAGTAGACGATGGGGATGGGCGCGCCCCAGTACCTCTGGCGGCTGATCAGCCAGTCACGCAGGCGATAGGTGACCATAAACTTGCCGATGCCCTGCTCCTCCAGGTAGCGCGTGACCTTCGCGATGGCCTCCTCGCCGGGCGTGCCGCTGAAGGGGCCGGAATTGACCATCGTCCCCTGCGCGACACGCGCCTCCGTCCATGTTTCCGGGTTGCTCGGCTCCTCACCTTCGGGCCGGATGACCTCGACGATGGGAATGCCGAACTTGCGCGCAAACTCGAAGTCGCGCTGGTCGTGGGCGGGAACGCCCATGATCGCGCCCGAGCCGTAGCCCATCAGCACGTAGTCGGCGATCCAGACGGGAACCTTCTCGCCGCTGACCGGGTTGGTGACGTAGCCGCCGGTGAAGACGCCCGTCTTCTCCTTCTCCGTACTCATGCGCTCGATCTCGGTCATGCGCCGCGCCTGCTCCACGTAAGCCTCGACGGCGGCGCGCTGTTCGGGCGTGGTGATCTTCTCGACCAGCGGATGTTCGGGGGCCAGTACGAAGAAGGTCGCGCCGTAAATTGTGTCCGGGCGTGTGGTGAAGACCGGAATCTCCTCGCGCCTGCCCTCGATCTCGGTGTAGAAGCGAATCTCCGCGCCCTCGCTGCGCCCGATCCAGTTGCGCTGCATGGTGACCGTCTTTTCCGGCCACTCGATCTCATCGAAGTTCAGCAGTTCTTCGGCATAGGCGGTGATGCGCAGTAGCCACTGGTCAATCTCGCGCCGCTCCACGGTGCTGCCGCAGCGTTCGCAAGTACCATTGGCCAGCACCTGCTCGTTCGCCAGCGTCGTATTGCAGCCGGGACACCAGTTGGCGGGCGCTTTCGTGCGATAGGCCAGCCCATGCTTGTAGAATTGCAGGAACAGCCATTGCGTCCACTTATAATAGTCGGGCAGGCAGGTGACAACTTCACGCTCCCAGTCCCAGCCCGCGCCCATCATACGCAGTTGCTTGCGCATATTCTCGACGTTCGCCAGTGTCCATGTGCGCGCCTGCACCCCGCGTTTGATGGCGGCATTCTCCGCAGGCAGGCCAAAGGCATCGAAGCCGATGGGCTGCATCACATTATAGCCCTGCATGCGCATAAAGCGGCCATAGGCGTCAAACGGCGAATAGTTATACCAGTGGCCCATATGCAGGTCGCCAGACGGGTAGGGAAACATCACCAGGTGATAAAATTTCGGCTTCGGCGAGTTGTCGGGAGCGTGATAGAGACGTTCCTCCTCCCACCGCTTCTGCCATCTCGGTTCAATTTCTTTCGGATTATACTTTGTTCGCGTAATCATAACCTTTCTCGCTCCCTTCTCTCCTTCATGATGAATGACGAATACGCAATGAATGCCGAATACACAATTTCCTGAAAACAAACGGCAATAAAAAAACCTTTCATCCCTCGGGACGAAAGGCGTAGAGCAATTCCGTGGTACCACCCTGACTTTATATCAAATTCATTCTCGCGCTCGTCTCGCCTCGTACAGATCCGAAACGAGAAGGATAAAAATGGTGGACCTGAGGGGATTCGAACCCCTGACCTCCTCCATGCCATGGAGGCGCTCTCCCAGCTGCGCTACAGGCCCAGACGTGGTACGAACGATACGAGAATAAGAATGAGTCTGATATACACTCATTCCACGCGATAACGGGCGTCCCGAAAAGTGCTAGGCTTGCCGCCGGTACTCATAGATACTTCTATAGACCACCGGCAAAAACGTTCACACCTTTTGCTCCCAGGCGAGTTCGGTCACTTCTTTGCGTTTACAGCCTCGCACCACCCGGCTGCTCTCTGTTTCGCAATCAGTCTGGCCTACTACTCCTGATCGCTGCAACTGTTTATTGCTCCCGTACTATATCACAATGCTTTGCTATTTGCAAGGCATTTTCCCTGTCCTTATCCAAAAGTCATGGTAGTCGGGAAGCAAGGTGGAGATGAGGGGGCTCGAACCCCTGACCTCGACAGTGCGATTGTCGCGCTCTCCCAGCTGAGCTACATCCCCTGGGCAGAAATGATAATAGCATATCGGCAGAGAATTGTAAATAGGTTTTGGGCCTCTTTTTCGGGAAGTGGCAGGAATTGCCGACTCCCATAGACGATAACGCAATTTCAGCGAGAGAAATTCCCCCTCTTGCCATGTGGCGAGAACGAATCTATACTTTTCAGTGGTATTTCCTCGTATTGTCGCCTCTGTAGATAAGGAAGCGTAATTGTTGCAGCAACTCCAGGGAGGTACAATCAATCATGACCCAGAATGTGACCGAGCTGTCGAAGCGGACGCCGGAAGAGATTTTCACGCACCATGCCCAGGCGCTGGGCGCCGAGGACCTGGACGCAACCGTGCTGGACTATGCCGAGGACGCGGCGCTGATTACGCCTGATAGCGTGTTGCGCGGCAAAGAGGCCATTCGCCAGTTCTTTGCCGGTGTCTTTCAAGCCCTGCCGAAGGCACAGTGGGGTGTGCGCACCACCTACGTCGACAACATCCTCTTCCTGCTCTGGACGGCGGACTCCGTCAAAGCCAGCGTCTCCGATGGCGTCGACACCTTCGTCTTCAAGGATGGCCTTATCCAGTACCAGACTGTGTCTTGCACCATCAAAGAGAAATGACGCGGTCCTGTAGCCTGTAGGCGCCCATCAAGCGGCGCGGCGTGCGATGAAATCGGCGCCTACAGGCTACAGGACCGCGTTCTTTGTTCCGATCAGGAAAGCCCCATCAAGAAAAGACCGCGCGCGAGACACTCACCGGCGAGGGCCATTACCACCACGAGGTAGAGCATACCGGTGGCGGACTGGAACGAGCGATCGCGAATGAGTTTCCAGGCCAGCGCGCTGAGGATGAGCGGTAGGACGAGACCGACGGCGATGCGCAGCCAGCCAATCGCCTCGACGCTGAGCGGCGTGACCACAGGCACATTCGATGGTTTGACCGGCGTACTGGAAGTGGGCGTCGGTGTGGCCGCAGTAATCGCCGTCGTTGCCGTCGCGGTTGGCTGCGCCTTGACCGATGTGGCGGCAGGAGGAGTGATACTGGCGGCGGGAGTGATCGGGCCGCCCGCGAAGGTGAAGATGCCCTGCGCCAGAATGGCTGCCAGTACAACAGTCACGGCAAATTGCAGCGGCTTCTCTGTGAGCGCGGGCGTCACGAGATACCAGTGACCGAGCCACATGGCCGTCATAACGCCGCCAAGCGCGAGGGCAGCAGCAAAAAACTCAGCAACAGTAAACACGCCGCCAAAGACGGCATCGCCAAGCGGGCGGTAGATCAGCGCCATGACCGCGAGCGTGAAAATGCCCGCCAGCACAGCAGCTCCGCCGGAGACAAGGCGCAGCGTGCGCATGGTTGAGTTGCGTTTCTGTACCCGCTCTCCCTCGCTCTCTCCTGCCTCGATTGGCTGCCCCTTTGCCTGCTCCACTCCTGCCTTCTTATCCATCCATAGAAAGACGTTATAGGGGATCAACAACAGCAGGAAGGCGACCAGCGGGACTGTCTCGTAGGGGATCCACGCCTTATCAAGCTGCGGGAAGGTTGCCAGCAGTTCCGGGGTGGAAAAATTCTGCTGGAAGAGCAGCGTCAGACCTGCCAGGAACAGGTAAATAATGCCGTAGAGGACAAGGAAGTTGCGCTTGACCTCGTTGCGTACATCCAGCGCGTACAGCAGGCCAAACGCCCCGATCGTCAACTCCGCCAGCACAATAAACAACACCAGTGGAAGCGTCTGTATCATCTAATCTTTCAATCCTTTTTAGCCGGTGATGATTGCAGTTGGGAAGTTACAGCATAGACCCTCCCAACCCTGTCAGATTATACATCTGTTCTCACCGACTGGCAAACAGGTGGAAGAAAGATGATGCCCCTGCTAGCCTGACTGCCTGTCTTGCTTCCGGCCATCATAAATTCATCTCAGTTACGATAGCTAATACTGGGGATGATAGGTACTTGACCTGTTGACATATTGTTCTACGAGTCTGAGAAGCGCATCGAGATGAAAAGGCTTGGCGAGAAAATCATCGGTGTGACAATCGCGCATGGTTTGCTCACTGTTCGCATGGGCCGAGAGTAAAACGACCGGGATGTGTTTCGTCTGTTCATCAGCTTTGAGCCTGTTACAGATCTCCCGTCCGTCTTCCCCTTCCAGGAAAATATCGAGCAAGATGAGATCGGGAAACGGGGGATGCATGTGCTGAAAATACGAGCCAGTCTGGCTTGTTTCCACCTCGTACCCCTCCATCTCCAGAGCTAACTGCACTACCTCTAAAATCGCTACCTGATCATCAACTACAACAATACGCTTTTTCATACCCGCCTCTTCCATTCCCAACTTTGTGAGATGTGGTTGCTTGTACAGTCCATCCCACAAAACTTTGAAAATACCACTAGAATTAAACACTACATACTGGAAAAAGTCAATAATATTTGGTTACAATTTATTCATATCTATTTTTTATGCGGAATTAGTTCGGTATCCAGTATAATGGATGTGCATACATTCTCTTCTCTTCCATCCCCTCCTACCTGCCTGCTGTGTACGTGTTCTTCAAGGGAAGAAGTATACTATAAGCATAGGTGATAGCAAAGATATGCTTATAGTATAGAAAAAATAATACCTCCTGACGGAGATGCTTGCACATCTCCATCAAGGGGTAGTTGTTTTGTCTCCCGAGCTACGGATTACCAGAGATCCCAGCTACTGCCCTCGAAGAGGACGCTTTGCAGATCGGGGTCATGACGCTCCAACCGGCGCATGCGTCGGCGATACTCTGGTAGGGCGACGATGATACTTCCCACCACGCCCAGCGCAACCAGCAGAAGCAGCAGCAGCCAGACCAGGAGGTACATCATTGCTTTCACCCTTTTCCTTTCAGGGTAGCTTTCCTACCCTTTGCTATCGATAACATCGCAACCATTAATAGTGACGCAATTGTGATCTGGTTATCAAAAATAATGTGACATAGATCACCTGTCCGCCTGCTTGACTTTGTGCGTTACAATGGTTACGGAATATCTCCTGATAGTGTCTCTCAAACGTAGTGTAAAAACGTTTCCCTTCTGGAGAAAGCTGTGAGAAAGAGAGGCATCTCCTGTGCAAGATCAGAACAGTCAGCAGTATCATCTGCGCTCGCCCGAAGAACTCGTAGAAATTGGTTTCAGCCGTTCGCGTGTGGTTATGATGAACGAGGCCCATAACGGCGACATTCGCTGCATTCGCACGCGCCTGATCGGCCAGCGTCTCCTGCCCACGCTACACCGGTGCGGTGTGCGCCACATGGCAATGGAGGCTTTAGATACGCGAACCATCGAGGAGTTCAATCGTAGTCGGAACATCTCAGGGAAGCAGGCAGGCTATTACTTTGTCCATCCAGAGATGCGCGCCTTTGCCCAGGCCGCGCTCGATCTCGGCTGGACGCTTCTCGCCTATGAAGCCGATCCCTCTCAAGAGCCTGCCAATCTTGCGGAAAGAGAGCGCAATAACTGGCGTGAGGAAATGCAAGCCCGCAATATCTTTGCTGCGCTCAACGCTTTGCCGTCAGAGGCCAGGCTTTTCGTATGGTGCGGCAACAGCCATCATAGCAGATCAACGGTTCCCCTTGATCCCGGTGAGCCTGACATCCCCTGGGCGTTGATGGGCTATCACTTCCAGCAGTTGAGCGGCATCAAGCACTTTGTGATTGACCAGACCAGAACCGTGCGCTTTCTCCCTCGCCCTCGTCCACAACTGGATCAATGGCTGACCGAGCATACCGCCGAATTGGCCGCCCTGGGAGGCACAGCCGGTTTTCTCAACGAAGAGGCCCCTGCATGCTTCCGTGTCTCCGACGGCGAAGATGCTTTTCTGGTTTCGCTCTATAATGAGATGGAGTAGTGAGGAGGATATGTTCAACATGGCAGAACAACGAGTATCAAGCGGCTCACCGTATGAGCCAGAACTGGGCTTTTCGCGAGCCGTGCGCGTCGGCAGCATCATCGCCGTTTCGGGAACAGCGCCCATCGGCCCCGACGGGAAGACGGTCGGGCAGGGAGACGCGGCGGCACAGATGCGGCGCTGTATCGAGATTGTGCGCGCCTCACTGGAGCAACTTGGCGCGAGCCTCAACGATGTCATTCGCACGCGCATCCTGCTCACCGACATAGCGGACTGGCAGAGCGTGGGTCATGTTCATGGCGAATACTTCGGCCAGATTCGACCCGCCTGCACCGTCGTACAGGTCTCGCGTTTCATCGACCCCGACTGGCTGGTCGAACTTGAAGTTGACGCCGTCGTGCAGGCGACAGGTCTGTTATAGCTCCCCTATTCTGTATACTGAAAGCTTTGCAGCAGGCCCAGGAAAAGGCCAATATCTCGTTGCGCCTGCGCCGGTTTTGCCGTCATATAGAACGTGAAATGGTGAGAACCGAAATCGGCCACCGCCAGGCGATCCTTCTCATCGCACTCGACCATTGGACGGGCGTAGAGAGTGGTTGTGATACTGCCGATGTGGATATGCGAGAGCGCGGGTTGCCAGTTCGGGTCGTGGGCCGGGTCGCTGGCCGTGCCGTTGAGCAGGACAGAGACCTGGAAATACTCAGGAGAGCCTGCCGCGATGCCCAGCGGCGGAATGGCGCTGCCGGGCGGGAAAACAGCGACGGTATGGTCGTTGCTATCGCCTGTAGAGAGATTCGGCTGCCAGTGCGGGGGAAAGGCAAACTGGAAATGATACTGGTCGTCCCTGTACGTCTGCCAGTCGGTTGTCGCGGCGAAGGCAGCGGTCGTAATGGGGCAGGCAGGCGTAGGGACAGGCGTGGCGCGGGCCGTCGCCGTCAGATTAGCCGCGCCCGGCCCTTTGGGCGAGCCGTCCAGATTGGGCGTCGCTGTGGCAATTGAGATACCCGATGGGGAAATATCACATCCCGTGAGCAGTGCTGTGCCGAGCAGCGCACAGAGCATGAAATAGCATGCGGCGCAAACCAGCATCTTTCTTGAAACCATATTTACATCCTCTCTTAAAGTCCCGACCGTCCCACCCGCAGGGAGACCGCAAGCCCGCAGGCCACCCCTGGCGGCTGGCCTGCGGCGGCCTGAAGTTAACGCCTCTGGGGTCGCCCCTACTATAATATACGCCGCCCCCATCCCCACCGTCTTGCCCTGCGGGACATCGCGTATAGTAGGGCCACCCCTTGCGGGTGGCCTGGGGTGCGGTCGCCCTGGGGGGTGCGGTCGCCCTGCGGGGATGCGGTCGCCCTGGGCAGGCAACGCATCAAGGCTGCGTGGTGGCGATAGGGAGCTGGCTGCGCGTATGGGTGTGCAGGTCGGTGCCGATAAAGTAGCTGTTGCCATCGCTGCCGGTGATGTACCACATGGGAAGCATGGGCGAGTTGCCGCCGCCTGCCCACTTATGGGCGGGCGAAGTGAGAATGGGATAGCTGGGGTCAATCGGGAAAAAGATTAACTCTGGCTGTGTCCCCCCTTTGACGCCCAGTTTGCGCTCGCTGCTCAGCACCGCTATAGCCTGAGACTGTGAGATGTAGGGGAATGCCTGCTGCGCGTGCGGATCGGCGGGCGTGATGACGCCGAACGAGGAGAAACGCAGGCGTTGGTGGGCGGCATCATAGACGAAATCGAAGAGGCCGCATCTCATCCCTGCCGCGTTGCGCACCGAGACGACCCAGTGGTCGCTGTCGTAATAGGCGATGCCGGTATGCGCGTCGTAGGCGTAGACGAGCGCGGGCGTGTCCAGCGCCACGTAGCCATACTGCGCCTGCATGGAGCGGTAATCGCTGCTGCCAGCAATCGCCGCCGCCACCGCAGCCGGTGATGCCGATGATGTAGAGAACCAGTTCGGCTGTGCCGCTGTACAGGCTGCCTGCCCGGCGTTGCCGCACGGCCCCTTTGGATGATTGAGCGAGCCATAGCCTGCTGGCACTGTCCCTGGCCCGCCGCCCGAAGCTGTGGCCGTGCCTTTGCTGTGTCCGATAATCCCGATCAACGCGAAACCGGCTACCACGAGCAGCGCCAATGCAACCCCTGCGATAGTCGCTATGATTGATCCCGAACCGCTGTGACTGCTGTGTGTATCAAGCTGCCTGCTCGCCTGAAGCCTTGCCTTCTGGTAGACGTTTGCCTTTGTATGGTAGCTCCGATAGGTGGAGCGTCTCCTTGCCTGTAACATCTCTTGCTGCCTCTCCTTCCCCTGGTCTGGGCTCTGCTATTCCAGGTTATCGATGGTGACGACCCTTATGACGTTCATCACATCAGTTGTGTGGGGCCAGGTGGCCGTTCTGGTCGATGGCGTAATCAAACGAGGTCGAATCGTTGTTGATGCGATCCTGCTCGATGGTGACGAAGTACGTGTTCCAGTGATGCGAAACGTTGTAGCTGGGGAATGGCGGCACGTAGTAATGGTTGGCCGTATCCGGCTCAGGATCAGAGCTATTGCCATAGCCTTTGCCCCAGAGCTTGCCGAGCGATGTCCAGTCGCTGATCGACCAGACTTCCTGCTCGGTCGCATTGTAGGGATGGGTACCGTCAGGCGAGTTATTGGCGTGGTTGAGCCAGGGATCCCATGTATCGATGGATTGCAGCGTATCGCCGCCCAGAGAAGGGTCGCTGCTGGCATAGAAGCCATCGATGACGAAGGAGTGATAACCGGCATCGATCATTACGGTCACGGGGTCGTTGTGCGAAACCGTGTTGACGCCAAAGTCGGTACTCAGATCGTATGTCGCGGTCAGCGCGCTGGTGCGGTAAATCCAGTTGTGGAACCAGTAGGGCTGCGAGCTGGTGCTTGGCGGCGTATCGTACCACGCTCCATACGCCACAGAGTGCGGGTCGGTGCCAAAGTCCCTGCTGATATCTGAGGTTACGTAGCCGCCGCCGGAACCCCAGGGGCTTGAGTAGGAGTTGAGCCTGTTATGAATTGCGCTCTGCGAGTTATCCCACTGCGGACTGCCCCCGTCATAATAGAGCCAGTCGTAGCGTTGGATGGCGCGAATACTGGCGATGCCGCACCAGTTCCCCTGCTGCTGGTACCAGTCGCCGGTCGCGGTATACATCATCGAGTGAGAAGAGCCATAGAAGCGATAGGTCTGTGCCTGCACGGCAGAACGTGCAGCGGCCCGCACCGACTGCGCCAGTTGGAAATATACCAGTTGCAATACGATCAAGGCCAGCGCAATCGCTATCGCGCCGGGAAAAAAGCTGCGCCTGATCGAGGGCATAAGCTGCCTCCTTTTGCTGCTGAACCGGATAACTCCAGGGGTGAATGCTACATAGATACCATGCCGAGTTTTGTGTAATTGAACACTGCCAGGCCGATCCAGCATACCTATTACACAAAACTCGGCATGGTGTCTGCTACATAGCCTGCTACGAGTGAACATCACTCTATCTATAGACAAGAATACATGATTAACACAGGCATTGCAAGCGATGAAAAAGTCTCTCGGATGTATCATGCTGAATGAAGCGAAGCATGACACGTCCGAGTCCGTTTTCAATGATGTGCCGGTACCCTGCTGAGGGGTACCGGCTGTATGCGAAAGAAAATCGTATTTACATGGTTGTCCAGCCAACGGTTGCCAGTTGCGTACCGGTGATGGAGGCGAAGACGGTGGGCGAGCCGCCACTGAGCGAGCCGTATTCCAGCGTGTAGGTGCTGGTGGTAGTGCCGGTGACGATTTGCAGCGCGTACTTCGTGCCATCACGCGAGATGTTTGACCAGGGGAACTGCGTGAACTGATTGAACTGGCCTGACGGGGTCAGATGCAGCGGATTAGAGCCGTCTGTTCCCACGCGCCAGACGCCGTTCTGGCTGGTATTGCTCGATGTGTTGCCAACGGTGAAGAGCAGCGTGCTGGTGGTGACGGCGCGCAGGCTGGTGAACGCCTGATTCTGGTTGACGTAAACGTAGGTATATGAATCGCCGCCGGTGGGTGGATGGCTCACAATGACGCCGGGGCCGCAGCAGGGAGTGGCGCCGGGGCCATTATTGAACTTCGCGGTACACTGGCTGGTGAACAGGCTCTTGCCATCAAAGCTGCTGTCGAAATCCCAGCAGAACGGCGTAGACGGAGTCGCATCGAAAGCGACCTGAAGATTGTTCGGATTCTGGTTGGGGCCTTTGCTGGTATCGAGAACGACCAGCGTCTCAGGCGGGCCATCGGGCAGCTCTTTCGCCAGGTAGGCGCGGGTGGTATCCAGCCAGGTGCGCGGGTGCAGGGTGAGGCCGCCCGAAAACGAAACTTCCACTTGCAGACTGCCGGTTGCCAGAGTCAACAGGTAGATGTGATTGGAGTCCGAAAACACGGCAAGCTTCTGATCGGTGGACCACTGCACCTCTCCAGGCGCGCCACAGTAAAGCGTTTGCAGGTACTTTCCGTCCATGCGTACCAGTTGCAATTTGTTCTGCGTCGCTCCTGCTGGCTGCGCGACGAACATCAGCCACTGCCCATCTGCAGAAACCTGGGCGTCAGAGATGTAGGTATTGCTGAGATTGACAACCGCAACTTTAGAGCCGGTCACCACATCATAGCGTTTCAAAGTGGCGAGGGATGTCGTTCCCTGCTGATTGACGATGTAGACAATGTTCGGGTGCGTGCCGAGTGTCAGCGAGGGCATAACGGCAGCATTGGCAGTGCCTGAAGCGGGACAATTCGTTGAGATGGCTGATCGCGGCGCAGGCGTCGGCACGCTGGCGTTTGCCTGCGATGCTGGCAGAACAGCGGCGAACAGGAAGACGAGACAGCCTATCAAAACAAACGCCAATGTGTGTGCGGCACGAGACATAGCAGGAGTATGCATACAGGTTCCTCCTTTTGCAAGGGTTCCTTAAAGCATGGGTAGAGATGCTTGCTCTCAAATCACCTTTAGCTTTGCGCAGTTTGGATACCGTTGGCTCCTCCTTTTCCTCCGCTTCCTGCAAGTGCGAAAGAGGGCCTCATTGCGGCTCAGAAAAGGAGTTTGCCAACGGTATCAATACTATCAAGACAGACCGACAGGGAGGAAAGCGTACCAGCCAAAGGTGGGCCGACCTTCAAAACGATCTCCGCTAAAGGTTCCGGCCATCGTATTGGGCGTGCTACCTGTCGGATTATCAAACAGGTAGCCTGAAAAGGTCTGGATTTCTCCATCGGGCAGGGTGCGTGTAAAGTTGATCTGTCCATTGGGATCATTCCATGTAGCCTGTTGAAGCGGAAGTTGCCCGTTGCTATCCTCCATCCAACCATGCACGATCCCTCTGCTATCTACAAAGCGGATAACGAGTGTTGCCGGGAAGCCATTGCCGATTATGCTCCAGGACCCGGAGGCGAGATTGACGATCACAGCCGAGGCCCGGCATTCTTCCAACTGCTTACTGGCTGCATCCAGTTTCTTCTCAAGCTCATCAATAAGAGGTTGATTTCTTGGCTTCTGCGCCAGTGCATCCTGGAGGTCTTGTTGAATGGTTTCCACTTCCCTTATATCGTAATTGCACAGTACGCTTGACATAACCGTCTCCTTCCATGTCGGTATGAGCGTAATTTGCTCCTGGCAGAGCCATTGTAAAGGCTAATGCGCTTTCTTTTCGTTTTCCCGCCAGGTACTTCTGCTCAAAGTCTACTTACCGGCAGACAATATTACATCGCCTGAACGGGGTAATTTATGCTTGCTCTAAAGCTTGCTTTGTGACGACCAGATCGCCTGTACAGGTGATAACTCTGCTTCAAGTAAGCTGGTGTTCCACGGCATAGCGGATGATAGCCCCGCGTGTGGAGACGCCAAGCTTGCTCAGGATCGAACGCACATGGCTGTGGACGGTGTGTGGGCTGAGGACGAGTTGTTCGGCGATCTGCGCGTTGGTGAGACCCTGCGCGACAAGGCGGATCACTTCCACCTCACGCGCCGTCAGGTCGTTCGGGTAGGGGAGATGCGTTCGTGTTGGTGGCTGCAAAGGGATGGCCGGAGCAGGCTCAACCTCGCGCGCCGCGATGGCCTGCTCCGGGGAGATACCGCGTCCTTGCGCCCACGCGCTCGCAAAAGCCTCTTCGTCCAGTTGCGTGCGTGCCGCGCTGACCGAATGTTCGTAGCCGGTACGGCTGCTGGCCGGGATAGGAACGCCCATACTCTCGCGCAGCTTCTCGGCTGCGCCCCAGAGCCGTGCAGCCCATAGCGGCTCCCCCTGTGCTGCCACCACGCCTGCCAATCCCTCCAGGCCGGAAGCGATGTTCAGCCTGTGGCCAATACTTAATGCCAGGCTCTCCTCGTAAAGGGCGCGCGCTTTCGTATAGTCACCCTGTATGGCGACGGCTTTTGCCAGCGCCATAAGTGTCTGGGCGATGCGCTGCCGGTCTCCCAGTTCGCGGTAGAGCGCGAGGCTCTCCTCTAGCTGTGCCTGCGCGCCCCGCAGAACGCCCTGGCTGAGGTCTAGCTGGCCTGAGAGCGAGTAGTAGCAGGCAATGCAATCCCTGTCGCCCACCTCTCGACACAGAATCAGCCCTTGCTCAAGCCGGGAACGAATCTTTTCTGGATCACTTTGAGAAACGAAGAGCGCCTCCGCCAGTTGGAGATGGGAAAGGGCCATACCCCTCTTATTGCCCATGTTTGTGAAGAGGGCAAGGCATTCTTCAAACAGCACCGGCGCCCTGACATACGCGCCCTGAATGGTGACAAGCCCGGCCAGGCTGTAGAGTGTGTAGGCGGCGCTGGCTTCATCGCCTGTCTGCCTGAAAATTGCCAGCGCCTCTTCCAGATGCGAACGCGCTGCAGAAAAGTTTCCCCGCGGCCAGCAGACCTGTCCCAGCAGGTAGAGCGCGTTGGCAATACCCCTGGCCTCTGCTGTTTGCCGACACAGTACGAGACTCTTGCGGGCCAGTTCCTCAGCACGGTCGCTATCGCCCTGAATGTTGGCCAGCGTGGCAGCCGTTACCAGTGCCTTCGCACGCAGCGTTCCTGCTATCTCCTCACTTTTCGTCAGAGCGTGTTCCAGAAGAGCGCGCCCTTCGCTATAGTGGCCGCGAATCAGCCAGAAGCGGTGCAATGCCGTTGCCAGGCGCAGGGCCATTTCTTTGTGGTGTATTTCTTCCTGTTCCAACAGCCAGGAGCAGGCCGCGCGCAGGTTATCATACTCGCGTTCCAGGCGTGCTAGCCATGTTCCCTGCAAGGGGCCGAGCAGTTCGGGTTCGGCCTGCTCCGCCAGCCGCAGGTAGCAGGCGGCATGGGCCTGCCGCGTCGTCTCCAGTTCCCCGCTTTCGGCCAGCACTTCCAGGCCATACTCGCGAATCGTCTCCAGCATGAGAAAGCGCGGCTCTTCGTCTCCCCCGCCTACCTGCTCAGCCGGGAGTAGCAGACTCTTGTCGAGCAGTGAGTTGATTCCGTCGAAGATTGGCGGCACTGTATCTTCAAAAGCGTTGGCGACGGCCTCAGCAGCTTCGAGCGTGTAGCCGCCGCAAAAGACGGCCAGCCGCCGGAAGAGGCGCTGCTCCTGCGGCTGCAACAGATCATAGCTCCATTGAATGGTATCGCGCAGCGTTTGATGTCGCTTATGCACATCTCGCGCTCCCTGTGTCAGTACCTGTAATCGATGCTCTAAGCGGGCCAGCAGAGCCTGTGGCGAGAGCAATTTCACGCGGGTAGCCGCCAGTTCGAGGGCCAGAGGGAGGCCATCCAGGCAAACGCAGATGGCGGCAATGGTAGGCGCGTTGGCCTGCGTCATCTGAAAATCCGGCCTGACGGACTGCACGCGCTGGATAAAGAGATCAACCGCCGCGAATTCGCACAGGGCCTCGTTTTCCGGGAGATGTTTGAGATCAGGAAGCGTCAGAGGGCGCAGGAGCAGCTCTTGCTCGCCGCGCAACCGCAGCACCTCGCGACTGGTGACCAGGCACTTGAGAAAAGGGCAGGCTTCGAGCAATGCTGTGAGTATCGGCACTGCTTCCATCACCTGCTCAAAATTATCGAGGAAGAGCAGCAAGTGCTGTTCATGCAGGTAGACTTTGAGGTGGGCAAGAAGAGATTGATCGCCAGCCTCGCGCAGCCCAAGCGTCTGCGCAATAGCCGGTACAACCAGAGCAGGGTCACTGACGGAGGCAAGCGAGACAAAGCAGGCCCCATCGGCAAAATCGTTGAGCAAATCCGTCGCGACCTGCAAGCCCAGGCGCGTCTTGCCGATGCCCCCTGTCCCTGTAATGGTCAGGAGACGTATTTCTGCGCGTCGCAGCAGTGTCACCGCCGACGCGACCTCCTGTTCCCTGCCCACCAGCGAGTTGAGTTGCGCCGGGAGGTTGTGAGACCTGTGGAGCAGGCGATAGCTACGCAGGCGTTGTCTCGCACGATCCGCCATCCTCGCACCTTCTTCCGGGAAGTTCAGACTGGATGCACTAACCGATCATCCGATCAACTGATGTAACGCGGAAAGCCCTTGTGCCGAAGAAGTCATACATACCCGTAAATTAAACGTTGTTTCTTATGTAAATTTGCGCGTGGAGAAGCCGATAACTGGCGATAGGACAGCATCAGCCACAGACATGCATGCCACTACAAACCGGTCGAGATGTGTCATGCTGAGTGAAGCGAAGCATCTGTGGAAACTACTTGCTCCGCGTGCTTGCCTCAGGTGCTTTGCTTCACCCGGCATGATACGTCCGCGAGGGAGCTTACCAGTTTTGTTTGTTCAAATCCATAACAGGATATTCCCATTGTATCTTTGAGGGAGTATAACGCACGAAGAGAGAAAAAACTGTGAGATAGCTCACATGTTGACATGTCCTCTCTCTCACCCTACAATGAAGTTGACTGGTTGATAGAGCCTATCTCTGAACATGTTCTCTGTCTGGACGAAGCAAGGGAGATACTATGCCGCGTTGTCTGAATCCACGCTGTGGGGCGAATAATCCGGTGGGGAGGGCGGTGTGTGGGAATTGCGAGTGTTTGCTGCCAGGGGCGGTGGTGGCGGGCCGCTATCGCATTGAGGCCCTGCTGGGGCTGGGCGGCATGGGCGCGGTCTACCAGGCGGATGACACCTTCGAGATGCAGAAGGTGGCGCTGAAGGTGATCTCGACGCTGAGCAATAACGTGGATGTGCAGACGGCGCAGGAACGGTTTCGCCGCGAGGCTCGTTATGCCCACGAGCTAAAACATAAGAATATTGTGCCGGTGCTGAACTTCGGGCAGGATGGCACGCTGCTCTATCTGGCGATGGCGCTGGTGACGGGCGGCACGCTCAAAGCCCTGTTGAAAAATGAGCGTCCGCTACCGACGGAGCAGGCGCGGCTCTACCTGAACGATATTGCGGAGGCCATCGACGCTGTTCACGCGCACCCACGCCAGATCGTTCACCGCGACATCAAGCCCTCGAACCTGCTCATTCATCAGGATGACGGGCGGCTGGTGCTGGCCGATTTTGGCATTGCCCGCGCCATGCAGAAAGAATCGGCGCTGACGCAGCGCGGCTGGGCGGTTGGCACGGAACATTATATCGCCCCGGAGCAGGAGGCAGGCAACGCTGAACCGGCCAGCGATATCTATTCGATGGGCGTGGTCGCCTACCAGATGTTTACCGGCCTGCTGCCCTTTCAGGCGGTGGTGCGCTATCGCGTCAGCGAGATTCCCCTGCCGAGCAAGATCAATCCGGCCCTGCCCGCCGCGCTTGATCCTGTCATCATGCGGGCGATGGAAACAGAACCGGCGAAACGCTACCCCTCGGCGCGCGCCTTCGCCGATGCCGTCAATGGCGCGCTCAATACCGGTCCCGCTTTCCCCGCCGTTCCGCCTACGCCGTCGCTTTCGGATATGCCGACGCTGCCGATCACTTCGGCGGCGTTACCGGCCCTGTTGCAGGCAGTACAGGCGCCGCTGAACAATGCCAGCATTATGGTGCGGCTCATCGTGCCTGAGAACCCGTGCAGCGCCTGCGGGCAGGAGAACCGCAATAACTCCCGCTTCTGCCGTCGCTGCGGCCATCCACTCAACGATACCGCGCCGCTCGTAACCGAGGGCTGCCAGGTGGGTTACGTCAGCGATCCGGGTCGGCGGCACGTCTCGGAGATCAATGAGGACATGTTGCTGGTAGTGCAGGGACTGTGCGCCAATCTCGCGCCGCCGCCGCGCCCCTATGGCCTCTTTGCCGTTGCCGATGGGCTGCGTCGCACCGGCAAGACCGCCAGCGGACACGAGGCGAGCCGTTTAGCCATCGAGACGGTGGCCGATATGCTACCGCCGCAGCTCTCCACGCCCCTGCCACCTGGCTCGTCCCAACTCTCGTTCAGATCAGGCGCCGCCGGAAACCTGTCCGCTCGAAAAGCTGCTGCCAGCGCCCCGCAGGATGCTCTGCTGATCGAGCAGTGGCTGCGCGAGTGCGTGCGCCGCGCCAACCAGGTGATTTACCACTGCAACACCGATTACGATATCGATATGGCAAGCACGCTGGCGGTGGCCCTCGTCTACAAATATCACCTCTATGTGGCGAATGTTGGGGATTGCCGCGTCTATCACTATCGCGGCGGCCAGGGTTTGCAGCTCATCACGAAAGATCACACGCTGGCCGCCAATCTGGTGGAGGCGCAGCTGTTCACGCCCGACGAACTCTATAAGAGCGCGAAACGCAACCTGCACTATCGCTATCTCGGCCAGTCCACCCCTGTGCAGGTTGACTTCTTCCAGCAGGAAGTCAAAGCCGGTGATCTTATCCTGCTCTGCTCCGACGGCCTCTGGCACATGCTGCGCGACGAGCGACTGCAAGAGCTGCTCGCGCAGGGCCAGCACGACGACCCGCAAAAGCTGGCCCGTACCCTCGTCGATGCCGCCAATATCGCGGGCGGTGAGGGCAACGTGAGCGCGATTGTCGTGAAGATGCAGTGAGTTATTCCGCCGTCAGCAGCCAGCAGCGCAGCAATTCCGCCACGCTCCATGCCTGGGCGAAGCAGCCGCCGGGCGTGTAGGGCGGCTCCGGCTCCGCCACCTCGCTGATCGTTCCCAGACAGGCCACCCACAGGTGATGAATCAGCGGCTCCAGCAGGGGGAGCAGCGCGGCACGATTGTTGTTCAAATAGAGATGAACGTCGATATATGGGCCGATGAGCCAGGGCCAGACCGTACCTTGATGGTAGGCGCTGTCGCGCTGGACGCGATCCCCGTTGAAATGGTTGTGGTATTCGGGATCGGTGGGACTCAGGCTGCGTAGCCCCATCGGCGTCAGCAGGTGTGCAGTCACTTGCCGGAACATGCTGCGCGTCTGCTCTTCAGAAAGCAGGTTGTGCGTCAGCGAGGCCGCGAAGAGCTGGTTGGGACGCAGCGATGTATCGTTCTGGCCCGCGACTCCATCCACATCCACGACATCGTAGAGATAGCCCCCGGCCTCGTACCAGAAACGGGCGGCGAAGTTCTGGCTGACCTGAGAACGCAACTGACTGTACTGTGTCGCGTCGGTCGAAAGATGCACCGCCCAGGATTCCATATATGTCAGCGCACAGTACCAGAGCGCGTTGACCTCGACCGGCTTGCCCCGGCGCGGCGTCACCACGCGCTCATCCACCTTCGCGTCCATCCATGTCAGCTGCACCCCCGGCGCGCCCGCTCGTAGCAGCCCATCGGCAGGATCAACGCCGATACCATAATCTGTTCCCTTAACATGCCACTGAATGATGTTGGATAGCACGGGGAAGAGTTCTTTCAACAGCGTCCAGTCGCCTGTTGCCGAGAGGTAGCTGTGGATGGCGTGGAACATCCAGAGCGTGGCATCGGTAGCGTTGTATTCGGGCGGCGCGCCGCCATCGGGGAAACGATTAGGGATCAGGCCATCGTGGGTGAAAGAGGCGAAAGCTTTGAGCAGGCCGCGCGCCTCGCTGTAGCGGCCCGTGGAGAGCATCAGGCCGGGCAGGGAGATCATGCTGTCGCGTCCCCAGTCGGTGAACCAGGGATAGCCGGCGATGATCGTCTTGCGGTCGGGCGAGAGGCGCAGCGCCTGCTTGCCCTCATTGCCATTGGCGTAGTCTGGCCGCGCGACGATGAACTCGTCGGCGGCGACGACCAGTCGCGCCTGCACCGGATCGTGCAAGGGCAGCTTGCTGATTGTGGGTGCTGCTGCGGTCAACAGTTGTTTGATACGCAGATGGTGGCGTAAGAGGGCCTGCGCCACCAGCTCCTCGTGCTGCGGCCCGCCAAACTCGGCGGCAAGATCGCCTTGCGCGCTCAAGACCAGCGTGACGCGCTGGCCCGGCGCTATCTGGATGTGGAAAATGCCGGGCTGGTAGACATCTTCCGTGTCGGGCAGCCCGCGCTCGCTATCGCGCACGTGGAAGACATGCCAGTACCAGTAGCCGGTAGGGGTGAAGGTGGCAGTCGGCCCGGCGATAATGTAGATCAGCGGCGCCCCCTCGTAGGCGCGCATTCGATAGCGACTGCCCTCGTGATCGATCAGGAAACGCCAGTCCTGCGCTCCCTGCGTTGTGGCGTGATAGTCGCGTGAGAGACAGAAGGGCAGGAGATTGAGCGTCAGCGGCTGCGTATTTTTTTCGCTCTCCTCGTCCAGCGAGCCTTGCAGCATATACTGCACATAGGTAGTGTTCTGTCCGTACTCCATCCAGATGCGTTTCTCCAGCGTGAGCGTCTCAGAGAGGCGATAGATGAAATAGGGGATATCGCCTTCAAGGCCGACCCGTTCGAGATACTGGTACCCCTGCGGGTCGACGGTGCCATCTTTATACTTATTGACGCCCAGTTTGCGAGTTTGTCCATCCGGCAGCGTCACTTCCTCGTCGATTTTGGTCACCAGCACAGTGCGCTCGACCGGCGGTTGTAGCGCGGCCACGAGCAGGCCATGATAGCTGCGCGTCGTTGCCCCGTTAATGGCCCCGGCTCCATAGCCGCCCAGCCCGTTCGTCACCAGCCACTCATGATCGAAGCCCTCACGCAGGTTCTGGCAAATTTCCGGGCCAACATAGAGATTCCAGGCATTGGTGGGCGCGCGATTCATGGTTTCCGCATCATGCTCGATAATCATAGCCGTCATCCTTCCGCTCTCAGTCCTTTCCAGTCTATGAATGCGCTCCTGCCCTGCTTCTCCACTCCGCCGCCGCAGGCCAGCCGCCAGGGGTGGCCCCAGAGGCGTTCATTTCAGGCCGCCGCAGGCCAGCCGCGCAGGCCAGCCGCCGCGCAGGCCACCCGCAAGGGGTGGCCCTACTATATACGCCTCGTTCTCCACCCGCCATCGCTCCCGTTGGCCCGCTTTGCGAGCGCATCGTATATAGTAGGGGTACCCCTTGCGGGTACCCTGTCACGTGGTACCCTGTTACATGGTACCCCTTGCGGGTACCCTGTCGCGGGTGTCCCTTGCGGCTACCTCTTGCGGGTACCCTGTTGCGGGGTGTCCCTTGCGGCTACCCTGGCACAGAGTGGCTGTCGATGGCTGCGGTGGTTATCCGCTATGCCTCGATAGCCGCTTTCATGCGCCCTAGAGCGGTGGCCAGCCGCTCGTCGGGCGCGGTGATTGAGATACGCACATAGCCTTCGCCCGCGTCGCCAAAGTTGGTGCCGGGGGTAATGAAGACGCCGGTTTTATCAAAGAGCCAGCCGGTGAAGGCCCGTGAACGGAAGCCGCGCGGCACGGCTGCCCAGACATAGAGGCCGGCCTTCGACTGCGCCGCCCGCATGCCGATGGCATTACAGCCCTCTACCACAATATCACGACGGTGGCGATAGATGGCGTTGCGCTGCTCGATCCACGTCTGCGGCAGGTGCAGGGCTTCGATGGCGGCATACTGGATGGGCCGGAAGATGCCGCTATCGATATTGCTCTTCAAGCGGCCCACCGCGTCGACCAGTTCGGCATTGCCGACCAGCATGCCGATCCGAAAGCCTGCCATATTATACGTCTTACTCAGCGAATGCAGTTCAACGGCGACATCCATTGCCCCCGGAATCTGCAAGATGCTCATAGGGCGGAAATCGTCGAAGTAGACCTCGGCATAGGCCATGTCATGCACAATGACGAGATTGTGCTGCCGGGCAAACTCCACGGCTTGCTCGAAAAAGCTGCGCGGGGCGCAGGCAGCCGTCGGGTTGTTGGGATAGTTGAGCCAGAGCAGCCGCGCCTTTGCCAGCGCGCCAGTAGGGATAGAGGTCAGATCGGGCAGATAGCCGTTCTCCTCGCGCAGAGGCAGCAGATATGGCTGCGCGCCCACGCTGGTGCTGCCCGTGACATAGACGGGATAGTACGGGTCGGGGATCAGCGAGACATCGCCAGGGTTGAGGACAGCCGAGGCCACGTAGGCCAGCCCCTCTTTGGAACCCAGCAGCGGCAAAATATCGCGTTCCGGCGTCAGTTGCACGCCGAAACGCTGCTCAAACCAGTCTGCAATCGCTTCATGTAGCGCCCGCATACCCCGATACTCCGGGTAGCGCGTGTTTTCGGGGTCATGTAATGTCTCGCACAGGCGATCAATCACCGCCTGCGGCGCTGGCAGATCGGGATCGCCCATCGACAGGCTAATCACATCCACGCCAGCCGCCTTCCGCTCGGCGATCTTCTTTTTCGCATCGGCAAAGTGGTACGGTGGCAAGTTCGTAATCAAGTTGGATAACTGCACAATTTGCTCCTGAAAAGAGATGTTGGAAGCCTGAAACTTCCCACCCATTATTATACATCTCTTTTCAGTGCCACTGCTTGCAAGATACCCCTTATTCTGCTGGTTCGGCCTCGTACCAGTTTTTGCCGACTTTGAGTTCGACTTTGATGGGGACATCCAGCCTGTAGACGCCTTCCATCAGCGAGGTGACGAGGCGTTTAGTGCGCTCGAGTTCCTCAACAGGAACCTCGAAAACCAGTTCGTCATGCACCTGTAAGATCATGCGCGCCTTCAGTCCGTTGGCTTTGAAGGCGTGCTGAATGCGAATCATGGCAATCTTAATCAGGTCGGCGTTGGCCCCCTGGATGGGCATGTTGATCGCTTCACGTTCGAGCGCCTGCCGCTCGGTCACGGGCAGCGAGAGCATATCGGGAAAGAAACGTTTGCGCCCGAACAGCGTATTGACATAGCCCTGCGTGCGCGCCTGGTTGAGCGTCTGATCCACGTAGTTCTTGATCGACGGGAACGTCTCGTGATAGTGCTTGATGAAATTCGAGGCTTCCTGATTGCTCATGCCCGTGATCTGCGCCAGCCCGAAGGCCGATTGGCCATAGAGGACGGCGTAGACAACGGTTTTTGCCAGCCTGCGCTGATCCTTCGTCACCTGCGAGACGGGGACGCCAAAGAGCGTTGAGGCCGTGATGGTGTGAATATCCTCACCTTTGCTGAAGGCTTCTACCAGGCGCGGCTCGTGCGTAATGTGCGCCAGGATGCGCAGCTCGAACTGCGAATAGTCGGCGGTCAGCAGCACGTAGCTGGGGTCGGCGATGAAGGCGCGGCGAATCTGGCGGCCCAGTTCGGTGCGCACCGGAATGTTTTGCAGGTTCGGGTTGCTCGACGAGAGACGACCGCTGGAAGCCACCGTCTGGTTAAACGACGTATGTACGCGCCCCGTCTGCGGGTCCATCAGCGCCAGCAGGCCGTCGACGTAGGTCGATTTAAGTTTGGCAAGCTGGCGATATTCCAGCAGGTAATCGATCATGGGGTGCTTGCCGCGCAGTCCCTCAATGATATCGGCGCTGACCGAATAGCCTGTCTTCGTTTTCTTGCCCGTCGGCAGCTTCAACTCGCCGAAAAGGATTTCGCCCAGTTGCCTGGTCGAATTGATGTTGAAGTGATGGCCGACGGACTCATAAATCTTGCGCTCCAGTTCGCCGATCTGCTCGCTCAGCGTCATATCGAATTCGCGCAGGAAGGCGGCATCCAGCGCGACGCCGTACATTTCCATCTGCATCAGTACCGGCAGCAGCGGCAGTTCGACGTTGTTGTAGAGGTTCAGCAGGCCGTGTTTTTCCAGTTCGGCGCGAATTGGCTCAACCAGGCGCAGCGTCATATCGGCGTCGGCTCCGGCGTAATCGGCAGCCACGCGCACGGGAACCTGAGCCATGCTGATGGCCTTGCTGCCCGTGCCGATCAACTCTGAAATCGGCGTCATCACATGTCCCAGGCGCTGGAAAACCTGGTCTTTGAGGCCCAGCCCGCGCCGTCCCGGTTCCGTGAGATACGCCCCTAGCATGGTATCGAAAGCCAGCCCGCGCACATTGACGCCGTTGCGTGCCAGCACGAGCATATCATACTTGGCATTGTGCATGTACTTCCTGATGTTTGCATCTTCCATGATCGGCCTGAGCGCGTCCAGCACGTAGCGGAGCGGCAACTGGCGACCGACCTCTCCCCCGTTCAGCGGCGGCACATGTCCCAGCGGGATGTAGTATGCCTCGCCGGGGGCCGTCGCCATCGACATGCCAACCAGTTCGGCGTGCCAGGGGTCTTCCGAGGTAGTTTCCGTGTCGAAGGAGAAGCCGCCTGCCTGATACATGCTCTGGATAAGCGTGTGCAGGGCTTCCTCGCTATTCACAATCATAGTATTCGTGGTGAGTAGCCCGCTTTGCTCTTTGAGTAGCGGCGCGGCAGGCGTAGGAACGGCGGGCAGGCGCAGGCGATGCACCTTTTCCGGTTCGGGCAGCGCCGTTTCAAACAGGCTTAACTGTGTTGGCCCGCCTTCGCTCTCTTCCTCAGCGGCCTCGCGCGCAGCCTGCGTCTCTTCCGCCTGAACTGCAGCGACGGCGAATGGCAGATGATCCATCGTACTGGCGGCCGCCGATGGCGGCGCTGGCGGCGTCATAATCGGCACAATCCCCACAGGCGGGGCCAGCAGCAAATTCTCTTCCTCAACATCCACCAGTGAAACAGCCTCGCCGGGGGCCGCTTCCTGGCGCGCTGTCGCGGCAGTTTCTGTCCCCTGCTCTGCATTCTCCTCGACAGCCACGTGTGGCTCCGTACCTGCTTCGCTTTCCCCGCCTTCTTCCTGCTGAAAAAGCTTGAGCGCGCGGTCGATGAGCGAGCGGAACTCGAGCTGACGAAAGACGGTCAGCACCCTGTCGCGATTGGCCTGCCCGTTGCGTGCGCCTTCCAGATCAAGCTGGACGGGCGCGTTGCGCACTATCGTTGCCAGATATTTACTCTGCCGTGCCTGCCCGGCATATTCGCGCAGCAGGCGCTGCTCCTTTGGTTTAAGTTCGTCAACGTGTTCCAGAATATTTTCCAGGCTGCCATACTCGGCAATCAGCTTGCTGGCCGTCTTCTCGCCAATGCCGGGAACGCCCGGAATATTATCCGATTTGTCGCCTACCAGCCCCTTGAAGTCCGGCAGTTGGCGCGGCTCGATGCCATAGCGTTTCCTGACGCCTTCCTCGTCATACGTCTCGACCTCGCTGATGCCGCGCTTGGCCACCTTAACGGTTACGTGGTCATCCACCAGTTGCAGCGTGTCCATGTCGCCCGTGAAGATAATAGTGTCCACGCCCTGAGCAGTGGCTTGAGCGGCAAGCGTTCCCAGCACGTCATCGGCCTCGAAGCCATCCTTCTCGTAGATGGGGATGCCAAAGGCTTCCACCACCTCGCGAATGCGGCCAAATTGCGGACGCATAATCTCCGGCAT
>Ga0209810_1001700_pt1 | contig 31104 bp, 27 predicted proteins | sample Coa_R1_7_FD_187159 | JGI IMG/M metagenome (GOLD analysis project Ga0209810, IMG submission 187159) | Surface soil microbial communities from Centralia Pennsylvania, which are recovering from an underground coalmine fire - Coalmine... | ecosystem: Environmental > Terrestrial > Soil > Unclassified... | reverse complement strand
TCTGGGCGACGTGCGGGTGCAGGTGATGCAGTCCAACGGTGGCATCGTGGATGCCTCCATGGCTGCCGACGAACCGGTGCGTTCCGTGCTCTCCGGTCCTGCCGGTGGTGTCCTGGGGGCGCGTGCGGTGGCGCGGCTGGCCGGTCTGCGGCGGCTGATCACGCTGGACATGGGCGGCACTTCGACGGATGTGGCTGTCGTGGAAGGACAGCCTGAGATGACCACCGAGGCGCGCGTGGCCGAGGTGCCGCTGGCCGTCCCGATGCTGCAGATTCATTCGGTGGGCGCCGGCGGGGGCTCGATTGCGCGGGTAGATGCAGGGGGCGCACTCCGGGTCGGGCCGGAAAGCGCTGGGGCAGATCCCGGGCCGTTGTGTTACGGACGTGGTGAACATCCGACGGTGACCGATGCGCATCTGGTTCTGGGCCATCTTCCCCCTGAAGGCCTTCTAGGAGGCAGCTTTCCGCTCGATGCCGATCGCGCCTGGCGAGGGCTTGAGCGAGCAAGGGGGCCCATCAAGACGGTCGAGGACTTTGCCGTGGGTATCCTTCGCGTGGCTGATGCCACGATGGAAAAGGCGATTCGGGTCATGACCGTCGAACGCGGTCGGGACCCGCGCGAGTATACGCTGGTGGCATTTGGCGGAGCCGGAGGGTTGCACGCATGCTGGTTGGCCGCAAGCCTGCGGATACCTCGGGTGCTGATTCCGGTCTATCCGGGCGCACTGTCGGCGCTCGGGATTCTTTCGGCCGACGTCGTTCGCGACCTTTCCTGGACGGTGCGGCAGCCGGTAAAAACACTCTTCCAGGCACGCGCCGTGCTCGAGCCTGTGTTTCGGCGTCTGGAACGTGAGGGCGTGCGGCAGATGCGCCGGCAGGGCTGGCCGGCGGATGCGGTTAGCCTTCAGCGGTTGGCAGACATGCGCTACATCGGCCAGGGATACGAGCTCACCGTGGATGCTTCGGAAGACTTTGTCGCCGCTTTCCACCGGGCGCACCGCCAGCGGTACAGCTATGCCGATCCAGCCTGGCCGACGGAGGTGGTGAATGTACGCGTCCGGTGCATTGGGCAGGCGCCGCGCCTAGAGCTTCCGCGCCGGGCCGCACAGCGCGGCCGGCTGGAGGATGCCCAGGTGCACCAACGCCCTGTTGTCTTTCCGGGGTTCGGGCGGCGGCCGCTGCAAACACCTTTTTATGACCGTGAGCGGCTCCGCCCGAACGGGCAGGTCATGGGGCCTGCCGTGATTGTCGAATACAGCGCAACGACGCTGATCCCACCCGGCTGGCAGGCGCGTATGGACCGCTATGGCAATCTGTTACTTGAATCGGTCTCGACATGAAGCCCGACCCGGTGGAACTGGAAATTTTCAAGAGTCTTTTTCACTCCGTCGCCGAAGAGATGGGCGCGGTTCTTCGCCGCACTGCCTTTTCCCCCAACATCAAGGAGCGGCGTGATTATTCGTGCGCGGTGTTCAGCAGCGACGGTGACGCTCTGGCGATGGGCGATCACATGCCAGTCCATCTGGGCTCGATGCCGCTTTCGGTGCGCGCGGCGATTGCCGCACTGCAGCTCGAGCACGGCGACATCGCCATGCTGAATGACCCCTATCGCGGTGGGACGCATCTACCCGATATCACGCTGGTGATGCCCGTGTATGTGGGCGAGAGAAGGCCTCTGTTCTATGTAGCCACTCGCGCGCACCACGCCGATGTTGGGGGGATGCAGCCGGGTTCAATGAGTCTGGCGCGCGAGATTTATCAGGAAGGTATCCGGATCGGGCCGCTGCATCTGGTCCGGCGGGGCCGAGTGGTGCGGGAAGTTGTGGAGTTGATTCTCGCTAACGTCCGGACCCCCCGGGAACGCGAAGGAGACCTGGCCGCCCAACTGGCAGCGTGCCGGACCGGTGAACGGCGGCTCCGGGAGATCATTGCGCGCTATGGACCGGCTCGAACGCGGCGGTATCAGCAGTTCCTGCTCGCGTACTCGGAAGCCATGATGCGCGACGTCCTCGGGCGGCTCCCCTCGGGACGGTATCGCGCCGAAGATGTACTGGACGACGATGGCCTGGGCAGCGGGCCCCTGCGGTTGAGGGTCACCCTGGCGTTGCGCAAAGGGCAGGCCACTGTGGACTTCACGGGCACCGCGCCCCAGTGTGCGGGCAACGTGAACGCTGTTTTCGCGATCACGTATTCGGCCGTCTTCTATGTCTTCCGCTGCCTTCTCGGCGAGGAGGTTCCGGCCACCGCAGGCCTGATGCGGCCCATTCGCGTCCTCGCACCGGCGGGGAGCCTCGTCAATGCCCAGCCGCCGGCAGCCGTCGCCGGCGGCAATGTCGAAACGTCGCAACGGATTGTGGACGTTTTGCTGCGTGCGCTGGCGCAGGCGCTGCCGGATCGAGTGCCGGCTGCCAGTCAGGGCACCATGAACAATCTCACGCTGGGCGGTCGGAATCCCTTCAGGAACCAGGAGCCCTTCGTGTACTACGAGACCATCGCTGGAGGCATGGGAGCACGGCCAGGCCTAGACGGGTTAAGTGGGATCCACACCCATATGACGAACTCGCTGAACACGCCGGTGGAGGTACTCGAACACGAACTGCCGGTCCGGGTGCGACGCTACAGCCTGCGGCGCGGCTCCGGCGGTGCGGGACGATGGCGGGGCGGGGACGGAATCGTGCGAGAAATCGAGCTGCTCGCCCAAACACAGGTCGGCCTGCTCACAGAGCGTCGGCGTTATCGGCCTTATGGTCTGGCAGGTGGCCAGCCGGGAGCCCCGGGGCGAAACTGGGTGACGATAGCAGGTCGGCGAGAGTCTTTGCCGGCCAAGTGTTCTCGCCTGCTGCCAGCCGGTGCAGTTCTAACCATTCAGACGCCAGGCGGTGGTGGTTGGGGACGACCGGACCAAAAGGGCGCAGACAGCCGGCAGGATTAGCTCAGGGTTGAGGCGGAATCGGGAAAAGCTAGGCGCGCCTTGGCCAGCGCGCGACAGATTTCCTCTTCCACGCGGCGTTCCGTGGCCCGGCAGGCGGTCGCCAGTTCGCTAATCAGCAGATACCGAGCCCGTTCGAGCAGTTTCTTTTCCCGGAACGACAGGGGCTTTGTCTTGCTCAGCGCCAGGAGGCTTTTCAGCACCGCAGCTACATCGAGAAGCGAACCGGTGCGCATCCGTTCGGAATTTTCCTTGAAGCGGTGCTTCCAGTCGTGGTGGCCGTTGACTTCGACATGATTGGCTTCAAGAAAGGAAATAATCTTTTTAGCTTCGCTTGAAGAAATAACGCGTCGGAGGCCGACGTTGGACGCGTTGCTCTCCGGAATCAACACGCGCAGGCCGTTCGAGACAATGCGCAGCAGATAACAGCGCTCGGGCCGTCCGTTGACAAAGTTCAGGTTGATTTGCTCGATGATCCCGATGCCCTGGTTGGGGTAGACGACTTTGTCGCCGATTTTGAACCCCATCGCCACCTTGACCTACAAATTCATTCTAGGCAGCTGCTCCTGCATCGTCAAGAATTTCTGTGCCTTAGGCGGCGAAGAGTCGCCGTAGTCGGACCAAAAAGGTCGCATTTTGCTCTGCGGGTTTAAGTGGCCAAAGCCACCGTCGCCGCCCCGGCGCGGGTGCACGCGAAACCCGACGCGGGGCCGTTCCCTGTTACAATCGGCGCTGTATGCTGGGACTCGCGGTGGACACAAGCACGCCCGCCGGCAGCCTCGCCGTCTTCGAAGACGCGCGGCTGCGAGGCGTCGTGGGGACCTGGGAACCGGAGACCTACTCGTCGCGCCTGTTTCGCCAGTTGGATTTTCTGCTGGGTGAACTTGACCTGACCATAGACAGCTTCGAGCTCTTTGCTGTAACGACCGGGCCGGGATCGTTTACGGGCCTACGGGTCGGGCTGGCGGCGGTCAAGGCCTGGGCAGCAACGCTGGAGCGACCCGTGGCGGCAGTCAGCGTTCTAGAGGTCATTGCGGCCCAGTCGCGGAGCTGCCGCCCGACGGTGGTTTCCTTTCTCGATGCCCGGCGGGGACAGGTCTTTGCGGGTCTCTACCGCCGGAGTAGCGGCGCCCTCGAGCCGGCAGGCCCCGACGTGGTTCTGACACCGGCCGAGATGCTGGAGTGGCTTGCGGCACAGGTTGTTTCCGATCAAACCGTCCTGGTCAGTCCCACACCTGAGGTTTTGCTCGAAGCGCTTCACAACTCCCCGCTGGCGTCGTGTGTTGTGGAGGCTGTGTCACCCTTTCTGGCCGCCGAGCTGGCCCGGCTGGCGCTGATCCGGGTGCAGCAGGGCAGGCTTACCGACGCATTGCGGCTGGACGCTAACTACGTCCGGCGCTCCGATGCCGAACTGAAGTGGACGGAATAGTGTTTCGCGAATGGCTGCCCGCCGATGGCCCTGAGGTTGTCCGTCTGATCGAGGAGCTGTTTGAGGTCCGCCTGCCGGAACTGCAGCGTGGACCGATACCTCCCTGGACCGGATGGGTGGCGTACAGTGGTGGCCGTCTTGTGGGCTGTTTGCTGGCCCGGACGTTCGCTGACGAGATGGAAATAGGGTTCCTGGGAGTGGCGGCGGAATTCAGGCGGCAGGGTATTGCGCGTCGGTTGCTCGAAGAAGCTCTACGGGCTGCGGAGCGGAAACAGCTTCGTGTTGTGTTCCTCGAAGTGAGGCGCTCCAACAGGGCGGCACAAGAGCTCTATCGCCGTGCAGGATTTCGCCTGGTAGGCGTGCGGCGCGGTTATTACTCGGGACCGCAGAAAGAGGATGCACTGGTTTTCTCGCGTCTCGTGGGATCTTTCGAAAAACGCTGACCGCTTGGGCACCCGTGGAGGCTGTGTTACCTTGCACACGTTACGGCTGCTGGAGAACGGTGGAGCTATGCCGCCGACCGGGTGCCTGACGCTGCATCATGCTACGTGAAGCCATCAAGTTCGCAGCTCTTCCGGCTCTGGGCTCTGTGGCGGCGTTTGCGTTGAAGGCCCCGGCCGCAGGCATTGTCCTGGGAGTGCTGACAGGGCTCGTTGTGTTCTTCTTTCGCGACCCCGAGCGCGCGGTACCGGCACATCCGGCTGCCGTCGTAGCTCCGGCCGATGGTCGGGTCGTGCGGGTCAAGGAGGAAACCCACTTTGACCGCCCTGGGCGCCGCCTGAGCATTTTTCTTTCTCTGTGGGACGTCCATGTGAATCGAGCCCCGGTCGAGGGTCGCATCGTGCACGTTCAATACCGGCCCGGTCGCTTCCGCATGGCCTTTCGATTGGCCGCCTCGGAAGAAAACGAGCAGAATATCGTCCACCTGGAGACGCCCCGCGGCCCGGTGATTTTGTGGCAGATTGCGGGCTGGGTGGCGCGTCGGGTAGTGTTGTGGAAGAGCCCTGGGGAGACGGTCAGGCGAGGAGAGCGGCTTGGGATGATTCGCTTTGGCTCGCGTGTAGACCTGTGGCTGCCTGAGGACGCCCAGATTGTCGTTCGTGTGGGCGAGCATGTTCGGGCCGGCTCGACGGTGGTGGCGTACTGGCAGTGAGCGATACACCATCCATTTCGGTCGCTGCGGTGCGCGGACCTAAGCGGCGGGGGGTTTATCTGCTGCCCAGCTTTTTCACTGTGGGCAATCTTCTGAGCGGCTATTATGCAATCTGGAACGTCCTCAAGGGGGCGGACAGTAGTCTGGATAACGCAGCGCGGGCGATCGGTTATGCGATCTTGTTCGATGCGCTTGATGGTCGCCTTGCGCGCGCCACAGGTACCAGTACCGAGCTGGGCAAGCAGTTCGATTCGCTCGCCGATGTGATCAGCTTCGGTGTGGCACCGGCCCTGCTGGCGTTGAGCTGGGGGGTCAGCCAGGTGGGTGCGAATCCTCCGGGAGGCATGTTGGAGATCCACCGGATGGGGTGGCTGGTGGCGTTCGCCTACCTGCTGTGTTGTGCCTGGCGTCTGGCGCGATTCAATATTCAGGGAATGGCTCCGGAACGATCGCGTTATTTTGTTGGACTGCCGGCTCCGGCGGCCGCTGGCGTCGTCGCCGCCACTGTACACGCTGTCAAGGCTCCGGTGACCGACTGGCGGCTTGCTGTGGGCTGGCTTCTGCTGGTGCTCCTGCTATCGGTCCTGATGGCCAGTACGGTGCGCTATTATGGGTTCAAAGAGATTCAGTGGCACCGGCGGCATTCCTCGCTGGCTCTGGTTGTCATCGGGCTGCTGATTGCGGCGATCTGGCTGTATTCGGAGCCGGTGCTGTTGGCGGCGGCGACCCTGTACCTTGCCTCCGGGCCAGCAGCACGGCTGGGTCGTGTCATTCGCCGCCGGTGGCTAGCACCACCGCACGATGGCCACACCAGCTGAGCCCAGGCGACTCGTGGTCGTGGGTGCCGGTTCACTGCGCGGCCGGGAATTGCGGCGTTTGCTCGACCGTCGCACCGCTACCGACGAGCGCGTCGTCCTCTACGACGAGGATCTGGCCGTGTGCACACTCACGGCCTTTGGGGGCGAACCCACCGTCATCACTGCGGTGGATCCCGACGGCTTTGTGGGTGCCTCTGTCGTATTTTTTGCTGGCTCCACTGCTCTGGCGCGGCGCTATGCAGCAGGTGCTCAGGAGGCGGGCGCCTTCGTGGTGGATTTGAGCGAGGGCCCCGGTCTCGCCGAGGCTCCGCCCTGGATTGTGGGGCTCGACGATGTTCGCCAGCGGCCGGGCAAAGGTGGAGCAGTGGTGCGCTCGCCTTCTTCGCTGGCCATCGCCGCCAGTGGCCTGGTGGCGGCGTGTGCGACCTTTGGCCTGCGGCTGCTGGTCATCACGGCGCTGATGCCCGTTTCGGAATTCGGGCAAGCCGGCCTCGAAGAATTGGAGGCGCAAACACGTCACCTGTTCAACTTTCAGAGCGTGCCGCAGGAAGTTTTTGGAACGCAGGTTGCCTTTAACCTGAACCGCGTGCTTCCGTCCGGACAGCCCTTCAGCCTGGTGGATCTGCAGCAGGCGGTTGAGCGTGACCTTCGGGTTTACTGGGGCGATCAGGTTCCCGTCCGGGTGCAGCTGCTGCAGGCACCCGTGTTCCACAGCGCAGCCTTTCTGGCCTACTGCGAGCTCGAGCGCAGCGTGGAGGCCGAAAAGCTCGCTCAGGCGCTCACAACCCGGGGATTCCTGCTGCGTCCTGCCGAAGAAATTTCGCCGGTCCAGGTGAGCGCCCGAGAGGTGGACCGGCCGGTGGTGGCTCCGCCCGAAGCTGTGCGAGGCGAACCCCGCGCGTGGTGGTTCTGGGGCGTTGCGGATAATGTTCTGCTGGTGGTGCGGAATGCCGTGGCGATTGCTGAGAAGGTGCTGGCCCGCTGAATGGGTTTTTCTCCTCGCACTGGGCGGCTGCGGTTACCATGTCGCCGGGCGGGCGGCCCATTGGCCGTCGAGCTGGCACGTGGTCGCCGTGCCGGTGTTCGTGAATCGCACGCTGCAGTATCGAATCGAGCAGCGCTTCACGCAAGCCGTAGTTCATGAACTGCTGGCGCGAACCCGGTGGCGAGTTACGCCGGATGTGTCCGCAGCCGATGCCGTTCTTCAGGGCCAGATCGACTCCATCGAGTCCGTGCCCCTGCTCTTCGATTCGGCGACCGGCCGGGCGACCACCATGCTGGTGACGGTACAGGCCCAGGTGCGGCTGGAAGATCGTCAAACGCACAGGATTGTTTACGAAAACAAGCGGTTCGTTCTGCGCGAGCAGTACGAGGTATCGACCGATCCGGGCAGTTTTTTCTCCGAAGAAGATCCAGCACTGGGGCGGATGGCGCGCGATTTCGCAGCGCGTCTGGTTGCGGCGCTGATCGAGGCCCATTGATGACGGACGTCTTGCGAGAGCGATGGCTCGTCCAGTTGCGCCAGGGACGGTTGCCCGCTGCCGTCACCCTGGTCGGGGCGGATGCGTTCCTGCATCAGCTCTTTCGCGAGCACATCCTCGACACGTTGATGCCGGGCGATGCACGGGTCTGGGGGGTCCGGCGCCTGTCGGCGCGAGAAGTCGCCATCGAAGAAGTGATCGCGGTAGCATCGATGCGGCCGATGCTGGTTCCTCACCAGGTCGTGCACGTGACCGATCTCGAGGCCTGGGAGAGACTATCGGCCGAGGCGCTCAAAGTCTTCGAACAGTATCTTTCCCGTCCGGCGCCTTTCACGCTGCTGTTGCTGGAAGCCGTGGGACTGGACCGGCGTCTCAGGCTGGCGCGGCTGCTCGAGCAATATAGCGTGGTGCAGGAACTCGATGCGACGAAGTTCAATGCTGCCACGCTGGCCTCTGAGTTAGCAGCACGGCAGGGGCTGCAGATGGATCAAGCGGCGGCAGCGCTCCTGGCGGAGGCTGTGGGGGGACAGCCTGCCCGGATCGCATCCGAGATCGAGAAGCTGGCCACGTTCGCGGGGCCGGGCGGCACGATTGATGCGCAGACCGTGCACACGCTGGTCGTGGCCTCCCGTTCGGTAACGGTCTGGGACATGATTGCCCGATTGTGCCAGGGCGATCTTTCCCAGGCGATGCGCCTGCTGGATGACCTGTTGCGAGCGGGTGAATCGCCCGTGGCCATTGTGGGGGCCCTGGCCTGGAACTTCAAGAAAGTGGCCGAAGCCCGTGAGCTGCTCCGCCAGCATCCACCCCGGGACGTCTTCGAGCAGCTCGGGGCGCGCCGCGAAACGGCGGAACGCCTCGTTGGCTTGGCACGGCAGTTGAGCGATCACGATCTGGTGCAGGCGCTCGACGCGTTGGCCCGTGCCGATGACGGGCTCAAAGGATCCGGCGGGCCCCAGCAAACACGGCTATTGCTGGAACTGTTGCTGCTGGAGCTAGCGCGGGGAAGAGCCCCAACAGACCTCAAGCGGCAGGCACCTGCGCGGTGAGCCCTGCCAAGCAGGTGAGTCATCCGCGCGTTCAAATTGGCTGATGGGCGGGGCGCTTTTCGAGAGAGAGCACTGCCGCTGCCAGGCGCGATTTATACCGGTTGGCGGTATTCTCGTGCAGAACGCCTTTCTGGATTCCGCGGTCGATCGCCGAGTAGGCAGCCGGCAGCAACTGACGGGCCTGTGCAAGATTGCCCTGCGCCAAGGCCAGGCGGACCCGCTTGATCGCCGTGCGGACGCGCCGGAGATTGGCGCGATTGATGCGGGTGCGCCGCGCGGTTTTCCGAATGTTTTTTAGAACCGACTTCTTCTTCTTTTTCGGTTTGACAGGTGTTCCTGCCGGCATCTAAAACTCCAAGGAAGTTTCAGCGTTGCGGATCGGGTGGCTCAGACCACCCGTTAGGCTAGTGGACAGATTGCGTTCTGTCAACCGGAGACGATCGCTGACGCGGCGGGTGCTGTTGTGGATCGGCTTGCTGATGGTGCAACCGGTTCAGGCCGAGCGCCCGGATCGGCTAAAACCTGTCGGTTATGTGAACGACTTCGCCGGTGTATTGCAGCCGGCCACGCGCGAGCGACTGGAGAAGGTGCTGGCAGCGTTGAACCGCGGCACTGGCGCTCAGGTCGCTGTGGTTACCGTCCGTAGCCTCGAAGGAATGCCCATCGAGGAGTTTTCGCTCGATCTGGCCACCCGCTGGGGTATCGGTCCGCAGCAAAGCGACCGGGGCGTGTTGATTCTGCTGGCCGTGGCGGATCGGAAATATCGGATCGAGGTGGGCTACGGTCTGGAAGGTATTTTGCCCGACGGCAAGGTCGGCGGTTTTGGACGGGAGGCGGTGCCTCTGCTGCGTGCGGGAGATTTCGACGGGGCGGTCACTCTGCTGGTGAACCGCATCGGGCGCGAGATTGCCGCCGAGCGAGGTCTGACGTGGCCGGAGTTCGCGCGTGGTGCTTCCCCGGAGCCAGCAGGCCAGTCCCCCCTGCCTGGTGGCCTGGCCCTGTGGGGGTGGTGGCTGTTGGTTCTTGCACCGCTGCTATGGTGGCTGTTCCTGTTGCAACTTTCCGGAGGCCGCCGGCGGCGCGGTCGGGTCTGGGGCGCAGGTGGTCTACCGGGTCCTCATTGGGGTGGTGGCTTTGGCCAGGGCTCTGGCGGCGGCTTTGGCGGCTTTGGAGGAGGTTCGTTTGGCGGTGGGGGAGCCAGTGGAAGCTGGTAGGGTGCTGCTGCCCGGACGGGTCGAACGGCGCCTCGAAAGGCTGGTGGTGCGGCTGCGTGAAGCAGCAGGAAGTAATCTAAAGAGCGTGATTCTCTACGGATCGGCGGTGGCGGGCTGGTTTCGTCCGGAGCACTCCGACGTGAATGTTCTCTGCGTTCTGGATCATTTGGAGCCCGAGGATCTCCAGCGGCTGGCTCCGGTCGTGCGGTGGTGGCACCGCCGCGGCTATCCCGGACCGCTGATGTTCGCCCGGCGCGAGCTGGAGCGGTCGGCACGCCTGTTCGCCATCGAGTGGCTGGACATCCAGGCGCATCACCGGGTGCTCGACGGAGAGGATGTCATCGGCACGCTGTCGGTCCCGCTGGAAAATCACGCAGTCCAGGTCGAGTGGGAGCTCGAGCAGAAGCTGATCGCACTCCGGCAGCAGGCGATGGCCGCCGGGTATCGGCCCAGGTCGCTGCTGCGGCTGATGCTGGAGGCCCTTCCCTCTGTGCTGACATTGCTTCGCCATGCCTTGCTGGCCCTCGGGAGTCCTCTGCCAATGGCACCGGAAGAGACGTTGTCGGCGGTGGCGACCACGCTTTCCTGCAACGTAGAAGCCGTTCAGACGTTGCTGGAGGTCCGGGCAGGACGCCGGCATGCGGAGGATCTGGATGCCCGTGAGATGTTCGGTGCGTATGTAGAGGTTGTGGAACGAGTAGCTCGGGCGCTGTCCGAGTGGCGTCAGGGCGAAGCCTGATCGGGAGGCTGGAGGAGAAAGGTCCGATGAAAAGACTGGGGGCCGTGTTGGGAGCCGTCATCGTCGTGTGCCTGATGGCGGGAGGGCTTTACGTCAGCCGGCGCAATGAGATGGTGCGCAAAAGCGAGGCGGTGCGCGCGGCGTGGGCAGAAGTCGATGTGCAGTTACAAAGGCGTGCGGATTTGATCCCCAATTTAGTGGAGACTGTCCGCGGCTACGCCGCGCACGAACAAAAGGTTTTCGACGAGGTGGCTCGAGCGCGTAATGCGCTGCTGGCTGCGCACACGCCGGCTGAACGCATTGCCGCCAACCAGCAGCTCGACGGCGCGCTCGGCCGTCTGCTCGCGATTGCAGAAAATTACCCGCAACTCAGGGCCAGTGAGAACTTCCTCCGCCTGCAGGATGAGCTGGCGGGAACGGAGAATCGGATTGCGGTAGCGCGCCGCCGGTACAACGAAGCCCTGCGCGATTACAACGCCTATCTGGGGGTATTTCCCAACAATCTGATCGCGCGCTGGGCGGGTTTCTCGCGCAACGATGCCTACTTCCAGGCGGCACCGCCCGCGCGACAGGCGCCGCAGGTCCGCTTCCCTGGCTAACGCGTTGCTGTCTTGATTCTTGTCCCCGTAGCGGGTAGTCTGAAAGAAGAGAAACGACAGGGCAGGGAGCCGGACGTCAGCCGGCCTCTGCATTTTGCTGAATGAAACAGAGCATTCGCCTCGTCGGAGGCATCGAGCAGCTTTTTGGCACGCGGGACGAAAACCTAAAACTTCTCGAATCTGTCCTCAGCGTGACCACGTCCCTGCGCGACAACACGCTCGAAATCGAAGGCGAGCCCGAACAGGTGGACCGGGCGGCGCGCATTGTCGAGAGCTACAACGAACTCATTCGAGAAGGGCGCAGCTTTGACTACGGGGAAGTCAAAGCTGCCTTGCGGCTGGCCCTATCGGAACCGGACGCGTCATTGCGGAGTGTCCTGGCGCCGCCACGCACCCGCGTGTTCGGCAAAAAGGCCGTCACGCCCAAGAACGCCAATCAACGCCGGTACATGGAGCTGATCGAGAAGCATGACATGGTGTTTGCGATCGGCCCGGGCGGGACCGGCAAAACATACCTGGCGGTGGCCATGGGTGTATCCGCCCTGCTGACCAAGCAGGTCGATCGCATCATTCTGGTTCGCCCGGCCGTCGAGGCTGGCGAACGACTGGGCTTCTTACCGGGAACCATCCAGGAGAAGGTGGATCCCTATATGCGGCCGCTCTATGACGCCCTGTATGACATGTTGGAAGCCGATCGGCTCGAGCGCTATCTGGAGCGCGGGATCGTCGAAGTCGCTCCACTGGCCTTTATGCGCGGGCGCACGCTGAACGACTCGTTCGTCATCCTGGACGAGGCGCAGAACACCACCAGTGAGCAGATGAAGATGTTTCTGACGCGCCTGGGTTTCAATTCCAAGGCGGTGATCACGGGCGATATTACGCAGATCGATTTGCCCCCGGATCGGCGTTCAGGATTGGTGGAAGCCATGGAGGTCGTGGGACGGATCGAGGGCATCGCCTGGGTCTATTTCACCGAGCGGGACGTGGTGCGCCATAACCTGGTCCAGAAGATCATTCGCGCCTACGAAGAATACGAGTCGCGTCAGCCTTCGCCGAACGGCTCTACGCTCCGGCGCAACCAGGACGAATGACTTCTGCTGCAGCCGCTGCCGCACAGCCTGTTCTAAACCGTCAGCGACGCCTGGCTGTACCTGTCCAAAAATTGACGCGTATCTGGTGGCAACTCTGCCAGGCCCTGGACCTGCCTCCAGATGCGGCCACAGTGTGTCTGGTCAGCTCCCGTACGATGGCGCGTTGGAACCGTCTGTATCGAGGAAAGACCGGGCCCACCGATGTCCTTTCGTTCCCCCCGGGTGCTTTGGCCCGGCCTACGGTCACGCTGTCGAAGGCCGTTCGGCGTGCACTGCGGAGAAACGCCGGCTATCTTGGGGACATCGCCATTGCTCCGGAAGTGGCACTCCGACAGGCGCGCCAGGCGGGGCATTCTCTGACGAACGAACTGGCTATTTTGATGTTGCACGGTATGCTGCATCTGCTCGGTTATGACCACGAGGCCGACAGCGGGCAGATGCACCGTCTAGAACGTAGACTCCGGCGCCGCCTGGGCCTGGCATGAGCCTGTCCGGAATCCTCCTGGCACTGCTGCTACCACTGGCCTTTGTCGGTGTGTGCATTTTCAGTCTGCTGGATCGCATTTACCGTGAGCTGGGGCGCGTTGCCAGCGGCCGGCTCCGGCAACGGCTGGAAAGGTTCGAAACTGCCGTTGAGCCAGGCCTTGGCTTTGAGCGCAAGACCGCAGCCATGCTGGCCAGCCTGACGGCTGACCTGTGGCTGGCTGTGTTGCTCCTCTCAACGGTTTTGGCCATTCTCCACGCCGACGGATCGCGGGTCGAGCTGGTCGGCGAATTGACGGGAGCCCTCGTCGCAGAAATCGTCCTCGGGCGACAGGTGATCCCCTCGCTGCTGCTTCTTCGTGCCGAGCCTGACTGGCTGGGAGTGCTGGTGCCGCTGCTGCGACTGTGGTTTCTGTCGCTGCGGCCGCTGGCGGCGGTGGTCTCCTTCAGCTCGATAGTGGCCGAACTGGGGGACGAGGAGACAATGCCCCAACAGGAGCAGGAAGAACGGATCGAAGCGCTGGTCGAAGCGGCCCAGGAAGAAGGTTTGCTGCACGGCCACGAAGCGCAACTCATCGAACAGGTTGTCGAGTTCAGTGACAAACGCGTCCGCGACTTGATGACACCTCGGCCCGACGTGGTCGCCATTCCCGCCAGTGCCACCATTGCGGATCTTCGGCGCGTCTTGGTCGAAACTCGCTTTTCGCGTCTACCGGTTTATGAAGGCACGCTGGACGAAATCGTGGGCATCGTTCACGCCCGCGACGTTCTGCAGGTGCCCGAGCAAGAAGCTGCGCGGCGTTTGGTGCGAGAGCTCGTGCGCCCGGCGCTGTTGGTTCCAGAGACCAAGCTGGGCTCTGAACTTTTGCGGGAAATGCGGCAAAAGCAGCAGCAAATGGCGGTCGCCATTGACGAATACGGACAGGTGGCTGGGGTAGTCACCATGGAGGACCTGGTCGAGGAAATCCTGGGAGAGATTGGCGATGAAGATCGCAAGCCCTCGCCCGAGATTCTGCTGGAAGGGCCCGGAACGGCGGTGTTGAGGGGCAGTACCTCGCTTGATAAGTTGCAAAAGGCCCTGGGCATCGAGCTCGAGCGCGAGCGGGTGGGACCAGCCACCACGCTCGCCGGGCTTCTGAACCATCTGACTGGCCGCGTGCCGGCGCCGGGTGAGGTGATTGAATACAATGGGCTGCGCTTCGAAGTGCTGGAAGCCAATCAACGCAAGGTGTTGCGGGTGCGGGCACGGCGTGTCGATACCGGCGTGCAGCCGCCCTCGGCTTGAAGTAGAGAGGGGTCTCCAGCCGGGAAGGTCAAGGCAAGGCGGATGAACAGCCCGGAACAACGCCAGGAGCCGACGACAGCCGAAGCGCCTGCCGGATTCAAGGCGGGATTTGTCGCTGTACTCGGGTTGCCGAATGCCGGCAAGTCAACGCTGGTCAACGCACTGGTGGGCCGCAAGGTCGCGATCGTCTCGCCCCGTCCGCAGACAACCCGCAGCCGCATCCTCGGCATTGTCAATCGCCCCCGTGCGCAAATCGTTCTTGTCGACACGCCCGGCATCCATCTGCCACGCAATGCTCTCGGACGCATGATGGTCGAAGAAATCGAGCGTGGGACGGAGGGTGTAGACCTCGCAGCCTATATGGTGGATGCCACTCGCGATTTTGGGCCGGAGGATGTGCGGGCGCTCGAACGCGTGCGCCGCTTTTCCGGGCCCGCATTTTTGCTGCTCAATAAGATCGATCGCATTGAAAAAGCCCGGCTGCTGCCGCTGATCGAACTGTACCGGCAGCAGCGCGAGTGGGCCGAAGTGCTTCCAATTTCCGCGCTCACGGGGGAAGGGCTGGATGTGCTCGAACGGCTGCTGATCGATTATCTCCCGGAAGCGCCGCCCTACTTTCCCACCGACCAATTTACCGACCAGCCCGAGCGGTTCCTGGCCGCCGAAATTATTCGCGAAAAAGCGATGCTGCTCACGCGGCAAGAGGTTCCCTACAGCATCGCTGTCGTGATTGATCGCTACGAGGAAGCCGAGCGGCGGGTCCACATCCAGGCGACGATTCTGGTGGAACGCGAGGGCCAGCGGGGTATCCTGATCGGGCGGCAGGGAGCGATGATCAAGAAGATCGGCACACTGGCCCGGGAAGAGCTCGAGTGGCTGCTGGGGACGAAGGTGTTTCTCGAGCTCTACGTCAAAGTGCAGCCCGACTGGCGGGACAACCCTGCGGTGGTGAGCCACCTGGACTGGAGACGGCAGTTCGAACGTTTGTCGCGTGAGTGAGACGAAGGAGGTATTTCAGTTGCGCTCGGGGGCAATCCCCAGGGCTTTCATCTTGCGGTAGAGGTGGCTGCGCTCGAGCCCCAGCGCTGCGGCTGCGCGACTCACATTCCAGCGATGTTCCTCGAGCCGGCGCAGAATGAACTCTCGCTCGTAGGCCTCCCGGGCCTGTTGCAGTGTCGTGGCGGAGCCCACGTCGCTGCCCGAATGCGGTAGAGGGCGAAACAATTCGGGCGGCAGATGACGGGGCTCGATCCGGCTCTGGGGGCACACGATCACCAGTCGCTCAACCAGGTTCTTGAGTTCCCGCACATTGCCGGGCCAGGGGTACCGCTGCAAGATCTCCAGAACAGCAGGAGAGAATTCCCGAGGCCGCCGGTTGTACGCCCGCGCGAACTCCTCCAGAAAGTGACGGGCCAGTACCGGGATGTCCTCGGTTCGTTCCCGCAGCGGCGGCACGGCCACCGGAATCACGTTCAGGCGGAAGAAAAGATCTTCGCGGAAATGGCCCCGGGCGATTTCCTCCTCCAGCCGCTTGTTGGTAGCCGCAATAATCCGGACATCTACCTGCACGGGTCGGGTCGAACCCACCGGTTCGAAGCGGTTTTCTTCGAGCACGCGGAGTACCTTGGCCTGGGTCTTCAGGCTCATGTCGCCCACTTCATCCAAAAACAGCGTGCCACCGTCGGCCTTCTGAAATTTACCCATTTTCGTTTCGGTGGCGCCGGTGAAGCTGCCGCGAACATGACCGAAGAGCTCCGATTCGATGAGTTCTTCCGGCAGCGCCGCACAGTTGACTTCGACGAAGGGCATGCGGGCGCGCGGGCTCTGGGCGTGCAGGGCGCGGGCCACAAGCTCTTTTCCGGTTCCGCTCTCGCCGTAGATCAACACGCGGCTGCTGGTCGGAGCGGTCAATGCAATGAGTTGTCGCAGGGCTCGCATGGGAATGCTATCGCCAAGGATGTGATAGCGCCGCTCGAGCTCCGCCCGCAGTCGGCGATTCTCTTCCTCCAGCTCCAGATGTTCGAGCGCGTGGCGGACCACCAGAATGGTCTTCTCGAGCGAGAGGGGCTTTTCGATGAAGTCAAAAGCGCCCATTTTCGTGGCTCGCACGGCGGTGCTGATATTGCCGTGCCCGGAGATCATCACGACCAGAGGCGGGCGGTCCTGTTCCTGCAACCGCTCGAGCACCTCGAGGCCGTCCAGACCGGGGAGCCATACATCGAGCAGGATCAGGTCGAAAGACTCGCTCCGCAGGCACTCCAGGCACTCTTCTCCTGACGAGACGGCAGCAACGCGGTAGCCTTCCTCCTCGAGGATCGCGGTGAGCGATTCGCGAATCCCTGTTTCGTCGTCGACGATGAGGATCGATCGCTTCATTGCTCCGCCCTCTGCAGCTCCGGAGTGCATACGGGCAACCGGACGATGAACCGGGCCCCCTGCGGGACATTATCCTCCACGTGAATGGAGCCGCGGTGCTCGCTGACGATGCGGCTGGCAATGGCCAGGCCAAGTCCGGTCCCATGGGGGCGCGTGGAAAAATGCGGCAGAAACAGCCGATCTTTGTCGGCGGGCGCAATCCCGTGGCCCGTATCGCTCACAGCGATCTCCACGACCCCGGCGGGGCGATCGAGGCGTGTCTCGATGCGCAGTTCGCGGCGGGTGGAGTATTCCATGGCCTCGAAGGCATTTTCGATGAGATTGACCAGAACTCGCCGGAGAAGTTCCGGGTCTGCAGCCACCGGTGGGCTGGCCGTTTCCAGGCAGGTGTGCAGCTGCACGCCATCGAGACGGTCGCGAAACAGTTCGAGCGCCTCACGCACCACGGTGTTGATATCGGTCGGGGCGAGCTGCGCGACGGGGAAACGGGCAAACTGCGAGAATTCATCCACCAGGGCCTTCAACGTGGCGACTTCGCGCACAATGAGCCGGCCACATTCGAGGGCGATGGCGGCGAGCGAACTGGCCTCGCTGCACTGGCGGTGCGCGTGGCGCATCAGGCGCTCCGCCGACAGGCGGATCGGTGTCAGAGGGTTCTTGATTTCGTGTGCAATCCGTTGCGCCACCTCTTGCCACGCGGATGCCCGCTGTGCTCGTAACAGTTCCGTCAAATCGTCTATCACCACGGCGAAGCCGCCTTCGCCGTGCACGGCTTCGATGCGTGCCGCCGTAATGGCCGCGTGCATCTGTCGGGCGCCGACAGTCAGTTCGAACTCCTGGGAAACGGCCTCTTGAGGTCGAGCGCGGTGCGCCAGCCAGAGGATCTTTTCCGCAAGATCGGCGCCCACCAGGGCCGACAGGTGCCGGGCGTGGGAGGCCTGCGACCCGAACAGGCGCTCGACGGCAGGGTTGGACTGAACGATATGGCCCGTTTCGTCCAACAGCAGCACCCCGGTGGGCAGGCTTTCGAGCAGGGTCGTCAGCAGGCGTCGGCGCCGCTCGATTTCTTCTAGGGCTCGTTCGAGGCTTTGTTTCGAAGCTTCAAGCTGCCGACGGCTCTGACCCAACTGTTCCGTCATGCGGTTGAAGGAGCGCACCAGGACGCCCAGTTCGTCCTGCGCCTGCACGGTGACGCGGTGTGCGAAATTTCCTCGGGAGATTTCGCGCGTGGCCTCGGCTAGCGCCTGGATGGGAACGGTCACTGTTTTGGCGAGGAACAGCGCGACCCACGTCGTGGAGAACAACAGCAAAATGGTCACCAGCAGCAGGGTGAGCAGAATCTGATTCTTGTACAGGCGCAACTCGTGCTGCTGTTCGTTATAGGAGGCTGTCTCCGCCAGCACGCGCTGCCAGCGGGTACTCAGCGCCGGCGGCAGGCGACGCGCGACGAACAGGGTGGCGCCGTCGGTACACTTTGCTGTGCCGACCAGCAGTTCCACCGGCCCAGCGCGCCAGAATGTTGCCGTCGCGGGGAGAGGTTCAGTTGCGGGTGCGGGAAGGCGAGGCGGCAGGCCGGGGCGCGTGCGCAGCATCTGCACCTGATCTCCGGCGGCCACCCACGCGGCGTCGGCTCCTGCTGCCAGGGCCTGCTGCACGGCGGCCCTCCGGTCCGGTGCAAGGGCTGCCTGACGGGCCAGTGCATCGAGACCCTGTTGCTCAATGTGGATTTGCTCTTCGAGTAACCGCCGTGTTTCGGCCGCGGCAATTTCCAGCGGGCGCGGAAACCATTTGTTCAAGGTGCGGTTCATCAACGCATAGCTCACAAAGAACAGGAACACCACTGGCAGCAGGGAAATGGCCAGGGCGCCAAACACCATGCGCGTTTTGAAGCGCGAGCCGAGCTGGCCGGCACGCCGCTCAACCCACAGGCGGAGGATCGTACGGGTCAGGACTAAGCCAAAAACCAGCAGGGCGGCCACGATGAACGCGTTGAGGGCCACCACCACGACGATACTCCGGCCCTGTGGACGAACGGGGAGGTTGAGCGAGCCCAGTGTGAACACAGCGGCTGCCAAAAGGGTGACCGTAATTCCACCGGTGACGAGCCAGAAGCGCTGACGACGCGGAAGTTTCATCCTGCGGTCTCCCTGTAACGTCCCAGGGGGCAAGAGGAGCAATCCGGTTGCTGGCGATGGCACCAGCGCTTGCCCACCTCGACCAGGAGCGCGTGGTATTCGTTGAACAGCGGCGCGCTGCGCGGCAGATGGGCCTCGAACCACCGCTGAATCTGCTCGTACTGGAGGCGGCCATCGAGCAGACCGTGGCGGCTCAGAATGCGCCGCGTATAGGCATCCACGACGAACACCGGGTGATGGCCGGCGTAGAGCAAGATGGAGTCGGCTGTTTCAGGGCCAATACCGTGCACCTGGAGAAGCTGGTGGCGCAGCGTGGCCGTAGGTGTTTGGAACATGCGACGCAGCGATCCGCCATAGTGCTCCTGGAGGAACGACACGAACGCTTTCAATCGCCGGGCTTTCTGGCGGTAGTAGCCGGCGGGACGAATCGCGCTTTCCAGCTGCTGCAGGGGAACATTTGCGAGGGCTTTCGGAGTGAGCAGGCGCTGCCGGCGGAGAGCCGCCACGGCCCTTTCAACGTTCGTCCATGACGTGTTCTGGGTCAGGATGGCGCCGACGATAACCTCGAAGCGCGTCCGGGCGGGCCACCACCGCTGGGGTCCGAGCCTCTCCAGCAGGGTGCGGTAGTACAGGCGCAGCCGCTGTCGGATCTCCCCCTGGGTCCGGTTCAGGAGTTCGGTCGGCATACTCCTTCTGGGACGATAGTGGCCGTTTTTGGTCGCCGTCAAGTGAAGAATCCCCACTAAGCCGGGATCTGGATGTGCCGATATCTTTGGGTGGTGATGCCGGCCTCACTGGCAGAGGTGTTGCTGCGTGAAGGCGTCTTGACCTCGGCGGAACTCGAGCGTGTGCGTGCCGAGCAGGCGCTACGGAACTGCAGCTTTCAGGAGGCACTGACGCGGCTGGGTCTGGTGGCCCCAGAGGCGATAGGAGGAATCCTGTCGCGCTACTACGGCGTGCCGTTCGTCCGGCTCGAGGACGTCGAGATCTCCCCGGATGCGGCGCGCTCGGTGCCTGCCGAACTGGCGCGCCACCACGGCGTTCTGCCTCTTGCCCTTGCTGATTCGACGCTCACCCTGGCCATGATCGATCCGACCAACCTGGCTGCCATTGACGAAGTGCGTTTCCTGACAGGCATGACGGTGAAGCCGGTGGTGTGTCTGGAAGAGGCGGCCCGGGCAGCCATTGCACGGTTGTACGGCGACGACGACGCACACGATGAGCTGGAGCGGCTGATGGCGGACCTGGGTGTCGAGTCCGTCAGCTTTCAGCTGACTCCGGAACCTTCCGAGCCAGAGGCGGAAAGCTCCGGGGAGGCAGAAGAAGCCCCCATCATCCGCCTGGTGAACCTGATTTTGAGTGAGGCCATTCGTCGGAACGCCAGCGACGTCCATATCGAGCCCATGGAAAAGCAGTTGCGCATTCGTTTCCGCATTGACGGGGTACTGCACACAGTCATGAATCCGCCACTGCGCTTGAAGGACGCCATTGTCAGCCGGCTGAAAGTGATGGCCCGGCTGGATATCAGCGAAAAGCGCCTGCCTCAGGACGGTCGGATCAAAACGCGACACAGTCGCAATGGAGTCAGCCGCACGATTGACCTGCGCGTGTCGACCATCCCGACGCTGTACGGCGAAAAGGTTGTGCTCCGGCTGCTTGATCAGGACAACCTGCGACTCGACATGACGCAACTCGGGATGGAGCCGGAATCGCTGGCGGCCTTTAAACGGGCCATTGCGCGGCCCTACGGCATGGTGCTGGTGACAGGACCGACGGGCTCGGGAAAGACCAGCACCCTGTATTCGGCCATTGCGCAGCTCAATACAGGTGAACGCAATATCGTCACGGCTGAAGACCCGGTGGAATTCCAGATACCGGGCATTAACCAGGTTCAGATCAAAGAGCAGATCGGACTGACCTTCGCGGCCGCGCTGCGGTCGTTCCTGCGGCAGGATCCGGACATTATTCTGGTGGGTGAGATTCGGGATCACGAGACGGCTGAGATCGCCATTAAAGCTGCGCTCACCGGGCACCTGGTTCTTTCCACGCTACACACCAACGACGCGCCTTCAGCGGTCACGCGCCTGATCGATATGGGCGTCGAGCCCTTTCTGGTGGCTTCGGCCGTTCATCTGATTTGTGCGCAGCGGCTCGTCCGGCGCATCTGTGCGGACTGTTGCGAGCCGGTGCGCCTGTCAGTGCCGGCACTGCTCGGCGCCGGACTGGGCACCGGGTCGCACAGCCGACCCGAGGAGTTCGAGCAGCGCATGTTCTGGATGCAGTTGCTCGAAGCCGGTTTCACCGAGCAAGAAGCTGAAACCCTCACTCTGCTCCGAGGCCGCGGCTGCGCGAGCTGTAACCAGACTGGCTACCGCGGCCGAATCGGTCTGTTCGAGGTGATGGAGATTACCCCGGAGATTCGGGAGATGATTCTGGCCAGGGCTTCGGTCTTCGAGTTGCGGCGGAAGGCCCTGGAGCAGGGAATGCTCACTCTGCGCCGCAGCGGGCTCCAGAAGGTCCTTGCCGGGATCACGACCTTAGAAGAAGTTCTCCGGGAGACGACGCTGTGAGGAGCGAGCTGTGGCCGCACCCAGTCTGAGCGAGCTTCTGAAAAAAATGGCAGAACTGAAGGCCAGCGACCTTCACCTGACGCCCAACAGCCCGCCCCGGTTCCGTGTGGACGGCCGTCTGAGGCCGCTCGAGGGATGCGAGCCCCTGAGTCCGGCTGAGACGAAGGCCCTAGCCTACAGCGTCATGACTGACGCACAGAAGCGGAAGTTTGAAGAGGATCTGGAAATTGACTTCTCCTTTGGCATCAAGGGGCTCGCGCGCTTTCGCGCCAATGTGTTTCATCAGCGGGGCAGTGTCAGCGCGGTGTTCCGGCAGCTTCCGTGGGAGGTCAAATCCTTTGAAGAACTGGGGCTACCTCCGGTCGTAGCCACGCTGTGCGAGCGTCCCCGCGGGCTGGTGCTGGTCACCGGGCCCACCGGCTCAGGTAAGTCCACAACGCTGGCGGCCATGATTGACCAAATCAATCGCGAACGCGAGCTCCACATCGTGACCATCGAGGATCCGATCGAATTCATCCACGCGCACAAGCGCTCGCTGGTGAACCAGCGCGAGCTCCACGCCGATACGCTGTCGTTTGCGAGCGCGCTGCGCGCCGTCTTGCGCGAGGACCCCGACGTGGTCCTGATCGGCGAGATGCGGGACCTGGAAACCATTGAAGCGGCCCTGCGTGTCGCTGAAACCGGTCATCTGACGTTTGCCACGCTCCATACCCACTCGGCTGCTTCGACGATCCATCGCATCGTGGATGTTTTCCCTGCCCACCAGCAGGCACAAGTCCGAGCTCAGCTTTCGATGGTGCTGGAAGGCGTGCTGTGCCAGGCGCTCCTCGAGCGCGCCGACGGGCACGGTCGCGTGCTGGTGCTCGAGATTTTGATTCCCAATGCTGCGGTCCGGAACCTCATCCGTGAGGACAAGATTCACCAGATTTATTCCGTGATGCAGACGGGCACAGCCCAGACAGGCATGCAAACGTTCAACCAGGGACTCGCCAATGCCTACTTTGCCGGCCTGATCACGCGGGAGACAGCTCTGGCGGCCTCGCCGCTGCCCGACGAGCTGCGTGAATTGCTACGGCGTGGTGTGGCGACTGTACCGGGGCGACGTGTGGCCCCGGAGCGGTGAAGGGGGCAGTATGCCGGTCTACCGCTTCCGCGGTCTCAATGCGGCAGGGCAGGTTGTCGCTGGGCTCCGCGCGGCGCCCAGTCGCGATGCTCTCGCTCTGGCTCTGCGCCGAGAACAGATTCGCCTGACCCGTGCGGAGGAAAAGCGGAGCCCCACGTTGTGGCCGCTCGCACAGCGCGTCAGCGATCAGGAGCTGGCTGTGGCCACGCGTCAGCTTTCGGTGATGGTGGACGCGGGGTTGCCCCTGCTGCAGTGTCTGGAGATTCTGAGCCAGCAGCAGCGCGGGCGCACGTTCCGGAATGTCCTCGAGGCCGTACGCATGTCGGTTGAAGCCGGCTCGACCTTGTCGGCCGCACTGGCTGAACATCCGCAGGTGTTCGACCCGTTGTTCGTGCACCTGGTGGAAGCGGGAGAAACGGGGGGCATTCTCGACAACATTCTGCGGCGACTGGCGCTCTATATCGAGAAGAAGCTGAAGCTCAAACGACAGGTTAAATCCGCACTCGTGTACCCGGTGGCCGTGATCATCGTGGCGACGCTGGTCATCGTACTGCTGCTCTGGAAGGTCGTGCCGGTGTTTGCGTCCTTGTTCGCCAGCATGAACGCCGAGTTGCCGCTGCCCACCCGCCTTGTGATTGCCGCGAGCCATTTTGTGGGGGGCATGGGCGGCCTGCTCGTGGGAACCTTCGTGTTTCTGCTGGCCGGGGCTCTGGGCGCCTGGTATCGCACACCGCCGGGTCGCCTGGCCTTGGACGCTCTGCTGCTCCGGTTGCCGCTGGTAGGAGTTCTGCTGCGCAAGATTGCCGTTGCCCGGTTCACGCGCACCCTGGGGACGCTGCTCGCCAGCGGAGTGCCTATCCTTGAAGGCCTTACAATTACGGCGAAAACGTCCGGAAACGCCGTCGTAGAACAGGCCGTGCTGCGCGTGCGCCAGGCAGTGGAAATCGGCCGCGCGTTTGCCGATCCGTTGCGGGGCAGTTCGGTCTTCCCGGCTATGGTCGCGCAAATGATCGAGGTGGGCGAGCAGACGGGTGCCCTCGACCACATGCTGGAGAAAATCGCAGATTTCTACGAAGAGGAAGTGGACGCAGCCGTTCGAGATCTCCTGGCAGTCCTCGAGCCCGCCATGATTGTGTTTCTAGGGGCTGTGGTGGGCGGCATTGTAGTTTCCATGTATCTTCCCCTGTTCTCGCTGATCGCCAAGCTCAGCGGTTAGGCGCAGAACTGCCTTTGCATTTCGCAGTCGCTGCCGGTAGCCGGGTGCGGTATCATCCTAAAAGCAGGGGTCAGCCGACCCGAGAGAGGCGTCATGCGGGCAAGCAACCGGCAACGGGGTTTTACCCTGATTGAGTTGTTGATTGTCATTGCGATTATCCTCATCATCGCGGCCATTGCCATCCCGAATCTGAATCGATCGCGGATGCTGGCGAACGAGACTGCTGCGGTGGGAGCTTTGCGGACCATCTATACGGCAGCAGTGAACTATTCGGCTATTTATGGCAACGGCTTCCCACCCAGCCTGCAGGCTCTGGGTCCCCCGCCAGGTGGCGGAGCCGGCTCCTCTTGCGATAGCGCAAATCTGATTGATTCGGCCCTGGCGTCGGGTCGCAAGAGCGGTTACGTCTTTACCTATCAGGGGGCAAATCCTCTGCCGACTGCGGCTCCCAGCTGTTCCCAGCCTGGCTTCAATTCCTTCACGATCAACGCCGATCCCATTACCCGTGGCACGACCGGGCAGCGCAGCTTTTTTATGGACACAAGCGGAACCATTCGCTTCAATGCTACCCAGCCGGCGAGCCTGAACGATCCGCCAGTGAGCTGATTTAATCCCATCTAAGCAATGCTGGGAACAACCGGGCATACTGTCGGCGACTGTGCCACGGACGCACAGCGCGGATGTTTTTGGAACAGCACCTGCAGCCTGAGAGTCTTATTATCCCCGCCACCTTATCGCAACTGCCGATTCTCAAAGGACTTAACCGTTGTTTACTGCTTATGTAACACGCGATCTGGCTGGCGCTTCCCCTGCCCGTTGATGGGTGAGCTCGCGTCGCACAGAGGTGCGGGCCAACCAATTTTGAGGTGCGCTATGGGGAAAAAGGACGAAAAGGGATTTACGCTGATCGAATTGCTGATCGTCGTGGCGATCATCCTGATCATCGCGGCGATTGCTATCCCGAACCTGCTACGGTCGCGTATGGCGGCCAATGAGGCATCGGCAGTCGGTTCGTTGCGTACGATCAACACGGCTGCGGTAACCTATTCCTCGACCTACGGCAACGGTTTCCCACCCAGTCTGCAGGCTCTGGGACCCCCCGCCGGCGGTGGCATGCCGACCTGCGATGCCGCTGGCTTGATTGATAATGTGCTGGCCACCGGACAGAAAAGCGGCTACCAGTTTACCTATACAGGTGCCAACCCGGTTCCCCAGGCGGCGCCGAACTGTGGGGCCCCGGGGTTCAATACCTATAGCCTTACTGCTGATCCCATCAATCCCGGTACGACGGGCATTCGGCACTTTTACACCGACCAGTCGGGGGTGATCCGGTTCAACGCTACCGCGCAGGCGGGACCGAACGATCCGCCAATCAGCTAGGTCTCTCTAGAACCTGCATAAGCCGTCCCGGGGGCGGGCAGGAACCTTTACCTGCCCGCCCCTGTTTTCGTTCGTGGCCCAGTGCCGCTGCTAGACTAGAAGCGATGCGGTTGGCCGTTTTGTTCGTGGCACTGGTACTGCCAGATGCGCATCAGCTCGCAAAAAGTTTCGAGAAGCACTATCGCTCCATTCGTACCCTCCGCGCGGTATTTCTCCAGAGCTACCAGGCCGGTCCCGGAGAGCTGCAGGTTGAGTCCGGTGTTGCCTATTTTCGCCGGCCCGGACAGATGCGGTGGGAATACGAAGCCCCGGAGAAGAAGATTTTCGTGCTCGATGGCCGCACGGCCTGGCTGTATACGCCCGGCGAGCGCGTGGTGCGCCGGGCCCCGATTCGCAACATGCAGGACTGGCGGATGCCGCTGGCTCTGCTGGCGGGGCACGCAGACCTGAAGCATCTGTGCGGGGTCTTGACCCGTGTACCGTCTCAGGGAGGGCCCGGTACCGAGGCCAGCTACGCGGAATTGCTATGCATGCCGAACGCGGACACGGCGGCACAATTTCGGGACGCACTGATTGTTCTCGATCGTGATGGAAGACTCGTGCGCGTGGTTGTGCATCAGGCGGGCGACGTAACGACAGAAATTCGTTTTGCAGCCTGGCAGGAGAATCTGCCGCTGCCGGCTTCGCTGTTCCGCTTCACACCGCCTCCGGGTGTGTCGGTAGTGAGCTGGCAGGCAGTTCCCTGAAGGCGGGGCTTCATCAGGAAAACCAGACATGATTCACTGCCGTTGCGGTTGACCCAGTATACGGAGCACAGATGCAGCTAAAGATCCCGCGAAGGCATACGGATGGAACCGCGTTCAGGGAGGGCTAACCACCTCCCTGGGGGCTCGGTTGCATAACCGACAAACCAGACTCTGCTAAATGCCGGGGATGTTGGGGCTGACGCTTTCCTGCGTCAGCCCCGCTGCACACAATTGTGCAGCTAGAAGGTCAGGCGCATGGCAAGCTGCACGACGCGATAGGGTTCACCCAGTGCAATCACGCTGGCATTGCTCGGCAGGCCCACCGTAAAGCAGCAGGTTTGACCGAAGACCGAACTGTTGATCCGGTAGGAACCGTTCGTCGAGTTCCGCGGATTGTCGAAGTTCGGGTGGTTGAATGCGTTGAAGAAGTCCGCCCGGAACTGCAGCGCCCAGCGTTCGGTAATCGGGAACCGCTTACCCACGCTCAAATCCACGTTGAAGTACCCGGGCCCGTTGAAGACGTTGCGGCCCAGATTGCCGTCCGACCCGGGCGGGGGCGTGCACAGGAACGTCAGGCCGTTGTTGAACGGCAGGCATCCCACCAGCGGATTGGTCTTGCTGCTGATATAGGTGCCGGTGTCGAACATGGTGGGACCGATGACCCCGGGGGCGTTGAAGATCATGTTCGTGTGCGGCATCTGCCCCACCAGCTGTGCGTACGAATGGCGGATGTTGCTGTCGGTAAAGCGACCGCTCAGCACGCTAAAGGGTTCGCCGGTCATGACCGTGACCAGACCGGTGCTGCTCCACCCGCCGATGATCTGATTGAGCCATCCGGCAACACCGCTGCCCCAGCGCTGACCTCGACCAAAGGGCAGGTTCCAGATGAAGTAGCTGGTGAAGACCATCGTTCGGTCAAAGTCCGAGCGGCCGCGGTCGATCCGGAAATTGTAGATATTGGTGGGCGTCCGCGAGTTGTTGCCCACAGCGCCACTCGAGACTGCTCCGACGGGATCGTTCGACATGTCGTCAATGGATTTGCCAAAGGTGAACGAGCCTCCGAAGTCCAGATTCGGTTCGTGCCGGCGAACGCGAACCTGCAGGCCGTGATAGACGGAGTTGCCACCGGAATCCATCCAGAAGAAGCTCCCAAACTGAGGATTCGGACGGAAGAAGTCAGGCCGTCCGGTGGCAGCCACCATTTGGCTGAAGAAGCTGCTGTCGATCAGCGCGGCCAGGTCTCCGGCGGCGTTGAAGATCAGGTCCGTAGTGACGCGTGAGGTGCTTGGAATGGTGCCGCCGAATAGCGAGGCCAACATCTGTGGTTTCTGACCGCAGCTAGAGGTCCCATTGGGATTGTTGCACTGGAGGTAGTTGTTGCGCGCCTGGATGAAATCCTGGATGTAGCCGTCGTGGTTGATGCGAAGCTGGTTCAAATTATAGCCGCGCAGCAAATGCACCCCGTGGGTGCCCACATAGGCGACTTCGAGGATGATTTCATGCCCCAGGTCACGCTGAATGCTCAGGTCCCACTGGTACACCGTTGGGTTCTTCAGGTTCGGATCGATGCCGCCAGCCGGGGGAGCTGTGAGCGAGCTCTGTACGGCAGGAGACACAAACGAGCCGGGCAGGGCAGTGGGCTGGGGTAGGCTCGTGGGGAATCCTTGCCCGACTCGTGCGGTGGCCCCGGCAGGAATCGGGCAGAAGGTGGAGCTACTGGAGGCGACAGGCCCGCCGGAGGTGTCCTTAATAGAAACCGTGCAGGCTGCACTGCTTCCCGGGACCAGACCAAGAATGGGCACCAGCTGGAAGGTCGAAATCGTATCGAACGACATGCCGAAGCCGGCGCGGACCACCATCTTTCCGCTTCCAAACGGATCCCATGCTGCCCCGACGCGCGGCAGGAAGCCGAAACCGTTCTGCCGGTGCCAGAAGTGATCCTTCGGAATGAAGGTGATGGGACCGGTTTGTGAGAAACGGCTGACCGGCTTGTCCGGCGCCAGGATCAGATTGCGGGCTTCCGTTCCCGGAGGATTGTACTCGTACCGAAATCCATACGTGAGCGAGAGCCGCCGCGTCGCCTTCCACTCATCCTGGACGTAGAGATCGTACTGCTTGATGCGCGCTCCCCGAACGTACTGCCCATCGGGGTCGTACGCATTGAGCCCGTCGGCAAAGAAGGCCTGTCCGATGCTGGACGGAATGCCGAGCAGTTCGTTGATCGTTTGTTCGAGTCGGCTCTTATCGTCCGGGCTCATGTTGGAAGGAAGCACGAAGCCGGCATTCTCCGGAAGGCGCGCACTGGCGCTGAAGGACACCTGGGGAGCCGCCACCACGGAACCGACGAAGGAGCGCGCATCGTTGTGCTGCAAGAAGCGAATATTGAAACCGGTGCGGTAGAAATGGGACCCGTGATTAAAGCTCAAGTTGTCCACATACTGGATGGTGGTCAGCGTGCGGGCCGTCTGGGGGCCAAAGATGTTATAGGGCGTGGTGACGTTGCTGGGCGAGTAGGGCGGGATGTTGGGGAAGTTGGGGTTCGCCTTCCCGAACAGGAAACTGAACAGGAATCGGCTGTAGCCCATCGTAAACTCGTTGACCAGCTCAGGCGAGAATGTGTGTCGGTAGCCCACCGCCAGTCCACTTGGCCGCCGCACCACCCCGCCCAGGGGCGGGAATCCCGGAAAGACCGTTGGACGGCCATTCAAGAAATCGCCTCCTTTAGTGTCGGCGAAGGCGATCATATAGCGGGCGAAGAGGCTGTTGCGGTCGTCGATTTGATAGTCCACGCGGCCGAGGAAATGTTCTTCCGGCTGCGTTTGGCCAGGACTCCAGACAAAGCCGCCGATGTTGAGCCCGTCGCCGATGGTCTGAAAGTTGTTGGGGGCGGGGGTGGCATTGAAAAATGACCCCATGACCGAGCTGATGCCGATGTGCTGGGGATCATTAGCGGGAATATTGTAGGTGGCGATGCAGTTGGTGGTGATGGTAGCGCTGCAGGTGGGGATGCCGGGGAGCAGGTTGCCCTGCGAATCCACCAGGGCAGGGCTGTTGTGGTCGAGGCCGTTGACGGTGCCCACGACGTACCGGAACAATCCCTGCCGCGCCGCACTGGTGTAGACGGCGGGCACCGAGCCGAAGGCCTCCGCAATGGGCATGCCGATCGCCAGGCGCTGCCCCTCCCAGCTCCCGAAGAAGAATGCGTGATTGCGCACAATGGGGCCGCCGACGGAGGCGCCGAACTGGTTCAGCTTGAAATTCCCGCGCGCCTGGCCCAGTGCATTGGCGAACCATTCGTTGGCATCCAGGACCGGATTCCGGAAATACTCGTAGATATCCCCGTGGAACTCATTGGTGCCACTCCGGGTCGTCAGTACGATATTGGCGCCGCTGTTGCGGCCGAATTCCGGCGTGGCATTCACCGTCAGGATCCGGTACTCGGCAACGTTATCCGTATTCAGGCGGAAGACATTGTTCTGCGGGTTGGGCACGGAAGGTTCGTTGACGTCAATGCCATCGAGTGTGACGTTAAAGGCGCGATCGCGCGAACCGTTAATATGGGTTCCGGAACCGACCGCATTGGTCGAGGTCTGGATCAGGCCCGGTTCGATGTTGATCAGGTTGAGGGGATTTCGACCGTTCAGTGGCAGATTGCGGATTTCGCTGCCCGTGACCACATCGCTGATGGTGGCATTGGTCGTCTGGAGGCGTTCATAGGCTCCTTCGACCCGCACAGTGGATTCGAGTGAACCCACCTGCAGGGTGATGTTCACCACCAGCGGTGCCCCGACGTTCAAAACGTTGTGCTGTCCGACCCATTTTTTGAATCCCTGAGCCTCGACCGTGATCGTATAGCTTCCGACGGGAACCGACGCAAAGGCGTACGTGCCGGCCGCCGTCGTGGTCGTCTGGTAGGAGATGTTCGTCTGCTCGTTCAGAGCTGTGACTCTCGCTCCGGGGATTCTGGCGCCGCTGGGATCGTTGACGACGCCTGTGATGGAGGAAGTCCCCACTTGCGCGCCGGCCTGCAGAGCCAGGAGCAGCGCTGCAACCAAAACGGTCCAAGCCAGTGTATGGTTCCACCGCTTGTTCATGCTTGTCATTGGGAAGCCCCCGCTCGAGAAAGTTGCCGTGACTGGTTTGGCTCCTCTTGGCATTCAGGGCATTTCGCTGGCCGGGGCCTCTCGTTCAACCCGGCCCACCCTGCCGCAGCCGGTACATAGCAGAATCTGACCCCGAGGTCAAGAGTCTGAAATATTGCATATCAGCCCTCTCTGGCAGGGATCCGCTCGATGACGGCACCGAGGCGGCGGAGGGTTTCTTCCATGTGCTCGTAGCCACGGTCCAGATGGTAGACGCGGTGCACCACGGTGACGCCCCGTGCGGCCAGCCCCGCCAGAACCAGCGAGGCACTTGCGCGTAGATCGGACGCGGTGACTTCAGCGCCCGTGAGTGGCGTGGGACCGCGGACAATCGCCTGATTGCCCCGCAGAGTGATGTCGGCGCCCAGGCGCATCAGCTCGCTGGCATGCAGGAATCGGTTTTCGAAGATGGTTTCGGTGATGACCGCGGTGCCTTCCGCCTGCGTCATCAGCGCCATGTACTGCGCCTGCATGTCCGTGGGGAAGCCGGGATACTCTTCGGTCACGACGTCGGCGGACAGCAGGCGCCGTGCTGTCCGGACGCGGAGCACATCCGGGGCTTCCTGAACGATCTCCACCCCGCAGGAGCTCAGTTTGTCCAGGACCGCTGTCAGGTGGTCAGGCCGACAGTCTGTGACCCGAACATCGCCGCCGGTGATCGCTCCGGCGATCAGGAAGGTACCTGTGGCAATCCGGTCAGGGATGATCCGGTGAATAGCGCCATGGAGTCTCCGCACTCCCTGGATGCGGATCGTGGGTGTGCCTGCGCCTTCGATCCGGGCCCCCATGGCCACCAGCAGATGCGCCAGGTCTTGTACTTCCGGCTCCAGCGCGGCGTTCTCGAGAAGCGTTTCGCCGTCAGCCAGCGCGGCCGCCATCATCAGATTTTCGGTGCCGGTCACCGTGATGCGGTCGAACACGATCCGCGCGCCTTGCAGCCGGTCCGCGCGCGCCTCCACGTAGCCGTGACGAGTGGCGACAGTAGCCCCCAGGCGCTCAAGCCCCTTCAGGTGCAGGTCGATCGGGCGAGCGCCAATGGCGCAACCACCTGGCAGGGCGACCCGCGCATAGCCAGTCCGTGCCAGAAGTGGCCCTAGAACGAGCACCGAGGCGCGCATGGTCTTGACCAAATCGTAGGGAGCCTCGG
>Ga0209810_1001699_pt1 | contig 31119 bp, 22 predicted proteins | sample Coa_R1_7_FD_187159 | JGI IMG/M metagenome (GOLD analysis project Ga0209810, IMG submission 187159) | Surface soil microbial communities from Centralia Pennsylvania, which are recovering from an underground coalmine fire - Coalmine... | ecosystem: Environmental > Terrestrial > Soil > Unclassified... | reverse complement strand
CGACGAGATCCAAGTCTCCAGGACGCTCACGTGCTTGATCCGGCTGGCTGGTCTTGGGTGGTGTTCACCCAAGAGTGTAACATACAAGGACGCTCGTTTTTGATGCCGGGTCGTTTATCGGCCCGGCACAGAGGTGAGGCTTTTTCACCCCCCTCACCGCGTCGCAGGCGGATCATCGAAGCTTCGGGCTCCTAAGGAGCAATCACCCACTCAGCTTTTACGGGCGACCCACACCTGCTCCGGTGAGCTGGCATCGAAGGGGCGGCGGTCGAAGTCACCATAGAGCGCCTCGATCTGAAACCCGGCTTCTTCCAGTAAATCCCGCGCCTGACCCGGCTCGATCCAACTGAGGCGAAGGCGCCGGTACTTCCGGCGCAACACGATGCCCCATTCATCCAACTCATCCGTCCAGGTGATCAGGCGTATGGTCTGTGCGTTGAAGTCATAGCGGGCACACGCCCAGAGCAGTCCGTCCCGGTGGGTATTCGGATCGGTATACTCGGTGTGCAGTTGGGCCATTCCATTGACACGGCGAGCCAGCTCGTCGTTGAAGACAAAGTGGGCGAAGAGGAAACGTCCGCCGGGAGCGAGCTGGCCGTAGATATGGCGGAGGGCGTTGCGCTTGTCCTCCAGGCTCACGAGATGGCCGATGGTATGGAAGGGAATGGCGATGAGCGCGGCCGGTTGCGGCAGCACGAAATCCCGGAAGTCGGCCTGAATCAGATGCAGTAGAGGCAGGGCCCCGGCCTCCTCGGCGCGTTCTCGGCAGCGCGCCAGCATCTCTTCTGAAGAGTCCACGCCGATGATGGCCTTTCCCTGCCGTGCTGCTTCGATCGCGATCCGGCCGGTACCGACGCCTAGCTCGACGACTGGACCTTCGGTTTTTATATACTCCTCGACGTAATACGGCAGGTCGCGCTCGGTGACCGGCGCTCCCTGGACCCAGACATCGTAAATCTCCGCGAACGTATCGTATTCGACCGCCATCATTCCTCCTCGCAGGCAAGATAGCCTTCTTTCTCGCTGTCCCTATTGTATTTATCGAAACAATATCTTGACCGAATCGTCAGACTGCCATATAATGTAAGAGTCAGGCCGGTTCCGGAAGGGACCAGCCAGTCTGTTATCGCGTCGGATGCGTTTCTGACCGACCGGGGGCCACCGTGGCTTACTCTCTACGTCATGTTACCGCCGCAGGTGTCATCGCGTCGGCAGCTATTCTTATTCTGCTTTCCGGCCTCCTTCCTTCGGGAGCGGGGGTCCCGCCCCATCGTCCCGCCGTTTCCCCACGCCCGGCCGTCGTCACCCTGACCGTCGAGCCGTCTTCGCTGCAGCTCAACGGTCCGCGCGCCGTGGCGCACTACCTCGTGACCGCCCGTCTTTCGGACGGCAGTCTTTTGGATGTGACCGATAAAGCGGAGATGGCGTCTCCGTCGATTCGGGTGCGGATGGAAGCGAAGGGGACCTTGCGCCCGGCGCAGGATGGCGCGGCGACGCTCCGATTTACCTATGGAGACAGGACCGCAGCCGCAAAGGTTACGGTCCGGGGCGCGAAAGCGCCTACGCCCATCCGTTTCAGCAATGAGGTCGTTCCCGTCCTGACACGCGCCGGATGCAACCAGGGCGCCTGCCACGGCGCGCAGTACGGCAAAGGCGGGTTCAAGCTCTCGCTGCTCGGCTTCGATCCGGCCGCCGACTATCTCGCCATCGCACGGCAGGCGCGAGGCCGGCGCATCTCTCTCGCCGATCCCACGCATAGCTTGATCCTCTTGAAGCCGACGATGGCCGTGCGGCATGGCGGCGGGCGGCGGCTGGAACCCGGCTCTGCGCCCTATGACACTATCGTTCGGTGGCTGCAGGATGGCGCGCCCGCTCCCGACCCAAAATCCCCTACGGTAGATCGCATAGACGTGTACCCCTCCGAGCGCATGTTATCGCCGGATGGCGGCCCGCAGCGGCTGGTCGTGGTCGCCACCTATACCGACGGCACGACCCGCGATGTCACCGACCAGGCGCGGTTCAACACGCTCAACGACGCCGTCGTCGCCTGCACGCCAGAGGGAGTAGCCACGCCTGCCGGCAGAGGCCAGACCGCCGTCATGGTCCGCTACGCCGGACGGGCCGCCGTCGCCACCTTCTTGATCCCATTTGGGAAGATGGTCCCCAATTTTAGGGGAGGGGGTCAGGCAGGCCGCATCGACGCGCTGGTGGCAAAGAAGCAGAGGCAGCTTGGCCTGATCCCTTCGCCGCTGTGCGACGACCGGACGTTTATCCGCCGCGTGTTCTTCGATCTCATCGGCACGGCACCCACGCCGCAAGAGATCGCCGGATTCCTCGCCGAGGACGCGCCGGATAAGCGCGCCCACCTCGTCGATAGGCTGCTCACCCGGCCCGAATACGCCGACTATTGGAGCCTCAAGTGGGGCGACCTGCTCCGCAGCAATCGCGGTCCGCTTGGCCTCAAGGGCATGTGGAGTTTCACCAACTGGATCCACGACCAGTTCCAGCAGAACCGCCCCATCGATCAGTTCGTGCATGATCTGATCCTGGCGCAGGGCAGCACCTTCACCAACGGGCCGAGCAACTACTATCGGGTCGTCAGCGACCCGAAGGATCTGGCGGAGACGACCAGTCAGGTCTTTCTGGGCGTGCGGCTGCAGTGCGCCCGCTGCCATCATCATCCCTTCGAGCGCTGGAGCCAGGCGGACTACTACCAGTTCGCCGCCTTCTTTGCCCGCGTTGGCCTCAAGGGCAGCGACGAGTTCGGCCTGTTCGGCAACGAGCAGGTCGTGCGCATTAACGACGGCGGCGAAGTCACCCATCCCAAGACCGGTGCGGTGATGCATCCGACCCCGCTCGGCGTCCAGTTGGCTTCCCTGCCCGGCGGCAAAGCGCCCGATCCGGACGCCGGCGGTGACCGACGACGCGCCCTGGCGGACTGGCTCACGAGCAAGAACAACCGGCTCTTCGCCCGCAACATCGCCAATCGTTATTGGGGCTACCTGTTCGGCAAGGGAATCGTGAATCCCATCGACGATCAGCGCGTCACCAATCCGCCTTCCAATCCTGAGCTGCTCGATGCGCTCGCCGACGAGCTGGTTCGCGGCAACTATGACCTCAAGCACCTGTTGCGCGTCATCTGCACCTCGCAGACTTACCAGCGCAGCTCCGAGGCCACGCCGCAAAACGCCAGAGACGATCTCTTCTTCACGCACTACCTGCCGCGACGCCTGCCCGCCGAGACGCTTCTGGATGCCATCGACTTCGCCTGCGGCACGCGCGAGAAGTATCCCGACTTACCGCTCGGCACACGTGCCATTCAGTTGCCGGACCCGCAGGTCGGCTCCGACTTTCTGGACATGTTCGGGCGGCCTCAGCGCGTCATCGACTGCGAATGCGAGCGCGTCTCCGAGCCAAATTTGGGGCAGGCGCTCAGCCTGATGAACGGCGATCTGGTCAATCACAAGGCCAGCGACGAGCATGGGCGCATCGCCAGGCTAATCGCTGCCGGTAGGTCCGACGCCAGCATCATCAACGAGTTGTATACAGTCACTCTGGGCCGCGATCCCAGTCCGTGGGAGCGCAACCAGATCCTCGGTGTCCTGGCCTTCAGCCCGGCCGCCGATCGGGCGTCGATCTTCCAGGATGTCCTGGTCACGCTGCTCAACAGCAAGGAGTTCCTGTTCAATCATTAACACGGGGTTAAAACCCCTTTTCACCGGGTTGAAACCCGGTGCTAAGACACAAAGCCCGCATAAGCGGGCTAAACCTTTCAAGAGAATCTCCCCTCCCCTGTTAGTGGGGGAGGGGTCGGGGGTGGGGGCCGGAGGGGAAAGCTATGTTCGAGATAGAGCTAGGCAGATACAAAGATTGCGACGGCGTGACGCGCCGGGACTTTCTGCGCGTGGGCGCGCTGACGGCGTTCGGCCTCACTCTGCCCGGTCTGTTCCAGGCGCAGGCGAGCGCGGCGCCGGGGAAGCGTGATGTGGCGTGCATCCTGCTCTGGATGGGCGGCGGGCCGAGCCATATCGATACCTTCGATCCCAAGCCCGATGCGCCCCAGGAGATACGCGGCGCGTTCGGCGCGGTGCCGACCAATGTCAAAGGCATCTATCTCAGCGAGCATCTTCCCAGGCTGGCCAAGCAGATGGACAAGTTCTCGATCCTGCGCTCGGTCACCTCGCCGGACGGCAATCACGAGACGGCCACACATTACCTGCTTACGGGCTATCCATTCAGCCCGGCGCTGGAGTATCCGGCCTACGGCTCCGTGATCGCGCGGGAGAAGGGGTTCCAGAACGGGATGCCGCCCTATGCGCTCTTCGGAGGGTTCCCCTTCGCGCATGGCGGCGGGGGCTACATGGGGGCGGTCTACAACCCGTTCCAGATCAACGGTGACCCCAACGATGCGCACTTCAGCGTCCAGAACGTCTCCCCGCCGGCGGGCGTGGATACGATCCGCATGGACCGGCGCCGCCTGCTGCGCCAGGCGCTGGACGATTGGCAGCGCGACAAGGAGACGGCCAGCAAGGCCACGCAGACCATGGATGCCTTCTATGCCCGCGCCTACGATCTGGTCACCTCGCCGGTCGCCAAGAAGGCGTTCAACCTCAAGGAGGAGCCGGACAAGCTGCGCGAAGAGTACGGACGCAACTATTTCGGCCAATCCTGCCTGCTTGCCCGGCGGCTGGTCGAGGCGGGCGTGCGCTGCGTGACCATCAACTACGGCGGCTGGGACACCCATCAGGACAACTTCAACGCGCTCAAGAATGGGCTGCTCCCGCCGCTGGATGCGGGCTACTCGACCCTACTCAAAGACCTGCATCAGCGCGGTCTGCTGGAAACGACCCTCGTGGTCTGGATGGGCGAGTTCGGGCGCACGCCGCGCGTCAACTCTTCGGCAGGCCGGGACCACTGGCCGGGCATTATCAGCGTCTGCATGGGCGGCGGAGGCCTCAAGACAGGCACGGTCGTCGGCAGCTCCAACGAGCGGGCCGAGTATCCCAAAGACCGCCCAATCCGCGTCGAAGACGTGGCGGCGACCCTCTATAAGGTCATGGGCATCAACGCCGAGAAAGAGTACATGTCGCCACAGGAGCGCCCGATCAAGATCAATTACGACGGCACGCCGATCCATGAACTGTTGGCCTAACCTGTTCCTGGCCGGCGCGGCGCTGATGCAAGGCGGCGCATCCAAAACTCCCGCTGTGACTTATGCGCGGGATCTACGGCCTATTTTGCAGGCGCGGTGCGTCGTCTGCCATAACGCGAAGACGGTTTCGGACGCTTCTCTCTCCGGTGGGCTGGCGCTGGACTCGTATGCGGCGTTGCGTAAGGGCGTTGGGGGAAAAGCGGGGCACGTGATTTTTACGCCTGGCAAGAGCGCCGGAAGCGAATTGCTGAAGCGATTGATGGCTACCAGCCCGACGCAGATGATGCCGCGCGGCGGACCGCCGCTGCCGCCCGCGCAGATCGCTCTGTTTAAAAAGTGGATCGATGCCGGCGCGCCTGCCGGGGACCTGACCACGGAGACGCGCGCCCATGCGCCTTCTCCCGAATTGCGGCCCATGCCTGCCGATCCCGGCACGCAGGAGGTGAGCGTGCTCACGCTCCTGCGGCCAACTCCCGATCTGCTCCCCAAATCCGCCCCCAAAGACTCCGCGTTCACCTATGCCCTCAAGATCGGGCCGCTGCCGGCCATCACGTCCCTGGCTTTCAGTCCGGACGGCAAGCAGTTGGCGGTCGGGGGCTACCGGGCGGTGACGATCTGGGACACGACCGCCGGGCGCCCGCTTACCTGCCTGATCCGTCTGGCCGGGCAGGTCCAATCGCTTGCCTACCGGCCGGATGGGACACAGCTTGCGGTGGCGGGCGGCGCGCCGGGCGCTTCCGGAGAGGTACGTGTCTTCGAAACGCACACGTTCCGACCGGTCGGGCCGGCGCTGGGTGGGCATACGGACACGGTTCTGAGCGTGGCCTGGAGCCGGGACGGGTCGCGTCTGGCGACGGGCAGCCAGGACCATACCGCGCGGCTGTGGGAGTGGCCCTCCGGCAGGGCGCTGCGCGTGCTGGAGGGAAACTCCGAGGCCGTCATCCGCGTCTGCTTCGCGCCCGATGGCAAGTCGCTCTACACCGCCGGCCAGGATCACAGCCTCCGTCGCTACGATACGGCCAACGGAGAGAGCCTGCGCCTCTTCAGCGGCCATGACGATGCCGTATTGGCGCTGGCCGTCAGTCCGGACGGGCGCGGACTCGTCACCGCCGGACCGGAGCCACGTCTGCGCTGGTGGAATCCCGACAGCGGAGACACGACCCGCTATAGCGACGGTCATTCCGATACGGTCAACGACATCGTCTTCAGCCGGGACGGCAAGCTGCTGGCCTCCGCCTCCGCCGACCATACGGTTCGCATTTGGGATGCCGGCAGTGGCGGGCAGCAGCGGGCGCTGTCCGGATCGGACGACTGGCTGTATGCCGTGGCGCTCAGCCCGGACGGCAAGCTGACGGCCGGCGCGGGAGCCGACGGCGCGGTCCGCCTCTGGGAGACCGCCACGGGCCGTCTGCGCCTGACGCTCCTCGCCTGGCCGCCCGCCGGGAAAGTGGCGACGACGGAGTGGGCCGCCATTACGCCGGAGGGATACTACGCCTCCTCCCCGGCCTGGGCCGCCCATCTGCACGTCACGCTGGCCGGCGATCCAAAACCCGCTGCGCGCCTGGCTGCCTTCTTCCCGACCCTGCGGCAGCCGGACAAAGTGATTGCAGCCTGGCAGGGCGCGGCGCTGGAACCGGCGAAGCTGCCCACGGCCCCACCCCCTCCGAAAGCGCCTGCCGCCGCCAGGGCCTCCAAATAGCCTTCCAAAGATCCATACTCCCAGCGACCGACTCAACCCGCCGTATCCGCCGAAGGGAGCCGCTTTCAGAGCGTACTCTCAGGGGACGAAAAAAGTGGGACGGTAGAGGCCATCGGCCTTGCTATCGTCCCGACATTCAAAAGAAGGATTCTCTCCCATGTGTGGTAACTTAACAGACGAACGGCGCGCTGCCAGGATACATCTTTTTTCGAGGAAGCTGCAATGATCTCCGGTTATCCGCCCCCGATGCCCGTTCCACCGCGCCCGCGAAGCCGGATTTTCTATAATCGCCGCGGGATTCGCTCCGGCTGGCGGCTGCTGGTCTGGCTGGGTCTGACGCTGGGAATCGTGATCGCGCTTATTATCTTCATCGGAATTATCATCGGCGTGTTCCTGGCTGTGACGGGAAAGGGAGGCGGGAATCCTTTTCTTTCTCTGGGGAAAGACTTTGAAACGCTGGTGGGGCTGGGCGCAGAGTGGTTCCTGTTCCTGGCTGCCTTTCTGGCGGCCGTTGTCGTCGCGGTCTATATCGAGCGCCGCGAGGTGCGCAGTCTGGGACTGGCTTTTACCCATCGTTGGCTCAAGGATTTCGGGTTGGGATTTGGCCTGGGCGTGCTGATGTTGAGCCTCGTCGTGCTGACGCTGGTCGGCCTGGGGGTCTATCGTATCCACGGGCTGAACGAGGGCGCCGGCCCGGCGTTGATGTGGGGCGTGATTCTGGGATTGGGGTTCCTGGGCGTGGGGCTGTTCGAGGAGTTCGCTTTTCGAGGCTATCTGCTGCAGAACCTTCTGGACGGCCTGGGCTTGCCGGCGGCTACTATCATCAGTTGCCTGGTGTTCGCCGCCGTGCATACGAGCAATCCTGGCGAGAACCCGCTGGGAATCCTGGAAGTGCTATGTGCGGGCATCCTGCTCCTCGTTCCCGTGTTGCGCACCCGCGCGCTCTGGATGGCGGTCGGACTGCATGCCGCGTGGGACTGGAGCCAGAACTTCCTCTACAATGTTCCCGACAGCGGGCAGGTACTGCCCGGCGGGCTGCTGCGCACGGAGATCCACGGCCCGGCATGGCTGACCGGCGGCAATGCCGGGCCGGAGGGCAGCGTGGTCGGCCTGGTGGTGACGGCGCTGGCCGCGCTATATCTCTCCCGTGCCCGCTGGATACGGCCCGATCCGGAGGCGGCTTGCCTGTGGGACCGTTACGTCCTGCATAAAGAAGAGGCCTCCGTCCCACCACAGGTCGCACCCAACGCCGGGATGCCGTTCGATCTATCCTAGCAAAGGAGGAAGAAGATGGATGCCACGACCAAAGCGCAGTTAGACCATCTGGAAGAGAAGGGTTATGTGCTTATTCCCGGCGCGCTCTCGCCGGAGGAGACGGAGCGGTGCCGGGCCGCGCTCAACCAGGCCCGCGCCAACGGCTGGGAAGAGGGGCTCAATCGCGTCGGCAATATGTGGTTCGACTCGCTGCTGGACCGGATGCCGGAGGTGTTCGCGCCTCTGGTCGCCCATCCGAGCGTAAGACCGCATCTGGAGGCGCTGCTGGGACCGCAGTGCCAGTTGCGCTCGCTGCGCGCCCACATCAACCCCGGCCCCTATACCCAGGAGTGGCACATGGACTTCTACGGCTACTGGCAGCAGCCGCTGGCGGCGCGCTACGCCGTGCGGGGCACGGGCATCAACACGACCTTCTACTTTCAGGACAACGGCCCCGGCATCGCGCGCCTGACCTATGTCAAAGGCGGGCATCGCCTGCAGCCGCCCGAAGAGGTCGTCCATCCCAGCGGCTGGTCGCGCTCGGAGGAGGCTTTCAATGCCTGGTGCGAATCCCTGGAGCACGAGACGATCTATCCCAAAGCGGGCGATTGTGTCCTGTTCTTCTCGCACATTCCCCATCAAGGCGCCAAAGAGGACCCGATGGTGGAGCGCTCGAACGTGGTCTGCCACTATCAGGGCAACCCATTTTTCGAGGGCATCGCCCACGTCAGCCGGGCACGGCCGCTGACCGGCTCGTTCCCGCTAGCGGGACCTCGGAAGGGCGCTTCAGATTGACAGGGGGCGGACTGCGGGCTATAATGGAGTTGTCTGCGGTGTCCGAGCGTGATACCTACGCGTGTCGCTGCTCGGCAGGAAGCAGGCAGAGGCCGTCCCAACCTGATGCGAATCGCTCTTTTTTCGGAATGTTACCTTCCGGTGACCAATGGCGTCGTCACCTCCCTGCTGACCCTGCGTGAGACCTTGCGCTCCTGGGGCCACACCGTCTATGTGTTTGCGCCGGGCACGCAGCAGCCGGACGACGACGCAGACATCTTCCGCCTTCCAGAGCTTCCGTTTCCCCGCCATCCCTACCACTTCGCGCGTCCGTTTCCTCGCCTCTCGGTCGATTTCGAGACGCTAGGCGTGCAGGTGATCCACTGCCAGCACCCGTTCACCGTCGGCCGCCTGGGGGCGGATACGGCACGCCGGTACGGCCTGCCGATGGTCTACACGGCGCATTCGCTCTATGCCACCATGGCCGCCTACGCCAAATCGCCGATCCTGCGCACGATGGGTCCGAAGGCGGCGCGCGGGGTGGTGCGCCGCTTCTGCGCCCGCGCCGACTGCGTGATCGCGCCGTCTCACGCGACCATGGATGCGCTGATCGCCGACGGCGTCCGCGCCCGTTTTGCCGTCATTCCCAGCGGAGTCCTTGGCCCCCTTATCCGGCCGGGAGCGCGTGAAACCGTCCGCGCGCGGCTGGGCGTCGCTGCGGAGACGCCGCTTCTGCTCTACGTGGGCCGCCTGGGACCGGAGAAACATCTGGAGATGCTGTTGGAGGCCGTCGCCTTGTTGCGGAACCGCCCGCTGCCTGCTCCGCTGGCAGGCTTCCGGCTGGCGCTGGTGGGAGACGGGCAGTGCCGCCCCGATCTGGAGAGCCTGACGGCAGAGCTTGGCATCAAGGACCGCGTGTTGTTTACCGGCGCGCAGCCGCACGCGACGATCGGGGACTGGTATGCAGCGGGAGACGTCTTTGCTCTCTCTTCGCCCGTGGAGACTCAGGGATTGGTGTTGGTGGAGGCGATGGCAGCGGGACTGCCCTGCGTGGCTGTGGACGACGGCGGCCCGCGTGAGACGCTCACGCACGGCGAGACGGGCCTGCTCGTTCCTTTCGATCCGGCTTTATTCGCCGATGCCCTGGAGAGCTTGATGCGCGATCCGGAGACGCGCCGCCGGATGGGAGAGAAGGGCCGCCTGCGCGCCCGCGACTACTCCCCGGAGGCGATGGCACGCGGCGTCCTGGAGGTCTATGAGATGGTCTTGAAGGCGCCGCGCCGGATCAAAACCGCTTCACCAGAAAGACTCCGGGGAGCCGTAGGGCGGCTCCGGCGAGACGGCCCAAGCTGAGGAAGTTGGACAGAACCTGGGCCTCTCTTCGGAACACTATTTGCGCGCCCGACGAACGGGTGATTTCAGCCCTCGGATGGATTCGCTGTTGCAGCCGGTCTCATCGGCCAATGCGGAAGCAACGGCCTGATCGAGGGTCATTGCAAGCCCCTCTTCCCATGCAGCGGAAAAGGCTTCCTCTCCCGCATCCGCGCGGAGGGCCGCCAGATGGCGCCCCACTTTCTCTTGATCCTGGGGCGGGCGGGGAAAGGAGAAAGCTTCTCGCAAAGCCCCGGTCGCCGCAACCAGGCGCACGGCCCGCTCCACCTGTCCTTGTGCCCTGGCCCAAGCCGCCATGCCCTCCAAAGCCGTCACCGCGATCCATTTCGTGCCAAGTTCCTGGCAGAGTTCCAGGCACTCTACCAGATAGTCCCGCGCGGCAGCATAGTCACCCTGGTCACAGAGGAAAGGACCTAGATTGTCCAGGACGATCGCCACGCCATGCCGGGCGCCCAATTCCCGATTAAGAAACAGGCTTTCCTCATAGTAGGCGCGGGCTGCCGCCGCCTCCTGAAGGTGAGCGGCCGCATTCCCCAGATTGACCAGCGAGGCGGCAATCCCTCGCTTGTCTTCCAGATCCCGATTAAGAACCAGAGCCTGTTCGTAAAGCGAGCGGGCTTCCTCATAGCGGCCCTGGTCCAAAACCAGATTGCCGAGATAGTTGAGGCAGATGGCTTCCCAGGCCCGATTGCCTGCCTCGCGGTTAAGCGCCAGCGCCTCTTCATAGAGGCTTTGCGCTTCCTTCCACTCTCCCTGGCTAGCCCGCATCACGCCAAGCTGGAGCAGCGGCCGCGCTGCTCCAAACCTATTCCCCAGCTCCCGATGAAGCTGCAGGCTCTGGGTATAGAGCGCCTGCGCCTCCTCCAAGTTCCCCTGCGTATGGGCGATACTTCCCAGCTCACCGAGCGATCCGGCGATGCCGGAGCGGTCTTCGATCTCCCGACTGATCGCCAGGGCTTCCTCATAATGCGCCTGCGCGGTGTTGTAATCGCCCTGGTGTATTTCGATAAAAGCCGCGACACAGAGCGCTTTCGCCCGCCACTGCGTACCCTCCTGAGCGTCCCTCTGCCCCAGCACACGCTCACACCAGGCATGCCCTTCGCTCCAGTGGCCGCGATGATGCCAGAACCGGAAAAGGCTGGCCACCAACCGCAACCCTTTTACCACGTCTCTGTCCTCATCTTCCAGGCAGTGCTGCAAGGCGGCGCGCAGGTTGTCATGCTCTTGCTCCAGCCGGTGAAGCCATCGGGCCTGTTCCGTGCTTACAAGCGCCTCCTCTGCCGCCTCCGCCAGGGTGAGGAAGTAATCTCTATGTCGCTCTTTCAGGCCCGTTCGGTCCTCCGGCGTCAACTTCTCCTCGGCGTATTCCCGCAAGGTTTCCAGCATCCGAAAACGGATCTCGGCGCTGTCCGTCTCCACCTCCGCCAGTACGAAAGAGGCTTCCCGCAGCGCCTCCAGATAGTCCAATGCCAGGGGTTCTTCACACACTGTTCTGGCGGCTTCCAGCGTCCACCCGCCTCGAAACACAGACAGCCGGGAAAAGAAACGCTGTAGAGATGACGGAAGCTGACGATAGCTCGCCTCGAGAGCCGCTCGCAAACTCCGATGCCGCTCGGTGATGTCGCGGCGGCGGCTCCTCAAAAAGTCCAGGCGACGCTCCAGCTCCGCCAGCATCTGTGCTGGTGTGATCACCACTATCCTGGCAGCTGCCAACTCGATCGCCAGGGGAATACCTTCCAGCCGATGACAGATGGCCGCGATGATTGGCGCATTGGCATGCGTTAGCCGGAAATCCGCCTGTGCGGCCTGCGCCCGATCGACGAACAACTGCACGCTGGGGAACTCTAGCAGCCGCTCCGGCGTGCCGGGCAGGCTGGGGGTCAAGAGCGGCGCCACCACAAACTCCTGCTCGCCCTCCACGCCGAGCCGCTGCCGGGAGGTCACCAGGCAAGTAAGCCCTGACGTCCGCTCCAGCAGCCCACGCACAAAGACCGCGCCTTCATCTACCAACGGCTCGAAGTTGTCCAAAACAAGCAACAACTGCCTGCCGCGCAGATGCTCTATCAGCGCCTCGAACAAAGGCGGTTTCCTCTCCCGAACTCCCAGCACGGAGGCGATTGCCTGGGGAATCTGAGCGGCGTCCGTCAGTCCCGCCAGGTCCACAAACCCGACGCCGGCCGGATAGTTACCGGCCAACTGCCGGGCAAGCTGGATGGCCAGCCGGGTCTTGCCGACCCCGCCCGGTCCCATAAGCGTTACCAATCGGGTTGACGCCAGCAAGCCTGTGATATCGGTGATCTCCTGCGCACGACCGACAAATCCAGTCAAAGGCAAGGGAAGCGGACCGGGGAGGGAAGAGGGAGCACGGAGAGATTCGGAGGGCGTTTCTTTCTGCAAACTATCCTGTGTCCGGTTGCGGATCTGCTGGAACAGGGCGCTGGTCTCTGGAGCAGGCTCGGCATTCAGTTCGCGATGCAGGTAGAGGCGAAATTCCCGATAGGCCAGGGTCGCCGCAGCCAGATCGCCATCGGCAGCCAGAGCCTCCAGCAGGGCACGCTGGGCGCTCTCCCGAAGCGGATCGGTAGCAACGACCAGGCGCAGATAATGCGTGGCTGTGGCGACTTCCTGATGGGCCATCGCCTGGGCAGCCAGCGTCTCCAGGGCGGCAAGATAAGCCAGCTCGCGCTCCCGGCGCTCCGCCACGACCCACTCCAACGTACAGCCCTCCAGCAGAGGACCTCGATACAGCGAAACGGCCTCTTCCAGGGAGGCCGCGTCGCCACGGGCGATGGCCGCATCAAAGAGGCTCACATCTGTCCTGGCATCTGTCAGGGATAGGCAGATCGTGCGTGCCGTCGGCGAAGCCAGCCGCGCGCCTTCCGATCCCAGCGCGCGGCGCAGGTCGCTTAGACTGCGGCGCAGATTGTAGAGCGCCTGGCTAGCAGGACTTTCCGGCCAAAGCGTTCCGGCCAGCCAGTCCCGATCGACCGGGCGGTCATGGCGCAGCGCCAGCAGGGCCAGCAGCCACTGGCCTTTGCGGGTGCGCAGATAGGGAAGCAGCTTACCGTGCAAGCGCACGTCGAATGGTCCGAACAGCCGAATGACCAGCGGGCATATAGAGGGATTGTGTTGCGTTGCATCTATCATCTATGCATATCTTGAATGCGAATAACGTTTTAATTCTCGGCTTGGCTTCTATTTTCCTCTATTTTGACCACGTTTCTTACCACGCCTATCCTGTATAGTGAGACAGAAACCCTGCTACGCCGTTTGAAAGGATTCTGAGACGGCGGGTTGTGTATCCTGCGGACATACCTTCAATCCTGTTTCCCCACGATACATGCGGAAAGGAGAAGCCATGTTTACCCGACGTATTGGCTCTGTCAAGGCATTCTTTTGCATCCTCGGCCTGGTGTGTCTACCGCAGAGGGTGACTCAAGCGAGCGAGACCATTCTACGCAGCTTCTCTAACAACTACCTGAGCGATGCCTATCCGGTAGGCCAGCTTGCCGTCTATGGAGGCGCCTTCTATGGCGTGACCTACGGCGGTTTCAACTCTACTACTGGTACCTTCAATAGCGCCGGTATTTTCAAGATGTCAGCAACCGGAGCCATCACTGTGCTGCACGAGCTGACGGGCACGGAAGGCAGCGCTCCCTATTCCGGCCTGACGCTGGCTAACGGCGCTTTCTATGGTGTTATGAGCTACACGGACCAATACGGCGACGGTCTTGGAACGCTCTATAAGATCGCTCCCAACGGCAGCTTTACCGTCGTGCATACCTTCACCGGCTACAACTCCGCTAATCCCCCTGCCAGTGATGGCGCCTTTCCCTTTGGGAAACTGACGCTTACCAGCGACGGCAAGCTCTACGGCATTACCAGCGGGGGAGGCGCCTACAATACAATCTCCGGTTTTTCGGGAGACGGAGCGCTCTTTTCCTACGATCCAACCACCGGCACCTATACGGTCCTCCATTTCTTCAACAATAACACAGACGGAGGCTGCTCCCCTGCATTCGCCCTGGCAGAAGGGCCGGACGGCGCGCTCTATGGCATGATCCAACACTTTAACAGCAGCAGCGTCGTCGATTACGACACGATCTACAAGATCAACAAGAACGGCACCGGCTACACCCTCGTGCATACCTTCCCTACAAACGGCAGCGATCCGGCGGGCCTCTATCCCTACTCGGACCTCATCAAAGCCAGCGACGGCAATCTCTACGGCACCTGCATGGAGGGAGGCATATATAACGCGGGAACGGTCTTTAAGCTGGTGCCTTCTACCGGCAGCGTCACGCTTCTTTATGCGTTCGACGGCGATACCGGCGCCTATCCGGATTCCATTTTCTTTGGGAATCGGCTGCTGCAGGGTACGGATGGCAATCTGTATGGAGTAACCTATCAGGGCGGCTACTATGGCTACGGAACGGCCTTTAAGTTGAGCCTCTCTGGTGCCTTCAGCGTGTTGAGTGACTTCAACTACAACAATGCCTGTGGAAGCCCCAACCCCCTCATCCAGTCCGGCACCAGCTTCTACATGACCAGCTTTAATGGCGGCATCTTCTCTGATCCTCCTGGCTTCTATGGCTATGGAGCGTCTCTATCCATCAACTCTACGGGCGTCATCAAAGTCGTGCAGTCCTTCCATCAGCAGGATAGCTATTTTCCGTTCACTTCCTTAGTACAAGACGGCAGCTATTTCTATGGAGAAGGTCTGGAGGGTGGCGAGTACGGCAATGGAGCCATCTACAAGATCGATTCGAGCGGGCACTATACGATCCTGCACCATTTCCATGACGATCAGAAATACTCCTGGGAAGGCAACGGTCCACAAGGGGGCTTGCTGCTGGCACGAGACGGCAACCTGTATGGCATGACCAGTTCCGGGGGATTGTACAATAACGGCACCCTCTTTAAGATCAGCGCTAAGGGCGCCTACACGGTCCTCCACCATTTTCGCAACAGCGACGGCAACACCCCCATCGGCGCCCTGGTACAGGGGGTCTATCCGGACAATAACCTCTATGGCGCCTTAGTCAATGGCGGCCTCTACAATGCTCCGCATGGAACTGTCTTCAGCACCGACACGGCCGGCAAAAACTTTAAGGTCATCTGGTACTTCACCGGCCAGGATGGCAGCGGTCCCGAGTGTACACCGGTTCCGGATGGGAGTGGCTTTCTGTATGGCGCCTGCAGCGGTGGCGGCGCGAATTTCGCGGGAACGGTCTGGAAAGTCAGCACCAATGGAGCCAGTTTTAGCACGCTGGCCGATTTCGACGGCACGCATGGCGCCATTGCTACGGGACAACTGGCTATAGTTAATGGCAGCCTGTACGGCACCACTCTCAATGGAGGAGCCAACAACCAGGGAGTGGTTTTCGCATGTAACCTCAGCACCCATGCACTCAGTGTCGTGCACACTTTCAACAACAGCCTGGGAGAGGGCTTTTCTCCGACAGGTGGCCTTACTTACGATGCGGCCAGTGGCAACTTCTATGGCACCTGCACCTATGGCGGCGTTTTCAAGTACGGAACGACCTTCAAGTTAAATCTGTCCTCCGGGGCTTACACGGTTCTGTATGCCTTTACCGGCAGTGGTAACCAGGATGGCCAATATCCCCAATACGCTCCGATCCTGGGTTCGGATGGATGGCTGTATGGGACCACACCGCAAGGCGGTCTCTACAACTACTACGGTACCGCCTACAAGCAGACCACCACGCCCTGAGAGGCAGAAACCTGGCCTGGCTGTTGAAAGGATTGTGAAACGCCAGGTTCTATATCCTGCGGACATCCACTTAACGCTGTATTGCAACAATACATGCGGAAAGAAGATATGTTTACCCGGCGTATTGGCTCTGTCAAGGCATTCTTTTACCTTCTTGGCGTAGGCGCGCTGCTGTGTGGCTTTGCGTCCCCGCCTGCTTCGGCTCAGTCCTTTACCTTTTCCACGCTCTACTCCTGCTTTGATCAGGACGGCGCCAATCCTTATACAACGCCTATCCAGGGAACGGACGGCAACTTCTACGGCACGACAGCCAATGGCGGCGCTTACGGCAGCAATGTCGGTGGCTATGGCACGGTCTTCAAGATGACGCCTACGGGGGCGGTGAGCATCCTCTATTCCTTCCAGGGCGCTCCCACGGATGGATCCCTCCCATTCTATAGCCTCGTCCAGGGAAAGGATGGCTGTCTCTACGGCGTCACGGCCACGCCGCTGCCGCTCAAATTGGGCAATATGGCCGGCCGGCATCACCGCCAAGGCCAAACTCACCTGCCCCGCCTCGGCAGGGGCGTCGGGAACCTCGGTAACGCTAACGGTCTCCGGCAGCTTCACGGGGGGCACGTTCAGCGGCTCGCAGACCGTGACGCTGCCTTAAAAGCGCTTGACCAGAAAGACACCGATCAGCAGCAGGGCGGCTCCCGCGAGCCGCCCTAAGCTGATGGGATGGCGTTCCAGCCCCAGCAGGCCGAAATGGTCCAGAACGATCGAGAGGGTGATCTGCCCGCCGATGACTAGCCCGGTGAGCGCGCCGACGCCGATCCTGGGCACCGTCACGATGGTGACGACCACATAGAGTGCGCCGAGAAGACCGCCCGTCCAGGCCCAGAGAGGAACGCGGAGTAAGGTGGCGGAGGCAGGAAGGGGCGTGCGTGTAGCGAGCAGATAGAAGAGCAAGCCAATCAGCCCGATGATGAAGGAAGCCAGGCCCGCCATCGTGGGATTTCCCAACTTCTCGCCGAGCCGCGCGTTGACGACCGACTGCACCGCCAGCACGGCGCCTGCTGTGAACGCCAGCAACAGCAGTCCTTTCATGTCGCTCCTTCCCCTCTCGCATGTATGGCGATGGACTAAAGTCCTTCGCTGTGAGGCGCTTACGCGCCGGGCGTGCTTCGCACACGTTTTGCTGCCAGGGTTTTTCCGTCCGCAGGACGGTTTATGTTCCCCCTCTGCTTACGAAGGAGAGGCAGGGCCGATACGGAGCGTAGGCGATACGTTGCGTGGACACGCAATGCCGAAGCGCCGTCCTACGCGGAGGAAGGCCCGTGGTGAGACAGGGGGTGAGGTCTGTGCTTAATACCCTTCGGGAGATGACAGAATTGCAGTGGGTTGCGGCTCTGCCGTGGCGCTGGCGGCGCGTCTTCGGTACTCATCCAACATGGCGGCAGTCGCCGTAGCGCCTACGCGCGAAACCCCTAATTGCCGCGCTCGGATGAGGGCGTCCAGATCGCGGATGCCGCCTGCTGCCTTGATCTGTACTTGAGGCGGGCAGTTGGCGCGCATCAGCCTCAAGTCGTCTTCGGTGGCGCCGCGGTAGGAATATTTCCCGTCCGCGCCCTTGACAAATCCATATCCGGTCGAGGTCTTCACGAAGTCCGCGTTGACATGGGCACAGATCTGGCAGAGGCGCACTTTGAGCGTGTCATCGGTGAGAAAATCGTTTTCAAAAATCACCTTGACGATGGCCCCATGGCCGTGCGCCGCCTCCGTCACTGCGAGGATGTCCTGCTCTACGTACTCCCAGTCGCCGGAGAGCGCCTTGCCGATGTTGATGACCATATCGATTTCCGTCGCGCCGTCCCGGCAGGCCACTTCCGTCTCGTAGATTTTGACTTCCGTCGCGCTGCCCCCGTGCGGGAATCCGACGACGGTTCCGACCCGGACCGGCGTCCCGTGCAGCAGCTCGCAAGCCCGTTTGACCGCATAGGGCTTGATGCAGACGGAGGCGACTCTGTAGCGCGCGGCCAGCCGGCAGCCCTCCTCCATCTCCTGATCCGTCATTGTCGGATGGAGCAGGGAGTGATCGATCATCCCGGCGAGCTCTTCATAGGTATAGGGCATAGCGATTCCGTTGTTTATAAATTCGCGGCGGCCAGCAGGTCGGAGGCGATCTGAGCCCACCGCAGAATATGTGATTCATCCAGATGCACGGGCTCGAAGCCCATCTCCTGGTAAATCTTGATAGCTGCCAGCCGGTGGTCGTCGGTCTCCAGCACAGCATCCTGGCAGCCCATGCGCCGGAACTCGTGCAGGACGGCCAGAGAAACGATAACGCCCAGACGCCGGCCCTGGTACTGCGGATCGACGGCGACCCAATGCAGGTAGCCGGAGCTGGGGAATCGGTCCGCCACAAGCCGCGCCGACGCGGTCGCGACCGGCCGGCCTTCATGCTCGATCACATAGGTCTTCATCACGTCCGGCGCATCCACCAAGGCCTGCTGTACTTTCTCCGGCGTCCAGCTGGAATCCTCGAACGCTCGCTGCAGCAGCGCGGCCAGCGGCTCCAGATCCCCCGGCTGAAAGGTGCGCAGCGTGAAGCCGGGCGGAAGCGGAGGGATCGGCGGCAGATCGTCCAGGCGTGAACGACGCATCAAGAGTTGGCTCATACTTTTCCTCACCACGATGAAAACGTGTTAAAAGCGGACGAAGCGGAACTTAAGCAGGGTCCAGATAGCGGCGATTCCATCGGTCCAGCGGATCTTCTTTCCTTCGGCCATGCTGCGCGCCGCGTAGTGGATGGGCACTTCTACGATGCGATGCCCGCGTCGAATGAGCTTGGCGGTCACCTCCGGGCAGAACTCGAAGCGGCGGCAGGTCAGCGGCAGGTTCTGCAGCACCTCCGTGCGGAACGCCTTGTAGCAGGTGGCCTCGTCGGTCAGGGGCATGCGGAAGAAGGATCGCACCATCCAGGCCAGGAGCTTGTTGACCACTTTGTTGGGCAGGCGCATCTTCGGCCAGCCCTGCTGGAAGCGCGAGCCATAGACGACGGTCGCGCCCTGCTTCTGAAAGGCGCGCAGAATGGGAACGTAATCGGCGGGGTCGTACTCCAGATCGCCATCCTGAATGATGCAGTACTCGCCGGTCGCATAGGGAATGGCGGTGCGGATGGAGGCGCCTTTGCCCTGGTTGTGGGCGTGGTAGAGGACCCGCACGTCGGGGAAGCGGCCTTCGACCTGGGTTTTGAGGATCTCCTGCGTGCCGTCCGTGGAGGCGTCGTCGACGATCACGATCTCTTTATCGACAGGGACCGCGCGGATGCGCCGAAGCAGATCGAGTAGGGTGGCGCGCTCGTTGAAGACGGGCAGGAGCACACTCAACCGGCCGGGCACCATCGAAGGCGGCGTTCCGGTCTCCTGCGATGCTGCGGCCTCCGGCGCGAGGACGGCCAAGCCGGGAGCCGCAGAGTGGCTGGCTTCTGAAGAAGGGTTGTTGGGTCGATCGTTCATTAGTCTGTGTACGGAAAAACCGCCGAAAAAGATTGCTCAGAGCCTATTATGCCACCAGAATAGGAAAAACACAAAAAAATACCGCTGTCGCCATGGGCCACAAGACCGCGAGGCGACAGCGGGTTGCCATCAAATCACAGAAAGGAGATCACACATAGTTTGACGCCCGCTCGCAAATTTTTGTTCCCGGCCGCTAAAAAACTGACCTGATGAACGGGTGAAAAAACGTATTTCCTCTCTCCCACAAAGAGAGAGGGGTTAGGGGTGAGGGCTTCACCCGGTCAGTTTTTGGGCGTTGGAGAGCGCGTTTTCGAGGCGGCGCTGGGCCAGGGTGATGGTCAGGTCGCCGCGGGTGCGCTCCAGGACGGCGCGCAGGGCATCGGTCGTGCGCCGCAGGCCGCCGGTGATGGCGTCCGGGAAATCGAAAGTAATCAGCTCGTAATAGATGTCGTCCATAATTCGCAGGGCGGCCTCCGCGCGATCCATGTCGCCGATCCGCAGGCGATCCAGGACGAAGCGGCGGCTCTCACTGGCGGCTTCCGCGATGCCGTTGAGATAGGCGGCGGGCTCGACCCCGAGCGCATCCGGCGAGGGCAGGGGCTTGCCGCCCACAATGGCGAGCATGGCTTCCGCCTCGACGTACTCCTTTTGCGAGTCATGCACGTAGCCGGCGAAGAACAGCTCCGGATGGTCCGCCAGGGTCTTCTTTACCATCTCCACGCGGCTCCGCGCTTCGCTCGCCAGATTCTGCGCGGCTTCCATCTCCTCGCGGTGGACGGCGCGGATCGTGCGCGCGGAGAACTGGATGATCTCCCGCGAGGCCCGCAACGCCTCTTCCCGCGCCCGATTGGTCGCCTCCAGAGTCGCCCGCAGCCGGGCAGCGATCTCTTCCAGGGATGTCTCTTCTTTCGGATCGGATGACACGTTTATCTCCTCTTCGGCCCGCATCTTTAACCGGGCCGTGATTGACCCGTCTGGCAGGCTCTGCAAACGTTCGGACGCTCAACGGTTCGTGAAGTTTGCGACACTGCCAACCGCCCTATCGGACGGGAATGCTTAAGGAACAAAACCATCTACCCATTTACTCATTTACCCGCTGACTTCCTTCCGTCAGGAACCTGGCAGACGCAAGCAGGCGTATCCAAAAGGGGCGCGACGGCAGGAGTCCGATCTACCTCTCACGAAATTTTTATTAATTGCATACAAGGAGCACTGTGTTCATGAGACGAAGCTGGTGGAGCATCGGGGCGATCCTCGTCCTGGCGAGCGTCGGGGGAATAGGAGGAATGGCGCGGGCGCTGTTCGGCGCGCCGAAATTCCTCAAGGCGGCGGCCTCCGCGCCGCCAACGGCCGTCATCGGCAAGCCTTTCTCGGTCGTGGTGACCCTCACCATCGATAAGCCCTACCATATCCAGGCCAATCCGCCCAAGAAGGGGTACATCGCCACCGTGGTGACCGTGGGGCCGGTGAAGGGCGTGAAGGTCGATAAGGTCGTCTACCCCCGCGCCACACAGGCGACGACCGCCGGAGAAGTCCTGCCTGTGTATGAGGGCCGGGTGCAGATCAAGGCGATTCTGACGGCGGACAGGATGGCCAGGCCGGGCAGCCTGCGTCTGCCGATTTCCGTGCGTTACCAGGGCTGCAATGACCGGTCGTGCTATCCGCCGAGCACCGAGACCACGCAGGCGACGACTACGCTGCGTCCGGCGGCTTCCGGGCATCGCGCCGATGCCGATACGGGAGGTACGACGGCCCAGGTACAGCCAACGACCGGAGGGACGGGGACCGGAGCGAGCGGCAGCTCGCTTGCGGTCCCCGGCTTTCGGGCGACGGCGATCACGCAGTTCATGGAGCCTAAGCCCTTCCTGGCGTGGTTGAAGCAGGGCGGATCCCAGGCCGGGCAGGCGGATGTGGTGACGAGCTTGCTGCAGCGCGGCGGACTGTTGAATATGCTGGCCGCGCTGGGACTGATCTACCTGCTGGGATTGGCGCTGAACTTGACCCCCTGTGTCTATCCTCTGATTCCTATCACCATCGGTTATTTCGGGCGGCAGGCTGCCAGCGGCGCGCGGACAGGTGGTCTCTCGATCTGCTACGCGCTCGGTATGGCCGTCATGTATTCGGCGCTGGGTATCATCGCAGGGCTGTTCGGAAACGTATTCGGATCGCAGCTTAGCAATCCTTATGTGCTGGTAGGGTTCGCCATTATTATGTTCGCTCTAGGGCTGACGATGTTCGACCGTCCGAACGGTACGCCCATTTGGGAGCTGCAGTTGCCTTCCAGCCTGACCAGCCAGGTCAAATCGCGCGCCGGATACGTGGGCGCGTTTTTGATGGGTCTGATGGTCGGCATCGTCGCGGCGCCGTGCATCGGACCGATCGTGGTGGTGCTGATCGAGCTTATCGCCCGGACGCGTAACGTGGCTTTAGGGCTGGAGACTTTCTTTATTCTGGGGATAGGGCTGGCGACGCCGTATCTGCTTCTGGGCTTCGGGTTGGTCAAGGGGTTGCCGCGGTCGGGCGAATGGATGGTGGCCGTCAAGCATATTTTCGGACTGCTCATGTTCGGCATGGGCCTCTACTATCTGCGCGATCTGCTAGGCCATGCTTATCCTATTCTCATGACCCTGTATGTGATCGGCAGCGGCATCTATCTGCTCTTCTTCGATAAAGCCGGGCGCGCCGCGGTCAAGTTCCAGACGTTCAAGCGAGTTATCGGCGCTGCGGCCATCCTGGCCGGGATATGGCTTGCGATTCCGCGGGGCCAAGCCGCTCCCGCCGCAGGCGCAAAGGGGACTCCGGCCGCCATCCACTTTGAGAACCCGGCGGATTTTGCGGCGCTGCAGCAGAGGCTCAAGCAGGCGCAGCAGGAGAACAAAGAGGTCTTGATCGACTTTTCCGCTTCGTGGTGTGCTGCCTGCAAGGAGTTGGATGAGAAGACCTTCCACGATCCGGAAGTGGCGAAGGCGACCTCGAATTTCGTGGCGATGCGTTTCCAGTTGGAAGACTTCAATAGCGCTTACGCCAAACCATTCCTGAGCACTTTCGGCATCGTCGGCCTGCCTACGGTGGTCCATCTGGTGCCCACTGCCCAGAACGAGAAGACGGCGGATCTCTCCGTGCCGGGCCGATAAACGACCCGGCAGGAAAAAGCAAGCGTCCTCGCGGACGCAACCCGCCTTGCATTGATTCGTCCCCTCTGCTTACGAAGCAGGTGAGGCAGGGTAGGGGGCGATCCGTCCTCTGGGCGGCGTGTCTTTAATGCCGGGTCGTTTATCGGCCCGGCTTACGGCCCGGTAACAGGGCCAGGCGCTCCCTCTTTGATCTGCAGAATTTGATCGATGGGCAGGCTGGAATAGCTATCGACATGCCCGTCCGGCCAATGAATGTGCAGGCGCTCGATCGTCTTTGCGCTCCCCAGGCCAAAATGCAGCCGAGCATCGCTGGCTGACAGGTAGCTGGAGCCGCTGTGGCAGTAGCCCGATAGCTTCCGCCCGCCCGCCTCCACGGTGACGGTAGCGCCATAGCCATCCCGATTACTCTGGGTGCCTACCAGCTTGAGGGTCAGCCAGTGCGCCTGGGTAGGCGTCCCATTCTCCAGCAAGCGTGCAGAGCCGGTATTGGGAATAAGCAGAATATCGATTTTGCCGTCATTATTGAAATCGGCCTGGCAGGCGCCTCGTCCGACGATGGGATCGGTTATTGGAGAGCCAGCCGTTTGGCTGACATCAGCGAAGGTGCCATCGCCCCGATTTTGGAACAGCAGGCATGGCTGCGCGTAGGTTTGCGAGGGCACAATGCGCGAAAGGGTGTCCACCACATTGCCGTTGGTAGCGAACAGGTCGGGCCAGCCGTCGTTATCGAAGTCGGCGAAGAACAGGCCAAACGTGACGTACGGGTAGCTTGGCACATAGAGGCCGGCCTGTCTGGCGCGCTCCTGGTAGGGCGGTGGGCCGCTCAGATCATGGAGGGCCATTCCTTCAAAGGCAAAATTGCCGATGGCAAGTCCCTGAGTGCCATTCTCCCGGTAGTCTGCCGCATCGATACCCATGCCGGAGCGTGGCTGGCCGGTGTCGGAGACGGCCAGGCCATCGGCCAGGGCGGTCTCCTTGAATCGGGCGCCGCCTTGATTGCGGAAGAGGCAGGTCGGCTCCATATCGTTGGCAACGATGAGATCGGGGAAGCCGCGCCCCTCGATGTCGAGATAGCAAATTCCCAGGCCCTTCATGTTCGGGCGGAGCAGTCCCGCCTGCCGGGTGATGTCTGTGAAATGACCGTGGCCGTCGTTGTGGTAGAGCCGGCTGTAATCGCTCTCATAGTGGTCCGGGCGACAGTATTCTTTTTTGTCCATACCACAATAGCGGTCGGTCTGTGGTGTCCACTTAACATAGTGGCAGACGAACAGATCCAACTTGCCATCGTTGTCTACATCCACCCAGGCCGCGCTCGTGCTCCAGCCGCTGTCTCTTACCCCCGCCTGATCGGTCACATCCACAAAGCGCTTGCCCTGCTCGTTATGCAAGAGCCGGTTACCGCCTACTCCGGTAAGGTAGAGGTCGTCAAAGCCGTCGTTGTCATAGTCTCCTACAGCCACACCCATGCCTTGCAGCCAGATGTCCAGCCCCATCTTATGGGTCACCTCGGTAAAGGTGCCGTCTCGGTTGTTATGGTAGAGAGCCAGGGTAGGCCGCTTGCCGGAGAGCGGATGGCCGGGCCACCAATCTCCGTTGACCAGCAGGATGTCTGCATAGCCGTCATTGTCATAGTCGATAAAAGCTCCTCCGCCTCCCATGGTCTCGGGCATATACTTCTTGCCAAAAGCGCCATTGGTACGCTGCCAGTGAATGCCCGCCTTAGCCGTCACGTCCTCAAACTGGAGGGGCGGCGAGCCGGCGCCTCCCGCAGCCGATGCAGGAGGGGCCGAAGGATGAGGACCACAGCCCGTTACGAGCAGCAGAAGGCCGGCGAAGAGAAGAAGAGTACGGTTCATGGAGATTTCTCCGCCAGGGTGGGTTGGGTGAGGCCCAATTTTTGGTAGAGCAACGCCAGCATGCGGCGGGTCTGGCCGGAGCTGGGAGCCAGGAGGTAGGCGGCCTGAAGCACAGGTAGGGCATGACTATACTGGCCGGCATCCAGATAGTGGCGGCCAAGAGCCAGACGCGCCTGAGGATCGGAGGGGCTTCGATCGATCTGGGCGAGCAGATGCGTTTCGGCTTGATCGCGCGCCACCAGCCGCTGAGCGATCTCCTGCTGCGCCTGGCCCTGCCGGCGGTCTCCCATTCGCAGGTAGGCATCGGCCAACTGCAAACGCCCGGCCGTCGAATCGGGGTTGATCTGGAGCATGCGGATGAAAATAGCGGCAGCTTCGCGGTAGCGTTCCTGCTCCTTATAGAGCGCGCCTAAATGCGCATAAATCTGCGCATCCGTGGCGCCGTCCTGGAGAGCTTGCTGGTACTGCTGCTCGGCTTGGCGAAGATCGCGCTGGGGATTGAGGGGGTTCTCCAGGAGCGACGCCAGATAGGCGTGGACAGCGGCGTTGCCGGGTTGCCGGGCCAGCAGCGTATCGAGCAGCGCACGCTCCTCCGGATAGCGTTGCAACTGCGATAGAATGTCGGCCAGTATGAGGGCGACTTGCGGGTCATCGGGAGCATGGGCGTAGGCAGCCTGGGCCGCGGCGAGAGCGGGCAGATATTCGTGATCGGACTTGAGGATAGAGGCCAGCGAGACTTGATCGTCCACGCTATCCGCCGGAACAACGCGGATGCCTCTATTCAGGGTACGAATCGCCTCGGCGGTCTGCCCAAGATGGGCCTGCGCGCGGCTGAGGCCCACATAGACAGGCGCGGCCTGCGGCTGGCGCGACAGCAACTGGCCGTACAGAAGGAGTGCCTGCTTGTAGAGCCCCAGTCCCAGATAGCATCGGCCCTGCTCATCCATCAGAACGGGCTGTGCCGCAGGATCATCAAAACGCGGAGCCGCCTGGATAGCCTCCAGGGCCGAAAGATAGTCTCCGGCGCTGCGGGCCGCGCGAACATAGCGCAACAGGGCGACCGGATCGGCGGGATGGGAGCGGGTTGCGGAGCGCAGCTCCGCCAGCGCGTTTTGCCGTTCCCGCAGCGCGCCCGCGTCATCGGCTGGAAGAGGCGGTGGGGGAGAAAGCGTGTTCGTGGCGTTTTGTCCTGACCGATCCGGCAGGGACCGTATTCCCCTATGGCATCCACTGAGGAGAAGAACACCCAGCAACCAGACGATAGTAGGGAAAATTCGGGGGGATTTCAATCCTAGAGCCTCGTAAAAGGGAGAGGGTATCCATGGCTGCGAAGACTACTTCTATGAGCCAAAAAACTTCCTCCGATGGTTTTTATGGGGTCTTGATGCGTCAGGGTAAGGATAAAGGATAGACAGGGTTTTGTCAAGTAGAAATTTACGTCCGAAGTGTCTTCGCGCCTTCGGCGATGTGAAGAATCCGATCGACCGGTACGTTGTGATAGGAATCCACATGTCCGTCCGGCCAATGGATTTGCAGGCGCTCGACCTTTTTTGCGCTCCCCAAGCCCAAATGCACCCGCTTGTCCGAAGAGGACATATAGGAGCCATCCGCATGGCAGAAGCGCATGAGCTTTCGTCCTGCGGCCTCTACGATCACGATGGCGCCATAGCCGTCCCGGTTGCACTTTGTGCCGATCAGGTTGATGAGCAGCCAGTGGCCGGCATGAGGAGTAACGTTATGCAGCAAGAGGGGCTTGCCTTCGCTATCGACGACCAGGGCGTCCATCTTGCCATCGTTATCATAGTCTCCGATCGCCAGTCCCCGACCGACGATCGGGCGCTGGGCGGCTCGGTCGAGGCGGGCGGTCTGGTCGGTGAAGGTCTGCCCGCGCTCATTGTGGTACAGGACCACCGGCTGCCGATAGACATTTCCGAGGGGGGAGATAGACATGGTGGGTAAGTCGGCGATATTGTCCTCGACATGCCCATCAGCGAGCATCAGATCCAGCCAGCCGTCGTTATCGTAGTCGAGCCATTTGATCCCGAAAGTAACGTAAGCGGCGGAGGAGATCATGCCCAGTCGAGCGGTATTCTGAGCAATAAAAGAGGCGCCCAGGTTATGAAATACATACTTGGCCTGATTCTGATAGGTGCCGACCACCAGATCCAATTTGCCGTCATTGTCATAGTCGCCCCAATCGATGCCCATGCCGGCGTAGGCTTTTCCATCCGGCTTGTAGGCCATGCCCGAAGCCACTCCGAGATTCTGGCTGGCGCCGCCACGTGAGCGGATCAGATCGCCGGCAAGCTGATCGTTGGCGATGGCGAGACCGACTTGGCCGGTGCTATCGGGTGGCGATGCGGCCACTCCGAGCGCCTTGCCGGATACCTTATCAAACCCCCAGGCATGGGTGACATCCTGAAACCGGCCTCGGCCCAGATTGTGATAGAGGACGCCGCGCTCCGGCTGATACTTATCCGGACCGCATGCCGTCAACCGGCGGGCATACCCGCACAACTGCGGCTGTGTATTCGGGCCGAACTGGACGTAATCGCCAATGTAGAGATCGAGCTTGCCGTCTCCATCGACATCCACAAAAGCGGCGCTGGTTCCCCAGGGCTGCGGCTTCATACCGGCCTCCTGGGTGACGTTCCGAAAGCCGTGCCCATGCTCATTATGTAGGAGAAGCCCACTCCGATAGGCGGTCAGATAGATATCGTCAAAGCCGTCGTTATCGTAATCGCCTACCGCGCAGCCGAGGAAATGACCGGAAAGTGTATCTAAGCCGGTCTGATGGGTTACATCGGTAAAATGGCCGTGTCCATCGCCTCTATAGAGAGCCGGCTTCGGCCCGACGAGGAGGATGTCGAGGTTGCCGTCGTTATTGTAGTCCAGCAAGGCGCAGCCGTTGCCGATGGTCTGAAGGATGTTCATAGGGCGCTTGCCGGGGATCGTCCATTGATAGCGAAGCCCCGCTTGCTCGGCGACATCCATGAAGACCGGCGGCGATGCCGGCAAAGGCAGCGCCTGAGAGGCGGAGGCTGTTTGGGCCGGTATCGAACTCGGGGAGGAATACCGGCCACACCCGCTCAGGGATACGACCAGCAGGAGCAAACCTATCTCGAAACGAGGGAGGCGAGTAGACATTACCGAGCGCGTGAGGAGCGGTCAACAAGGGCACAAAAATAGACAGCCTGGGAGTTTCCTCGCAGGCTGTAACGGCAGGATGTCAGCATACGTCACGTCTGCAGCGCGCCAGAAGGGCTAGTGCCCTGACTGGGCGTCGGAATTGGCAGCCGGGCTCTTGGCATTGGGCGCGGCTTGCCCGTTCGGCGCATTGGGTTGTTTATTGGGATGCATGCTGCTAAAGAAGGCAGCGCGCCTATCCGCAGGCATGGGGCTGCCCTTGAAGTTCGCCTGATCCTGCTTGTTCATCGGCTGCGCCTGCCCGCTGCAGCCGGTCAAGATCGGCTGCGCCAGGACACAGCCGGCCAATGTCCCTAGCAGATACTTCCTTCTCATCCTATCGGACCCCTTTCAACGTCCGCCATGGAAGGAAGTTTCCATGGCGGACGAGGATACTGCTTTGCAGTCGCTATGTGGTTTTATTACGCAGATGCCGCGAAAACGTTGCTGCGCCAACGATGGCGCGGCGACGGTGTTGCTAGTGCGCTGCGTCCCACATATTGTTCTGCGGCTTGTTATACTGGTCCGGATCGGTGGCGCTCGGCTTCATGGACTTTGCATGTCCGTCCGAGAAGACGAAGTTCGCCTGGTTGTTGTGATGGGCCGATACGGCGCCGTCCGGGGTGTTCGGATAGGTTCCGGGCTGCACACAGGACTGCGTGCGCTTGATACGGGTTCCATCCGGGATTCCTTCCGGAGCGAGGTTATAGTTGTTGGGCGGAGCCGAGTGGCACGGCCAGAGATTGTCTTCCTGCCACATGAGGATATCGCCGGGCGGGAAGGCGCTCAGGTTGCCGTAGGCGCCGTAGGCGAGATCATCGGAATTGTGTTTCTCGCAGAGCATTACGACTTCGGCGGGCTTGTTGACGGCGGCATCGGACTGCGAGATCTGGCCGAGCCAGGGCTGAGCCATTGGCATCAAGCCGGCCAGCCGGAAGCCTCCGATGCCATTGTCCCAGACGTACAGGCCGTTGCAGGCATAGGAGATAGGCACGCCGGCCCAGTCAGGCTGGCTGTAGAAGGAGTTGATGCCGGACAAAGAGGTACTATCATCCGGGCAGCGGAAAATGTCGAAGCTCTTCTCGTACGGCTGGACGGCGGTCACCCAGGTCATGTCCCAGTTGTTGTCCGTAGCGATCGGGAAGGTCTCGTCATAGTCCTGCACGTACATCAGTACGCCAAGGCCGTTCTGCTTGAGGTTAGACAGGCAGGAGATGGCGCGGGCCTTTTCACGGGCCTGGGCGAAGACGGGGAAGAGAATGGCCGCCAGGATCGCAATAATGGCGATGACTACGAGCAGCTCGATCAAGGTGAATGCGTGCGTGACGTTCGATCGACGTCGATTCATGATTTCCTCCCTTAGGAATGTTGATACTGCACACGTTTGCAGTTTAGCTTGAGCGCCGGATCGAGACCGGGCGCCGGGAACGGAGCAGGCGTTAGTAACACGGGTTAATACTAGTATAACAAGCTTCGCTGACGTTGTCAAGGGGCGTCAGATTTAACGAGCAATCATATAGCCCTAAAGTTCTTAGGGAGACCTTATCGAGGGAAGCAGGTTTAATAAGCGGAGCGCGTTATTTGAAGGTCCTTCGGACCCAGATCGGTCCGTCCGGCCCAGGATAAGCCAGTTTCCATTCGGGATTTTGGGACAGCCAGTAGTAGAGGGGCGGGTACCTGTGCTCGTAACGGCTTTTGCCCCGTCCTATCACGCAGTTGACGCCGTTCCGGTCCAGCAGCGCTTTTCCCTGGTCTGGGTGGAACAGAAGCAGGATGTAGGCTCTCATTAACGCATCGCCATAGGCGTTCATATTGTCGATGAAAAAGGTATTCTGCCCATACAGACGCCACTCGAAATAGGCCGCGTTATCGTAATCGTTGAACACTTTTCCAGAGATATGGTTTGCCAGCATGAAGTCCGCCTGGCCTGCCGGGATCGTGTAGGTAGGCTGCAGATTCAGTGGATCAGGGCGCGTGACAAAGTCCGCATTTGCGGCTATGACCAGAAACAGAAGTCCCTGAAGCACGAGTGGCAGCCGGCGCATGAAGGGAGAAGCCGGTTGTGAGCTTGCGGGAAACTCGGCACGGAATCGTTGTTCCAGCGCACGGAGCTCCGCCTGATGCGTTACCAGAATCACCAGGCAGACCGGGATCAGCATCATGATATTTCTGCGTGCTTCCATACCAGTGATCAGGCTATAGAGCCACCAGGCGATCAAGGTCAAGCTCCAGGGCCTGCGGGCAAGGACCACGGCCAGAGAGCAAGCCGCCAGAAGACCCAGGCAGATAAAAAACGTTGCGCCCGGCACAGGCGGCAGATAGAGCGGGCGCCACTCTGCGATCTGATGAAACACGGTAGAGTTGATCTGGGTGTAGACGGTGTAGTAGCGAAGGCCATACGGATTGAGGACGAGCGCGGCAGCGCACAGGAGAAATAAGAGGCCCAACTGCCGCGCGCCCTTATCGAAGCGGTACTGGACTGCCTCGCACGCAAAGGCCAATCCTATGAGCATTAGCCCGTTCATCACGCCGCCGTGCAGATTAGCCCAGAGCGCAAAGAGCAGCGTCATCAGCGCCATCTGAAGCGGCGAGATCCCCCTCCAGGCGCGCGGCTCACCAGGAGCGCCGGCAGATCGGCGACGGACCAGGAAAACGAGGGTCACGACCACGAATAGATAGGAGAAAGCCTCCGGGCGGGGCTGGAACCGCCCGCTGCTTGCCAGGATGCCGCAGGCGAAGAGGACCGGCAGACTCCACGGTAGAGGCTCGCCTGGATCGCGTGCGAGCCAGAGCGTTAGAAACACGCTGCAGAACAATACTACCGAGGCTGCCACGCATAGAACAGGGCCCAGCGTGCGGCCGGCAGACATCCCCCAGAAGGACAGCAGCTCCGTCAGCCACGAGTGCGCGATCCAGGGCCTCTCTATGGACCAGAGGAAGAGCGTATGCGTCGGTACGGCATGATGCTCGACTATCCAGCGCCCGACAGCCGCGTGGGCGAATAGGTCCCCGCTGCTGTCGAGAGGGTACCAGGCAAAGAGGAAGACCAGCACGATCCACAGGAGTGCGTACATCCCGTTCTCTCTGCGAATTCGGGAGTGGGAGGGTAAGGTGGTCTCGGACGGCGCAGACTCCGACTCTTTCGGAGACGGTTTCTCTATGAGGGAAGGTTGCGATTTCGCGCGGGGCATCCCTGTTCATCCCTCTCGGAAAGGGAGAATGCGGTCTACAGGCAGATGGCGGTAAGTATCCACATGTCCGTCCGGCCAATGGATTTGCAGGCGCTCGACCTTTTTTGCGCTCCCCAAGCCCAAATGCACCCGCTTGTCCGAAGAGGACATATAGGAGCCATCCGCATGGCAGAAGCGCATGAGCTTTCGTCCTGCGGCCTCTACGATCACGATGGCGCCATAGCCATCCCGGTTGCACTTTGTGCCG
>Ga0209810_1001697_pt1 | contig 31135 bp, 29 predicted proteins | sample Coa_R1_7_FD_187159 | JGI IMG/M metagenome (GOLD analysis project Ga0209810, IMG submission 187159) | Surface soil microbial communities from Centralia Pennsylvania, which are recovering from an underground coalmine fire - Coalmine... | ecosystem: Environmental > Terrestrial > Soil > Unclassified... | reverse complement strand
ACGCCTCGGACTTGCCACGGCGGCAGCGCCGCGCTCAATTGCTCCCGTCGCTCGGATCCCCATGCGCTGCGTCGTTCTCATCGCGCTCGTCGCCTTTCAGGCCGTCCGGCCGGCGGCCGTCGCAGCGGAGCCCTGCCCCGGCCATCCCGACGTGCTCGGCACCGGCCGCATCGTGACGCTCGACGTCGCGACGACGCCGCGTGTCGGTCGCAAGCAGTTTCCGGTCACGCTGCCGCTCCGGGACAAGGAATTGGTGCTGACCTTCGACGACGGCCCGCAGCCGGGGACGACGCCGCGGGTCCTCGACGCGCTCAAGGCCGAATGCGTGCGCGCCACGTTCTTCCTCGTCGGGCGCAACGCCGCGGCCCATCCCGACATCGTCCGGTGGGAAGTCGCCGAGGGCCACAGCCTCGGCCATCACAGCTATGCGCACCCGCTGCTCGACCGCCTGCCGCTCCGTCGCGCCGCCGCGGAGATCGACCGCGGCATCGCCGCGGACCGGTCCGCCCTCGCCGGCACGCGCGAGGAGACGGCGACAGCCCCGTTTTTCCGCTTTCCGGGCTTTGCGGCGAGTCCTGCGCTGCTGCGGCTCGCCGAGGAGCGCGGACTCATCGTGTTCGGCGCCGACCTCTGGGCGAGCGACTGGCGGCCGCTCGGACCGGAGCGGGAGCTGCGCCTCCTGCTCGGCCGCATCGCGCAGGCAAGACGCGGCATCGTGCTCATGCACGACACCAAGCTGCAGACGGCGCTGATGCTGCCTGCCTTGCTGCGCGCCTTGAAGAGGCGCGGCTACCACATTGTTCATGTGGTCGCGGCCGGAAGCGAGGCAAGCCGCGCCGCGCCGGGCCGCGACTGAGCGCGCCGTTCAGGGTCCCTTCATTTCCAATTCCGTAACCCGCTGGCGCATATCGTGCCGAGCCTCCCCGTTCGGGGGCGCGCCTCGCGCGCGACGGAAGGGCAAATGGGGAGGCGGCATGCGCCTGCTGATCAGCCTGCTTTGGCTTGCGTGCATGGGCGCGGCGGCGCTGGCCGACGCCTGCCCGCATCATCCCGACGCCATCGGCACCGGCCGGTCCATCACCGTCGATCCCGGCGCGCTGCCGCGCATCGGCACGATGCAATACAAAGACACGTTGCCGCTCGCCGACCACGAGGTGGTGATCACCTTCGACGACGGGCCGCTTCCACCCTTCACCACCCACGTGCTTGCCACGCTGCGCGAGAATTGCGCGAAGGCGACGTTCTTTTTGGTCGGCGCAATGGCACGCGCCTATCCGTGGGTCGTGCGCCGCATCTATAATGACGGCCACACCATCGGCACGCATAGCGAGAACCACCCGTTCGCGCTCAACCGCAGAAGCATGGCGTTCGTCGAGCGCGAGGTCGAGGCGGGCATCGCCTCGGTGACGGCGGCCGTCGGCGACCCACGTGCGGTCGCCCCGTTCTTCCGCGTTCCCGGGCTCGCCCGCAGCGACCCGATCGAAACCTTTCTCGCCGCGCGATCGCTCGCGGTATGGAGCGCGGATGAAGTGGCCGACGACTGGTTCCACGGCATCGCGCCCGACCAGATCGTGCGTCGGGCCCTCGACCGCCTCGAGAAACACGACCACCGCGGCGTCCTTCTGTTGCACGACATTCATCCCGCCACGGCGCTTGCGCTGCCGAAGCTGCTGGCAGCGCTGCGGGAGCGCGGCTACCGCATCGTCCAGGTGGTGGCGCCGGGCGAAAGGCCGGCCTCCGTGCCGGATCTCACCCCTCCGCTCGCAGCCGACGCGGGCGTCCCGCGCATCATGACGGCCGTCGCAACGCCCCAGACGCGGCAGGCGACGCGCATGCTGCGACGCGGCGCCCACGCTCGGTTCACGCAGGACCGCCGCACGGAGGACGCCGCCGATGCCGAAGGGCGGCGCACGGCGAAGACGTCGCATGCGGTCTCGGCCGCGGAGCGGACGCCTTGAGCGAGGATCCGGAGGCCGCGGCGCCCCTTTTGGCCGGGGACCGAGGCGAGCGTGGCGCGGCGGCCGGGGCCGGTACCGGGAGTCGCACACGGGCCTGCCTGCGCGCCGCGGCGGAAGGGGCGCGCAGGAAGGTCTCGCCCCGGTCGAGAGACCGGCAGGAAATCAGTCGGAAAGGCTGGTGCGGTCGAGAGGACTCGAACCTCCACGGATTGCTCCGCTAGCACCTCAAGCTAGTGCGTCTACCAATTCCGCCACGACCGCATCTTGCCCCGCGCGATCTCGACGAGCCGGTTGCCTTTGTTCGGGATCATACGCATCGGGAAGGACGAAAAGGTTCTGCTCCCGCGTCCCCCGGGGCGCGGTGATGTAACAAATAGGTTCTGCCGCGACAAGGGCTGCGGCGGGCGCCGAAGACGTGCCGGTCCTATTGTCGGATCAACGGGTTGGCGGAAGGACCGCGCGGCGTTCCGCGCGGGCTCAACGCATGTCGGGCGGCCGCGGCAGGAGCTGGCTCACCTCCACCGCGATGCGGTTGCCGTTGACCGCCACGGTGCCTCGGGCCACCTTCAGGTCGTTGGCAAGGATGTCGACGTCGTCGTCTTCCGAGGAGTCGAGCTCGATGACGGCGCCGCGGCCAAGCCGCAACACCTGGTGGATGGGCATCGAGGTGGTGCCGAGCACGACCGTGATGTCCACGGTGACCTTGTCGAGCGTCGCCATCCGTTCTCCGCGCACCGATCATGAGCCGGCACGGCAAGCTTCACCATGCTATCGTGAACGAAGCGTTAACGGCGGGCAGCGCCGGCGGCAGGCCGGTTCCGTTTCCTGCGTGCAGGAAGGCGCAGCGCATGATCGCGACGCGAGGCAACCGGATTTCGGAAATGGTCAGGCGGCCAGAATGCGGCCGGGCGGCGACTCATTCGACCACGCATGTCGACGGTTTGGACGCATCAGGGCGCGGGGATTGCGCGCCCGGCCAAGCCAACGAGAATCGAGCGGACCACTCCTGGTTGCCGCGTCTCCGCCGCGGGGATGTCGCAACGACCGCGTCGATTCACACCGGCGGGAACCTGCTTCGAACGCATTACCCTTCATATATGACCGACGTCATCCGGCAGGCCTGAGGCGCAGCGTGTCGACACGCACTCGCAACGAGCTTCGTCTTCTTCCCCCGCTCACGGACGCGGGCGCGGTCGAGTGGCGGGTCAGCCGCCGTCCGGTCGACTATCCGGCGGCGCTCGCGCTGATGGATGCGCGCGCGAGCGCCATCGCCGCCGGGGAGGCGGCCGAGCTCGTCTGGCTCGTCGAGCATCCGCCGCTCTATACGGCCGGCACCAGCGCGCGCGAGGGCGACCTGCGTCATCCGCGCTTTCCGGTGTTCGCGGCCGGACGCGGCGGCCAGCTGACCTATCACGGGCCGGGACAGCGCGTCGCCTATGTGATGCTCGACCTCAAACGGCGCGGTCCCGACGTGCGGCGTTTCGTGGCAACGCTCGAGGAATGGCTCATCCGCACGCTCGCGGCCTTCAATATACGCGGCGAGCGCCGCGAGCAGCGCGTCGGCGTCTGGGTCCGAAGGCCCGACAAGGGCCCCGGCTTCGAGGACAAAATCGCCGCGATCGGCATCCGGGTGAAGCACTGGGTCACGCTGCACGGCATGGCGTTGAACGTGGCACCCGACCTCGCGCATTTCGCCGGCATCGTGCCGTGCGGCGTGAGCGAGCCGCGCTACGGCGTGACCAGTCTCGCCGATCTCGGCGTGGCGGCCACGATGGCGGAGGTGGACGGGGTGCTGCGCGAGCAATTCGAACCGCTGTTCGGTGCCACGGCGGACTACGCGGTCGGCAGCACCGAGAACAACTCCCCCGACCGCCGCAAGCCGAGCTCGCCGGACTTGGCCTCGTCCTGATGCAGGACCTCGACGCGCGCGCCCGGCGGGCCCCGTCGGCACGCCTCGATCAATCCCGCCACGATATCGGCATCGCCGGCGAAGACCGCTTCGACCGAACCGTCGCGGCGATTGCGCACCCAGCCCTCCACGCCGCGGCCGAGCGCCTCGTCCTCCACGAAGGCGCGGAAGCCCACGCCCTGCACGCGGCCGCGGATCACCACATGGCGGACGATGCGCATGGGTTCGCTCCGGCTTTGCAGGCGCCGACGTTGCGCCGCGTCGACCAGCGCGCGAGTTCGGCGACATAGTCGGCCGGCAGCATCCAGGCGCGCGCGGCGGCGATCACCTCCTCGAGATATCCGGGGCGCGGCCGACCCTCGCCGCCGCGGCACGCGACATAGACCATGGCCGACCGGGCGCGGCCCTGATGGCGGACCATGAGGCGGCATTGGCGATAAAGCCCGACGTCGACGCCCTCATAGGCATTGAGCGCGGCGACGTCGCGGGCGGCCAGGCGCCACAATACGCCGATCACCCGCTCCCCCGGTGCGCGTGCGATCGATGCGTAGCCGTCCGCGCCGATGACGAAGCGCCAGCCCGGCAGCGTCGCGGCGCCGAGCGCGCAGGCGGAAGGGCAGCGCAGCGCCATCCCGGCGCGGCTCATGTTGGAACCATAGGCGAAATACAGCGTCATGCCCGGCTGCCCGCGCGCGTTTCGCCCGCGCCCCTCACGCAAATTCCAGGATCACCGCATCGACCGCAAGGCTGTCGCCGGGCTTGGCATTGATCGTCTTCACCACGCCGTCGATCTCGGCGCGCAGCACGTTCTCCATTTTCATCGCTTCCACCACGGCCACGGGCTCGCCGGCCTTCACCTCCTGTCCCTCCTTGACGGCGATCGAGACCACGAGGCCAGGCATCGGGCAGAGCACCTGTTTGCCGGTGTCCGTCTTCTGCTTCGGCGGCATCAGCCGCGCGAAGCGGGCCTCGGTCTCGGTGTAGACATAGGCGGTGGCCTCGAAGCCGGACCAGGCGAGCGCGAAGCCGTTGAGCACGGGGCGAACCTGCACGTTCACCGCGCGTCCGTCGACCGTTCCGCGCCACAGCCGGTCGCCGGGCTTCCATCGGTGCATGACCGCGAACCTCTGCGGCGGACCGTCGCCGCCGGCGTGAAAGATCAGGACGAGCGGCTGCGACCCCGCGGCGGCAGCCTCGGCGCCGCATCCGCCGGCGTCGGGAGATGCGATCTCGACGCCGAAGCTGCGTTCGCCGAGCACGACCTCGCGCCGGCGCGCGCGCATGACCGTCCTGCCCGGAAGCTGTCCCGAAATCCGGCGCTTGCGCTCGCCCATCACATGGTCGACCGCCACCGCCACGGCGACCATCACCCGCGCGGCCTCCTCGTCCGGCGCGCGCGGCCGAAAGCCCGACGGAAACACCTCGGCGATGAATCCGGTCGAAAGCCTGCCCGCGCGCCAGCGCGGGTGCGCCATGACCGCCGCCAGGAACGGGATGTTGTGGCGGATGCCGTCGATGACGAAGGCGTCGAGCGCCGCCGCCTGGGCCTCGATCGCCTGGAGCCGCGTCGGTGCGTGCGTCACCAGCTTCGCGATCATCGGGTCGTAATAAAGCGAGATCTCGCCGCCTTCGACGACGCCGGTATCATTGCGGAGGGTCACGCCGTTCTCGCACATTTCCGGCGGCGGGCGGTAGCGCACCAGCCGCCCGGTGGACGGCAGGAAATTGCGGTAGGGATCCTCGGCATAGATGCGGCTCTCGACCGCCCATCCGGAGAGCCTCACGTCGTCCTGGCGGATCGCAAGCTTCTCGCCCGCGGCAACGCGGATCATCTGCTCGACGAGGTCGATGCCGGTGACGAGCTCCGTCACCGGATGCTCGACCTGCAGCCGCGTATTCATTTCCAGGAAATAGAACTGCTTGTCCTGACCCACCACGAACTCGACCGTGCCGGCCGAGTCGTAACCGACGGCTCTCGCCAGGGCGACGGCCTGCTCGCCCATCGCCCGGCGCGTGGCCTCGTCGAGCAAGGGGCTCGGCGCCTCCTCGATGACCTTCTGATTGCGGCGCTGGATCGAGCATTCGCGCTCGCCAAGATGGATGACGTTGCCGTGCTTGTCGCCCAATACCTGAATTTCGATGTGACGCGGGTCCGTGATGAATTTCTCGATGAACACGCGATCGTCGCCGAAGGACGATTTGGCCTCCGACCGCGCCCGCGCGAAACCTTCGGCGACTTCCGCCTTGGAGAAGGCGATGCGCATGCCCTTGCCTCCCCCTCCGGCCGAAGCCTTGATCATCACGGGAAAGCCGATCGCCTCGGCGGCGCGGATCGCGTCCGCCTCGTTCCCGATCACGCCGAGATGGCCCGGAACGGTGGAGACCCGAGCGCGCGCCGCCATCCGTTTCGATTCGATCTTGTCGCCCATGGCGGCGATCGCCGCGGGATTGGGCCCGATGAAGACGATGCCGGCTTTTTCCAGCGCCGCGGGAAAGGCTTCCCGTTCGGAAAGGAAACCGTAGCCCGGATGCACCGCCTCGGCGCCCGTCGCCCGGCAGGCGGCGACGATGTTCTCGATCGCGAGATAACTCCTGGCCGCCTCCGCAGGCCCGATGGCGACCGCGGTATCGGCCATCTGGACATGCAAGGCGTCGCGATCCGCCTCCGAATAGACCGCGACCGTCTCGATGCCCATCCGGCGCGCGGTCTTGATTATCCGGCAGGCGATCTCGCCCCGGTTGGCGATCAGGATGCGCTTGAACATGCAGGACTTGACGCGCGCGCCTTTCCCGGCGAACTTGGCATGCGAAGGATCATCGCGTGTAACAATACTGTCTTGCCGAGGGCGTATCTAGCGCGTCGTTCGCACCACGACGCCAGGGAGCACCTGCCATGACGCCCCGATCCTTGCGCCTGCCCGCGGCAGCGCTCGCCGTTCTCTGCCTCGCCGCTGGCCCCGCAGATGCCCAGAGCCGGCACAACCTGGTCCTCTTCGTTCCCGACGGGCTGCGAGCGCTGTCGGTGACGCCCGACGTGGCGCCGGCCATGGCCGCAGTTCGCGACCACGGCGTCAATTTCGCCAATCCGCATTCCCTGTTCCCGACCTTCACCATGACCAATGCCTCGGGACTCGCCACCGGCCATTTTCCGGGCGACACGGGCGTCTTCAGCAATACCATCTATACCGGCTTTGCGGTGGCGAACGCCCACAACAGCGTGACGCCGTTCATCGAGAACGACGCCGTCCTCGGCGACATCGACGCGCATTTCGCCGGAAATTTCATCGACGAGGAAACCCTCCTGCTCGCCGCGCGCGACCGGGGATTTTCGACCGCTGCCATCGGCAAGCTCGGGCCGACATTGATGTTCGCTCACACCGAGCGCGAGGGCGCCCCCACGATCGTCGTCGACGACGCGACCGGTCGTCCGGGCGGCATTCCGCTGTCGCAGGAAATGCAGGACGCGCTCATCCACGCCGGCCTGCCGCTCGTCGCGCCGAGCCGAGGTCCGAACGGCAAGGCCGGCGACGACAAGACGCCGGGGACCACGATCGCCAATGTGACGCAGCAGAAATATTTCGTGGACGTCGCAACCAAGGTGGTGCTGCCGCTGTTCAAGACCCGCCGCAAGCCTTTCGTGCTCGTGTTCTGGTCGCGCGATCCTGACGGCACGCAGCACAACCAGGGCGACAGCCTGCTCAAGGTCGAGCCGGGCATCAATGGGCCGACCTCGCTCGCCGCCATCCGCAACGCGGACGACAATCTCGCCGCCCTGCGCCAGACGCTCGACGCCCTCGGTCTTTCCGCCACGACCGACGTCGTCATCGCCGCGGATCACGGCTTTTCAACCATTTCCAAGGAGAGCGCGACAAGCCCCGCGGCGCGGGCGAGCTACCCCGACGTGCCGGGCGGACTGCTGCCGCCGGGCTTCGTCGCCATCGATCTCGCCAAGGCGCTCGGCCTTCCGCTTTTCGATCCGGACGACCGGAACGCCGCCGTGACCGAAGGCCGTCATCCCAAGCGCGGCAACGGTCTCATCGGCCGCGATCCGCAGCATCCCGATATCGTGGTGGCGGCCAACGGGGGCGCCGACCTCGTCTATCTGCCGGGCAGGGATCGCGACCTGACCGCACGGGTGGTGCAGGCCCTCGCCGCGCAGGACTACAGCAGCGGTCTGTTCGTGGACGACGATCTCGGCACGTTCCCGGGCACGCTGCCCCTGTCGGCGGTCAACCTGAACGGCGCGGCGATCACGCCGCGGCCGACCGTGGTGGTCAATTTCCGCTCCTACGCGACGGGCTGCGCGCAACCCGTGCTGTGCGCCGTCAACGTCGCCGACACGACCTTGCAACAGGGTCAGGGCATGCACGGCAGCTTCAGCCGTGCCGACACCATGAACTTCATGGCGGCAATCGGCCCGGACTTCAAAACCGGTTTCGTCGACAAGGCACCGGTCAGCAACGCCGATATCGGCAGGACCCTCGCACACGTGCTCGGACTCGACATCGAGCCGCGCGGCGCGCTGATGGGCCGCATCGCCGCCGAGGCATTGCCGGGCGGTACCGTTCCGCCGATGGAACGGATGATGCGGCGCGGCGCGGCGGATGCACAGGGGCGTGCGACGGTGATCACGGGTATGCGGGTCGGCGACGTGGCCTATTTCGACGCCGCCGGCTTTCCGGGCCGTACCGTGGGCCTCGACGCATCCGGGCCGGTCACAGACCGCCGGGATGATGAACCACGGTGACGGCCGCGCGCGGAAAATCCTTTCCGTCCATGGCCGCGACGTCGAACCGTCGTTCTTTCCAACCGCGTCGGCCAAGCCGTTCGTTGTTCTTTGGCGGCGACCTCTTTCGCACCGCCGCAGACGTCTATAGATTGATGCGCATGAATTGCCCAAGCGCGCGCATTTCAACGAGTTGGAGGTGACCCATGACATTGGCAATCGGCGACACGGCCCCGGATTTCGAAGCGGATACGACCGAAGGAAAGATCCGCTTCCACGAATGGCTCGGCAATTCCTGGGGTATCCTGTTCTCGCATCCCAAGGACTTCACCCCGGTCTGCACCACCGAGCTCGGCGTGATGGCCCGCCTCAAGCCGGAATTCGACAAGCGCAACACCAAGATCATCGGCCTTTCGGTTGACACCGTCACCGACCACACGCGCTGGTCGCAGGACATCAAGGACGTGACCGGATTCGCGCCCAACTATCCCATGATCGGCGATCCGGAACTGAAGATCGCGAAGGCCTACGGCATGTTGCCGGCTTCGACCACGGGCACGTCGCAGGGGCGCACGCCGAACGACAACCAGACGGTGCGCAACGTGTTCATCATCGGACCCGACAAGAAGATCAAGCTGATCCTCGTCTATCCGATGACCACGGGCCGCAACTTCGACGAGGTCCTGCGTGTGCTCGATTCGCTGCAGATGACCGCCAAGCATCGCGTCTCGACACCCGCGAACTGGAAGCCGGGCGAGGACGTGATCATTGCCGGTTCGGTGAGCGACGAGGAGGCGAAGAAGATCTGGCCGCAGGGATTCAAGGCGCCGCGACCCTATATCCGGTACGTGCCGCAGCCGCAGGGCTGATCCCCCCGAAACACCGTGTGACAGGGCGCGAGCGAAGACCTCGCGCCCTCGTTTTTTCATGCTGGAGCCTGGCCATGAACGAAGCGGCCCTGAGGCAACCGCCCTTCGCCGAATTCCTCGGCATCAAGATCACCCACGTCTCGCCCGAGCGCGTCACCGCCGAACTCGTGGCGCGCGAGGAGCTGAACAATCGCCACGGCATCATGCACGGCGGGGCGCTCATGGCGCTTGCCGACAATCTGGGCGGCACGGCGACCACGGCCAACCTGAAGGAAGGTCAGCGCACCACGACGATCGAGAGCAAGACCAATTTTTTCGCGGCGGTCCCGATCGGCGAGACGGTCTATGCCGAGTGCACGCCGTTGCATCGCGGAAGATCGACCATGGTGTGGCAGACCCGCATCACGCGTGCGGACGGGCGTCTCTGCGCGCTTGTGACGCAGACCCAGTTGGTGCTCGGCCCCGCCGCGTAAGCCGGCTGCCGCGCGAGGGTGGCGAGCCCTCCGCGGGCGGCGCGCCCGAGCGGGCATCGCACGGGCGTTGCGATCGTGTCATTGCGATGGTGACGGGCGTCCGGACGCGGAGGTCTGGCGCCGGCAAGGCGCCCGCCGCGTTCCCGCGCGCGAGGACAGGCGGCCGTCCGGACGCATGATCACTCGCCCCTATTGGGGTGGCGATCTTGGCCCGTCATCGCGCGTGCATGGCGAGCGCAGCCACGCAATCCGGAATCCAATAGGCTTGCTCGGAATGGCATCACCGCCGCCGCGGGGTGCCTTGCCGTGACGACGCCGCTTCAATCCGGTCGGAACCTGCCCACCATAAAAGCATTTGACGGCATGCGCGGGAAAGGGTCCCTTAGGCGGGACACGCGACGTGAACGCAGGAAGCCTCGGCCCATGGACGAACCGGCAAAAGACCACGGCCTTCTGCACACGCCGGCCGCGCCGCGCTCGGACCAACACCGCATCGCGCTCGGCATCGAGCGAATTGGCCTCGTGTCGCTCCGTTTTCCCGTGCTCTCCGCCATCGTCCTCATCGCCCTCTGCATCGGCGCGGCCTTCGGCGTGGAGCGCGTGAAGGTCGACGATTCGCTGAGCCAGCTGTTCCGTTCCGATACGCCGGAGTTCAAGCAATACGAATCGGTCACCCGCCGTTTTCCCTCAAGCGAGTACGACGTGCTCGTCGTGGTCGAAGGCAAGACGCTGCTCGAGCGGGGTCCGCTCAGCCAGTTGCGCGACCTCGTCAGGGATCTGCAGCTCATTGACGGGACACGCGGGATCATCTCGATTTTCTCCGCGCGTCAACCGCCGGAAGACGGCGGCATTCCCGAGGCGCTGTTCCCCGAGGACCTTCCCCGGGGCGTCGCCTATGAGCGGCTCGTCGAGAAGATCAAGGCCAACGAGATCATTCGCGGCAAGCTGCTGTCGCTCGACGGCCAGCTCACGCTGATCGTGCTTGCGCTCGACCCGAGCGTCGCCGAGGGAAACGGCCTGCGTCCGGTGATTGCCGAAATACGTAAAACCGCGGCCGACGATCTTGCCGGCTCCGGCCTCACCGCACACCTGACGGGCGTTCCGGTCATGCAGCTCGAAATCCGCAATGCGGTCGAGCGTGACCGGCTGATCTACAACGCGCTCGGCTTTCTGATCGGATGCGCGATCGCGATCGTGTTCTTCCGGCGCGTCTCTTTCATGGTGATGGCTGCCGGGCCTCCCCTGATCGCGATCCTCCTGGCGCTCGGCGCGCTCGGCTGGCTCGATTTCCGCCTCAACATGTTTCTGAACGTGATGACGCCGCTCATCATGGTCATCAGCTTTTCTGACAGTATGCAGCTCACCTTCGCGGCGCGCGACTGGATGCTGCTCGGAAAGAGCAAGGTCGAAGCCTTGCGCAGCGCGATCGAGATCGTCGGACCCGCCTGCGTGCTGACCCACGCGACGGCCGGCCTGTCCTTCATTGCGCTGCAATTCTCCAGTTCCGACCTGATCCGCACGTTCGGCGAGGCCGGGCTGGTCGCGACGATCATCGCTCTCGTCGCGGTGCTGACCCTGGCGCCGCTCATCGGCGTGCTGCTGGTGCGCAAGGAGGAACGCCTTGCAACCACGCATCGCTCCGCCCGCGCCGATCGCGCGGTCAATCTTCTGCGGCAAGCCTGCGCCTGGATTGCCATGCGCATGGTCGATCGCGCCGCGCTGTACAGCGCCATCAGCGTGGTGCTGGTGGCCGGCCTTGCGGCGATCACGCTCAATCTCACGCCCCGCTACCGGCTTGCCGATCAGGTTCCCGATCGTGACCAGGCCGTCAAGGCGAGCAGCCAGCTCGACGTCAAATTGACGGGCGCCAATCCGATCGACGTGCTGATCGAGTTTCCGCAGGGAGAGTCGCTCTACTCGGCGGAGACGCTCGCCACCATCGCCGCCGTGCATGCGGCCGTCGAAGAACAGGCCGGCGTCGGCAATGTCTGGTCGCTGGAAACGCTGAGGCGCTGGCTTGCGGAGAAAGCCGGAAAACCGGACGTTGCGACGCTCAAGCAGTATGTCGACGCGCTCCCCGAGTATCTCGTGCGACGCTTCATTTCCGCCAAGCAGGATGCCGTGGTGGTCGAAGGCCGGATTCCCGATGTCGATGCAAGCGAGCTGCTGCCCGTCATCCAGTCGCTCGACGCCCGCCTCGACAGCGTCCGCGCCGCGCATCCCGGCTACAAGATCTCGGTGACCGGACTGGCCGCCATTGCCGCGCGCAACAGCGCCAGCATGATCGGCCGGCTCGAGCAGATGCTGACGGTCGAAGTGATCTTCGTCGCCGCCTTCATCGGACTCGCGTTCCGCTCCGTGCTGGTCATGCTCGTGAGTTTCCTGCCCGCGATCTTCCCGATCGTCGCGGCGGGGACGCTCCTCTGGAGCATGGGTCTCGGCCTGCAGTTTGCGAGCGTCGTCGCCCTGACCGTCTCATTCGGCCTCGGGCTCAGCGCCACGATTCACTTCCTCAACCGGCTGCGCCTCGAAAAACAGCCGGACGAGGATACCGGGCTTGCCGTGCAGCGAGCCACGGTGCTGGTCGGCCCGGCTTTGATCCTCACGTCGGTCGTGCTTGCCTGCGGCCTGGCGATGACCGTGTTCTCCGATCTGCCCTCGCTCAGGCTGTTCGGCTGGTTGTCGGCCTTCGCCATGCTCGCCGCGCTGGTCGCCGATCTCACCATCCTGCGGCCGACGACGATGTTCCTGCATCAGATCGCGGCGCGGCTGCGGCGCGCGCCATCATCGTTCGCGTCGGGTAAGAACGATGGTGGCTTCGGAAAGCGTACTCCCGGGGGACCGAATTGAGATCGATTGCCGTGTGCCGTGCGTGGAAAGGCTGAGCAGGGCCGAGAAGGTCTGCCCCTCGGCTCGCGCCTCGATATGGTGCGCACGGGCACTGCCGGAAAAGGTTCCGGCCGCATGGCGGGTCTCCTCGTACCAGTTGCCGCTGATGCTGCCGCCCTGATAGACGCCGTCGGCGCGGAAGTCGAACTTGTAGCTGTCGCTCGCGCATTTCAATGCCAGGCGAAAATTTGCGCCGGGCACCTCATAGGTGGCCCGGCAGACGATGCGCTCGCGCGAATCGTTCGACAGCGTGATGGTGCCTCGCCCGGCCCAGGAACCGTTGAGCTCCTCGAGCGGATTGTCCGCCGCACGCGTCACGCCGAAAGCGAGGGAGGCAACGGCAAGGATGGAGACGATGGCAATGCAGGCGATCTTCCCAAAGCGCGTCATCCGTGTGTATCCAGGTGTCGTGTGACTACGTCGTCGATACTATTTAGGAGCGCAGACGCCGATCGGCCACCGCCGACGTCGTGGCGGGCCGCCTTGCTCATACAAGGTTCGGACGCCCTCGGCCATGGTCGAGATTTCAACATATCGTCTAACGGCTTAACCGTCGCCGGCGGGACGGGCCGGCGGTTTCGCCTGCCGCCGCGCCGCGGCGCGACTCGCCAACAGCACGCCGGCCGCGCACAGGCCCATGCCGCCGACGGAGACGGCATCCAACCGCTCGCCGAACAAAAGGAAGGCGAGCAGCGCGGTGACGGAGGGCACGAGATAGAAGAGACTCGCGAATTGGGTCGCCGCCGACTGCCGGATCAGCCAATACATCAACGCCACCGCCGCAATCGACAGGATGAAGACCAGCCAGAGGAGCGCGAAAATCAGTTCGCCGCTCCAGCGCACGACGCGCGTTTCGAAGCAGAAGGCCGCGAGCGCGAACATCAGTCCGGCGCCTGCATACTGCACCGTGTTGCCTGCCCGCCAGTCGATCGATCCGCAATGGCGCTTCTGATAGAGCGTGCCGAGAGTGATTCCGCACAGCGACGCCAGGCTCGCCGCCCATCCCAGCGGCGAGCCTGCGAGCACGATGCCGCGGTCATGCAACACCAACAGCACGCCGACGAGGCCGAGAAAGAGGCCAAGCCATTGTTCGGCCGTGACGGGTTCGCCCAGGCAGCGGTTGGCGATGGTCGAGGTGAGGATCGGCTGCAGTCCGGGGATCAGCGCGGAAATGCCCGCGGGCACGCCCTGATGGATCGCCACAAAGACGCCACCGAGATAGACGCCGTGCACCATCGCGCCGGCCGCCAGGCTGTGGCCGATCTCCGCGCCGCTCGGCCAGCGCGCGCGCGTCGCGAGCGCGATCGTCCCCATGATCGGGACGACAAGCGCCATGCGCAGCGCAAGGAAGGTGAGCGGTTCCACATAAGGCAATCCGTAACGCGCGCCGATGAAACCCGTGCTCCACAGCAGCACGAACAGCGGGGGCGCCGCGGCGGTAGCGAGGCGGGTCAGTGGCATCGAAGCGTCGTGGTCGGCCAAAGATCGGGAGACTGTTTCGTTCTATAGCATTGTTCCCTGCGGCGTGCCGCGCTTGGGTTCCGGACGTCCAATGCCGCGGCCGCGGAACCGGCGCGATGCATGCGGGTTGTCCTTGCTGCACCCGATCGGCGCATCCCAGCGATGGAGGAATGCCATGACCGATCCGCGCTATGACGATCCGAACGACCGCAACTCGCAATTCAACGATCCGGTCGTGCGGCGCGACCGCAATGTCGACCGCATGTGGGGCTGGATCGCTGGCCTCGCGGTCGTCGTGCTGATCGCGTTCATTCTGATCGCCGGATGGAACAGCGGCGACAAGAGCACCAGCAATGCGCCCGGCCCGGCCGCCCCGTCCGCATCAACGACGTCGCCGCCGGCAACCACCGGCAGCGGCGCGGGGCTGCCCGCACGTCCCGCCCCGCAAGCGCGATGAGCAGAAGGTTGCGGACGCTTGCGGTCGCGAGCGGGCGCGCGCGAGAAAGGAGCGGGTTCCGATCGGATTGACGCGGCACCGTCGCGGCGATTTGCCCCTTAGGGGCGACGGCGCCATCGAGAGCACGCCCGCCCGACTCTGGCGACGCCGGCCGTCTTCGCGCTGGCCCCGACGGCGCACGATCACCGCGTTCGGAGCTAATCCGCGACGCCGCAGGCGATGCGCGCGCCGCCTCCGCCGAGGGGCGCGGGTTGATCGGAATAATTGTCGCCGCCCGCATGGATGACGATGGCGCGACGCTTCACGTCGGCCACCCTCAGATGCGGCGCGATAACCGGCTTCGAGGCGACACCGCCGGCATCGACGCTGAGCACCGGCATATCGCCCTTGTGGCCCTCGCCGAGCGGGCCGAGGTGCTTTCCGGTGTTGGCAGGGTCATAGTGGCCGCCGGCGGCGAGCCCTGCTGCCGGCTTGCCGTCCGGTCCGCGGCCGGGACCGCAATCGGGATTGGCATGGACATGAAATCCATGGTCGCCGGGCGGCAGTCCGGCGAGGCGCGGCGTGATCTGCAGGCCGTCCGCCGTATCGGAGAGGCTCAGCGTTCCGATCTCCTTTCCGACGCCATTGGCGTCGATCGCATGCATCGTGACGGTCGCGCTCTCGCCGGCGGCGCCGGCGACCGTCCCGACGAGAACCGCGGCGGCGAGAAGCGGCGTATGCATCTTCATGGCGTGTCTCCCCCTTTGGTTGCGGTTGCCCGCGTGGCCCTTGCGGCGATGACCGCTTCCGCCATGCACCCCGTCATCCGAGAAGACCGGAAAGACCGAAGCCGAGAGCGGCGCTCACGACGGCCTCGAGTGCCTGGAATTCCACCGGCGTCATCTCCGCCCTCACATAGGGAAACAGAAGCGGCCCGAGCGGCAACATAACCGCAGCCACGAGCCCGACGCAGAGAAGCTTCGTGATGAACGACCGATTGATCATCATGGCGTCCTGCGATCGGCATGTTCATAGCGTACCGGCGGCCCGCCTTCAATCAAGCCGGGAAGAGCGCAGTGGGATGCTTCCGTCCCTGTGGGCCGGGCCTGCCGCCCGCGGGAAGCGTTGCCGAGCCGCACCGAAGCGTTCATCATGCGGTCGGTTGCCGGAACCATGTCATGCCCAAGACGCCCGATTACTTCCATGGCAAGACCATCGTCATCACCGGTGCCGCGAGCGGCATCGGCCGCGCGACGGCCCTGATCTTCGCGCGCGAAGGCGCGAACGTGGTCTGCGCCGACATCAACGAGAGCGGTGTCAAGGACACCGCGGAAAAGATCAACGCCATGGGCGCGCAGGCGCTCGCGCTCGCCGTCGACGTCACCAAACGCGCGGCGGTCGCCGACATGATCGAGCTTGCGCTCAACGGGTTCGGACGCGTGCATTTCCTGTTCAACTCGGCGGGCGCCGCGATCCGTCGCGCGAAATTCCTCGACATCGACGACGATCTTTTCGACCGCACCTTCGACCTCAACGTCAAAGGCACATTCTATGCCATGCAGGCGGTGCTCCCGCACATGCTGGCGCACAAGTTCGGCGTGATCGTCAATGTCGGCAGCATGGCGCATCGCCGCGGCGGCCCCGGTTCCTCCGTGCATTATGCCGCGGCGAAAGGCGCCGTCGTGACCATGACCATGGGCGTTGCGCGCGAATTCGCCGCGCAAGGCATCCGCGTCCTGTCGATTTCGCCGGGCCCGGTCGACACCGCCTTCCAGGCGGCGGCCGCAACCTCGCCCGAACTCGCCAAGCGGATGCTCGACGACGTGCCGATGGGGCGCTTCGGCCGTCCGGAGGAGATCGGCGAACTGGTGCTCTTCCTGTGCTCGGACGGATGCGAGTTCATGACCGCGGATACGATCTACGTGAACGGCGGCGGCGGCTGGCGTTGAGCTGACGCCGCGGACGACGAGCAGGGCATCGCGCGGAAATTTACGGCGCCGATATTCCCGCTTGACCGCCCCGCCGCTACACTCCGGCGGGGCATTCGCCGACGGGGCCGATCGTGGCGCTTTATGACCGTGCCGTAGCCGCCGTGCGCGGAATCTACGACCGCCGCATTCGCACTCCTGCGATCCTCGACACCGATCACTTCTTCCCCAAGGCCGCGCATTTTCTTGCCGCCTGGCGCGAGATCCGTCGCGAAGCCTTCGCCGTCGCCGACGGCCTGCCTCGGATCCCGCGCTTCCACGACCTGATGCCGGAACAGACCGACATCTCGGCCGCCGACGGCCGCGACTGGCGCATGTTCATCATGAAGGCCTACGGCGTGCGCCTCGAGCACAACCTCGCGCGCTGTCCGACCGTGGCCGGCCTGCTCGAGGCGACGCCGGAAGCGGTGTCCGCCGTCTTCTCCTTCCTTGCTCCCGGCAAGCACATTCCGGCGCATCGCGGACCGTTCCGCGCCATCCTGCGCTTTCACCTCATGCTGTCGATGCCGATCGACGCGAGCGGGACGCCCGCCTGCGAGCTGCGCATCGACGGCGTGCCTTACCGGATCGGCGACGGACAGGGCCTGTTGTGGGACGACACCTATCCGCACGAGGTCTGGAATCGCGGCGACAAGGTGCGCATCGCCCTCCTGCTCGACGTCTGGCGGCGGGACATGCCGGCGGATCTTGCGCTGATGTCGCGCGCATTGATGGCCGCCGCCAGCCTGTGGCTCCGGTCGCGCGGCGCCCGCTACGCCGGCTGATGCGCGGCGATCCTTCGCGGCGGCCCGACCGTCGCGCCGCCTGCCCATCCCGCGCCGAACGACCCGTCCGCCGCCGGATGACAGCCGCGCGGCAGGTCGCGCCGAACGGCCGTGGCGTGCAGGATGGCCGAGGCGCGAGCGTATCGCGCGACCACCATGGAGTCGTCTTCCTTGCATCCTGCAGGAGATCGCCCGCTCTGATCCGTCGCCCCTCCGCTTTCGCCGCAAGCTTCGTGGCACTTACAGCGGCAGATTGTCGTGCTTCCTCGCCGGCAGCTCGACGTGCTTGTTGCGCAGCATGGCGAGCGCGCGGGCGACGCGCCGCCTTGTCGAATGCGGCATGATCACGTCGTCGATGTAGCCGCGTTCGGCGGCCACGAATGGCGACAGGAAACGCTCCTCGTATTCGCGCGCACGCGCGGCGATCTTCTCCGCGTCGTGCATGTCGCCGCGGAAGATGATCTCCACCGCGCCCTTCGCTCCCATCACCGCGATCTGCGCCGTCGGCCACGCGTAGTTGACGTCGCCACCGATATGCTTGGAGGCCATCACGTCATAGGCGCCGCCGAAGGCCTTGCGGGTGATGACAGTCACCAGCGGCACGGTGCACTGGCTGTAGGCGAACAGGAGCTTGGCGCCGTGCTTGATGAGCCCGCCATATTCCTGGTCGGTGCCGGGCAGGAAACCGGGCACGTCGACGAAGGTGACGATGGGGATCTGGAACGCGTCGCAGAAGCGCACGAAGCGCGCCGCCTTGCGCGAGGCGTCCGAATCGAGAACGCCGGCCAGCACCATCGGCTGGTTGGCGACGAAACCGACGGTGCGCCCCTCGATGCGGCCGAAGCCGGTGACGATGTTCTTCGCATAGGCGGATGAAAGCTCGAAGAAATCGCCTTCGTCCGCCACCTTCAGGATCAGTTCGCGGATGTCATAGGGCTTGTTGGGATTGTCCGGCACCAGCGTGTCGAGCGAGGGTTCGATGCGGTCGGGCGGATCCTCGGTCGGCCATTCCGGCACCCCGCTTTCGTTGTTCGACGGCAGGAAGTCGATGAAACGCCGCACCTGCAGCAGGCATTCGACGTCGTTCTCGAAGGCGCCGTCGGCGACGCCGGACCTGACGGTATGGACGGCCGCGCCGCCGAGCTCTTCCGCCGTGACAACCTCGTTGGTCACGGTCTTCACCACGTCGGGGCCGGTGACGAACATGTAGCTCGTGCCGCGCACCATGAAGATGAAATCGGTCATCGCCGGCGAATAAACGTCGCCGCCCGCGCAGGGACCCATGATGACGGAAATCTGCGGGATGACGCCGGAGGCGACGACGTTGCGCTTGAACACCTCGCCATAGCCGCCGAGCGCCGCAACGCCTTCCTGGATGCGCGCGCCGCCGGCATCGAACAGGCCGATGACGGGACAACGCGCCTTCATCGCCATGTCCTGCACCTTGATCATCTTCTGCGCATGCGTCTCCGAGAGCGAACCGCCGAACACGGTGAAGTCCTTCGAGAAAACATAGACGGCGCGGCCGTTGACGGTGCCCCAGCCCGTGACCACGCCGTCGCCGGGGATCTTCGTCTTCTCCATGCCGAACTCGTGCGAGCGATGCTCGACGAACATGTCGAACTCCTCGAACGACCCCTGGTCGAGCAGGAGCTCGATGCGCTCGCGCGCGGTGAGCTTGCCGCGCCTGTGCTGGGCATCGATGCGCGCCTTCCCGCCACCGAGCCGCGCCTCCCCGCGCCGCTTCTCGAGCTTGTCAAGGATGTCCTTCATGCGACGGTCCCGCGAATTGCCTCTCGACGACAGATAGCACGACGTGCTTTTCCCCGTCATTGGCGGCGTTGCGCGGGCTTTCCGCTGCCGCCGCGCTTCGGCCGGCCCCCGCGAGCGGAGGTCAGACCGAACCGCTGGCCGCGGCTTCGCGCGGGGGCCGGGGCACCCGCTGCCCGGCGCAAAGCGTGCTTGCCGCTTGGCAGGCGGCTTACGGCCTGCTTAGTACCAATCATGACCGATGCCTCGACGATCGCCGCGCTGCTGCAGCAGGGGCTGTTTCACCACCAGCAGGGCGATTTCAGGAACGCCATGGAGCGTTACACCGAGGTGTTGCGGGCCGACCCGGACCAGCCGGACGCCCTCTATTATGTCGCCGCCATTGCCTGCCAGGAAGGGCAATACCAGGAAGGCATTGCGCTCGCGCGCCGCGCGCTCGCGCGCAAGCCGCAGGCGCGCATCCACAACCTCATCGGCAAGGCGCTGGAGCGCCAGGGCGAGCATCTCGAGGCGGTCAAGAGCTTCGACGCGGCCATCGCGCTCGATGCGAGTTTTGCCGAGGCGCACGGCAACCGCGCGGCAATCCTGGCAGCCGCCGGCCTGCACGAGGAGGCGCTCAAGGGTTTCGATCGCGCGCTCGCGCTCGCTCCGGACGCGGTCGCCGACTGGATCAATCGCGGCGCGCTGCTGCAGGACATGGGGCGGCACGAGGAGGCGATCGCAAGCTATGACCGCGCGCTCGCGCTGCAGCCGAACGCGATCGCGGCCCAGTTTAATCGTGCCGAGGCGCTGCGCGCGTCGGGGCGGCCGCAGCAGGCGCTGGAGGCCTACCAGCAGCTGCTCGGCCATGCGCCGGGCATGCCCGAGGCGCAGATCGGGCGCGCCATGGCCCTCAAGGACCTCGGCCGTTACCAGGACGCGCTCGACGCCGTCGACCTCGCGCTTGCGGCGCGACCGAAACTCGCCACCGCGCACGCCTTGCGCGGCAGGCTCCTGCAGGCGCTCGGCCGCAACGAGGAGGCCGAGGCGAGCCTTGCCAAGGCGGCCGAGCTCGACGCCGCGGCCGCAGGAAACTCCGTCTAGCGCACATCCGACCGGATCGTATCGGCCCCGTCATGGTGCGGGCACGCCGCGGCGGCGGACCGGCTCATGGCACGAGCCGCAGCACCGTGACCGCCGCGTCGAATTCGCCGCGACGGAAGTTGCGGCGCTCCATGGCGAGGGCGTCGCGACCCCAGTGCGCCATCTGCCAGTCCTCGTCGACATGCGCGGCCGCCCAGGCCGCGTCGGCATCGAGCGCGCCGTGCGCGAGCGCGAGCGCGATGAGTGCCGAACCCGTGAGCGCGGTGATCGCCGCGAGCGCGCCGAGCCGCCAGCCATCGTCCGGAATGGACGCGCGTGCGGCCGCGACGGCTTCGGGAGGTTGCGCCACGTGCACCACGCCCTGCGTGAGCGTGAAACGGGCGCCGAACGTATCGCGTGCCCAGTCAAGCACCGGATCGAAGGCAGCGGCCTGCCGGGCGACGAGCTCGGCCGGGGCCTCGGCGCGGTAACAGACCAGATCCGATCCGAGATAGGCCTCGATGTCGGCGGCAACGGCCGCCGGCGATGCAGCGACCGTGTCGATGACCGCGTTGGCGAGCCGCGTGAGCGGCATGCGCGCGGGATCGATCTCCCGTCCCTGCGCGTTCCACTCTTCGGCGATCGCCTGTGCCAGCGCCCGCGAAGGCGCCGCGAGGGCGCGGCGCGCCGGCGTCCGCACCGGCTTGCCGTCCAGCAGCACGGCGAACCCTTCGCGCGCGTCCGCGACATGGGCCCGCTGGTAGAAGCGCCTGCGCAAGGGCGGCCGCATGGCGCGCCGCGCCGCTTCCATCGGGTCGCGCGGCTCACCTTGAGCGATCGCGGCGAAGATGTCCCGCATCATCCGGACTCCGTATCAGCAATCCGCGATTGTGCGCCGCAGCATGAATATTCCATGCGCCGGCACGGCGGATCGGCCCTTTACCACATTTATGGGATCGCTTCCGCCTTCCGCGGAAGGGACAGCCATCGCCTTGCCGGTGCCCTATCCGGTGGCGGAAGGACCTGTTCCCTGGGCCTGCGGCGCGCGGCCATGGTGGCCGGAAGGATAGGTAGCCTTCGGCGCCGCGAGGCCATATTATGGTCGCTTGAATCGAGCCGCGTACGGGGCTCGTTCGGGGAAACCGCCGCCGGGGCTGCGAGCGCAATACCGTCGTCGCGACGGTGTTCGGGGCGCGTGTCGAGGAGTCGATGAAGAACACAGATACTGCGGCGCCCGATTACTTCCACAAAGTCATCGATTGCCAGTGGGCCTGTCCGGCTCACACTCCGGTTCCCGAGTACATCCGTCTGATCGCCGCGCGGCGTTATTCCGACGCCTACATGATCAACTGGTGGTCGAACGTCTTCCCGGGCATTCTCGGCCGTACCTGCGACCGCCCCTGCGAGCCGGCATGTCGCCGCATGCGCGTCGAAAAGGAGCCGGTCGCGATCTGCCGCCTCAAGCGGGTGGCAGCCGATTACAAGGACGACATCCGGGCGCGGCTGCCCAAGCCCGCGGCGCGGAAGAACGGCCGGCGCATCGCTCTCGTCGGCGGCGGGCCGGCCTCGCTCACGGTGGCGCGCGATCTTGCCCCGCTCGGCTATCACTGCGTCGTCTTCGATCAGGATCCGCAGGCGGGCGGCATGATCCGCACGCAGATCCCCAAATTCCGCCTGCCGGATTCGGTCATCGATGAGGAATGCGGCTACATCCTCGATCTCGGCGTGGAATTCCGTGGCGGGCAACGCATCGACTCGATGAAAGCGCTGCTCGCCGAGGGCTGGGATGCGGTCTTCGTCGGCTGCGGGGCACCGCGCGGCCGCGACCTCGACATTCCCGGGCGCAAGGAGGCGGCCGCCAATATCCACATCGGCATCGACTGGCTGTCCTCGATCTCCTTCGGCCATGTCAACGCGATCGGTCGGCGCGTCGTGGTCCTCGGCGGCGGCAATACGGCCATGGATTGTTGCCGATCCGCGCGCCGTCTCGGCGGCGAGGAGGTGCATGTCGTCGTGCGCTCCGGCTTCGACGAGATGAAGGCGTCCCCCTGGGAGAAGGAGGACGCCATGCATGAGGGCATTCCGATCCACAACTATCTCGTGCCGAAGCATTTCACGCACGAGAACGGCAGACTGACCGGCGTGACCTTCGAGAAGGTGAAGGCCGAATATGATTCCCGGGGCCGGCGCAGACTGGTGCCGTCGGGCGAACCCGACCAGCATTTCCCCTGCGATGACGTGCTGGTCGCGATCGGCCAGGAGAACGCCTTTCCCTGGATCGAACGCGACATCGGCATCGAATTCGATCAATGGGACATGCCCAAGGTCGATCCCAGGACCATGGCGTCGACGCATCCGAAGGTGTTCTTCGGCGGCGACGCGGCGTTCGGCCCCAAGAACATCATCTGGGCGGTGGCGCACGGCCACGAAGCGGCGATCTCGATCGACAAATTGCTCAACGGCGAGGACATCAACGACCGCCCGGCCCCGGCCGTCGAGATGATCAGCCAGAAGATGGGCATCCACGAATGGTCCTACAAGAACGAAGTGGTGCTCGACCAGCGCTACAAGGTGCCGCTGCGCGACAAGGTGGTTGCGCTGAAGGACATCAAGGCCGAAGTCGAGCTCGGCTTCGACGAGACGCTCGCCTTCCAGGAAGCCGGCCGTTGCCTGAACTGCGACGTCCAGACGGTGTTCACCTCCTCGCTGTGCATCGAGTGCGATGCCTGCGTCGACATCTGCCCGATGGACTGCATTACCTTCACGCAGAATGGCGATGAGGCCGAGTTGCGCGGACGCCTCAACGCGCCGGCGCGGAATCTCTCCCAGGACCTCTACGTGCAGGACGGGCTGAAAACCGGTCGCGTCATGGTCAAGGACGAGGACGTCTGCCTGCACTGCGGGCTGTGCGCCGAGCGCTGTCCCACCGGGGCCTGGGACATGCAGAAATTCTTGCTGGAAATGACCTACGCAGGAAATTCATGCCGACCACAGCGCCGATCAGCCGCGTGAACGATTTCGTCGTTCGCTTCGCCAACGTCAACGGCTCGGGTTCCGCGAGCGCCAACGAGCTGTTTGCGCGCGCGATTCTGCGCATGGGAATTCCGGTCGCGCCGCGCAACATCTTTCCCTCCAACATCCAGGGGCTGCCCACCTGGTACGAGGTACGGGTATCCGAAGCCGGTCATCTCGGCGCGCGCGGCGGCACCGATCTCCTCGTGGCGATGAATCCGCAGACCTTCGACAAGGACATCGCCGGCATCGACCCCGGCGGCTATGTGCTCTACGATTCGACCAAGCCGTTGCCGCCGTCCAAGTTCCGCTCGGACATAACCGTCATCGGCGTGCCGCTGACCGCGATCTGCAATCGCGAATATACCGACCCGCGCCAGCGCCAGCTGTTCAAGAACATCATCTATATCGGCGTGCTCACGGCCCTCATGGACATGGACGTGAATGCCGTCGAAAAGCTCATCGGAGAACAGTACAGGGGCAAGGAGAAGCTGATTGAGCCCAACATCCACGCGCTGCATCTCGGGCGCGATTATGCGGTGCTCAATCTCCAGTGCCCGATCGGGCTGAGACTGAGGAAGAGCGACCGCGTCGGCGACCGGATCTTCATCGACGGAAACGCGGCGGCGGCGCTCGGCGCCGTCTACGGCGGCGCGACGGTCTGCGCGTGGTATCCGATCACGCCGTCCTCCTCGCTCGCCGACGCCTTCACCCGCTATTGCGCCCGGTTCAGGGTCGATCCGCAGACGAAAAAGGCCAAATACGCGATCATCCAGGCCGAAGACGAACTCGCGTCGATCGGCATCGTCATCGGCGCCGGCTGGAACGGTGCGCGGGCCTTCACGGCGACCTCCGGTCCGGGCATTTCCTTGATGCAGGAATTCATCGGGCTTGCCTATTTCGCCGAGATCCCCGCGGTGATCTTCGACGTCCAGCGCGCCGGTCCCTCGACGGGAATGCCGACCCGCACGCAGCAGTGCGACATCATCTCGTGCGCCTATGCCTCGCACGGCGACACCAAGCACGTGCTGCTGTTCCCCGAGGATCCGACCGAAGCGTTCGAATTCGGCGCGCTCGCGTTCGACCTCGCCGACCGGCTGCAGACGCCGATCTTCGTGATGCTCGACCTCGACATCGGCATGAACCATCGCCTCTGCCGGCCGCTTGCCTGGGACGACTCCCGCCAATACGACCGGGGCAAAGTGATGACGGCGGAAGACCTCGAAGCGGGTCGGGAATTCGGTCGCTATCTCGACGTCGACGGGGACGGCATCCCCTACCGCACCTATCCGGGCACGCATCCCACCCGGGGCGCGTTCTTCACGCGCGGCACCTCGCACGATCGCTATGCGCGCTACACCGAGGAAGGCGCTCCCTACGTCGACAATATGCAACGGCTCCTGCGCAAGCTCGAGACCGCCAAGGACCTGGTGCCGCGGCCGCTCGTCGCCAACGCCGCCAGAGCGACGAAATACGGCGTGATCTATTACGGCTCCACGGCGCCGGCCATGGACGAGGCGATCCACATGATCGAAGCGCGCGGCCACGCTCTTGACCGCATGCGGGTACGCGCCTTCCCGTTCCATTCGAGCGTGGCGAGCTTCGTCGCCGACCATGATTTCGTGTTCGTGGTGGAGCAGAATCGCGACGCGCAGCTGCGATCGCTGATCGTGAACGAATGCGGGATCGATCCGGTGCGGCTCGTGCCCATCTTGCATTACGACGGCACGCCGATCACCGCGCGCTTCATCGCCAGGGCGATCGGCGATCATCTCGATCAGCTCACCGTCAAGCCGCTGAAGGTGACGTCGTGACAGACGCGTGCCTCACGATATGGCGCGCCAGGGGCGGGCTCGCTACCGCGCCCGCGAAGGCACGGAAGTCCTTTCGGCGGAAAAATCGGAACCAGCCGGCTCTGACAGGACGACGATCATGACCTATCTTGCCAAGCCCAAGTTCCATCATCCGGCCCTGCCCAAGAACGCGCTCGGCTACACGCACCGCGACTATGAGGGCGCGGTCTCCACCTTGTGCGCCGGTTGCGGACACGACTCGATCACGGCGGCGATCATTCAGGCCTGCTTCGAGCTCGCCATCGAGCCGCATCGTGTCGCCAAGATCTCGGGCATCGGCTGTTCGTCCAAGACGCCGACCTACATGCTCGGCAACTCGCACGGATTCAACTCGGTGCACGGACGCATGCCGTCGGTCCTCACCGGCGCGAACCTTGCCAATCGCGACCTCATCTATCTCGGCATATCCGGCGACGGCGACTCGGCCTCGATCGGCCTCGGCCAGTTCGCACATTGTCTCAGGCGCGGCGTCAACATGGTCTACATCGTCGAGAACAACGGCGTGTACGGCCTGACCAAGGGCCAGTTCTCCGCCACCGCCGACCGCGGCTCGAAGTCAAAACGCGGCTTCATCAACACCGACAATTCGATCGACCTCGTGGCCATGGCGCTGCAGCTCGGCGCGAGCTTCGTGGCGCGTTCCTTCTCCGGCGACAAGCAGCAGCTCGTGCCGATCATCAAGGCCGCGATCGCGCATCGGGGCGCGGCGTTCATCGACGTGATCAGCCCCTGCGTCGCCTTCAACAATCATGTCGGCTCGACCAAGAGCTTCGATTTCGTGCGCGAACACAACGAAGCGGTGAATCGTCTCGATTTCATCTCGACGCGCATGCCGATCGAGATCAGCTACGAGCCGGGCACGGTGGAAATCGTCGAGCAGCACGACGGCAGCAAGCTCGCCTTGCGCAAGCTTGCCGCCGACTATGACGTGCACGATCGTACCGCCGCACTCGGATTCCTGCAGCAGCACGCCGCCAGGGGCCAGATCGTCACCGGCCTCCTTTACGTCGAGAAACATGCGGAAGACCTGCATGCGCATCTGCGCACCGTCGACAAGCCGCTCAACGCCCTCGACGAGAAGGATCTCTGCCCCGGCCAGAAGGCGCTCGAGGCCCTCAACGCGAGCTTGCGGTAGACAAGCCGTTCGGCACCGGAAATTCCGCCGCGGCACCGCGAAGGCCAGGACGGCTTTGGCGGCCTCGCCGCCTCGCAATGACGGTGGCTACGGCCGTGCCACCGCCGACCGCCCATGACTCGCGGCGCGGCCACCCCCCGTCATTGCGGGCCCGCGCGAAGCGCGGGGGAAGCAATCCAGTAGCGGCGCGGCCACACGGTACGCCGCCCGCGCGGAATTCGCGGCACCGCCCGCCTGGATTGCTTCGGCCGCTTCGCGGCCTCGCAATGACGCTCTCGCGTCCCGCGCCCTGCACCCACCGCCGCCGCCGCGCGACGGCTACTGGTTGATGCAGCTTCCGATATAGGCCGTGCGGTTGCCGGCGGCGTCTCCGTAAAGACCCGCCTGATGGGCGCAGCGCACCGCGCGGTCCTGGTAGGTCTCCGTACCGTGCGGACCGGACGGTGACGGGGTCGGCAGGTTCGGCAAGGCGCGGCCGGTCTCGGGCACGACGATCGGCGGCGGCACCGCGCCGCGCGGCTGCGTGAGCGGGTGCGAACGCGGGATGACCACCTGTTCGCGCGTGCCGCGCGGCGAGCGGTAGCGGGGCGCGAGCCACGGCTCGTGGGCCGCCGCGTGCAAACCCGGCTCGGGACGCATGATGGTGGTGCGCGGTTCCTCCTCGGCCGGCGCCCGCGACGCCGCGGCGATGACAATGGGCACGAGCGCGACCGCGCAGCGAGCGATCATCCGCATGACACCAAGATAGGACGCGGCGCGGTCGGGTGCCAGGGCGGGTTCCGATCCAACCGAATCGCTCCGCCATGGCGAGACACCCGCAAGCACAAGGAAGCCATCCGTGGCGCGCCCGTTCGTGTCCGTATGGCCTCGCTGCGGTCGGGCCGCTGCGCCGATCCACCGAAATCGGCTCTATTCCTCGGGTGCCGTCACGATCGGGTCGTAACGCCTCGCGTCGAAGCCGAGCAGGTTCCAGCTCTGCTGCATGTGCGGCGGCAGCGGTGCCGACACATCGATCGTGCCCCCGCGCGGATGCGGGACCACGATGCGGCGCGCGAGCAGATGAAGCTTGTTCTGGATTCCGCCGGGCAGCGTCCAGTTCTCCCGGTTGAAATATTTCTGGTCGCCCACGATCGGATGTCTGATATGGGCCATGTGTGCGCGCAACTGGTGGGTACGCCCCGTGACCGGCTTGAGCGAGAGCCAGGAGAGCTGCTGCGCCGCGGTGTCGACCACCGCATAATAGGTCACGGCGTGGCTCGCGCCTCTCTCACCGTGCGCGGCGATGCGCATGATCGATTCCTGCGCGCGCTCCTGCTTCGCAAGAAAGGTCGAAATGCGCCCCTGACGCGGTTTCGGCACGCCGGCCACCAGCGCCCAATAGATCTTTCGGGCCGCGCGCGAGCGGAAGGTCTTGGCCAGCGCGGCGGCGGCAAAGCGGGTCTTGGCGACGAGCAGGCAGCCGGCGGTATCCCTGTCCAGCCGATGCACGAGGCGCGGACGCTGCGCGTCGGCAGCCCTTCCGCGCAGCGATTCCAGCATGGCATCGAGGTGCCGTACGGTGCCCGACCCGCCCTGCACGGCGAGCCCCTCGGGCTTGTTGAGCACGAGGACGTCGGCGTCTTCATAGAGCGTGATCGACCGCAGGAACGCGCGGTCGCGTTCGGCCTGCGTCGCGTCGGCGCGCGGCCGCGGTGCGGCTTGCTCGAGCGGAGGCACGCGCACGACCTGCCCGGCCACGAGCCGTGCCCCGGGTTCGGTGCGCCGGCCGTCCACGCGCACCTCGCCTTTGCGCACGATGCGCTGGATATGGCTGAAGGAAAGACCGGGAAAGCGCGCCGCGAAGAACCGGTCCACGCGCATGCCCGCCTCGTCCACGGACACCGTGAGCGTTCGCACGCCGGCCCCGCGCATGCCGGCCGCAACGAGCCGCCCGCCCGCAGACCGCGGCGGCCCGGCGCGCGCGGCGCCGTCGCGAGCGCGCCGGCTCATGGTGCACCCGCCGCAAGGCGCGCCAGCGCCTCGTCAAGACCGGCGAGGCCGTCGAGCCGAATCCGGAGCAGATCGCGCAAGGCATCGCGCAACTCGCGCGCGTTCCGCAGCACATGTTTTTCGCTGCCGCCGTTGACGCGATGCACGGACAGCCGGTTGTTCCTGATCGCGTAGCGCCGATCGGCATCGGCCCGCGAGGCCATCAACCCGTTCACGAAGACGGAGTTCGGATGCGTCGACGTGAACCAGTTGCCGACCTCGAAATCGGCCGATGCGGTATGCGCAAGATCGGTGACATAGAGGCTCGTCCATGCGGATTCGATCTTCGCCTCGACAAGAATATGCCCGGCCTCCTCCGACAGGCGGAACGGTTCATGCGGCGTTGCCTGTTCCGTGCGTGAACGGAGCAGGAGCGGACCGGTCGGCACGTTGCCGCCGAATCCGACGTCGACGAGATAGTCGTCGCCGTCCGCTTCGACGATCAGCAGGGCATGCACGCGCCCCGTGACGACGCCGGACGGAACGTTCCAGCGCACGCGCGCGCTAGCCTTCCGCACGCGAAAGCCGATCGCGCGCAGCACAGCCGCGAAAAGAAGATTCTGCTCGAAGCAATAGCCGCCGCGCCCGCCACGGACGAGCTTTGCTTCGAGCGAGGCCGCGTCGAGCCGCACCGGACGACCGAGCAGCGGATCGAGGTTCTCGAACGGGATGGACTGCGGATGCAGACGGTGCAGGTCGCGCAGCGTGCAAAGTTCGGGCCTGCAATCGCCGTCATAACCGACGCGCCGGCAATAGGCTCGCAGATCGATCATGCCCCGCCGCGCTCGCGTCTGAGCTTCGCCCAATATTCCAGCCGCTTCCTGATCTCGCGCTCGAAACCGCGCTCCGGCGGGTCGTAGAACTTCTGGCGCGGCAAGCCTTCAGGGAAATAGTTCTGGCCGGAGAATGCCTCTTCCTCGTCATGATCGTAGGCGTAGCCGCGGCCGTAGCCCTCCTCGCGCATCAGCGGCGTCGGCGCGTTGAGAATGTGTTTCGGCGGCAAGAGCGAACCCGATTCCTTCGCGGTCCGCATCGCGGCGCCGAAGGCGGCATAGGCGGCGTTCGACTTCGGCGCGGTCGCGCAATAGACGACCGCCTGCGCGATCGCGAGCTCTCCTTCCGGCGATCCGAGGAAGTCATAGGCGTCCTTCGCGGCATTGGCAATGACGAGCGCCTGCGGATCGGCAAGCCCGATATCCTCGATCGCCATGCGCACGACGCGCCGCGCAATATAGAGGGGCGGCTCGCCGGCATCGAGCATGCGGCAGAGATAATAAAGCGCGGCGTCCGGATCCGAGCCGCGCACCGACTTGTGCAATGCGCTGATGAGATTGTAATGGCCGTCCTGCGCCTTGTCGTAGATCGGCGCGCGGCGCTGCACCACCTCCTGCAATTGCGCGACGTCGAATCGCTCCTCCGTGCGCGCGGCCCGCCAGACCTCCTCAGCAAGCGTGAGCGCCGCGCGGCCGTCCCCGTCCGCCATGCGGATGAGCGCGGCGCGCGCCGCCTCCTCCAGCGGCAAGGGCCGTCCTTCGATGCGCTCCGCCCGCGCGAGCAGGCTCGCGATGGCCGCCTCGTCAAGCCGCCTGAAGACCAGCACGCGGGCGCGCGACAAGAGCGGCGCGTTGAGCTCGAAGGACGGATTCTCGGTCGTGGCACCGATGAGCACGATGGTGCCGTCCTCCATCACCGGCAGGAATGAATCCTGCTGGGCGCGGTTGAAGCGGTGGATTTCGTCGACGAAGAGCAGCGTGCCTTGCCCCACTTCGCGTCGTCGGCGCGCCTCCTCGAAGGTCTTCTTGAGCTCGGCGACGCCGGTGAAGATCGCCGAAATCTGCTCGAAATAAAGATCGGTCGCGTGCGCCAGCAAACGCGCCACCGTGGTCTTGCCGGTACCGGGCGGACCCCAGAAGACCATGCTGCCGAGCGAGCGCGCCGCCACCATGCGGGTGAGCACGCCGTCATGTCCCAGCAGGTGCTCCTGGCCGACGACCTCCGCGAGCGTCCGCGGCCGCAACCGGTCGGCAAGCGGACGCGGCGCGTCCCGGTCGAGACCGGCGGCGGCGAACAGCGTGGGGCTGCCTGCTTTCGTGCGCGGCTTCATCGGCGGTCCATGCGTCTCATAGCGTGAAAACCGCGGAAATCTGCTGGCCGCCGCGCCGGATCGTGATGCGCCATGTGCGCGTGCGCTGCTCGGCGAGCCGTGCGAGCTCGCGCGTCGAGGCGATGTTGCGGCCGTTCAGCGCCACCACGATGTCGCCGCGCCGGAATCCCAGATTGCCGGCATAGGAGCCTTCCGCGACATCGAGGATGACGACCCCCGCATCCGCCTGGTCGAGCTGCAATTCGTCGGCGAGCGCGGGCGAAAGATTGGCAACCGTGGCGCCGGACAGCGGGGAGCGGCCGGTGATCGTCACCTCCTCGCGCGCCACGTCGGGCGCGGCACGCAGCGCGACGGTCACGGAAAGCTCCCGGCCTGCACGCAGCACGCCGAGCCGGGCGACGCTGCCGATCGGCTTGGTCGCGAAGCGGTATTCGAAGGCATTGGGATCCTCGACGTCCTGCGAGTCGATCGAGATGATGACGTCGCCCGGCCTGAGCCCCGCCTCCGCCGCCGGCCCGTCGCGAACGACGCTCGCGACGAGCGCGCCGGCGGGCCGCTTCAGTCCCATGCTTTCGGCAATATCGGGCGTGACGGCCTGCAGCTTGGCGCCGAGCCACGGCCGCCGGACCGCGTGGCTGCCGGTACGGGCGGAGGCGACCACGACCCGCACCATGTTGGAGGGAATCGCGAACCCGATG
>Ga0209810_1001695_pt1 | contig 31160 bp, 31 predicted proteins | sample Coa_R1_7_FD_187159 | JGI IMG/M metagenome (GOLD analysis project Ga0209810, IMG submission 187159) | Surface soil microbial communities from Centralia Pennsylvania, which are recovering from an underground coalmine fire - Coalmine... | ecosystem: Environmental > Terrestrial > Soil > Unclassified... | reverse complement strand
CCGCTCGGAGCACGAGGCCGGCCTGGTCGAGCCCCCGGCTCTCACCGGCCTCACTCAGGACAACGCACCGGCCGTGTCCGGCGGTCGCAGCCCGGGGCCCGCTGGCGGGCTGTCGCCGGCTCACCGCCCGGCGTGGGGGCCCGGAATCACTCGCTCGGGAGCGTCGTGAACCCGTAACGACCGAAGTGCGAGTCGAACGCGAACGCCGTACCGATGCCCAGTCGACGCATGACCTCGAAGCTCACGGTGTCCACGAGGCTCACCTCCCGCAGCCGCGCGTTGAGCACTCCCAGCAGCGCCGCGCGATGAAGCTCCTCGTCCACGAACACCGTCGTCACCGGTAGGAGCAGGACATCGACGAGATCCTGGAGGGCCTGAATCCCGAGCCGGCGATGCACCAGCGCGCATGACTCCAGCACCACGTAGTTGTGCGTGACCGGCGATCGGGCCGCGTCCGCCGCACCCCGCCAGAAGGCCCAGGCGGCAGCATGGTTGGGGTCGTCGGCGTCCATGAGCGCATACAGCGCCGAGGTGTCGACGAAGAACGTCACGACCGGTAGACGTCCTCGAGGTAGCGATCGTGTTCCACACTCACCGGCTCCGTGCTGCCCGACCGGTAGCGGCCGGCGACGGACAACGACCGCCGCCACCGCTCGCCCGGCGTCGGTGGGCGCAGGGGATCGCTCATCGCTCGGTCGACCGCCGCCCGTACCAGAGCGGCGATCGAGACCCCTTGCTGGCGGGCGAGCCGGCGAAGCCGGGTGGTCAACTCCCGGGGCAACTGGACCTGCAGACGCTCCATGCGTTGCATGCCATCATGATATGCAAATTGACGTCATGATGTCGACAAAGCGCAGAAGGAAGCCGGAGTCGGCTGCGCCCTCCCGGAACCCCCGGCGCGCCCCGGCCGGCGGCGCTACGGGCCCGCAGGAGCGGAATCCGGCCGACGGGAGAGCGTGAGGGCGGGACCCGGCTCTCGGGCCGGAGCGTCCGCGACCGGCAGCAGGAGCTCGAACCGGCTCCCCCCTCCGTCCCGGCTCCACACCTGCACGGTCCCGCCGTGGGCCTCCGCCACCGCCTTGACGATGGCCAGCCCCAGCCCCAGCCCCTCCCGGCCACCGGCCGATCCGCGCGCGAAACGATCGAAGAGCCGGCTTACGTCCTCGGCCTGGATGCCCGTGCCCCCGTCGGCCACGCACACCGCCACCATCTCCTGACGGCGCTGGGCGGAGAGCTCGATGGGCTGGGACTCGGTGGTGTGCTTGACGGCGTTCTCCACCAGGGCATCGATGGCCAGCGCCAACCGGTCGGCGTCGGCCTCCACCTCCACCTCGGCGACCGGGCCCAGACGCCAGCGACGCGGGACCGTCGCCCAGCGACGTAGCGTCTCGACCAGGACGGGCTCGATCTCCATTCTGACCTTGCGCAGGAACTCCGGGTCCTCGACCGTGGCCAGCAGGAGCAGGCGGTCGGAGAGCCGGCGCAGGCGCAGCAGTTCCTCCACCACCACCCGAGCGTCGTCCCGAAGCGCCCCGGCGGTGCCGCGCAGGATCAGCTCCGCGTGCCCGAGCGCGACCGTGATCGGCGTCCGCAGCTCGTGGGAGGCGTCCTGGATGAAGAGCCGCTGTCGCTCGAGCAGGCGCCGGTTGGCCTCCGAGACCCGCTCGATCTGACGCATCGCCACCAGCCGCCGCCGGGCGTGCCAGACCATGGCCACGAACATGGCCGCCATGAGCGGGATCTCGGTGAGCTCGTCCGGCGGCTGGGCGCCGCGCCGGTAGTCGATGTAGAGGGTGACGCCGGTGGTCGCCATGACCGCCCCCAGGACCAGCAGGGTGGGACCGCCGCGCCAGACCCGGAAGCCGTAGAGGATGGTCAGGCTCACCCAGATGAAGTGGAAGGGCACCGTCTCCCAGTCGGGGACGATCAGGGTTGCCACCAGGTTACAGGCCGCGAACACCCCCCAGCCGACATCCAGCCACGCCGCCCCCGGTCGCAGCGGCCACCTCCGCGACTCAGACGGCATTGATGCGGTACCCCTCCCCTCTCACCGTGACGATGGTGCCGGCACCCAGCTTGTGACGCAGTCGCCCGACGTAGACGTCGACCACGTTGGAGCCGGGATCGAAGCTGTAGCCCCAGACGGTGGTCAACAGGTGCTCCTTGGTCACCGTCTGGCCGGGGCTCTGCATCAGCTCCCGCAGGAGCAGGAACTCCCGCTCGGTCAGCGCCACCGGCCGTGAGCCCACCTCGACCCGGCGCCGGACCAGGTCCAGGCGCAGTCGGCCCACCTCGAGGGTGCCGGTGCTGAGTCGCGCGGCACGGATGCGGGCCTTCACCCGCACCAGCAGTTCCTCGAAGCTGAACGGCTTGGCCAGGTAGTCGTCGGCACCGAGCTCGAAGGACTGCACCTTGGAGCGACTGTCGGTGAGGCAGGAGAGCACGATCACGACCTGGTGGGGCTTGCGCTGTACGATCCGATCCAGGACCGTGATCCCGGGCAGCCCCGGCATCAGCAGGTCGAGGATGACCACGTCGTAGTGGCGCTCGAGCGCGGCGCGCAGACCCTCGTGAGGGTCGGTGACCGCATCGACCTCGTAGCCCTCGAGACGGAGGCCGCGGGCCACGAACTCCAAGATCCGCTCCTCGTCGTCGACGATCAGGATCCGGCTCTTCTCGGCCGGCGGCGCATCATGGAGACCGGGCGACGCGCGGCTCAGCTCTCCCCTCCTGGCGGGTCGGGAAGGCCCACGGACTCACCCCCACCCGTCGGCGGGCACCAACCTCCCGACTCCAATCCAACCCCCCGTGCCTGGGCGATGCGTCTCCGCCCAGTATCCGTCAACCAGGGCGGGCGGATGATGACAGTATCGTCATCCGGCGAAGCTCAGGACTCGATCGACCGCCATGGCCGCGAAGAGCAGGGCCAGGTAGAGGAGGGAGGAGAGGTACAGGGCCCGGGCCGGTCCAGGGCCGGTGCGGCGACGCAAACGCCAGGTCAGGCTCAGCAGCCAGATCCCCAGGAGGAGGGCGGCCGCCGCGTAGAGGGGTCCGAAACCGCGCCAGGCGAGGGGGAGGAAGGTCAGCCCCACCAGGACCACGGAGTACCACCAGACCTGACGGGCGGTGGAGGCCTCGCCGCTCACCACCGGCAGCATGGGGACGCGCGCCGCCTCGTAGTGCCGGCGGATCAAGAGGGCCAGGGCCCAGAAGTGAGGCGGCGTCCAGAAGAAGACGATCGCGAACATGGCCAGCGCGGTCGCGGACAGATGACCGGTCGCCGCCGCCCATCCGACCAGGGGAGGAACGGCCCCGGCCGCTCCTCCGATGACGATGTTCTGTGCGGTGGAGCGCTTCAGCCAGCGCGTGTACACGACCACGTAGAAGAGGTTGCCGGCCAGCGCCAGGACGGCGGCCAGCAGGTTCACCGTGCAGGCCAGGAGCACGAAAGAGAAGGCGGAGAGGGCCATGCCGAACTCCAGGGCCTGGGCGGGAGCGATCCGGCCGGCGGCCACCGGCCGGGTGCTGGTCCGCCTGCCCATGAGCCGGTCGATGTCCCGGTCCATCAGGTGGTTGAGGGCGCTGGCGCCGCCCGAGGCCAGCGCCCCCCCGATCACCGTGAGCAGGACCCGAAGCGGGGCCACCGCGGGGTCGGCCGCGTACATGGCGGACACACAGGTGACCAGGAGCAGCACCATGACCCCCGGCTTGGTCAGGGTCAGGTAGTCCCGCCAGGACCACGTCCGCGCCTCGCCCCCACCCGTGAAGGTCACCACCGCCGCGGCGGCGGCCCCGCCGCAGCCCAGCGCGGCCAGGGCCAGGTGCAGGTCGACCAGCCATCCCTGCCCGTCGCCCCCGTGGATCACGGCCCCGAGGGGCACGTCGGCCAGGACGGCGGCCAGAGCCGTCCAGGAGAGGAGCAAAAGGCGCCGCTGGGCCAGGAGCGCCGTGCCGGCCATGGCCACCAGCGGCGGCAGGGCCAGCGCCACCGAGGCCTCGTGCCCCAGCCCGGTCCCCAGGGCGCCGGTGACCGCCACCACCCCGGTCGTGGTCGCGGCCGCCACCGCGAGCAGCCGCAGCCAGGGACCGGGGCGGCTCTCGGGGACGGCCGCCCCCAGCAGCCAGACCGCGACCGCGTCCAGCGGCGCGGTGCCGGGCCGGCGGGCCCCGATCACGGCTCGGCGCCCCGATCCGTCATGCCGACACCGATGTGACTACCGCTACCCACCTCGTTCACGTAATTCCACCACACCCGCCGGCGCCGGCATCGCATCGCGGCCGCCCTACCCCACCTCGCCGTCTCCCACCCCGCCGTCCTCGGCCTGGGCCGAGGTCCGGCGCAAGCACCACAAGATCCAGGCCAGCGCCAGCGGCAACAGGGCCAGCGGGACCACCAGGGTCAGCACGGAGACGAGCCAGTACTGCTGCATCACGTACCCCCGAGATGACGTCGGCGTTCGTGGCCGACCGCCGCACCCCCTTCACCGGCGTCGGCGGCCAGCCAGCGATAGAGGCACCAGAAGACGGCCACCGAGGCCGGGATCGACCCGGGCATCCACATGAGGCCGGCGGCGATCTGCTGGTCGGCCAGGGCGGAGAGGCCGCCGTGCCCGATGGCGTAGGCGGCATAGACGGGAACGGTGCTGAAGGCGAGGACGATGGCCAGCCCCCAGCCGGGGATCATCCCCGTCACCAGGTACGCCACCCGGCGCAAGTCGTCGAGGCGGGTGCGGAAGGGCGGCGAGTCGATGACCTGAGCCCAGTAGAGAAGACCCAGGCCGAGAAAGGAAGCGTGCTCGAGGTCGTGCACGGCCTGCACCCGCAGCGCCAGGTCGTACGACCCGGGGAGGTGCCAGAGCACGAGGTCGAGGTTGAACAGGGCCCAGGCCCAGACCGGGGAGCCGAGCCGGGTCGCGGTAGCCCGGATCGGGGCGGCCCAGGCCGAACCCAGCAGCTCGCGCGCCGTCACCCGCCGCCAGCTCAAGGGCAGGCTCCGCCACAGCCTGAGCCAGGGCGCAGCCAGGACCAGCAGGGGGGCGGCGACGACCATGAGCAGCAGGTGCTGGAGCATGTGCGCCCATAGGTAGTCGTCGGCGAGGTCGTCCAGGGGCGGCTGTAGGGCCAGCACGATCGCCGCCAGGCCGACGAGGAAGGTGGCGGCGCGCCGGTGGCGGGCCACCGAACGGGTCCGGGGGATCACCGTCGGAAGCCCCCTGCCGCCCAGGGCGTACAGCCCGAGAGCGACCAGCGCCCCCGCCAGGGGGAGGTCGTCCTGCCACGCCGCCGCGACGATCACCGCCGCCTCAACCCACCGCCCAACTCAGGCCACCAGGTACAGGAGGAGGTAGGCCACGACCCCCACCACGGCCAGGAACTCCAGGTGCAGCGCCGCCGCCTGCGCGTCCGCGACCAGGGCCGCCCCCCGACCGCCGGCTCGCCCTCGCACCGCCTGCACGAGGACGATCTCCAGCCAGTACAGGGCACCGACCCAGAAGAGGAGGTAGAAGCCGGTCCAGCCGAGGAAGACGCTGGCGTAGGCACCGTCGGTGGGCAGGAATCCGAGGTGCGGCCACTCCACGCACTGCAGCACCACGGCGGCCAGGCCGAGGAGGAGGGCCAGGGTCGTGGCCCGGCGCCACGAGGCCTCGCCCCCCCGGCCCAGCGCCCGTGCCCCCAACCCGCCGGCGACGGCAGCGAGCAGGACCCCGGCCAGGATCACGCTGCCGAAGAGCACCGGAGGGTTGGCGTGCCGGTCGCGCCACATGTGGTTGTTGTTCAGCTCCCGCAGGTAGAAGAAGGCGAACACGAAGCAGACGAAGAAGAAGGCCTCGGCCGCGGTCCAGAGGCGGACCCCCGCCCAGAGGTTCCGCTGCCGGACGGCCGCGGGCTCGCGGTAGTCGCCGGTCACCTCGGCCATGGCCTACTCCCCCGCCGCCGCCACGGCCGGGCCGTGGAGGATGGCCACCGGGGGCGCGTCCGGGACGCCGTACTCGTAGGGCGAGGCCACGACCTCCGGGATGCGCTCGAAGTTCCGCACCGGGACCGGCGATGGCAGCTGCCACTCGATGCCCCGCGCCTGCCAGGGATTCTCCGCCGCCCGCCGCCGGGCCACGGCCCAGGAGTAGACCACGTTGACCGCGAACACCACCATCGAGATGCCGATGAAGTAAGCGGAGATGCTGACGAAGTCGTTGATGCCCTGGAGCGCCGCCGCGTACGTGGACACCCGGCGTGGCTGCCCGAGGAAGCCGGCGGCGAAGAGCGGGAAGAAGGTGAAGTTGAAGGAGACGAAGAAGAGCCAGAACTGGATCCTGCCCAGGCGCTCGTCGAGCACGACGCCGGTCATCTTCGGGAACCAGTAGTAGAGACCGCCGAAGAAGGCGAAGACCAGTCCGCCCATGATCGTGTAGTGGAAGTGGGCCATGACGAAGAAGCTGCCGTGGGTGGTGACGTCGCTGGGCACGTCGGAATTGAAGACCCCGGAAAGGCCACCGATCAGGAAGTTGAAGAAGAAGGCGAGGGCGAAGAGCATGGGCACCGTGTAGCGGATCCTGGCCCTCCAGAGCGTCCCCATCCCGTTCAGGAAGACGAAGCCGGTGGGGATGGAGATCAGCTCCGTCGTGAGCATGTAGAAGGGGCGCAGGTGGGCGTCGATGCCGCTCACGAACAGGTGATGCTGCCAGACGAAGAAGCTGACCAGGGCCACGCCCACCATGCCGGCCACGGAGAGGCGGTACCCCCACACGGGCTTGCGACAGAAGACGGCCAGCAGCTCCAGGACGATGCCGAAGCCGGGCAGGGCCAGGATGTACACCTCCGGGTGGCCGAAGAACCAGAACAGGTTCTCGTAGAGGTAGACGCTGCCGCCGGCCGAGGCGAGGAAGAACGAGGTCTGGACGGTGCGGTCCATCAGGACCAGGGCCATGGTCAGCACCAGCACCGGCGCCGCCAGCAGCATCAGGAGGCCGGTCGAGATCACCGCCCAGACGAAGATGGGCAGCCGGGTCCAGGTCATCCCCGGGGCCCGCATGGTGAAGGTGGTGGCCAGCATGTTGAGCCCGACCAGCGTCATGGCGATGCCGATCAGGGCGAACGCCACCAGGTAGGCGTCCATGCCCGCCTTCGCCTGCACCGAGAGGGAGGCGTACCCGGTCCAGCCGGAGGGGAACCCGTCCAGGCCGATGGCCGAGAGCAGGACGACCCCCGCCGCCGGGACCAGCCAGAAGCTGAGCGACTCCAGGCGCGGGAAGGCCATGCGCTGGGCCCCGATCATGATCGGCAACAGGTAGTTGCCGAGCGGCCCCAGCACCATGGCCGAGGTCATCATCATCATCATCGTCCCGTGCAGGCCGACCAGGGTCAGATAGTGGTCCGGGTCCCAGAAATGCTCGGTCGGGAAGAGCAGCTCGGTGCGGATGAACATGGCGTTCAGGCCGCCGATGAAGAAGAAGAAGAGCACCCCGACCAGATACTGGATGCCGACCACCTTGTGGTCGGTGCACAGGCGGAAGTAGCGCCAGGCCCCGCCCGCCTCGTGCTCCTGGAGGCTGGGCCGTGCCCCCAACAGGCGGGCGACGGGATAGTTGAAGAAGCCGAGCCCGGCCAGGAAGCCGATCACCCCGACCAGATAGCCCAGGACGATGGCGATGTCGTTCTGGTCGCTGGCGCTCATGGCGTCGATGTTGGCGCCCACGGCCTGGCCGATGGCGTTGCCGACGAAGTAGCCGATCACCCCCAGGACGATGCCGGTGATGAAGTTGAAGCCGAACGCCTCTCGCCAGGCCGGCCGCGCCTTCAGCACGGTGGTGCTCATCCCTTCACTCCTCATCCATGGTGGACCTCGATCCAGACCGCCACGGCCTCACCCACCCCTGGTCAGCGGCGTGGGATAGTAGGAAGGCGCGTAGGGCGGCAACGAGCCCGACGCCGGGGCGAGCGTCCGCTTCTGTTGCCCGACCCAGCTCTGGAAATCGCTCTGAGTCACGACCCGGCCCTCGGTGAACATGTGTCCGTGCCAGATCCCGCACAGCTCGGCGCACCGGACCTGGAAGCTACCGACCCGGCCGGGCTGGGTGAAGGCAACGTTGTCGGAACCGGGCACGGCGTCGGCCTTGACCCCGAGCTGGATCGCCCAGAAGGAGTGGATCACGTCCAGGGAGGTGACGTGGAACTCGACCAGCTGTCCCTGGGGCAGCACCAGCTGGTCGGTCTCGAAGCCGTACTGCGGGTAGCGATAGGTCCACTGCCACTGCTGGCCGATGACCTGGACCTGGAGCGCCCCGGCGGCGTTGGCCGGGGTGGCGATCTGCAGGGGGTCCGGTCCCTGGCCGCCCCCGGCCCCGTGCTCGCCCGGGAACAGCTCCCAGCTCCCCCAGCCGGCCAGGAAGAGCACCAGGGCGCTGGTGCCGGCGATCCAGGCCACCATCACCCGTCCGTCGCCCTTGAGCGGCGGTCCGTCCTCGAAGGTCGTCCCCCGGTGACGGAAGCGGACCAGACAGTAGGGGAAGTAGATGGCGAGGAAAGCCGCCACCGGCACCACGCAGACCGCCAGCACGGTGTTGTCGAACTGCTGGTCGGCGGCCGAGTTCGACATCGTGCCCGGTGGCAGGTGAGGTCCGAGCAAGAACCAGACCGCGGGGATGCCGATCGCGCTCACCACCGCCCAGGCGACGAGGATCCTGAACAGCTCTCGAGGCATGCGCAGACCGAGGATGGAGACCACGGCTCACTGCACCTCCAGGAAGCCGTCCATGTAGCCCATGGTCTGCATGGGCCCGCCGTTGCCGAAGACGAAACCGGCTGCACAGGGCACGAAACACTGCCACCGGTAGCTGCCGGGAGCGCCGGTCCGGAAGGTGAACTCGATGGTGTTATGCGCCTGTGAGGTGGAGCAGGGAGCCGCCTCACACTGGTTCTTGGCGTCGTCCGGCACGCCCTGGAGCGGCACCGACAGGCCCAGATCGGGGATGGCGAAGGTGTGCCCGGGATCGTCGGGTTTGATCGCCCGGGTGGCCTTGCCGTTGAGGTACATGATGCCGCCCACCGTTCCTCGAACCTGGGAGTAGAAGGGGTTCCTCAGGCCGGAGGCGGTGTCGTACTGGTAGATGGTCACGTGCACCAGCGAGTGGGCGGGCACCCGAAGGATGGTGGAGTGAACCCAGCGTCCCTGAGGGTCCTGCACCAGGTACGAGACCCAGTCGGGGTGGGCACCGAACCCGATCGCCGCCACCGTCTGCAGGGTGATCCGGGCCTGGCCCGGGCTCGTCTGCGCGGAGTTGACGGTGGGCGGCGTGGCCATGAGAAAGGCGACGATGTAGAAACCCACGAGGACCCCGGCCGCCGCCGTCGCAACCGCGACCAGGGCGAGTCGCATGGCTCGGCTCATACCTCCCCTCTCGTCATCCGTGACTCAGCACGTGGGAGCGCGAGCAACACAGCACGCGTTCACAGCACCACCATAAGTGGCCGGCCGGAGCGGCGATATGAAAAGGTGTTCAGGCTGCGTGACAACGCTGTCATGCGGTGACCGCCCCGGCCGGACGGGGGCGGCCCGCCCGGGCCCGGGGGGCCGGGCCGGCGCCGGGCCGGCCCCGGGCGGGGCCGACACGCTAGATTGCAGGCGTGCTCAGGTCCGTCGGCACCCACGGTTGGTTCCGGATCGACGTCCGGCCCGGGGTCACGGCGTCCAGCCGGCGAACGGGGTCCCGGCCGGGCGCCGGCGCAGTCCGGCGGACGGTCGTGGGGTGGCCACGGCGACGGACGCCGGGCCGGGCCGCGGCCGGGACGGCGTCCTGAGCGCATCCCCACCGTGCGGGGAGTTGACGAGGGAGTCACGATCGTGTCTAGTGGGGTCCCGGACGTCAAGTGGGATCGGCATCCGTCGGTGACCGGCCCTCCGGGGGGGTCGGCGTGGAGGTGACCGTGGCCGAACTGGAGGAGGAGCGGCCGTTGCCCTCACCTCCCGACGGCGGCCCGATCCCGGTGGACCGACCGCCCGCAGGGAGTGGCGGTTCCGAGGGCAGGGAGGCGGCGGCGCCGGAGCCTGGCGACCTCGGACACCTCCTCAGCCGCCGCGCGGCCCGGCCGCGGAGCGGCTGGTGGGACCTGCTCGCCCGCGCTCGGGAGGGACTCGCCGATCCCGGGTTCAGTCGCTCCGGCGTGCGCCGCCGCCGCCTCCTGGCCATGGCCCGCACCCCGGTTCGAGGCGGGGCCGTGACCGTGGCCGTCGCCTCCGGCAAGGGCGGGGTGGGCAAGACCACGGTCGCCGCCGGGCTCGCCTCGCAGCTGGGGCTCCTGCGCGGCGACCGGGTGATCACGCTGGACGCCAACCCCGACTCCCCCACGCTCGGCCTCCGCGTGGGGGGCGCGAGCCGGCCCACCGTGGCCGACCTCTCGCGGGAGCTGGAGGCCGGCCGCGTGCAGCGGCAGGCGGACCTGCGCGCCTTCACCAGCCAGGCCCCGGAGAGCCGTCTCGAGGTGCTGGCCGGCCCCCTCGACCCCAAAACCACCGAGGCCCTGGGGGAGGCCGACTACGCCCGGGTCCTGGACGCGCTCCGGCGCTTCTACGACGTCGTCGTGGCCGATCTGGGCACCGGGCTCCTCGATCCGGCCAACAAGCTCCTGCTGCTACGGGCGTGCGATCAGGTGGTGGTGGTCACCCAGGCCAGCCTCGACGGGGCACGGATCGCGGACTTCACCTTGAGCTGGCTCGGTCGACAGCGAGGCCCGCGGTGGCTGAGGGAACGCTCGGTCCTGGTCGTCAACGCCGTGCGGCCCGGCGGTCCCGTCGACCTCGATCGGATGATCGCCCACTTCCGCCCCCGGGTGCGGGCGGTCTGCCGGGTGCGCTGGGACGCCCATCTGGCGGCGGGTGGGACCTTCGCCTGGCGGGAGCTGAGCCGGGCGACACGGGAAGATTACCTGGAGCTCGCCGCCATCGTGGCCGCGGGCTTCGCTCGAAGCTCGACCAGAGGTGTGGAGAGGTGATCAGGCTGATCTGCGTGGTGGGCTACAGCTTCGACGTCAACCAGGTTCCCGCCCACGGCGTGATCCAGAACCTGATCAACGGCGGCGCCGTGCTGGTGGGCATCGCCTGCCTGGCCGGATTGCTGATCAGCGTCGCCGCCTGGGCGATCGGTTCACGGGCGGGGAACCTGGGGGCGGCCGAGTTCGGCAGGTCGGGGGTGGTGGTGGCGCTGGGCGCCGGGCTCCTGCTCGGGCTCGCCCCCTACCTGGTCAACTGGGCCATCAGCACCGGGCAGGGGGTCGGCACGGGGTGCTGAGGTCGCGCCCGGGAGCCCCGGGCGGATGCTGGCGGCGATCGCTGCTGGCCGCGGCCGGCGCGATCGTCCTGGCCCTGGCCACGGAGCACACCTCCGCCCGGGCGGGGTCGGTCGCCGTCTCGGTCCCGTGCCTGCCCGGGGTCGACTGCCCCGCGGCCCCGCTGCCCTCCTCCAGCGGTCAGCAGGGACCCCGCCCCGCTCCGCAGCCGAGCGCGTCGCCCGGCCTGCAGGCCCCGGCCGCGGCCTCCGGGAGCCGGGACCAGGGCATCGGGGCGCTGATCAGCTGGGTGGCCGGCGGGGCCGAGTGGACGAGCCAGCACCTGCCCGAGTGGTTGAGCCAGCCGGCCGGAACCGGCGACTGGTTCATCCCCGTGTACCAGCGCATGATGTCCATCGGCGCCCTGCTCCTCCTGCCCTTCCTCTTGCTCGCCATCTTCGACGCCATCCGGTGGGGAGATCCGGGGGTGCTGGTCCGATCGGCCCTGATCTGGCTGCCCCTGGCCGTCCTGCTCACCATCTCGGCGGTGGGGATCGTCCAGGCCGGGATGGCGGCCACCGACCAGCTGACCAACTACGTGCTCTCCACGCCCGGCATCGACGTGACCCACTTCTTCACCTGGCTGGGCGAACTCTTCGGAGCCCTGGTGGCGGCCGGCACGGCCATGGCTCTGACCGGCTTCGCGCCCGGCGCGGCCCCCGCCTTCGCCGCGGCGCTGGCCGTGCTCGCCGCCGGCGTCGGGATCTTCCTCGAGCTCATCTTCCGGCAGGCCGCGATCTATGCCTGCACCCTGTTCCTGCCCCTGGCCTTCGCCAGCACGATCTGGCCCAGCGCCCGCAGCTGGGCCAAACGCCTGGCCAGGCTGCTCTTCGTGGCCATCGCCTCCAAGTTCGTGGTGGCCAGCGTGCTGGTGCTGGGCGTGGCCGCCCTCGGCCCCTGGGTCCAGCAGACCGATCCCTCGCGGTGGAGCGCCAGTATCTCGGCCGCGCTCAGCTCGCGCAACGGTCCCCTCGGCGACACGGGCGTGGAGAGCATGCTGGTGGGCGCCGCGCTGGTGGTGATGGCCTTCCTGGGCCCCATCGGCCTGCTCAACCTCCTGCCCACGCTGGAGGGGGCGCTGGGTCAGTGGCAGCTGCACGCCCGGAGCGCGACCGCGACCCTCCCCCGGGCACGTCCCCGCACGGTGGGGAGCGCGCTGGGCCGCGCGGCCCTGCCCACCTCGGCCCCGGTCGAGGTGCCGGCCCGCGTGGCCGCCGCCCGGGCCGGCCGCGCCCGCCCGGGGGCCGGAGGCGGCCCGGCTCCCGTTCCCCGGCCACCGCGACCGCGGCCGCCGGACGGCCCGCCGCGACCCGGCGATGGCACTCGCCATCCCGGCGCCGCCGGGGCCGCGAGGCAGACGGCGGAGGCGGTCCGGGCGGTGGCGAGGTGGCCTGACGAGCCCGGCCGCGCCCACCTCACCGAACCTCCCCCGACGCCGCGGGCGGCGTCGGAGGAGACGGCACGGTGACCGAAGAGCCCGAGGGCCCCCTCTACTCCTTCGGTCCGCGGGAGACGCGCGGCATCCTGCTGGGCCTTCGAGGGGGTCAGCTGGCGCTGCTGGGCGGGGCCGGGGTCGGGGCGCTGGTGGCGCTGCGGGTCCTGCCGGGCTCCCGCGGGCTGCTGGCCGCGCTGGGGATGGCGGCCCTGGCCGCGGTCGCCTCCTGGGTGCCCCTGGGACGCTTCACGGCCGAGCAGTGGGCGCCGGCCATCTTCGGCTACCTGGGGCGGGGCCTGCTGGGCCGGCGACGATTCCACTCGCGCGCCTACCGGGAGGGCCATCGCCCGGGTCGGCCGCCGGTGGGCGAGCGCCCCCAGAGCCTACGCGGGCTGCGGGTCATGGCCTTCGGCCCGGAGGTGACGGGAGGGGGCGAGCTGGGCGTGATCGAGGATCGGGCGGCGCGGACGTACGTCGGGGTGCTCGGCGTGCGCGGGCGCTCGTTCTCGCTGGTCGACCGGGCCGAACAGGATCGCCAGGTGGCGGCCTGGTCGGCGATCGTGGCCGGGCTCGGCCGCCATGGATCGCCGATCCGCCGGCTGCAGTGGGTGGAGCGGACCATCCCCGAGGATCGGGAGGCCCTGGCCCGGTATCTGGAGGAGCACCGCGCGCCCGATGCCGACGAGGAGGCGGTGCGCTCCTATCGAACGCTCATCGAGCAGGCGACCTCGACCGTCCAGCGCCACGAGAGCTACCTCGCGGTCCAGCTCGACCTCCGGCGGGCCTGGCGCCAGGCCAGGCTGGCCGGGAACCGGAACCTCGAGCTGGGGGCCGCGATCGTACTCCTCCAGCAACTCCGGGACCTGGAGGAATGGCTGCGGGCGGCCGACCTGGCGGTGAGCGGGCCGCTCACCGCGCGCCAGCTCGCCGGGGCCATCCGGTACGCATACGACCCCGGACGCCGCCTGATCGACGCCATTCGCGAACGCCAGGGTGGCCCCGAGGGCCCTCATCCGGAGCTGATGCATCCGACCTGGACCGCCGAGGGCTGGGCCTCCTATCGCTCCGGCCCCTGGTGGCACACCACCTATTACGTCGAGGAGTGGCCCCGGGTGGAGGTCGGTCCCGACTTCCTGCGTCCCTTGATCCTCAGCCAGAGCCGGTACTTGCGCTCGGTGGCGATGACGCTCGAGCCGGTGCCGCCCCTGGAGGCCGACCGGGAGATCCGGCGGGCGCGGGTGGCGGACGAGACCGAAGAGCAGCTGCGGGCCCGGGCCAGACAGCTGACCAGCGCCCGCCGGCGGCGCGAGCAGGAGCACCTCCTGCGCACGGAGCGGGAGCTGGCCGACGGCCACATCTCGGTGCGCTTCGCCGGCTACGTCACCGTGACCGCGCCCTCGCCCGAGGAGCTGGACCGGGCCGCGGCCGAGGTCGAGCAGCAGGCCGCCCAGGCCCGCCTGGTGCTCGGCCGGGTGTACGGTGACCAGGAACTCGCCTTCACCTACACGCTGCCCATCTGCCGGGGTCTGCCGTGAGGTTGCTGGGCGCGCCCCTCCTGACCCATCGGGCCACCACCGCTCACGTGGGCGCCGCCTATCCCTGGATGGCGGAGGCCGGCCTCGGCAGTCGGGGGGTGTACGTGGGACGGGATCTCTACGGCGGAGCGTTCTGCTACGACCCCTGGGAGCTCTACCCGCGGGTGTTGACCGGCCCCAACCTGATCGTGATCGGGGAGCTGGGTCGGGGCAAGTCGGCACTGATCAAGTCCTACGTCTTCCGCGAGATCGTGTTCGGCCGCCGGGCCCTGATGCTGGACCCGAAAGGGGAGAACCGTCGCCTGTGCGAGGCGCTGGGCGTGCAGCCGGTGCGCCTGCAGCCCGGCGGTTCGATTCGCCTCAACCCCCTCGACCCGCGCATCGCCGGTTCAGGGGCCGACCCCGACCTCCTGCGCCAGGAGCAACTGGCCGCGCTGGTGGCCATCGTGGGCGCCTCCCTGGGCCGGCGCCTGCTGCCCCAGGAGGAGACGGCGCTGGAGCTGGCCCTCCGGCAGGCCTCCCGGGGGCGGGAGGAGCCGACCCTGCGGGAGGTGGTGGAGGCCCTGCTCCGCCCGGCCGCCGGCGACGCCGGCGAGGTGGCGACCTCCGCCGGCCAGCTCGCCGAGGACGGCCGCCAGGTGGCCCTGGCCCTCCGCCGTCTCTGCGACGGCCAGCTCCGGGGCATGTTCGACGGACCGACTTCGGCGGGGATCGACCTCGACGCCCCCCTGGTCTCGCTCGACCTGTCCGCCGTCTACCATTCGGAGGCGCTGGGCATCCTCATGATCTGTGCGGCGGCCTGGCTGCAGCGCACGCTGGCCCGCGACGACCATCACCGCCGCATCGTGGTCATCGACGAGGCCTGGGTGGTGCTGAAGGATCTCCAGATCGCCCGGTGGCTGCAGTCGAGCTTCAAGCTGAGCCGGGCCCTGGGGGTCCAGAACATCGCCGTCGTGCACCGCGTCAGCGACCTGCTGGCGGCGGGGACCGCCGGGTCGGAGCAGGTGGAGCTCGCCCGGGGACTGCTCCGCGACGCCGCCACCCAGGTGATCTATCAGCAGCCGGCGGCGGAGCTGGACCAGCTCCGGCAGGTGCTGCACCTCTCCGAGGCCGAGGCCCGCGAGGTCCTCTCCCTTCCCCGAGGGGTCGCCCTCTGGCGGGTCGGCGACCGCCGCTTCTTGGTCATGCACCTGCTCTCCCCGGTCGAGCGCTGGATCGTCGACACCGACCAGCGGATGGCCTCCTGAACCGAGCCGGATGCGCAGGTCGACGTTCTCGGGGTTCACGCTCACCCTGTTCCTGGTCGTGGTGGTGGCCGCCGTCCTGGGCCCGCACCTGCCCGGCCTCCCCTTCGCCCCCAGCGCCCGGCTGAGCGACGCGCCCGGCGCCCTGCTCACGATCGCAGCCCAGGCCGGCGACGCCACCGACATCGACCCCAACGTGTTGCTGGCCATCGCCAAGGTGGAGTGCAGCTTCGGCCAGTGCCGCACCGGCCAGCCCGACGCCCTGGTGCCGGCCGACATCCGCGCCCACATCGACGCCGCCGCGCTCCAGCCCGGCGGTCGGACGGCCGCCCTGCTCGGCCTGGCCGGGGGCCGGCACATCGGCGATTGGGTGAACCCCGAGCCGGTGGCGGGCGGCCAGCACGCGATGGGCTTCATGCAGTTCCTGCCCAGTACCTGGCGCCTCGAGGCGCCGCTGGCTCCGGGCAACCCGCGTGATCCCTACGACCCCTTCCAGGCCATGGTCGTGGCCGGCTCCTACCTGCACCGGCTCGAGAGCGGGGCGGAGACGGGACGTCCGGAGAGCCTGAGTGACGCCATCGCCACCTACGGGGGCAGCCAGGCCTACGCCGCCCAGGTGCTCGCCCTGGCCCAGGCGCCGGCCGCCGATCTCGGCGCCCAGGCCGCTTCCCTGGGCTACGGCCGGGTCCTCGAGGTCACCGGCCAGGCACCGGTCATGAACGGTGTGCCCCCGGGTGGCTGGCCGCACGCGACCTATCCCTACGGCCAGTGCACGTGGTGGGTGGCCTACAACCGCCCGGTGCCTCCCTACCTGGGCGACGCCTGGCAGTGGCTGGGCAACGCCGCCCGCTCCGGGTATCAGATCTCGGGCGAACCGACGGTCGGCTCGATCGTCGTCTACGCGCGCAACCACGGGTACTCGACCTTCGGGCACGTGGGGATCGTGCTCGAGGTTCGGCCCGACGGCTTCGTAGTCTCGGAGATGAACTACGTGGGCTGGGCCATCGTCGACCAGCGGCTCTCGCCGTGGCCGGACCCGCAGCACGTGGAGGGCTTCATCCTCTAGCCCAGGCCCGGCCGGCGGTCGGCGGCCATCCCGGCACAGGGCCGTCAGGGGCCGGCTCAGCCGTCGGAGGTGGGCAGCGGGCGCCACGGGCCTCGGGCGGCACGCGCGCGGACGCGGTCCACCAGCTCAGCCAGGGCCTCGATTTCGCGTGCCAGCGCGCTTCGACCCTCGGGGGTGATCCGGACCAGCGTCCGCGGTCGGCGGCCGGCGAACTCCTTCTCGATCTCCAGGAACCCCGCTGACCCCAGCGCCGCCAGGTGTCGGGACAGGTTCCCGGCGGTCAGGCCCAGCTCGCGCCGGAGGTAGGTGAACTCGACCGCGGCGGCGCCGTCGAGGATGACCAGGATCCCCAAGCGGACGCGCCGGTGGGTCAGGTCGTCCAGCCGCCGGATCGGGTCGCCCGTCAGGCCCGCGCCCACCGCACGGCCTCGTATCCGAGCAGGGCGACCCCGTAGGCGGCCACCAGCGCCCATTCGACCGGTGGTGCCGGGTCGCTCGCGACCAGCAGGGTGGCCACGAGCAGCCCGCTCGTCAACACCGCCATGGGCCGGCTCCGCCGGCAGACCGGTGCCAGCACCACGTACCCCAGCGCGGCGCCGGTGAGGGGGAGCAGCCCCAGCCTCATCGAGAGCCAGCTGAGCAGGCCGATCCCCAGCACCGTCGCGACGCCGAGCGCGGCGAAGCGTAGCAGGGCGACCCGGGCACCCAGGGCGCGACGGGCGCGCCACAGGTACCACCCGGTGATGAGGTACGCGAGCAGGGAGCCGGCGAGCCAGTAGATCGTGGGGGAGCCGCCCTTGCCGGCTCGGGCGAACACCAGGCTGGCGAGCCAGAGGGCGCCGAAGACCAGCACCAGAACCCAGCGCGGGCGGTGACGGCGGCGGGTGCGACGGGCGCGCGAGGACGCGAGGGCTGGTCCGGCGGGCGCGGTTCACCAGCATCGGCGCCGGCATCCTGGCCGTGCTGGGGACCTTCGGGCTGCTCAAGGCGACCGGGGACTGGCCGCTGCTCACGGTGGCCTTCTCCGTCGCCTTGCTCGTCGCGGCGCGGCGAGCCGAGAGAGGACCCTCCCCTCGGACCTCTTCCCCTCTGGCCCACCCTCGTGCCTACCTCGCGATCCAGGCCCTGGAGTACGCCGGTTTCGCCATCAGCGTCATCGTCAGCCTCCTCGTCGGACGGCCGGACCTGGTCGGCACCCTCACCGTCGCCATCTCCGGGGTGCACTTCTTCGCCCTCGCGGTCGTGATCGGAGCGAGGGCCTCCTACGTGAAGGGGGCCTTGCTCTGTGCGATCGTGGTCGCCACCCCCCTGCTGGTGCCCCCGGAGGTGCGGCTGCAGGGCCGGCCGGTCGTGGCCTGGCTGGCCTTCCCCTGCTTCGCCGCCGCAATCGTGCTCTGGGTCGATGCCGGCATCGCCCTCGGCAGCGCCCACCGAACCGAGCGACGCCCGAGGGTGGCCGCCGCCGGTCGGTGAGCGGGCCGCTGTTTCCGTGGAACCGTCTCGCTCGCCCCCTGCTCGCCGTCGTGCCCGCGACCACGGTCTGTGAGCCCGCAGGCGCAGGGGATGACAACGTCGGATCGGGCCGGCGTGGCGGCCCCCCGGCCCACCTCGAGCGCGCCGGCCCCGCCTCTCAGGCCGGCTCCACCTCCACCCGGGTGCCGAAGAGATCGCCTCCCCCTCCCCGGTCGGCCAGCCCGTCCGAGGTGAGGTCGTTGGCCGTCCCTCCCTCCAGCGACCGCCAGCGGCCGTGGGCGATGGCCACCACCCCGGGCCGCACCGTGTCGTCCACCCGCGCCCGCGCCGTCAGCCGGCCGCGATGGTTGCGGAGCCGGACGCGGTCTCCGTCGGCGATCCCGCGAGGGGCGGCGTCCTCGGGATGGATGGAGACCACCGTCTCGCCCTCGGCGCGCCGATGCCAGGGCAGGTGCGCGTAGCTGGAGTTGAGGAAGTGGACGGCGTGCTTGGCGCTGATCAGGACCAGGGGGTGACGCGGGTCCGCGGGCTGCGGCGCGAAGCCGGGCTCGGGGTCGGCCATGAGCTCGCAGCGTCCCGAGGCGGTGGGGAAGCCACCCTGCGCGAAGGGCACCCGGCGTGAGGCAGGCAGGTGGAGCGGCGCCCATCCCTGCCGCCGCAGCGACTCCAGGTCGATGCCCTCCAGGTAGGGGTGCCCGCCGCTCAGGGCCCGGCGGATCAGGTCCTCGTCCGTCTCCCGGAACCCGGGCTCCTCTCCCCAGCCCATGGCCGCCGCCAGGCGCCGGAACAGCTCCGTGTTGCAGACCGACTCGCCGCGCGGCGGCAGGGCCGGCTGGTTGAGCGTCAGGTAGGTGTGGCCCCAGGAGACGAGCAGGTCCAGGTGCTCCAGGAAGCTGGTGGCCGGCAGCAGGTAGTCGGCGTAGCGCGCGGTGTCGGTGATGAAGAGGTCGTGCACCACCGTGAAGAGGTCCTCGCGGGCCAGCCCGCGGCAGACCAGGCCTGCGTTCGGAGCCGTGGTGGCGGGGTTGCTGTTGTAGACGAAGAGCGCCTTCACCGGAGGGCTCAGCCCGGGATCGGTCAAGACGTGGCCCAGCTGCACCATGTTGACGACCCGGGTCCGGGGATGCGGTCCGGTCAGGGCACCGGACGCCACCGCCTCCGCGAAGAGGCTCCGGGTCCAGTGGGCCAGGCCGCCGCCCAGCTCCCGCCAGGCCCCGACCACGGCCGGCAGGCAGGCGATGGTGCGGAAGCTCGTCGCCCCCAGAGGCTGCTTCTCCGCCCCGACCAGGGTCCGGATCAGGGCCGGACGGGTGGTGGCGTAGGCCCGGGCCAGACGCACGATCTCCTCCCGCTCGACCCCGGCCAGGCCCGCGGCCCGCTCGGGCGGGTATTCGGCCAGTCGTGCCCGCAGCTCGGGCCAGCCGTTGCAGTGGTCGCGCAGGTAGGCCTCGTCGTGCAGGCCCTCGGCGACGATGACGTGCATCATGCCCAGGGCCAGGGCGGCGTCGGTGCCCGGCAGCGGGCGCACGTGCCAGTCGGCCTCGCGCGCGGTCCGGGTCCGGACCGGGTCCACCACCACCAGCCTGGCCCCCGCCTCGCGGGCGCGGCGCACGAAGGGCCACAGGTGCAGGTTGGTGACGACGGTGTTCGTTCCCCAGAGCACGATGAAGCGGGCGTGCTGAACGTCCTCGGGGAGGACGCCGGTGGTGGTGCCGAGCGCGGCCGCAATCCCGGCCCCGGCCGTGTCGCCGCAGATGGTGCGGGCCAGGCGGCTGGCCCCCAGACGGGCGAAGAACCGCCGATCCATGGACGCGTACTGGATCAGACCCATGTTGCCGGCGTAGCTGTAGGGCAACACGGCCTCACCGCCCCAGCGCTCGGCGACCTCTCCCAGCCGAGCGGCGATGTCCGTCAGCGCCTCCTCCCAGCTCACGGGGACGAAGACGCCCTCGCCTTTGGGGCCGACCCGGCGGAGCGGGCGCAGGACGCGTTCCGGGCTGTAGACGCGATCCAGGTAGCGGTGCACCTTGGCGCACAGCGTCCCGCGCGTGTAGGGGTGATCCGGCGCCCCCGCCAGCTTCACCGCCCGGCCTCGCTCGACGGTGACCTCCCAGGCGCAGGTGTCCGGGCAGTCGTGGGCGCACCCACCCTTTATGACCACGGCCATGGTTTCGAGCCTACCGCCACCGTGCGCGCGCGGACCGGCGGGTTGCTAGCCTGTGCGGCGGTGAGCGCTGGCGAGCAGGAGCGGCCCGAGGACCACGAGGTGAAGCGGCTCGCCCGGGCCCGGTTCGGGCGTCACGCCCCGCGATACCTGTGGTCGCGGACCCACGCCGGCGGCGAGGAGCTGGCCCGCATGATCGAGCTGGCCCGACCGACCGGCGACGAGCGGCTGCTGGACGTGGCCACCGGCGCCGGCCACACGGCCCTGGCCTTCGCGCCTCACGTCCGCGAGGTCGTCGCCCTGGACCTGGCACCGGCCATGCTGCAGACGGCGGGACGGCACCTGCGGGCACGAGGGGCCGCCCGCGTCCGCCTCCTGGCCGGGGACGCGGAGGCCATGCCCCTGGCGGCCTCCACCCTGGACCTCGTCGTCTGCCGCTACGCCGCCCACCACTTCCCGCGCCCGGAGCGGTTCCTGGCCGAGGTGGCCCGCGTCCTCCGCCCCGGCGGGCGTCTGGTGGTGTTCGACAACATGACCCCCGAGGACGACCTGATCGACGCCTTCATCAACCGCCTCGAGACCTGGCGGGATCCCAGCCACGTGCGCTCCCGGCGCTGTTCGGAATGGGGCTTGCTCCTGCGGGAAGCGGGGCTCGAGGTGGAGGCCATGGATCCCTTGGTCCGGCGCACCTACGACTTCTCGGACTGGACCGCCCGGCAGGCCATGCCGGCCGCCGAGCGCGAGGCGCTGGAGCGGTGGCTGATGACGGCTCCGCCCGCCTGTGCCCGGGAGGTTCGTCTGCGGGTCGAGGACGGCCACGTGCACGCGCTCACGGTGACCTTCGGCACCTTCGCCGCCCGTCGTCCGGCCTGAGCCGGCGCCGTCGCCCCGCCCGAGCCGGAGCCCGGCTCCGCGCGTCACGACCGCTCTCGACTTGCGTCGTACATTTGTTCGTACCGGTGCTAGCATGGGGGTGTGGCCCCGGTGGGGTCAGGCCGAGTGAGAGATACCGGTGACCGAGGTCCGGTGAGGAGGACTGGGCGATGGACCGCGAGTTCGACGTGGTCTGCCTGGGGGGCGGCGTGTGCGGGGAGGCCCTGGTGGCGGAGCTGTCCGGCTCCGGCCTCACCCTGGCGGTGGTGGAGGAGCACCTGGTGGGCGGAGAGTGTCCCTACTGGGGCTGCGTGCCCAGCAAGACCCTGCTCCGGTCGGCGGAGGTGATCGTGGAGGCGGAACGGGCCCGCGAGCTGGCGGCCGCCCGGCTGGAGATCGAGGTGGATTTCCACCGGATCGCCCGTCGCACCGCCGCCATGGCCCGGGAGTGGGACGACACCGCCGCGGCCGCGGCGCTGGCGCGTCAGGGGGCCGTGCTCGTCCGCGGCCGCGGCGCGCTGACCGGCCCCCGCACGGTGGAGGTGGAGGGGGTGCGGCTGATCGCCCGCCGGGGGGTGGTCGTCTGCACCGGAACCGTCCCCGTCCTCCCCGCCCTCCCCGGCCTGGAGACGGTCGACCCCTGGACCAACCGGGAGGCGGTCAGGACCGGCGAGTTGCCCCCGAGCCTGCTCGTGCTGGGCGGGGGCGCGGTGGGGGTGGAGCTGGCACAGGCCTTCGCGCGCTTCGGCTCCCAGGTGACGGTGGTCGAGGGGACCGACCGCCTCCTGCCCGGCGAGGAACCTGAGGCCGGAGCGTTGCTGCGGCGCCACCTGGAGGCCGAGGGGATCCGGGTCGTGACCGGGGCCCGGGTGGAAGCGGTCGAGCGGGAGGAGAACGGGGGGACGCGGCTGCGGATGTCCGGCCGCCAGTTCCTCTCCGCCCGGCGTTTGCTGGTCGCGACAGGACGACGTCCCGACCTGGCCGGGTTCGACCTCGAGGCGGCCGGCGTGCGCCTCGCCCAGGGCTGGGTGGACGTGGACCCGAGCACACTGCGGGCCTCCGGCGGCATCTGGGCGGGAGGGGACGTGACCGGCCTCGGCGGTTTCACCCACCTGGCTTACTACCACGGGACCGTGATCGGCCGCCAGCTCCGGGGGCGGCCGGCGAGGGCCAACCACACCGCCGTGCCCAGGGTCACCTTCACCGACCCGGAGGTGGCCTCGGTGGGCCTGAGCGAGGCGGCCGCCCGCGACGGCGGCCTCGAGGTTCGAACGGTCGCGGTCGACGCCGGCGAGGCGATCCGGTCCTCCATCCACGGATTCGAAGGCGGGCTGATCAAGCTGGTGGTGGACCGGGTGGCCGGGGTGCTGGTGGGCGCCACGGTGGTGAGCCCACGCGCGGGGGAGATCGTCTCCGAGCTGACCCTGGCGGTGCGGGCCCGGGTCCCGATCTCGTTCATGGCCGACACCATCCACCCCTACCCGACCTTCTCACGCGTGCTGCAGGGGGCCCTGGCCGAGGCGGCCGAGGACGTGGCCTGAGCACGAGCCGGAGCCATGGAGGGGCACGGGCTCAGCCGATCTCGCCGTGGCGATCCCCCCTCCGACGGATGCGTGCGGCGAGGCTCCCGGCCAGGGCGATCCCGGCCAGACCCACCAGCAGGTGCAGGACCTGGATCACCGGATGGGCGTCTCCGGGCAGCAACGCGCCCTGGGCGAGGCCGAGGACGGGCATGAGGAAGCCCCAGAGCGCGGTCACCCCGACGTGGACGGGGTTCACCCCCGCCACCGCGCCCACGACCGCCAGCGACCACAGGATCAGCACGAGCAGGAGTCCGAGCAGCATGTGAAGGGGGATCAGGGTCAGCGCGTTGCCGGTCCAGAAGAGGAGACCGAGCGTGACCATGGTCAGCCCGATGATCCCGATCAGAGGTTGGGTGATGGCTGCGAAGCGGGTCATGAAGGCCAGGGTAGGGCTGGCGACGGCGGCCCGTCGTCCCTCCGGAGGCGACATCCTGCCTGCGATCGGGGGCGAACGTCGGCTACATCCGGAAGCGCAGGCGATCGGCCACCATCCGGACCGGTCCCGGTGGAGGGTACGCCCGGGCCCGAAGGCCCGATCCTCCGGACCACGGGTACACTGACGACCCGGGCCGAGAGGCCGCCCGTTCACAGACAGGAGGGTGTCACCACGTGATCGATCGATCGGGGGCACCGGCGCTCCCCGGTTCCCGTGCCGGCTGACCGCCTCTTCGGCCCGAGTTCGACCACGCCCGCCATGCAGGAGGCGGTGTCGGATGTGGCCTGGGTCCAGGCCATGCTCGACGTGGAGGCGGCGCTGGCCCGGGCCGAGGCCCGCTGCGGCCTGATCCCGGCCGAGGCGGCGGAGGCGATCGCGGGCTGCTGTCGGGCCGATCGTTTCGACGTCGCCGCCCTCGGCCGGGGGGCGGCACCGTCCGGCACCCCCGTCGTCCCCCTGGTCAGGGCCCTGACCGCGGCCGTCCCCCGGGAGGCGGCCGGTTACGTCCACTGGGGGGCGACCAGCCAAGACGTGATCGACACGGCCATGATGCTGATCGCCCGTCGCGGCCTCGACCTGCTGCTGGACGACCTGGAGAGGGTGGCCACGGCCTGCGCCGCCCTCGCCGAGCGCCACCGGGCGACCCTGATATCGGCCCGAACCCTGCTCCAGCAGGCCCTGCCCACCACCTTCGGGCTCAAGGCGGCGGGCTGGTTGGTGGCGACACTGGAGGCCCGGGACCGGCTGGCCGAGGTCCGGCACCGGCGCCTGGCCGTCCAGCTCGGGGGAGCGGCCGGGACCCTGGCCGCCCTGGAGGGCCGCGGCCTGGAGGTGAGCCGGGAGCTGGCGGGGGAGCTGGACCTCCCCGAGCCGGCGCTGCCCTGGCACACGGCCCGGGCCCGGGTGGCCGAGCTGGGCGCAGCCCTCGGCGTGGCCGCCGGCACCATGGCCAAGATCGCCCGCGACGTGGCCCTGATGATGCAGACCGAGGTGGGCGAGGCCTTCGAGCCCGCCGCCCCGGGTCGGGGCGGCTCCTCGACCCTGCCCCACAAGCGCAACCCGGTGGCCGCGGTCGAGGTCGACGCCTGCTTTCGGGGGGTGCAGGCCCAGGCCGGGCTCCTCCTCGCCGCCATGGTCCAGGAGCACGAACGCGCCGCCGGCGCCTGGCAGGCGGAGTGGGCGGCGGTGACCGAGGCTTTCCGGCTGACCGCCGGGGCGGTGGGACAGGTCCGGGAGGTGCTGGAGGGCCTGGAGGTCGACGCGCGGCGGATGCGGAGCAACCTCGACCTCACCCGGGGCCTCTTGCTCGCCGAGCACGCCATGATGGCGCTCGCGCCCGGCGCCGGCCGGGATCGGGCCCACGAGCTGGTGCAGACGGCCTCGAAGCGGGCCGTGGCCGGCGGCCGCACCCTGGCCGAGGAGCTGGAGGCGGACCCCGAGGTGCGCGCCCATCTCGGTCCGGAGGAGATCCGGGCGGTCCTCGACCCGGCGACCTATCTGGGTTCCGCCGACGCCCTCGTCGACCGGGCCCTGTCCGAGTACCGGAGACGGAGGAGCCACGAGACATGACCGACGACGCCTATCAGCGGGGCATGGCAGTGCGCCGGCAGGTGCTGGGCGACGAGCACGTGGACCGCGCCGAGGCGGGCCGGACGTCGCTCACCTCCGACTTCCAGGACCTGGTCACGCGCTACGCCTGGGGCGAGATCTGGACCCGGCCGGGGCTCGATCGACGAGTGCGTAGCTGCATCACGGTGGCCCTGATGGTGGCCCTGAACCGACCCGAAGAGCTGGCCATGCACCTGAGGGCGGCCCGCCGCAACGGGGTCACCCTGGAGGAGCTGCGGGAGGTGCTGCTCCACACCGCCGTCTACTGCGGCATGCCGGCCGCCAACCACGCCTTCCGGATCGCCCAGGAGGTGCTGGAGGACCGAACCGACCGGCGGTGAGCGTCGCTCCCCGCCATCTCGACGACCGCTCCGACCGACCCCTGGGTCAGCCGTAGCCGCATTCGGTCACGACGTGCCGCAGCCGTGCCTTCGGGTCATCGCGCAGCACCGGGCCGTGGCTGAAGGCCACCACCCGGTAGTCCTCCTCCAGGAGCTTCTCGGCCGATCGCAGAGCCATGGCGGGATCGGCGCAGAAGGCCCGGCGAACCCCCACCCGCAGCCGCCGCGGCATGGCCCCGAAGGCGTCCCCGGTCAGCAGCAGCCCGTGCTCGTCGGAGAGCAGCGAGGTGTGGCCCAGCGAGTGCCCGGGGGTGGCCACCACCCGGAAGCCGGCGATCCTCTCCCCCTCGCCCACGCTCCGGCTCACCGGCACCACCGGCAGGCTGTTCCAGTGTTGCAGGAGACGGAGGAGGCGGCTGCTGGACCGATCCATGGCCCGGTCCCCGGCGATGATCTCGGCCTCGTGCTCGGGCGCCACCACCTCGGCGTCCGGGGCCCAGCGGCACATCTCGGGCAGCCCGCCGACGTGGTCCTGGTGGTGGTGGGTGAGGTAGATGGTGGTCAGGGTCGCCGGCTCCGCGCCGAGCTGGGCCAGCGCCCGCTGAATCCGCTTCGGGCTGCTCCGGATCCCGGTGTCGATCAAGGCCCAACCGGCGGGACCCCGGATGGCGAACACGTTGACCGCTCCGGGCAATCCCACCGCGTCGATCCGGTAGACGCCGGGGGCGAGCTCCTCGGGACCGGCCATGTGGACGCAGCCTACACCTCGCCAGGCCAGGGGGGCCAGATCCGGGCACGGCCGCCGGGGCCCCTCACCCCACGATCGCCTGGTGCACGAGCTGGTGGAGCTGGCCCCGGAAGTCGAAGGTACCCGAGGGCATCAGCTGGGTCATGAAGATCACCACCAGCTCCTCCAGGGGGTCGACCCAGAAGAGCGTGCTGGCCGCACCTCCCCAGAAGACCTCGCCCGGCGAGCCGATACAACCGGCCTCGACCGGGTCCAGGAGCACGGCCAGGCCGAGTCCGAAGCCCACGCCGGGGAAGCGGGTTTCGCCAAAGGCGCCCAGTGCGACATGGCTCAGCGACGCGCCTCCGGGGAGGTGGTTGCGGAACATGAAGGCCAGGGTGCGTGGACCGAGGATGCGCTCCCCGTCCAGCTCGCCCCCGCGGCGAAGCATCTCGCAGAAGCGGAGGTAATCGGGCACGGTCGAGACCAGGCCGCCGCCGCCCGACTCCAGCGCCCGGGCCGTCAAGTAGGGACTGGTGGCCGGGTCGTCGAGGAGCCGCAGTCCCCCTTCGGGGGCACGCTGGTAGCCGGCCGCGAAGCGGGAGCGCGCCCCGGCGGGGACGACGAAGCCGGTGTCGACCATGCCCAGGGGCTCGAAGATCGTCGCTTGGAGGTACTCTCCGAAAGGACGGTCGGCGAGGACCTCGACCAGCCGCCCGCAGACGTCGGTGGCGAGGGAGTAACGCCACCGGGTTCCCGGCTGGAAGGCGAGGGGCAGCGAGGCCAGCCGCCGGCTGAGCTCCGCCAGCGTCATCGAGGGATCGCGCAGGCCCGCCTCCGCGTACAGGCGGTCGACCGGGTGCTCGGGTTCCATGCCGTAGCTCAACCCAGAGGTGTGGGTGAGCAGGTCGCGCACCGTCACCGGCCGCTCCGGCTCGACCAGGCGGATCGTTTCTCCCTCGGTCACGCACACCCGGACCTCGCCCCATTCGGGGAGGAAGCGATGGACCGGGTCCGTGAGTCGGAACCGCCCTTGCTCGTAGAGCGCCATCAGGGCCACCGACGTGATCGGCTTGGTCATGGAGTAGATGCGCCAGACCGTGTCCTCGCGCACCGGCGTCCCCCGCTCCCGGTCGGCCAGGCCGAGGCAGCGCGAATAGGCGACCTGGCCCTTTCTCGCCACCAGGACCTGGCAGCCGGCGATCTCACCCGGCCGGACGTACCGCTCCATCAGGTGGCCGGTGATGCGCTCCAGGCGCTCTGTGTCCAACGCTGTTGCCCCGGTTCCCACTCGATCCCTCCTCGCCCCCCACCATAGCGGTTTCCGCCGCCGGCGGCCGGCGCCACCCCGGCCGGGACACTCAGGCCCTGCGAGATGGCGTACCTTCGGAATCGTGTCCGGCTTCGATCGAGACCTGCTCCAGCGCCTGGAGCGGGAGCGCGAGGTCCGTGTCCGCACCCGGCGTCAGGACGGCTCGACCACCGACCTGCCCATCTGGGTCGTGACCGTGGACGGCGAGCCGTACGTCCGCTCCTACCGGGCCGAGCGCGGCGCCTGGTACCGGCGGGCGCGGGCCGAGGGGCGGTTGACGCTCGTGGTGGGCGACCGAACGGTCCCGGTCCTGGCCCGGCCGGTCGCCGACGAGGAGCTCAACCAGCGCGTCTCCACGGCCTTCACCGCCAAGTACGGCGAGGGCGGCCCGGCCCGGACCATGGTCAGCCCGGCGGTGGCCGCCACCACCCTGCGACTGGCCCCGGCGGGCTGAGCGGCGCCGGGAACGCCGACCGCCGCGGCTGCGGGCGGCTCGAGGCGCCGGAGGACACCGGCGCTCCGCGAGCCGGGCCGGCCGGCCGAGACGGAAGAGCCCAGCGCCTTCGCCGGTAGCAGATGCTGACGCCAGACGGAGGCAACCGTCGCAGCACGACATCGAACGGGGAGGATTGGGATGGACCTGGGTCGGATCGGCGTCTGGAGCTGGTCGTTCGGCAAGGAGCCGGCGGAGGTGGCCGAGGTGGCGGCCGAGCTGGAGGAGCTCGGCTACGGCGCCCTCTGGTTCCCCAACCGCCCGCAGATCTTCGAGCTGGCCGGGCAGATCCTCGGCGCCACCCGGCGGATCGTGGCCGCCACCGGCATCGCCAGCATCTGGACGCACTCGCCCGAGGACGTGGCCCGGGCGCACCGCGAGCTGACGCGGACCTATCCCGGACGCTTCCTCCTCGGCCTGGGCGTGAGCCACGCCCACGTGGTCGACCGCGAGCAGCCCGGTCGCTACTCGCGTCCGCTGACCAGGATGCGGGAGTACCTGGACCGGCTGGATCGGCTCGCGGAGCCGGTACCGCGGGAGGAGCGGGCGCTCGCCGCGCTCGGGCCACGCATGCTGGAGCTGGCGCGGGACCGCACCGCCGGCGCCCACCCCTACCTGGTCACGGTGGAGCACAGCCGGCGCGCCCGGGAGCTGCTCGGCCCCGGACGTCTCCTGGCCCCCGAGCAGTCGGTGGTCCTGGAGACCGACCCGGCCCGAGCCCGGGCCGTGGCCCGGCAGCACCTGGCCATGTACCTCCAGGCCCCGAACTACACCAACAACTGGCTCCGGCTGGGCTTCATGCCCGGCGACCTGGAGAACGGCGGCAGCGACCGGCTGGTGGACGAGGTGGTGGCCTGGGGGGATCTGGAGGCGATCCGCAACCGCGTCGAGCGGCACCTGGAGGCCGGCGCCGACCACGTGTGCATCCAGGTGGCGACGGCCGCCGGTCGGGCCACCCCACCGCGCGAGGAGTGGAGGCGGCTGGCCGCCCTGCTGGGGTGAGGCCGGTACCCCGCTGGTAAGATTGGCAGCGTCGAGCGGGAGTAGCTCAATCGGCAGAGCGCAACCTTGCCAAGGTTGAGGTAGCGGGTTCGAAGCCCGTCTCCCGCTCCACCCTCCCGCACCCGAATGTTTGCGGGCCAGGCTTGCCCAACGCAGGGCGGCCGGTGCTCGAGGAGCGCCGGTTGGGACGGTGGTGGCCCCGCCCCTCGGTCGCCACAGGTGGGCGGCGGCGGACGGCCTGCCGCAGGACGGCGTAGAGAGCCCGGCCGTCGCCTGGATCGACGATCACGTCGAGGCCGGGGTGGTCGCGCCTGACCCGAGGATGGCGAGGCGATCGGACACGTTCAGGGAAGCCGCCGCGGCGGCTCCCTAGCATGGGGGTCGGCCCATCACAGCTCGTGGAAGGAGAAGTCAGCCGATGGCCGAGAGGGAACCCGGAAAGAAGGCCACCCGGAGATCCGCCAGGGGCACCACCGGGGCTGCCAAGGCGTCCGAGGTGTTCACGGCCGAGGAACGAGCCGCGATGAGGGAGCTCGTACAGGAGCGGAGGCGCGCGAGCTCGGGCAAGGCCGATGGGGAAAGCGACGTGCTCGCGAAGATCGCCGAGATGCCGGAACCGGATCGCACCATGGCCGAACGGCTCCACGCGATCATCAAGGCCAGCGCGCCGGACCTCTCGCCCAAGACCTGGTACGGCATGCCCGCCTACGCCAGGAACGGCAAGGTGGTCTGCTTCTTCCAGAACGCGCAGAAGTTCAACGCGAGGTACGCGACGCTGGGCTTCAGCGACGCGGCGAACCTCGATGAGGGCAACATGTGGCCGACCTCCTTCGCGCTCAAGGAGCTGACCGCCGCCGAAGAGGCGAGGATCGCCGCCCTGGTGAGGAAAGCGGTGAGCTGAGGTCCGACCCGCCACCGACCCGTGGCCGCCGGGGCGCGATCAAGTCATCGCCGAGATCGAGCGGAGTCTCCCGAAGGGCTCCGAAACGTTCGAACCAGCAAACCGCGTGGTGCCCCATCGCCCCGACCTCGGCCCTCCCAGCTGAGGCCGGATGGGCACTGGCGTCGAATGCGCTTGCCAACTCCGGCCGCCCGTGCCATCATGCAGAGGCCCATGGTCGCCACCCCCGACGGGGGTCTGGCCGGTGCCTTCGCCCTCCTCGATCGGGGAGCGTTCGCCGCCGCCCGAGCCGCCTTCGAAGAGGCGCTGGCAGACGAGGAGACGGCCGTCGCACACGAGCAGCTGGCGGTGCTGTGCACGGTCCTCGAGGACCTGGAGGCCGGTCGGCGTCACGGCGAGAGGGCGTACCAGATGTACCGGCAGGCAGGCGAGCCGCGGCGGGCGGCGATCGCGGCCGTGGTCGTGGCCCAGGTGCACATGTTCTTGGGCAACGACGCTCCCATCCGGGGCTGGCTCGACCGTGCCGCCCGCCTGCTGGATGAGACCGGCCCCTGCCTGGAGCGGGGCTACCTGGAGCTGGCCTGGGTGGGCTGCGAGGTCCGCGACGTGGCCACCCTGGAGCGCCGGGCGGCGACCGCCCTCGAACTCGCCCGGCAGTTCGAGGACACCGATCTGGAGGTCCGGGCCCTGGCCGACTACGGCCTGGCGCTGGTTCGCTCGGGGAAGGTGAACGAGGGCATGGCCCACCTCGACGAAGCCATGGCCGCCATCGTCGCCGGCGAGGTCCGCAACTACGTGGTGGTGAGCATGAGCTGCTGCGCCATGCTCCACGCCTGTGTGCACGTCGGCGACCTGGAGCGGGCGACACAGTGGAGCGACGCCGTCCTGGAGCACGCCCGCGATCGTTTCGGCGCCCCCCCGCCCCCCGTGCTCCAGAGTCACTGCCGGCTCGTCTACGGGACGGTTCTCTGCGAGACGGGCCGGGGGACGGAGGCGGAGAGAGAGCTTCGCCGAGCCCTGGGTCTCACCCGTTACGTCCCCAGGCGCGCCGAGATCGTGTCTCGGCTGGCCGACCTCTATCTCCAGCAGGATCGGTTGTCCGAGGCCGCCGACGCCCTCGCCGGATGGGAGGATCGCCTCGAGGTGGCGGGCTCCCTGGCGCGTCTGCACCTGGCCCGCGGCGAGATGGACCTGGCTGCGACCACCGCGCGGCGGGCGCTGCACGGACTCGAGGACGACCTGGCCCACAGCTGGCCCCTGCTCGACCTGCTGGTGCAGATCGAGATCGATCGGGGCAACCTTCCCGCCGCCAGGCGGGCCGCGGCCCGGCTGCGCCGCGCCGCCGCGGCCATGGGCACGCCGAACCCGATCGCGCTGGCATGCCTGAACGCCGGGCGGGTGGCCCTGGCTGCGGGCGAGGACGCCGTGCCCCACCTCCAGGCCGGGCTGGCCGCGATCACCGAGGGCGAATGGCCCTCGACCTGCGCCGAGCTCCGCCTGGAGCTGGCCCGGGCCCTGAGCGGGATCGATTCGACCGCCGCCGTCACCGAGGCGCGGGCGGCCCTCGCCCTCTACGAGCGCCTGGGCGCTCGCCGGCGCGCCGACCAGGCCCTGGCCCTCCTCCGCTCGCTGGGGGTGAGCGCGCGCA
>Ga0209810_1001693_pt1 | contig 31175 bp, 25 predicted proteins | sample Coa_R1_7_FD_187159 | JGI IMG/M metagenome (GOLD analysis project Ga0209810, IMG submission 187159) | Surface soil microbial communities from Centralia Pennsylvania, which are recovering from an underground coalmine fire - Coalmine... | ecosystem: Environmental > Terrestrial > Soil > Unclassified... | reverse complement strand
AAGAACGACGAGCGAAGCGAGGCAAGATAGACCATCCACCTGTGGGTGTGTTCGCCTCGGCGACGCCTTGCTGAGAGCGGTCGGCAAAATTGAGGACAGATTCATCTTCATTCGGAAGGTTACCAGGTAGCCGCAAACAACTGAGCAAACAGAAGCCAGCAAAGGTATTTTGCTGGCTTCTTGTTTTATCCTCTTCCAGAGATGAGATATACTACAGATATCCAGTGAAGCCTTTACAAAGGGAGAAACATAGATGGTTGATATGATCCTTTATCGCGAAAAGATGGAACAGGCCACCCGTATTTTGAATGAGTTACTTCTCGATTGCTGGCTGCTGTTTGTGCGAGAAACCGACGAACAACCGGATCCCGCCTTAAAATTGATTGTCAATCATGACGTCACCTGGCAATCCGCCTTTCTGATTACGCGCCAGGGCGAGCGTATTGCCATCGTTGGTCGCTACGACGATGACCTCGTCAGGCAGAGCGGCCTTTTCTCCACCGTCATTGGCTATGCGGAAGATTTCGCGCCCGCGCTTCGCGCCACATTGGAGAGACTGGCCCCGACCTCCATTGCCATCAACTACGCCGAGGGCGACGTTGCCGCCGACGGTTTGACGCACGGCATGTATCTGCAACTGCTCAAAGCTCTCAACGGAACGCCTTATCCCCAACGCTTTCTTTCCGCTGGCCCCCTTGTATCTCGTCTGCGCAGCCGCAAAACCGAAACAGAGCTGGCCCTCATGCGGCAGGCCATTCGCGAGACTGACGAAATATTTCAGGTAGTGACAAATTTCTTACGTGCAGGCCGAACGGAGCGCGAGACCGGCGAACTGATGCACTCCCTGATGGCGCAGCGACACCTGGGCGCGGCCTGGTCATACGACGGCTGCCCCGGCGTCAAATTTGGCCCTCATACCCTCTTCGGGCATGGCGCGCCAGGCGATATTGCACTCGAACCCGGTTTCATCGCCAGCATCGACTTCGGGGTCAGCTACAACGGCTATTGCTCTGACCTGCAGCGTCTCTGGTACGTCCGCGAAGCGGGCGAGATGGAACCGCCGGAAGTGGTGCGGCGTGCCTTCCAGGCCGTCAAGGGCGCAATCGAGGCCGGGAAAGCCGTGCTGAGACCGGGCGTGCAGGGCTGGCAGGTCGATGAAGCCGCACGTACTTACCTTGTGCAGGCGGGCTACGAAGAATACAAACACGCCCTCGGCCATAGTGTTGGCCGTCACGCCCACGATGGTGGCCCCCTGCTCGGCCCGCGCTGGCCCCGCTATGGCGACGCCCCCTACCACAGAATTGAAGAGGGCGTCGTCTTCACCCTCGAACTCGGCATCATGACCGAACGCGGCTACGTCAGCCAGGAAGATGAGGTACTGGTCACTGCCGATGGCTGCGAGTGGTTCTCAAGGCCACAGGAAGCGATCTATTTGATTTAGCTACTTAGCGTCTGCGTCGACCACGAGTAAGGAATATTCCGAGCAAGAGACCGGCAATAAGGGCAGCGAGGATGCTGCGCTTCTGACGTTGCTCGGCGGCGATGTCGCGGGTGGGCATGGTGTAGAGACCTCCGGCACGGTAGGCTTCGTCGAGGAGCTGGATGGGGTGGACGACTTCCAGGTTCATGCCGCGCTGGCGGGCGCCGAGGGCTATTTGCATCATGCAGCCGGGGTTGCCGGTGGCGATGACTTCGGCTCCGGTCGCGGCGATATTGTTCATCTTGCGTTCGAGCAGTTGAGCGGCCATATCTTGATTGGTGATGTTGTAGATGCCCGCGCTGCCGCAGCACCAGTCAGCCTCTTTCAGGTCGACCAGCCGGACGCCGGGAATCGCTTTGAGCAACTGGCGCGGCTGCTGGCGGATTTTCTGGCCGTGCGCGAGATGGCAGGCATCGTGATAGGCAACAGTGCGCTTCACCTCGCCTAGATCATGGTTCCACTCGATGCTTGCCAGGAACTCGCTGATATCCTTTACCTTTGCGCTGAAGGCTGCGGCCCGCTTCGCATAGACGGGATCGTCGCGCAGGAGATGGCCATACTCTTTCAGGTTGGAGCCGCAGCCAGCAGAGTTGATGATGATGGCATCGCAGTTATATGGCTCGAAGACATCGATATTGTGCCGTGCCAGCGCGCGGCCCTCTTCGCCCTCGCCAGCGTGGACATGCAGCGCGCCGCAACACTGCTGCTGCACTGGCGTGATGACTTCACAACCGTTCGCGGCCAGCACACGAATGGTGGCCTCGTTGATGTCACGGAACACCTGGTCCATGATGCAGCCGCTGATGAAGCCGACGCGGTAGCGTTTGCGGCCCATGGCGGGCGTCACTTCTGGCAGGGGTGGGAGGAAGAGTTCGCCGCCCACATCGGGCATCAGTTCTTCTGGCACTTTGAGCTGGCCCTGGAAAGGCGTGGGCAGCGCGTTGACCAGATCGAGCAGGCCCAGTTTGTGAACGAGCGTTTGCAGGCCCGTGCGCTGGTAAACCTTGAGGCCGGCGAAGACGAGCGAGGTAACAAGGCGCGAAGGGAGCATAACATCAAAAAAGAAACGGCGCAGTAGCTTTTCTGAGGCGACCTGTACCGGTAGTGGGACAGCGCCGCTGGCGGCTGTAGCCGGGGTTGAGCCATTTCCGCTGCCTTCCACTTCCATCGCTGTGGGATGAAGGTCGAGCAGAGGTCTGCGATTGGCCTCCAGCTGAATCTGCTCGCGGGCCGCTTCGATGAGCTTGCCAAATTGCACGCCGGATGGGCAGGCCGTTTCGCAGGCGCGGCAGCCCAGGCAGCAGTACATATGCTCGACAAAATCGGGTGAGATCGCCATACGCCCTTCGGCTACCGCCTGCATCTGGTAAATGCGCCCGCGTGGGGAGTCCATCTCGACGCCCAGCACGGCGTAGGTCGGACAGGTGGGCAGGCAGAAGCCGCAGTGGATGCACTGGCGCATCAAATCGTAGGTATGGGTATGACGGCGTAATGGCCCCTCACTCGGCGGCGAAATGGTTACTGCTGTCGTTTGTACGTTCGTGGATTTTTGCGTCATACCGACCTCCCTTGCTGTGTTACATAGTATGTTCCGTGACTGTCTTACGCCCGCATCGAGAGCGGTTGCGCCGCGATGACGGTCACTTCCTGCCGATTATGAAAGAGTTGACGAGCCTCCACAATGCCGTAGTGCTTGCGGAGAATGGTCAGCGCCTCGCGCAGCGTGGCCAGCGGGTTGATCTCACGCGTGGCGTGGGGCAGTTTCAAAGTGCTGAGTACGAAACCATCGCCGGAGCGCAAGATGCGTGCCGCCTGTCCCAGCAGTCGCGCCGCTTCACGTGCATCCATGCGCATGTCGTTGACGATCACATCAAACTTTTTGTGTTCGCGGATCGCCTCCTCAAGATAGGTTTGCGCGTAGCCGCGATACTGTTCCAGACGCGGCGCGTTTGCCAGTCGCGCATCGAGCCGCGCCGGGTCGACCGCCACCACGTTCAGACCGGCGTTGAGCAGCAGCCGTGTCCAGCCGCCGGGGGCCGCACCCAGATCGAGCGCCCGGCCCTGCGCGGGCAGCGAGACGCCGAAGACCTCTAACGCTTCCAGCAGCTTGAACTCCGCCCGGCTGATCTGCTCTGGTTCCTGCGCAAAATGTCGCGCCCCGCCGGGCCACGCGCTCAGATTCTCCTCAGCCGTTGAAATGCCGGAATAGCATTTTTCCGCCGTACAGAGAACGGAGATGACCACCTGCGGCTTTTTCACCGACTCGATGGCCCCCGTCTCTTCCGCGATGGCGGCAGCCAGCTGCTGATTCATTTGTCCGCTTGTATACGGGTGCTTCGCGCGACCGGCCTGCTGCTCGCCTTCCTGTGTGCCATGCACAAAGCGCGTCTGCACCGCGAAACGCTGGCCGTGTTGCAGCAGCGAAAATGCCGGTAGCTCAGCGATAGCCAGCGCGATAGTGCCGATATCTTGCTCCGTATTGCTCAGATCAATGATGGCCTGCACCGGAGCGAGGTGGCGTACAAAGGTTGGGCGTATTTTCGCGGCGGTGCGCATCAACGCCGCCACATCTGGCGTCCGGCAGAGCGCGACTTCCGGCCCCAGAATAGACTCGCAATTGAGCCGTTTATCCAGGCGTTGAAGCTCGCCGATGGCGGCTTCTAAGAACTCCGCGTGCGCCGTGACAAGTAATAAATCGTCCTGCTTCACAGTCCTCCCACAAACCGCCCTTTCGCGAATGTCCCCTCCGGGTCAAATTGCTGTTTGAGTCGCTGCATCAAATAAAAGCTGGAACCGGGTTCGCCCCAGACATTGATAAGCCGCTTGAGGTCGGTCGGGCAGCGTTCGACCACCAGGCTGCCGCGAGCCTCCTGCGCGTGGCGGCGTAGTTCGGCAATGGCTTCGACCAGACGCGGTATGGCGTCGCCGGGCCGTAGTTCGACATAGAGAATGCCGTTGCCGGCGTGAGCCACAACGGCCGCTTCCAGCTCGTGACGCCGACAGACCTCCTCAACCTCTTGCAGATAATGAGCGATGTGCGATACCAGGATCGCCACTTTGCATGTGACCGTTCCCTGCGTATGCTCGCGCACGACATTCCAGAAGCGAACCTGCGCCTCGCCTTCCAGGTCGTCGGCCATTAACGCGCCGTGTGAACGCGCCAGGATATGCGCCTCCTCTAGCTGGCGCTGGATTCCGGCCAGGCCGCCCTCAAAATTAATGGCCAGCGTGTAGCCGTTGCCCGGCAGGTCAAGGCCGAAGAAATCGCTCATGTCGCTGGCTGCCCCCTGGTCGATAAGTTCCAGCGCGCTCGGCGTGAGCAGGGAGCCGAGGATAGTGATGACCGTTTCCATAGCCCCGGCAGCGGTTGGGTAAGTCAAGAGCAGGGTGCGTTCGGCAGGTGGCAGAGGATGCAGTTTGAAATTGGCTTCGACGATGATGCCAAGCGTTCCCAGGGAACCGATATAGAGCTTGTTCAGGTCGTAGCCTGCGACGTTTTTGACGACTCGCCCGCCGCTGCGCGCCACTTCGCCGTTGGCCTGTACCACGTGCAGGCCAATCACCAGGTCGCGGGCTGTGCCGTAGCGCAGGCGTTTAGGGCCACTGGCATTGGAAGCTAGAATGCCACCAATCGTGGCCTGCTCGGCGTCTGGCGGGTCAATTGCCAGGCGCTGCCCCTTGCCGGCCAGCTGTTGCTGCAAAGCCGCCAGCGTGATACCGGCCTCGACATGGCAGGTAAGATCGGGCGCTTCGTGTTCCAGCAGCCGGTTCAGCCGATTGGTTTCTAACAGTACATCAAGCTGCTCAACGATGCTGCCTACACTCATGCGCGAACCGCCGCCACGCGCCAGCAACTTTAACCCCTGCTGATTGGTGAGCGCCACCACCTGGGAGACCTGTTCTACCGTTTCGGGAATCACCACCATACGCGGCAGGACACCATCTATCGCGTAGCTTTGCAGCGTTTCGGCATCGGTACTGATCTGCGCGCCGGGCGCGAATTGTTTGATCGTTGTTGCAAGCGTCTCAATCTCACTCATACGATTCCTGCCTTACAGTTGTTTCATGTCGGCACAGCGCCCCGGTAAGGGGAAGAGCTTTCCGGGGTTGAAAAGCTGATCGGGATTGAAGCTGCTGCGCACCTGCTGCATCACACGCAGATCGACCTCGCTGAAGATCAGCGCCATCTCCTCCTGCTTCTCTATGCCCACGCCATGCTCTCCCGTGATAGTGCCGCCGACTTCCGCGCACACCTCAAGGATTTCGTGTCCGGCTTTGCGCACGCGCTCCACCTCACCCGGTATCTGCGAATCGAAGAGGATGAGCGGGTGCAGGTTGCCGTCGCCGGCGTGGAAGACGTTGCCTACGCGCAGCCCGTAGCCGGTGCAGATCTCTTCGACGCGCCGCAGCACGTAGGGCAGGCGGGTGCGCGGCACGACGCCATCCTGCACGTAAAATTCAGGGCTGATGCGTCCAACCGCGCCAAAGGCATTCTTGCGACCGGCCCAGAACAACTGCCGTTCTGCCTCGTTAGCGGCGATACGCACGGAACGGGCGTGATTTTTCTGGCAAATCTTCTCAATCTCCGTCACCTGCTCGGCCACGCTCTCGCGGATGCCCTCGGCCTCCATCAACAGAACAGCGGCGGCATCCGTCGGATAGCCCGCGTGCGAATCGGCCTCGACGGCCTGCAGGATCATCTGATCCATCATCTCGATGGCGGCGGGGATGATGCCGCTGGCGATGATCTCGGAGACCGTGTTTGAGGCATCATCCATCGTATCGAAGATCGCCACCATTGTCTTGACATCTTCCGCCAGGTGAACCATGCGCACGATGATCTTTGTGACGATGCACAGCGTTCCCTCCGAGCCGATCAGCAGGCCGGTCAGGTCGTAGCCGGGCGTGTCATACGTCCAGCCGCCGATTTCCACGATCTCGCCCTCGGCGGTGACAATTTCCAGGCCCAGTACGTGATTGGTGGTCACGCCGTAGATCAGCGTGTGCGGCCCGCCCGCGTTCTCGCCCACATTGCCGCCGATGGTGCAGGAACGCTGGCTGCTGGGGTCCGGCACGTAGTAGAAGCCCTGCGGATTCAGTGCATTGCTCAGGTGCAGGTTGACCAGCCCGGGCTGCACGACGGCGCGCAAATTCGTATAGTCAACTTCAAGGATACGGTTCATGCGCGTGAAGACGATGACGATGCCGCCATAAATAGGGATGGCTCCCCCGCTCAGCCCTGTTCCCGCGCCTCTTGGCACCACCGGCACCCTGTGGCGCGCCGCGATTTTGACGATAGCCGCGACATCCTCGGTGCTGGCAGGCATGACGACGATATCGGGCGTGCTGCGATCAATCGAGGCGTCATACTCATACAACATCAGATCATACGGTGAATGCAGAACGTAGCGCGCCCCCAGCAAATCGCTCAATTCGCGCACAACCTCCGCCTTCTTTTCCGCAGACATGCGCTCATACAGGGGTGGCCTTGCTACTGTTGTTGGAGAAAGTTCGGTGATGCTCATGACAGACCCCTCGTCCGGCTGGCAAGCAGCCATAACTGCTACTGATCAACTTTCACCATCATATAGTGACATGATACCACGTGTACCGAGCAATACGCAAACGAGCAACATCAACACATCAACCATGTCATACTGAGCGAGAGCGAAGCATCTGAGGTAGCGAGTAATGGCCCCATGCATGTCATGCTGAGTGAAGCGAAGTATCTGAAGCAACCAGAGCGACCAGGCAGCCACCTCAGATACTTCGCTTCACTCAGCATGACATGGCCGACACTGGTTGTTATTTCAGTAACCGTTCTGGCAGATACTGGGCCTCGGCGGCGGCGAGACCATCATATACCTCTTCGGCTTTGCTGTAGGACATGACGAGGGGGTTAGCGGCCAGGGCTTTGATGGCGTCGCGGCGCGAACCCCAGAGGGCTGCCGTTGCCGCTGCGCTTTCGTATGCCGCCAGCGTGCAGATCAGGCCGCGCCGGTCGATGCTGATGCCGCCGTCGCCCTGTGCGAGCGGCAAGGCCCCACGCGTATCGACGCGACAGGGTAGCTCGACGACGCGATCAGTGTCAAGGAAGTTGAGCGAGCCGTTGTTGACGACGTTGAGTACCCATTCTTCGCCTGTATTGTGCAGGATGCTCCGCATGATGTCCAGGGCAAAATCGCCAAAGCCGCTACCCCCGCGCATTTTTGTCAGGTTCGGCACCTCTTTCTGCGCCTCTTCGCGATAGTGTGCCAGGATATCGCCCAGGCTATTCATGATGTCCTCTGCGCGCGAGGTTGGCTTCTCTTGCAGGAACTTCAGCACGATTTCCGGGAAGTAATAGTAATGCATGTAATGCGAGGGGATGGCCCCATAGCGAGCGGTGAGGGTTGCCAGCATGACATGTTGATAGTTCGCCTTTGTCATAGTGGGATGCGCATTGACGAAATCTTCGCAATATTCCACGATGTGCGGTAGCACGTCTTCGCCATCCAGCCAGACCGCTGTTGTCCAGTTGCCATGATTCAGTCCGACGGTGCGGTAATACAGCCGTTTCCCCTCCGGTATCTGAATACCTGCCCGCTGCGCGAATTGCGGAATTTCATGAACGGGGCCATCGCACAGCCCGATGACGCGCACGGATGAGCAGTGAGCAACGGCCTCCGTGACGATGTTGCTGGGGTTGGTGTAGTTGAGCAGAAAGCCTCTGGGAGCCGTCTTTTCCATCTCGATGGCGATGCGTGCCACCTCCGGCACGGTGCGCAGCGCATAGAAAAATCCGCCCGGCCCGACGGTCTCCTGCCCGATCAGCCCGTATTGCAGTGGAATTTTCTCATCCAGCCGCCGCGCCTGCATGCCACCGGTGCGAAACGAGGTTAGCACAAGGTCAGCACCGTCGATTGCGGCCTTCATCTCGGTCGTGTATTCAAGCGTGACATCGGCATCGGCGTGCTTCAAGAGTTTGGAGCCGATGGTGTAGATCAGCTTCAGCCCTTCCTCGTTAATGTCCATCAACACAATGTGGCAGCCCTGGAAATAACGGGCTTCGTGGACAAAGCTTTTCATCAACCCGGCGCAATACGGGCTGCCGCCGCCGATAATGGCGATTTTCGCGCTTCTGCGTGTCGGATACGTGCCTGTCTGGCCCTCGTTTGTCTGCGTTGTCGTCATGATACCTGATGCTTCCTTCTATCTGGTGGAATTTTTTCCAGCGTATCATGCCTGGAAAGAGGGCGTCAAGCTGAACGGGAAGTGAAAAGTCGCCAGCACCAGAACAGCGTCGCGGCCAGCGCAATCAATAACAGTGTCACAATGATGCGCCTGGGGATGTCAAAGCTGCCGCCGGCCTGTGGAGCAGATGTGGAAGCCGAACGTGTCGTTGGCGTGCCTGCGCTGCTATCGCTGATTGTGGAAGACGTGGGCGTGACAGGCAGCGTGATCTTTGTCCAGGAAGGCTGAACGCCGCTTACAATTTTTGTCTGACTACCGGCAGTTGTGTTACTATTCCCGCTACTGGTGGTGCCACTGCTCGTATTCCCATTGCCACTGCTTTTCGCAGGCGTGGGCGTAGGAGTGACCGGCCCCGTCATGTTGCTGGCATCGATGGTGGGGGTAGCGGTGATTTGCCATTTGCCGCTGCCATCGGGCATGCGAGCATAGGACTGATCGGGGTTGAGCTGGGGAATGGTCACCTGATCGATAATCGTACCGTTGACAATGAGACGCACGCTTAAAGTGACGCTGGAAGTGAACGAGAGCCGGGTGAAGGGAAAGATGACCATGAAGCCTTGAGCAGCGATGGAAGCGCCCAGAGGGAAATAGTACGGGTTTGTGCCGGGGCCGGTATCCAGCATGGCGTGGCCTGAATAGAGGTTGAGCGGCTGGCTTTGTGGATTATAGAGTTCAATCCAGCTATCGGTCGGAGAACTGGCGCCAGCCGTATCTGAGCAGTTCCAGGCGGTAGCCGGATTGAGCAAGACTTCGTTGAAGACGATGATGCCAGCAGTCGCGGAAACGGGAGCGGGGGAACCGGCTACAGTTGGAGGAACGGCAGGGGCGCATCCATGTGTGGGTCCGCTGGCACTGGCAGGAGCGACTCGCACGAACAGCACACTACACAGCATGACCGGGACGAGAACCACAGCCAGATACCGCACGGAACCACCTCTTATGAACATATTTTATTGCCGGGTTATGAATAGAGTTACTGGGAAAGGTACTCAAATGGCACATTACGTCGTGCGCGATCATCGAGCAGCTTGCGTACTGCTCCTATGCCGCTCTCACCGAGGGTAAAAGCGATGATCGATCCAATCACGATGCCGCAGATGCCACCAAGCGCGATACCTTCGAGAAACAATCGATTCCGAAAAAAAGTCATCTTTGACCGCCTTTTCTGCTGTAACTATTGCAGGTAAACCACCGTCCTGGCCTGGTTCCACAGGCGCTCGAGCCGGTAGTATTCCCGCTCCTTCTGTCCAAAGATATGCACGATGATGTCACCAAAGTCGAGCAGAAGCCAGCCTGTATCAGCATCACCCTCCCGGTGCAGCACTCTGGCTCCCTGTTTGCTCAATGCTTCGTCTATCGCATCGGCAATGGCCTCGATCTGCCGTGGATTGTTCGCACTACAGATAACGAAGTAATCCGCAATGGGCGTCAGTTCATGAACATCCAGTAACATGATATCCGACGCCTTTTTATCAGCAGCGGCATCAACCGCAGCTCTCGCTTGCTGAGCAGGGTCTAGCAGAACTCCTTCCACCTTATCTCCATGTTTTTCTAGTTTTGTTGCCCTGTATTTGCTGCATCGTCTCCGGCAGTATACAAAGCCCTTTGTACCGCATTATAGCACGTCCACCGGGGAATGTTAAGAGGCAAGGGGCGTCAATTTTGTGCCTGAAGCCACTCTTCCTTTGTGGTGTGGTGTTCGATCTCCGCGCCGTGCAGGATTTCCGCACGCAGTTCGCCCAGCGTTCCCCATGCCTCGGCCTCCACATCATATTTGTGGATGGTTTCCTCGTTGCGCTCGCCCACCCAGACAAAGGTCTCGTCCGGCAGGTCGACATATTTCTCCACCACAGCGCGCAGGATGTCGCGCACAACATCCTCGACGAAGCGCGGGTTCGCATGGGCTTTGTTGACGACGTACAACTCGTCTGGCCGCTTGAGCAGGGCATAATTCTCGGAACTCATGGCCCCCTCGACAATATCGATCAAATCCCTGGCATCGATGGTCTGGTCTGTGCCGATCAACAGCGTAGCGCGCCCGCGCTGATTATGTGTCGCCAGCGGCGTGACGCTGAGCATCTTCTCGATCATATCTTCGGGAAAGCCTTCTTCCTCCAGACGGACGCGCGTGTAGGAATGCACCATATCTTGCGCGCAGGGGCAGGCCACCATGCCCTCTACCTCGACGCCAATCAGTCGCTTTGTTCCCTGACGGGTCGCGACTGCCTGCGCCTGCAAGCCGTAGATTTCCTGCGAGCGGCGACTGGAAACGGGTGTCCATCGCTCCAGTGGATAGCTGGTATGCAGATGTACTTCGGCGCGGGAAACCTGCTGCCTCCGCACGATGGCCTGTGCCAGTTGCCCGGCCAGCACCTCAAGCTGCGGCCACGCCGTGCGCGTTGTTGCCGTTTCTTCCAGCGTCTCCTCTAACGCCTCGCTGAAACGTGACATATGCACGCCCGAACGGTTCGCGCCCAGATTGGCATACATATCAAACGTGATATCAAACTGCTGTCCCTTATTGCCGATGAGAATGTTCCGGCGCAGCCCGACCACGCCTGTCTTGCCCAGTTGCACATGCACGGCAGGTCGCTCGCTCTGAATATCCCGTTCCAGCTTGATCGTCAGATCGGGGGCTATTTTTCTTACGCCCTCCTGCGGCACCTCTGCCAGCAACTCGCGCGCTGTACTACCTCTTGCCGGATGCACCACTTCCGGTGCAATCTCCGCCAGGGGAGCCAGCACAAACGCACGCTCGGCCATACGCGGATGGGGAATTGTCAACGGCTCGCTATCGAGCGTCAGATTATCATAGAAAATGATATCGATATCGATCGGGCGCGGCCCATTACGAATCGTCTCCTGCCGACCCAGCGCGGCCTCTATCTCCTTAGCGCGTTTCAAAAACTCCTGTGGCGAAAGCCGCGTTGTCCCGGCGACGGCGATATTCAAGAAATGAGGTTGCTCCAGATAACCAACCGGCTCCGTTTCATAGACAGACGAGACCTTTTCGATCTCCATCAAAGCATGCAGGCGTTGAATGGCCGCCGCCAGGTTGCCGCGCCGGTCCCCCAGATTCGACCCCATGCACAGATAAATCCTGTGCGTTGCCACCGCCCCGTTCCCACTGCCGCTCTGCGCCGTTGGTGGTGCCACCGTCAGCGGGCTCAGCTTCGTTTTCTCTATACTCATGAATTTTCATGCCTCTTTTCACAAATGCGTTCTTTTCATCGCCCAATTAATGACAACAGAAAAGTGCCTATCATTTGTTCCCCGTCCTGTCCAACCTCGTCCCAGGCCGACCGCAAGGGTCGGCCCCATAGGCGTTAACTTAAGGCCGCCGCAGGCCACCCGCAAGGGGTGGCCCTACTATATACGCAGCTCCACAGGCGGCACGAACGCCGCGTCTCTCGTAGGGCCACCCCTTGCGGGTGGCCTGCCTGGCGCTCGCACTGGCTTAAGTTAACGCCTATGAGGGTCGGCCCTACTATACGCGGTTCTAAGCGCGTCGCCAGCGCGCACATCCCGGATTTATTTGCCTCTGTTGTCCAACTTCACTCTTCTTTAATTTATACGTCTCGCATATACAGGACGTAATGGCTCACTTCCAACAGGTAATTTCGGGCTATCATTACCACCCTTCCTTCATTCATCGGGTTAAACGGACAATCTGGCATACTCTGAAAAAGTGGCCGGAACGTGTCATGCGGAGTGGCAGGTGAAGGGCGTTTGTTACGGCAAAACATCGGTGCTGCTGCTACTTCTCTATCCTTTTTGTTCAACTCTCTTCAATCCTGCATTGCTGCTGCAAACTACACCCTCAACTACATGACAGGCAGCCGAGAAGATGGTAGATGCCAGACTGAGAAGGAGTATCACTTCTCAAACACCCATACGTTGCTGAACACTGCCTCGCTACCCCCTGAGCTGTCACCGCCGACGAGGAGGCCGAGGAGGCCGATGGGGTAGGGGGTGGGGTCGGTGTAGTTGTTGAGGATGAGTTGTTTGTTGATGTAGAAGCGGAAGTGGGGGCCGCTGGCGACGACAAGGAAGGTATTGGTCTGGTTGTAGCCGCTGTGGATGGCGCTGGAAGGCGTCCAGTCGATGAGAGTGAGCCAGTTGAGAGGGTTGCTGCCGTTGGCTTTGACGAAACGGTACTGGCCCGCTTTGTTGAGTTCGAGGACGTAGAAGGCGCGGGTGGTTGGATTGAGGCGGAAGACGAGGCCGTAAGTGTCGCCGCGCAGCAATTGTGCCTGCACGGTGATGACGACGTTGGAGAATTGCTGCTGGTTGGAGTAGCACCAGGCTTCGAGATGCGCTCTGTAGGTCTGGACGTGGTAGCCCTGCGGGGTGAAGTAGCATTGCGAGCCGTCGTCGATCCAGCCGCCGCCAGGTGCGGTCATGCTGTTGGCGTAGAGTGCCTGGCCCGCGCCGAGTGAGGTGGTGATGCCTGCGGTAGCCTGCACCTGCGACTGAGCGGCCAGCGTGGCCTGGAGTTGCGCCTGTGAGGTGGCCTGCGCGATGGCGGTGGCGGTCATAGTGCTGTTCTCTTGTTGCCTTACTACCTGTTGCGCGCTCTGCGTTGGCCTGATATTTGCCGTGTGCGCAGCCTGCCAGCCGAGGCTGAGCGGTACAATGGCAACGGCGAGCATGAGGCTGAAGAGGGCGAGCAGGGAAGTTTTGTTGAGCCGCAGAGGCGTTCTATGAACAGGCATTGAGGGCAACGCGGTCTTTTGATGGGCAGGCGTGTTGTTGGGATGCGTCTCTGCGGGGGAATTTTCTCCCGACAGAGAGGCTTCTAGAAGGGCCTGGGCAGGAAGTTTGTCGGTTGTCCAGAGCTGTTCGTGGTGCAGGGCTTTCCAGTAGGCGGTGGAAAGTTCCTGAGCCTGCTGGTAGCGGGCGTCGGGGTCTTTTGCCAGCGCCTTGAGGATGACGACCTCAATGCTCTGAGGAATATCTGTGTTGAGGTGCGATGGCGGCGTTGGCTCCATCTGGATGTGCTTGAGCGAGACGGCGACGGGTGATTCTGCTGTGAAGGGAACCTGACCGGTGAGCATCTGGTAGAGGATGATGCCGAGCGAGTAGATGTCGCTGCGGTAATCGCTGATGCCGTTGGATTGTTCTGGCGCAGTATATTCAGGCGTGCCAACGATGGCGCCGATGCTGGTCAGGGCTTCCGCGCCCATCATGGCCTTTGCCAGCCCGAAGTCTGCCAGGTAAGCATAGCCATCGGGTCGCAGCAGGATGTTGGAGGGCTTGACATCACGATGGATAACGCCGGAATCGTGGGCATATTGCAAGGCCCCTGCTATCTGGTCGACAAAACTGGCTGCCTCCAGCAGGGTCAGTCGCTGCTTTTTGTGCAGGTAGTCGCGCAAGGTGCCGCCTTCGACATAGGGCATGACCAGGTAGTACCAGGGACGCTGCTCGCCGAAGTCGTAGAGGGGCAGGATATGGGCGTGGGAGAGCGCGCCTACCGCCCGCGCTTCGCGTTCAAAACGGCGCACAAACGATTCGTCGCGTCCGTAGAGTACCTTGATAGCGACCAGCCTGCGCACGCGCCGGTCATAAGCCAGATAGACTTCCGCCATGCCTCCCTGTGCGATGAGCCGTTTCAATTCGTAGCGTCCCAGCGTTAGCCCTTCAATTCCCTTCATTCCACTTCCACCTTCTCAAGATATCTCCATTTTCTACAACGAACAGGGCCGGTGACTCCAATCACCGGCCTCGATATGGAACTTTTACCATGTGCGCCGTAATCACTGTCTTTCCGCGCCCTCATGTCGGGTATTGCGCACAAAAGCGGTCGCCAGCCGATATACCTCTTCGCGCTCAGGCCCTTCAGTGATGACGTGGTCTGATTTTTCGAGCCAGTGCAGTGTTCGGGGGGAAGCGGCAGTTGCCAGGCGGTAGAGTTCTTCTGCGCAGGCAGGGGCTACAGTTCTATCGCCTTTGCTGTGGATGATGAGCAGGGGCGAGCCCACTTTGTTGAGGCGGGCGCGGCTCTCGTCTACGAGACGGACTAGCTGATTGATAGCGGAGACGGAGACACGAACGCTAGATTTGATGGCGGCGACGATTTCGGGATTGGAGAAATCAATGGTTGCTTCTGGCTCGGTCAGCCGACGCTGGCGCAGGATTTCTTGCTGCACGAGGGGGTTGTTGAAATCAAGTTGCTTGAGGGGATAGTACCATTTAATGAAAGGATGGGCCAGCATGGCCAGCCAGCCGCTGGCAATGCGTGTGGGGGTCGACATGGCAATGACGCCGGCCACGCGCTCAGGGTGATAGCTCGCCAGCAAAAGCGAGAGGACGCCACCCATGGATAACCCGGCGACGAAGACGCGCCGGTAACCTGCAAGCCGCTCCAGACCCTCTTCCGCAGAGGCCAGCCAGTCTTTGCGAGTGGCACAGGCAAACGCCTCTTCACCTTCGCAGTGACCGGCCAGCCTGATGCCATGCACCCGTATCCCCTGCGCTGCTAGCGCCTCACCTGGCCCGCGCATCTCCGCGGGCGTACCGCCGAAGCCGTGAATAAGCAAACAGGCCGTATCTGTCTCCTCCGGCCCAAACGTAAAGGGTGCAAGCGGCGTGTTCTCCTGTTGTGTCATCTTCCTGTTCCGTCTCCTTGCGATATATCTCAAACTGACTATCTTCAACATATCACGGCAGAAGACGTGAGTGCAACAGGGTCCTCTTTCCTCATTCAGGGGCTTAGTTCAGAGAGGCGATGCCGTTAAATGCCCCCCACCTGCTTCAGGCTTAGCTCCATATGGTGCCGCTCAGCATCGACGGAGAGGATGCGTAAAGGGAGTTGCTGGCCCTCGTGGAGATTTTGTAGCGGATTGAGCCAGGAAGGAAGCTCAGAGAGGCGCACGAGACCTTCAAGGCCTTCCTCGATGCGAGCAAAGACGCCAAAGGGCGCTATTCGTGTGATCGTACCCGTCACCAGCTGGCCCGGCCTGTAACGTTGTCCAAACGTCGACCACAAATCGACCTGTCCATCGTTTTCGCTCATCCGTTTTGCTCCTCCTTGAACAAAGCTTCTCTGCATCGCATCACTCCAGAAGTCATGCGGATACCTGACATACCCGGCTCATCGCAGGTTGTTTCTGGCCCCTCACTACTGTATACTCTCTTCAAAGGGTGGTTGTTTCAAGCGAAAACGAGGCGAAAAAAACATCCATGTCATGCTATACTCAGGGCCGAATACATTGAACCAAGAAAACGGCTGGGAACGGTTGCCAGCAATTGCGTGCTGGTGAAGCCATTTTTGCGCGCGAGGCTTTCCCATGTTGCAAAAGAGAGGGGGTATGGTACCCACATATTGCCCCGGTCGGCATTATACTCCACGAGCAGGAAGCGCCCGTCCGGCTTGAGGTAGCTGCGCACCAGTTGTAGCATTGCGTCCTTCTGCTTCACATAATGCAGCGAATTTGCCATCACCACACCGTCTAGCGGCGGTAAATCCAGCCTTCGTGTGAAATCGGACACAATGTAGCGCACCGTCGTTTCTGGAAAATGGGCGCGCATCTCCCGCTCCTGCTCTCTGAGCGCGCCCGCGCTTTTATCCACCGAGTAGATTATCCCCTGTGGCCCGATCAAATCGGCCAGCGCCAGCGTAAACGCGCCCCCGCCCGATCCCAGATCCGCCCACACACCACCCGACCTCTCGATGCCCTTGCGCAAGAGATTGATGTGATCTTGATGGTTCATGCTCTTTCCCCTGATATTATGTCAATGGCAAGCAGGTTACCTGATTTCATCTGATTGATGAATTACAATGGATAAGCATGTCATGCTTACCATACCGCTTCCCAGTTTTGTCTGTCAAAATTCATTACGCGCTTGATAGTATATCACCCGATGAGGCAAAGCCAGATTCAGCACAGGAGTCATTCTGCCTGCAAAAATCTATGCACGATATGTTACAATCAAACGGTTAGAGAACAGGGCAATGTCCTACGGGAATGGAGAAGAGAATGATTATCCGTCATGATCGCTCTGATGGAAACAGTCTGGTCAAAGAGGAGCAATGGCCCGCTCTGACCGGTTTCTTGCGTGGATATGGGGCAGCATCCCTTATCGCTTCCACCTGGTTGCTGAGCGCCGTTGTCCAGAACATCCCGGCTGGCTGGAAGGAATAGAGATTGTGGAGAGCAAACAGGAACGCTTAGACGCCCTGCAACGGCATGTTAGCCGGGTGAAGGGGCGTATTGATAGATTAGAGAAGGCGAGCAATCGGCTTTCGTGGGTGCGCGTGACCATCTTTTTTGTGGGGCTGGCGCTGGCCGTACTGGCGTTTTTCTTTGTGAGATGGTGGGCGCTCATCATCGTCGCCGTCATGCTCATCGTCTTCAATATTGTTGCCTGTTACCAGAGCAGGATTGACCGCAGCATTGTGCGGCACAACGTCTGGGTACAGGTGCAGGCGATGCAGATGGCGCGCATCGAACTGAACTGGGAACGCATTCCCAGAATAGCCGTCGGCGAGCCAGAGAGTGACCACCCTTTTGCCATTGACCTGGATATCACGGGCGAGCATTCGCTACACCGCTTGCTCAACGTCGCGACCTCACAGGGGGGCAGCCAGCGGCTGCAAGACTGGCTGCTGAATACGCACCCGGATATGGAGACCATTGGCAGGCGGCAGGCGCTGGTGCAGGAACTGGCGGCTATGCCGCTCTTTCGCGACCGGCTGCTGGTGAAATCGCTGATCGCGGCACGCCACGTGGCAGAGCAGTGGGAGGGGAGACGTTTGCTGAGGTGGCTCGAGCAGGAACCGCCTTCGCCCTGGCTGCGCCCGCTGCTGTTTGTGGCCGCCGGGTTGATGGTCGTTAATATTGCGCTCTTGCTGCTGGCCTTTCTCGCAGGCTTCCCGCAATACTGGATGCTTTCGCTGCTGGCAACGATTGTCTTTTTGTTCGCTACGCGCAAAGAACGCGGCGAGTTGTTCGAGGATGCGAACTTCCTGCGCTACGCCTTCGCCCAGCTCAGCGGCGTCTTCTCCTACCTGGAAACATTTCGCTATGGGCCGCATCAACGAGTCAAACAGCTTTGCCAGCCCTTTTTTGAGGATCGCCAGGCGCGTCCCTCGCTGCTATTGAAACGCATCTCGCGTCTCTCTTCGGCAGCGACGCTGGAAAGAAACGGACTGCTCTGGTTGATCGTCAATGCGCTGGTTCCCTGGGATTTCTTCATTGCCGACCGGCTCGCGCAGTACAAAAAGCGGCTGGCAAAGCGGCTTCCCCTCTGGCTGGACATCTGGTTCGAGCTAGAGGCGCTCAATTCGCTGGCAAACTTCGCCTATCTCAACCCTGAGTACAGCATGCCGGAAGTTATCCCCGGTGCTGAGAGCGGACAAATCCCTTTCAAGGTACGGAAGATAGGCCATCCACTGATCCCCGCCGGGAAAAAAGTGGTCAACGATTTTGAGCTGGATAGCATGGGCGAGATTGCGCTGATTACCGGCTCCAACATGTCGGGCAAAAGCACCTTCTTACGCACGATCGGCGTCAATCTCTGCCTGGCCTACGCCGGTGGCCCGGTCGATGCCAGCAGCTTCCAGACGCGGCTGTTTCACGTCTTCACCAGCATGCGCGTCAACGACTCGGTGACAGAGGGCTATTCTTACTTCTATGCCGAGGTGAGACGCCTGAAAGCCCTGCTGTCGGCGCTGGACGAAGGCGATTTGCCCCTGTTTTTCCTCATCGACGAAATTTTCCGGGGAACAAACAACCGCGAGCGGCGCATCGGCAGCGAATCGTACATCCGCGCGCTGGCCGGGCGCAATTGCCTGGGCGTCATTTCGACACACGATCTGGAACTGGTGAAGCTGGCCGAGACGCTGTCAGAAATCCAGAACAAACATTTCAGAGAAGACGTTCTCGACGGCCACATGGTCTTCGATTACATCCTGCGCCCCGGCCCCTGCCCCACGACCAACGCACTGAAGATTATGCAAATGGAGGGCCTGCCTGTGCAGATGCCGCCAGAGCCAGATGAGTATGCACAGAATTAGCTATAGCCCTGATCATCTCAACACGACGGAACGTTTGCGGGAGTAATTCGTCTCGAAATAGCCGTCGCCAATCGCCCATGTGCCAATCCCTACACGGCTCACAGATGCTTTCTGGAGAAGGAGAGATTGGCCGCAGTATCTATCTCACTTTGCTCCTATCTCTCCAAATCCATACGGAGGTAGGTTTCATAGACCACCTCTTTGAGATGAGCAACTTGAGGATAGTCTTTGAAAGAGCCGCTTTCGAGCTTTCGAAACAGTTTGCGCACACGGTTCATTTGTCGGGGCGAATGGCAACGGTAGGCCATAAGGAACCCGCGAATTACAACATCTACGCCATTTGTAAGGTCTCCAGCGTCACAGAGAGCCTGCCCTCTACTGATCTGAACTAATGCATGAAAACGCGGCGTTACTCCTTCTGTATTATCCAGCGATGCCTCCGCTAATTCAAGATAAGGAATGGCTTCAAGAGGCTTGCCAAGATCACGATAGACTTTTCCCCGTATCTCGTAGATCTCAAAAGGAATAAACTCTTCCTTTGCAATATCTCGACCTTCTCCTGTATGCGCCAGCAGATCCGTCGCCTCTGCAATAGACCGCTCGAACTCAGCTTCGTTTCCTGTATCTCCATATGTATAAGCAAGCAACTGAAGAATATGACCACGTGTGGCAGATGTCACCCCTTTCGCTTTTACCGCCTGATCCCTTGCAAGCTCCATACGACTGAGAGCGCCTGTTTTATCATTTTGCCTGCGGAGAACATCCCCGATAAGCGCAAGGTAAGTGACGCTCAAACTGGTATCCTGCATGTCTTCAGCGAGTTGATAAGCCTGTATATAGTGAAAGAGAGCATGATCATTCTGTAAAGCGTCGAGGCAAATGGTACCGAGCAAGCCATGACAACGAATGAGCAGCTCTTTTACACGCAGAATAGAGAAGTTGGCTAGAGAGGTATAAAGGGTTTTCTCTAAATCGGGGAGAAGTTTTACTATTTCGCGTGTTGCCTGTCTGAGCCTCGAGGCAAACCATGCTTCCCATGCCAGGTTGATAATGCTTTCAGCTTGATCTAACCTGTCATTCATTACTTGACCTCTATCTACCATCGGACTGGCAGGCACAAGAGATGAAGGGGTAAGGCGTGCTTGAAGAAATCCCAGTTCTTCAGCATCCTTCCCAAAGAGCTTACAGAGCCTTTCCTGATAAAAAGGGGCTGGCATGCTTTCGCCGCGCTCCCATGCGCTTACCCGTTTCTCCGTAGTTCCTACCTCTTCGGCGACTTTCCGTTGAGACCAGCCCCTGAGTTCTCGCTGGTACTGAAGTTTCTGGTTTGCGTTTCTCGGCTTCTCCATCTGTATTCCCCTCTTCTCGACTTTATAGAACCTGGGAATATCTGTCTCTATCCAAGCAAGGCTTTCCTGCATAAGTGAGGCAACAATAGTCTATCATAAGCTCCATGAAATCACAAACGAGATTTTATGATCGAGCAAAAGGGTAATGATAGGGTATAAACAGGGGGTAAATGAGGTTCTTTCGGCTACATGGATCAAGTAAGATTTTCGTATGGGACGGTGAGAACGTCTCCAAAGCTGGCAAGCAAGACACGTTCTCACCTCACCTGTGGATCGTGTGTGACCCTCGGGCTGGTGTTTATTATAACACCTATCGTCAGGCGGTCAACAAAAATCAAATGCTGATTGTCGAAAGTGTGAACACCTGGAGAAAGGTTGAAGTCTATGTCAGAGGAGAACAGGAGTGAAGTGGCCCGGCTGATGCGCCAGATTGAATTGGAGTATGAGGCGGCGCAGCGGGGGTTGACCGGCTATGCGGAGGTGGCGAAACATGCGTTTATCACGGCACGGCTGGAAAAGATCGGCGAGCATCATGCCTTACTACAACAACTGACTGGCGAGCAGAAGGCGGCCCATTTTCTGGTGACGGTATTTGAGGGGTACAACACGGGAACGGAGCCAGAGCAGGCCCAGAATGAAAGCGGGGAATATGAAAAGACCATCTCGGACGGGTCATGCTGAGCGCGAGTGAAGTAGCTGAGGCAATTCGCTGGTCGGTGCGGCTTACCAGAGATACTTCGCCTTCGCTCACTCAGGGCCAAAGGCTCTTTTGCGCTCAGCATGACACGTCCATGTTGCACACTCTCCTGTAATTTGCCCTGGCCCCCTATCTACCAGTAACCCCCATCTGTCGAGGGGAGATCAGGGTAATAGTTGGGGTTCTGCGAGAAATCGAAGGATTCGTAGAAGTCGCCGATCTGGGAAAGGCCGTCGCGTGGTGGTGCAGCGGGGCCGGTGGGTGCGCCGTTGGCAGCATCGTTATTGGTACCGGGCGTGGATGTGTCGAACTGGTGGTTGATACTGGCAAGCGTGGGCAGACCAAAGCGACGTTCGATGAATTTCAGGATGGAACTGTGTTCGTATAACTGGCCGGAGACATAGCCGCGCCGCGCCCAGGGCGAGACCACCACCATCGGCACGCGGAACCCCATGCCGTAGGCATCTACCTTTGGCGGAGCCACGTGATCGAAGAATCCGCCGCCCTCGTCATAGGTGAAGAAGAGGACGGAACTTTTCCATAGACTCGATTGCATCAGCCCGTTGATGATATCCGACATTTTATCCTGCCCCATCTGGATATCAGCGGGTGGATGCTCGCTGACGAGCGATTCGGTGATGAGGAATGAGACCTGCGACAGCGTTCCGGCTTTGAGGTCGGAGTAGTAGTCATCCTCCTGGAATTGCAGGCGCGAGTCGTTCTGCCACTTTTTGAAATAGACCAGCACGTTGAAATCCTCCAGCGAGGTGCCGGTGCCAGTACCCAGATTGTAACACTTCCAGCTGATATTGTGCGCATCCAGCACATCGACAATGGTGGGCCAGTCCAGGCTGCCACGATTGATGTTGTTCGTGGTGTTGCCTCCTGCGGTTGCTGCCATCATGCCCAGCCGGTTCGGTGTGGAGGGGCCAAGCATGTGGCAGAAATAGTTGCCGCACAGCGTGAAGCTATCGGCCAGCCTGTAATAATAGGACAGGTCTGAGCCATCATAATAGCCCATGGCCGTCGAGCCGTCGGTGGTATAGAAACCATCCATTGCCCCATTGTCCCACTCACGGTGAATATCCTGCCACGAATGTGACGGGTCAGCAGAGATGGGGAAGGAGAAATGATGCGGCTTCACTCTGCCGCCATTGCCATCAGGCTGTGAATAGCTGGCCGGGACGCCAAACTTTCCGGCGCGGGGGTAGTAGCCAAAATACTGATCGAAGGTGTGGTTTTCCTGACAGGCAATCAAGACATGATTGATCGGGTTAGTACCCGCCTCCATCGCCAGCGCCCTGCTGGCTGCCAGTGTCCCGGCATCCAGCGCAAGGCCAGCCCCTGCCAGGATTCCCAGACGACGCAATGCCTCTCGCCGCGACTGGCGACGGCCAAATCTCCGTAAGATATCCATACAAAGCCTTTCTACGAAACACAAAAGACCATCAAAAGCAAAGCTTTGTTGGAATGAACGATAAGCGGGGCCTATTCTGAGGATACAGGTCATATAGCCTGATAGGCTTCCTGTAATTGCGCCGCCAGTTCTTGCTTCCTGCTTGCGGGGAGAAACGAGGCGCGAATGGCTTCCAGGTTGCAGTGAAGGAAGTGGCGTTTCTCCCAGCCGAAAAACTGATGGAGCTTTTCGTACTCTTGCGTCAGCGTAATATCGGTGATGGTGCGCGTATCCGTATTGACGCTCAGGGAGAGACCGGTATTGTAGAGGTTATTGATAGGATGGTCGGCGTAGGTATTGTACATATTTGTTTGCAGGTTGGAGGTCGGGCAAACCTCTAAATGGATGCGCTCTTTCCTGAGGTGTTCGACGAGGGCTGCGTCTTCGCTGCTGCGCACGCCATGACCGATGCGCAGGGGATGGAGCAGGCGTAAGGTCTCCCAGACGCTCTGCGGGCCGCTCGCTTCGCCGGCGTGTGCCGTGCGCGGCAGGTTGCGTTCAGCAGCGTAGTGATAGGCGGCGATGTGTGGCGCGAGCGGGAAGCCAGCTTCGTCGCCTGCCAGATCGAGAGCGGCGACATACGTACCATAAAAACGCTCGACCAGTTGTGCCGTCTGAAGGCTCTGTTCGGCGGAGTAGTGGCGCAGCGTGCAGAGGATCAGCCGGGCCTCGATGCCGGTCGTCGCGCTTGCCTGTGCCGTCGCCGCCTCAACAGCTTCAACGACTTGCTCTGGCGAAAGTCCCTTTTCGGTATGCAGGAATGGGGCGAAACGGATTTCGGCATAGAGCAGGTTGTCACGCCGCAACTGCTCAAAAACGTCGGCCACGACCAGCCGCAGTTGCTCTTCGGTCTGCATCAGGGCAATAGCGTGGGGAGCGCGGGTCAGGAAATCGGCCAGATTGGTACACCTGGCGGGGGCAATAAAGTCGCGCCGGTATGCTTCCTCAGAAATAGACGGGTTGATTTTGCGCACAACATTGTAGCTTAATGAGCAATCCAGGTGCAGGTGTAGCTCTACTTTGGGGTAGAGACGAAAATCTATCGGCATTCTTATCCTGCCATTTCATTAGAGCTAATTGCGGCCTGGTAATATTTGCTGGTGGGGGCGTGGCCGAGCAAGGGGGCGATGAAGCTGGTGGCCGCGACCAGCTTTGCCAGATCGACTCCGGTGGCAATGCCAAGACCGTTGAGCATGTAGACAAGGTCTTCGGTGGCGAGGTTGCCCGCCGCGCCGGGGGCGTAGGGGCAGCCACCAAGACCGCCCGCCGACGAGTCGATGATGCTGATGCCCATTTGCAGCGCGGTAAGGACGTTGGCAAGGGCGGTGCCGCGTGTGTCGTGGAAGTGGACGGCCAGCTTTTCGATGGGAATCGCGCCCTCGCCGGTCAGCAGGTCAAGCACCTCTACCACCTGGTTGGGCGTGGCGACGCCGATGGTATCGCCGAGCGAGAGTTCGTCGATGCCCATTGCCAGCAGGGCCTGTGCCACGTTGAGGACCTGCCGGGGGGCGATATGGCCCTCGTAGGGACAGCCGAAGACGGTGGAAATATAGCCGCGCACGGGGATACCTTCCTGCTTTGCCAGCGCGACGACGGGACGAAAGTTGGCAAGGCTTTCTTCAATGGTGGAGTTGATGTTGTGACGGGTGAAGCTCTCGCTGGCAGCGGTAAATACGGCGATGGAACGCACACCGGCAGCCAGCGCCCGCTCCATGCCCTTGAGGTTGGGAACGAGGACGGGATACTCGGTGGCTGGCAGACGTTTGAGACCGGTCATGACCGCGCTGGCATCGCTTAGCTGCGGGATGGCGCGCGGGCTGACAAAAGAGGTAGCCTCGACAACGGGCAAACCGGCCCCGGCAAGCATCTGGATAAACTGTATCTTCTGTTCGGTGGGAACAAGCGCCTTTTCGTTCTGCAAACCGTCGCGCGGGCCGACTTCCACGATGCGCACGGCGCGCGGCAGAGCGGCAAAGTCCGGTTTCATGCTCATGCTCCTCTCGTTAAACCCTGTTGAGAAGATTGTTCAGAGGGGAGGTTTCCAGATTGCGGGCGCTGCTGAGCGGGCTTTTCAGACGCGGTGGCCTGCACCTGGGCTTGCGATGGGAGCCGTTCTTGCCCTGCCAGCTCTCCCGTTGTATGCCGGGGAAGCTTCGCCTGGGTCTGGTGGCGCACTACCTGCACTTTGGTAATGCGCCGACCGCGTGTCGCCAGCACCTTGAAGGTGGTATCGTTAAAGACGGTAGTATCTCCGGCGACGGGGATTTTATCCAGTTGCGCGTAGAGGAAGCCGCCGAGCGTGTCGTAGTAGGTATCGTCCAGGTGCATATCGGTGATGTCGTTGAAGTCGTTGATACTGATCTTGGCATCGAAGATATACTCGTTGGGACTGACTTGCTCATAGAGGTTCTCTTCTCGGTCAAACTCGTCTTTGATATCGCCGACGATCTCTTCCACCAGGTCTTCAATGGTGACGAGACCGGCAACGGAACTATACTCATCGACGACAATCGCCATGTGGATACGGCGCTGGCGTATTTCGCGCAGCAGGTCATCCAGACGTTTGGTTTCCGGCACGAAGTAGGCCGGGCGCAGCAGATCGCGAATGGGCATATGGTCGTGGCCCTCACGCAACTGCTTGAGCATGTCCCTGGTATAGAGAATGCCGATGATGTTATCGATATTGTCTTCGTAGACGGGAATGCGCGAGAAACCGCCTTGCAGGGCAAGGTCAACGGCCTGATCGACGGTGGCGTCACTTTCCAGCGTTACCATGTCGATGCGCGGAATCATCACCTCGCGCACCGTTGTATCCGCGAACTCGAAGACGCTGCGGATCATCTCGGTCTCTTCCTCTTCAAGCACGCCCTCTTCCTCGCCCACCGAGACGAGCAGGCGCAATTCTTCCTCGGTTACGAAGGGGCCGCGATGCTTCATCTGGCCGCCGCCCATCAGCCTGACAAAGAAATTGGTGATGGCGCTCAGCGACCAGACAATCGGGCGCAGGAGCCAGGCCGCGCCGCGCACCGGGCCAACCATTATGCGCGCCCAGCGCAGCGGGTTCTGCACGGCAGCCGTCTTGGGCGTGATCTCACAGAAGATCAGCACGATGAGCGAGATGAGAACAGTGGCGATCACCTCACCGAAGGACTGGGAGAAGGTCAGCGCCAGCACAGTCGCCATGCTGGATGCGACAATGACGGCCACACTGTTGACAACGAGAATGGTAGAAAGAAAAACATTGGGTTGCGCGAGCAGACGGTCGATCTGTAGAGCTTTTTCATCGCCTTCCTCGACCAGATTTTTGAGCTTGATGCGGCTCACCGAGGTGAGGGCGGTTTCAGCGGCAGAGGCCGTTGCGCTGAGAATGAGGGCTACAATGAGTATAAAGAGTTGTAGCCACGTTTCTCCGGTAAACTGTGGAATGTGAAGATCGATTGCGGCGGCTATACTTGCTAAGCCAGGGCCGTCCATAGAAACATTTACTCCTTTTTGCCACTTTCTGCCGTGGAGTCTTCTCTCGCGGCAGGCGCCGATTCAGCTCTGCGGATGACTCTTGCCGGGACTCCAACAGCCAGCGCGCCGGGCGGAACATCTTTCGTCACGACAGAGCCGGCACCGGTGCGCGCCTGGTCTCCCAGCGTAACAGGAGCAACCAGCATGGTATCGCTGCCGATAAAGGCTCTATCTCCAATAATGGTACGATTTTTACGCACTCCGTCGTAGTTGCAGGTAATGGTTCCTGCTCCAACATTGACATGTTCGCCTACAGTGGCATCTCCAATATAGCTAAAGTGGTGCATATCCGTTTCTGCACCGATATATGAATTTTTGACTTCGCCAAAGTTACCCATACGTACACCACGCGCCAGGTGAGCGCCGGGGCGACAGTGACTGAAGGGGCCAATGGAGACCTCATCCTCAAAGACCGTCTCTTCCAGCACCGAGTTGCGAATGATACAACGGTCTCCGATGGTTGAGGAATCGATGGTCGAATACGGGCCAATGCGGCAGCCCGAGCCGATATGCGTCTTCCCTGTAATCATTGTACCGGGTAGAATAAGCGTATCGGAGCCAATCACGACCTCGTCATCGATATACGTCGTGGCGGGATCGACAATGGTCACGCCCGCATACATATGGCGTTCCAGGATGCGGCGGCGCAGCACTTGCTCGGCCTGGGCCAGTTGCACGCGATCATTGATGCCCATAGTATCCTCTAACGAGCCGCAGACCGTCGCAATCTTGCGCCCCTGCGCGCTGGCGCGAGCAATCACATCGGTCAGGAAGTACTCACCGGCGGCGTTGCGCGGCAGCAGTTGCAACGTGGGCCAGAGCCATTGGCGCTCAAAGCAGTAGACGCCGGAATTGACTTCACGAATGCGCTTCTGCTCCTCGGTCGCCCGCTTGAGTTCGACAATTTCCCGCACCTGACCATTACGGTCGCGCACGACGCGGCCATAATCCGTCGGCTCCTCGGTGATAGCGGTCAGGAAGGTGATGGTGGCCTTGCTGCTGAGATGCTCGACCAGCACCCGTGCCAGCAGTTCGCCGCTCAGCAGAGGGGTGTCGCCATAGCAGACCAGCACGGTATCGGGCAGGGGATCAAGGGAGTCGACGGCATCCTGCGCGGCCAGCACGGCGTGGGCAGTCCCCAGTTGCTCTTTTTGCAGGGCATAGATGCAGCGTTTGCCGAAGATGGCTTCGATCTGCTCGGCCTCGTGTCCAAGCACAACAATGGGGCGGTGCGTCTCAATACGTGTCGCAAAGGGAGCCAGCAGAGGGGTCGCGGGCAGGGCCTCAACGGCCTTGAGTACATGCGCCAGTAGTGGCAACCCGGCCAGAGGATGAAGCACTTTAGGCAGAGTTGAACGCATCCGTGTACCTTTGCCCGCTGCAAGCACTACGGTCGCATATGTATTCATAATGGATATTCAATCCCTTTTGACTCTTATTCTCCATCCGCACAAGGGGATAAGAGTACAGCCCCACCCTGACTGACAGGTAGGGTTATGTTTCCAGTTCCTCACCGATTTGCTAAAGCGGCTGACTCGGGCGCCAGGATTCGAACCTGGGAATCGCGGATCCAAAGTCCGCTGCCTTACCACTTGGCCACGCCCGAAAATCCTGTGAGAGACAGGCTGGAAAGGTTAGGGGTAGCAATCTATGACCTTGTTCCATTTCCTCTCCTCTCCCGTATCGCACGCATCTATGGTACACGAAACGGGCCTCTTTGTCAACAGCCCGCAGCCACTGGGTCTCCATCCTTCAGGGGGAAACGGTAGGGATGGTGCCTTGTGCCTGTCCCCAGAAGCGGTACCTTCAGGTTCCCCCTGAAGGATAGAGAGCCGTTGTGAGATGAGCGGCAATGCGGGAACAAAAAAAGACTCCCACGCCTTTGTGGGAGTCTCTTATCACGACTGGCTGATTTATGCCAGCGCGTTGATGATCTCTTGGGCGCGGCTCAGGGCTTCGCGGCGCACGTAGTAGTAGGCCCAGAGACCTTTTTTGCGGCAGTCGACCAGGCCGGCATCGCGCAGGATGCGCAGGTGATGCGAGATTGTCGGCTGTTCCAGCGTAAAGCTCTCCACGATCTCAAACACGCACACTTCCCCTTCGTGGCGGCTCAACAGGCTCAAGATGCGCAGGCGTGTAGGGTCGGCCAGCGCCTTGAGCAAACGAGCCTGAGCGACAGCTTCGTCCTCAGTCAGGGCAGGGGCAAACTTCGGGCCTATCGGGGTAAGAGCTGTCTGACGATTCAAGACGCCCACCGTCGTTGATGGCCCACTGCTTCCATTGCGATCCACATTCATATGATTCATCGATACCATTTCTTCTCCTTCCATCCTCCCAACCGGATGCTCTATACAATTTCTTTTTTGTGTTTCTGGGGGTGAACCTACATCCATTATACTCAGGTATCCAAATTTACAGGAGACCGGTACCATAGTCTCATATATGGTAATGGACGGGCAGCGGTACCTGTGCCCGTCCATTACCATAGGTGAGACTACTTCTTTTCAAGCGGACGCACCTGCAAATGGAGTTCTTCCAGTTGCTTTTCATCCACAGGTGAGGGAGCGTTCATGAGCAGGTCGATGGCGGCCTGCGTTTTGGGGAAGGCAATGACTTCGCGAATATTCTCCTCATCGGCCAGCAGCATAACCAGGCGGTCGATCCCCAGGGCGATGCCGCCGTGCGGGGGCGCGCCGTACTCGAAAGCTTCGAGCATGTGACCGAACTGCTCCTTGATCTGCTCATCGTTCATGTTCATAAGCGAGAAGACTTTGCGCTGGAGTTCGGAGACGTTGATGCGCACGCTGCCGCCGCCGACTTCATAGCCGTTGCAGATGATGTCGTATTGCTTCGCGCGAATATTCAGCGGGTTGGTATCGAGCCGCTCGATATGGGCCTCGTCCATACCGGAGAAGGGGTTGTGTTCGGCTTCGTACCGCTGCTCTTCCTCGTTGTAGTGCAGCAAGGGGAAATCGACGACCCAGCACAGCGCCATCTCGTTCGGGTCAATCAGGTTCAGCCGCTCCGCCAGCTTGATGCGCAGACGGTAGAGGACATCGTTGACCACTTTGCCGCTATCGGCGACGAAGAGCAAGAGGTCGCCCGGCTCGCCCTGCAGGCGGTCAATAATGGCCTGCACCTCTTCGGCAGCCATGAATTTTGTCAGCGGGGACTTCACCTCGCCCGATGGGCCGATCGCCAGCGAGACCAGACCTTTCGCGCCAAGCGTGCGCGCGAATTCGGTCAGTTCCTCGATCTCCTTGCGGCTGTAACCGCCGGCGCCGGGGACGCGAATGCCCTTGACTGTGCCGCCAGCCGCGAGCGCGTTTTTGAAGACGCCGAAATTGCCAGCCGCCGCCAGATCGGAAACGGTGACAAGCGGCAGGTCGAAGCGCAGGTCGGGATGGTCGGTGCCGTAGCGTTCCATGACGTATTGATAGCTCAGGCGCGGGAATGGTACCTGCTTGATATGCTTCTTCGTGGTCTTCTCAATCAGGAAGATCAGCAGGCCCTCGATGAGCGACATGACATCTTCCTCGTCCACGAAGGACATTTCCACGTCAAGCTGCGTAAATTCAGGCTGGCGGTCGGAACGCTGGTCCTCGTCGCGGAAACAGCGGGCGATCTGGAAGTAGCGATCCAGCCCGGCTACCATCAGTAACTGTTTGAGCTGCTGCGGCGACTGCGGCAGGGCGTAGAACTCGCCGGGATAGAGGCGACTTGGCACGAGGTAGTCGCGCGCCCCTTCAGGCGTGCTTTTCATCAAGATGGGGGTCTCGATTTCAAGGAAGCCGCGCTCATCGAGGTAGTCGCGAATAGCCTTGACCACGCGGTGACGCAGAATCATGTTGTTGCGCATAGTGGGACGGCGCAGATCCAGATAGCGATATTTGAGCCGGAGCGATTCGTCAACCGGGATGTTATCGGCAATAGGAAACGGCGTAGTGCGAGCCGGATTGAGAATCTCGATCTCATCGGCGGCAACCTCGATAGCGCCGGTACTCAGATTGGGATTTTCCGTACCGGGCAAGCGATGAACGACCGTTCCGCTCACCTGTACCACATATTCAGAACGCAGCGTGGAAGCGATCCGGTGCGCTTGCGGCGAGCGTTCGGGATCGCAGATCACCTGTGTCATGCCATAACGGTCACGAATGTCAAAAAAGATAAGTCCGCCATGATCGCGGCGGCGATTGACCCAGCCTGCCAGCTTTACCTGCTGCCCGACGTTTTCCGCCGTCAGTTCGCCGCAGGTATGGGTACGGTAATGCACTTCATAACTCACGTATCATTAACTCCTTTATTTATTGCAAAAGATAAGCTCAGAGGCAAAGGGAAACAAGAGGCAAATGCCCGGGAAACTGGAGACATTTGCATTTCACTGTGCCAGATAATATTACTATGAATCGGGCTTATGCACAACTGCCGGTTTTGAAAGCGGTGGGGTCGAGAGCAACCAGGCTCAGAACAGGAGAAGTACTGTTCGCGACCTGGCTTTTCGTCAGGGCATAGATGGGCAAGCCTTTTGGATCTGTGACCACGCTTCCCAGTTGATTGAAGAGGCTGGTTGAGACATATTGCTGCTGAAGTTGCATGGTGACGCTGCCCGACTGCTTTGCCGGCGAACCACCATTGCCGTTGCTGGACGTCGTCGGCGTTGGTGTGGCAGAAGAAGGGACGCTCATCTGCAGATCCAGCATACGATGATTTCCGGGGTCAACGACATAGAGATGGGGCTGGCTCCCGTTCCCGACCATGCCCGCTGTCAATTGAGAGGCTCCAACGACGTTGAGCGGGACATTGCCGCTCCCGGCAGAGGTCGAGACCGTCGCCGTAGGCACGGCCATGCTGGCACGATAGGCGCTGGCAGTTACGCTCAAAGGAGCGGCCAGAGGATGCTGGATCAGGACACTGGTGGCAGCAGGATTCGGGGCATCCAGTTGCAAACTCTGGATGGTGCCATCCTGGAGCAGCAGAAACAACAGATGGCCGGGAAAAGCGGTGATACTGGTCACGGTAGTCGAGGTTCCGATAGAAACGCGAGTAGGGCTTGTACTGAGCGTGTTATTGGAGCCAACCGTATAATCCAGGATAACGCTGTTGGCAGCATTGTTGGAAACGGTGGGGGGCGAGGTCAGCACGACGTAGACATCATTTCCCCAGGCCGTCATCAGCGTGGGCAACAACTGCTGATTCTGGCTCGTGACACTGGCCAGCGGCTGCAACTTCGGGCTGCTCTGACCGGGCAAAAGGAGACCAACGCGGTAGCCATGCGTATTTGCGCTTGGCAGGTCGGTGAGCAGGAACAAACGAGTATTATCGCCAGCGACCGCCAGGACGCGCATACCCGACTGCAAACTCAGGCGATTGACCAGGCCGAACTGACCGGACTGACTGCTCATCTGATACAGGTTGTTATCGGC
>Ga0209810_1001691_pt1 | contig 31227 bp, 33 predicted proteins | sample Coa_R1_7_FD_187159 | JGI IMG/M metagenome (GOLD analysis project Ga0209810, IMG submission 187159) | Surface soil microbial communities from Centralia Pennsylvania, which are recovering from an underground coalmine fire - Coalmine... | ecosystem: Environmental > Terrestrial > Soil > Unclassified... | reverse complement strand
CTGCAGCACCTCGTCCACGAGGACGTCGAGATGGTCGGCGTGCTGGGCGAGGTCGCAGCCGGGCTACGGTAGTGCATCGTGAAGATCCTCCTGGTCCGCCACGCCGAGGCGGCGCCGGGCGAGCCGGACGAGCTGCGCCGCCTCACCCCCGGCGGCCGCGAGACCGCACGCGCGCTCGGCGAGCGACTCGCCGCGCGGCACCCCGACGCGGTCGTGTGCAGCCCGCTGCTGCGGGCGCGAGAGACCGCGGAGCCGATCGCGCGCGCGGCGGGCGTCTCGCTGCAGGCCGACGAACGACTCGCACCGGGCGCCGAGCTCTCCGACCTGAGCGCCGCCGTGACCGGTCGGGGCGAGACGGTCGTCGTGGTCGGCCACCAGCCGGATTGCGGCCGGATCGTGCTGGCGCTCACCGGCCGCCAGCTCGACTTCGCGCCCGGCGGGGTCGCGGAGCTCGAGTTATGAGCGTAGGCTCGGCGGAGCTCATCAAAGAGCGGAGGCGGCCGCTTTGCGGACGCCGGAGCGGGCAATGACGGCGGTCGAGGTCTCCGGGCTGACCAAGCGCTACGGCGAGCACGAGGCGCTGCGGGGGATCGACTTCGCGATCGCGACGGGTGAGGTCTTCGGCCTGCTCGGACCCAACGGCGCCGGCAAGACGACGACGGTGGAGATCCTCGAGGGCTACCGCGAGCGCGACGGCGGCTCCGTCGCGGTGCTCGGCGCCGACCCGCAGCGGCCGCCGCGAGGATGGCGCGAGCGGCTCGGCGTCGTCCTGCAGTCGTCGTCGCTCTATCCGAGCCTGACGGTGCACGAGAGCCTGCGCGTCTTCGCCGGCTACTACGCACGCCCACGCGATCCGGACGAGGTCAGCTCGATGGTCGGGCTCGCGGAGAAACGGGACGCGCGCGTGCGGACGCTCTCCGGCGGGCAGAAGCGGCGGCTCGACCTCGGCCTCGCGTTGATAGGCGATCCCGAGCTGATCTTCCTCGACGAGCCGACGACCGGCTTCGACCCCGGCGCGCGCCGCACCGCGTGGGAGACGATCCGCAACCTGCGTTCGCTCGGCAAGACCGTGCTGCTGACGACGCACTACCTCGACGAGGCCGAGCAGCTCGCCGACCGGGTCGCCGTTCTCCGTGCCGGTGCGATCGTGCGCGTCGGCACGCCGGCGGAGCTGACGGGCGGCTCCGTGGAGACGGAGATCCGCTACCGGCGGAACGGCTCGGAGGTGACCGAGCGCACTCTCGACCCGACGACGCGGCTCAACGAGCTTACGGGTGCAGCGCTCGCGCGCGGCGAGCGGCTCGACGAGCTCGAGGTGCGGCGGCCGAGCCTCGAGGACGTCTACCTGGAGCTGACGCGCGAGTGAAGCTGCTGCTCCACGAGCTGAGGACGCAGCAGCTGCTGTTCTGGCGCAACCGCGAGGCGGCCTTCTTCACCTTCCTGCTGCCGGTGATCTTCTTCCTGATCTTCGGCTCGGTCTACGGCAACGACTACATCAAGAAGGAGCACCTCCGGGCGGCGCCGTTCCTTGAAGCGGGGATGATCGGCTACGGCGTCGCGTCGACGGCGTTCGCAGGGCTCGCGATCTCGATGGTGGTGCGCCGCGAGAGCGGCGTGCTGAAGCGCGTGCGCGCGACGCCGCTGCCGCCGGCGACGTATCTCGTCGCCGTCCTCGCGTCCACGTTCATCGTCTTCCTGATCGAGGCGATCGTGATCATCGTGCTGGGACGCGTGCTGTTCCACGTCGCGTTTCCGACGCGGATCGGCTCGCTGTTCGTCGCGCTGGTGATCGGGGCGGCCGCGTTCGCAGCCATGGGCCTCGGCCTCACCGGCGCCGTCCGCTCGGCCGAGGGATCGTCGGCGGTCGTGAACATCGTCTACCTGCCGATGGCGATCATCAGCGGCACGTTCTTCACGCCGAAGGACTACCCATCGTTCCTGAGCGCGATCGCGAACATCCTGCCGCTGACGCACTACACGAAGCTGACGCGCGACGTGATGGTGCGCCACCACTACTTGTGGTCGGACGCAGGCGCGCTCGCGGTGGTGCTGGTATGGGGCGCGGTCGGCCTCGCCGCGGCCGTTCGGTCGTTCCGCTGGCAGCCGCGCGAAGCGTGAGTCGAGCAACCGTGACCGTGGTTTCTCCGTTGCACCTCTGATGGACGATCTCCCCGTCGCTTTTTCCGTGCACGGACACGATCCGCCTGCGCTCGAGGTGCGCGTCAACTTCGGCGTGCTCGCAGGGCGCGGCGCGACGCCCGCGGAGATCGACCGGCTCGCGGAGTGGCTACTCGACGAGCTCGGCGCGGTGTCGATCGTCTGCGAGGAGCGGCACGAGATCGACGTGCACGGCGAGGCGGCAGTGCAGCAGGTGCGGATCGAGGTGCCGGCGGAGCGGGTGCCGCGCGACTTCGCCGGCCGTCGCGCGCTGGAGGAGCGCCTCGTCGAGCGCGCGAGTCACTGGGCGCGGCTCTGCGCCTCCGACCGCCACGTCGACACCGCCGAGCTCTGAGACGGGCCTCCTCGGGGCCTGGTACGAACCCGGAACGAACCTGGCACATACCTGGCACCTACCTGGCCCCGGAGAGCGCCCGCTCGACCGCGTCCAGCGTCCGCTCCGCCTGGTGGCGGGCGATCGCGTCGAGGCCGTGGCCGCCGAACCGACGGAGCACCCCGCCGAGGCTGACCCGCGCCTGCCAGCGCATGACCGTCCCCGCCTCGCCGTCGGGTGAGAGGTCGAACGTCGACTCGACGTCTGCGCCGCCGCCGTGCGCGCGCAGGCCGGCGTGCTCGGGCGGCCGTCGCTGCGTCACCTCGAAGCGGATCGTCAGGGACGGGGCGAGGGGCAGCGGAGGCTTCACCTTCGCCTCCCAGTGGTCGACGTCCAGCACGCGATGACCGCGGACGGCGGGAACGGCAGCCGCGATCACGGCCGGATCGGTGAGCAGGGCGAACACGCGCTCCGGCGGCGCGGCGAAGCGACGCTCTCCCTCGACGTGCGTCACGGCGCACGCAGAGTAGAGCGTCAGCGGGTGAGCGTGATCTTCGAGAGCCCGCCGGGGCGATCGAGGTCGCCGCCGCGCAGCGTGGCGATGCGAAGCGCCAGCAGCTGGCCGGGGACGACCGCGGTGAGCGGGCTGAGCCACTCGGGCACCCCGGCGACGAGCGGGAGCGGCAGCTCGGCGCGGGCGAGCGTACGGGCGTCGTCCGAGACGGCGACGAGCCGCGCGCCACGAGCGGCGACCGCGTCGATCGCCTCGGCCATGCTCGCGTGCGCGGGACCGGACGGCGCGACCGCGACGACCGGCCAGCCCGGCGCAACGGCGGCGACCGGTCCGTGCATCAGGTCGGCGGCGGAGTACGCCTCGAACAGCAGGCCGGACAGCTCGCGGACCTTGAGCGCGATCTCGTAGGCGGTGCCGAAGGCGACGCCGCGTGCGATCACCGTCCCTCCGGCGATCGGGTCGAGCTCGTCGAGGGCGCCGACGTCGGCGAACGACCGCTCGAGCTGCCGCGCCACGGCCTCGGGCGTCCGCGTCAGCTCGGCGAGCGCGTCGTCGTCGCGCGTCGAGGTCGCGAACAGCAGCGCGAGCGCGCCGAGCGAGTTGAGGTACGTCTTCGTCGCGGCCACCGCGCGTTCCTCGCCCGCCTCCAGCGCGAGGACGGCCTCGGCCGCTCGGCCGAGCGGCGAGGCAGGCTCGTTCGTGATCGCGATCGTCGGACGACCCTGGCGGCGCGCCTCGTCGACGACCGACTTCACATCGGGCGACTCGCCCGACTGCGAGATGCCGATCACCAATGCACCGCCGAGACGCGGCGGCTGCCCGTAGAGCGTGTAGAGCGACGGCGTGGCGAACGCGACGGGCACGCGGTGCGCCCGCCCGAGCAGGTACTGCGCGTACCGGGCCGCGTTCGACGAGCTGCCGCGCGAGGCGATCAGGACGTAGTCCACGTCGCCCCGCCGGAAGAGCTCGCCCGTCTCGCGCGCGCGGTCGAGCTGCCGCTCGAGCAGCCGTGCGAGCGCCTCCGGTTGCTCTCGCAGCTCGGACTCGAGGAAGCTCGTCACAGCCCGAGCCGCTCGCGTGCGGCGGCCAGCGAGACGCGGCTGCGTCCCCACGTCGCGAGGTAGCCGCGGCTCCGCGACGGGCGCCACTCGGGCAGGCCGACCTCGACGACGACCGCGTCCGGCCGGTCGGCAGCCTCGCGCATCCAGGCGTGCCGGTGCGCGTCGCGGACGACGTAGACGTCTGCCTCGGGCACCTCCTCGCCCTCCCGCACGAGCCGTGCACCGTCGAAGCGGTGGGCATGCTCGCCGGCCGCGATGTTCGCGGGCGCGACGAGCTCGACGATCCGCGCGCCCGGCGAGAGCGCGAGGTCGCCCGCGGCGAGCAGCGCGCGGCGCGCCGCATCGGCGCCGGCCGCAGGGTTGGCATTCGTATCCCGCACCGACACCCAGGCTGCGAGCCGCCCCACGCGCGCCGACGCCTCCGCCAGCCGCTCCCCGGGAAGCCGTCCCGAGGCGACCGCTTCGCGCACCGCGTTCTCGATCGCCGGCACCTGCCGCTCCCCGATCGCCGGGCCGAGGCAAAGCGCGTCGGCGCCCGCGGCGAGCGCGCCGACCGCGACCTCCTCGACCCGGGCGGCGCCGCCGACCCCCTGCATGTCGAGCGCGTCCGTCACCACCACGCCGTCGAAGCCGAGGTCCTCGCGGAGCAGCCGGATCGCGCGCGCGTTGAGCGTTGCCGGCTCGTCCCCCAACGCCGGCACCCGCAGGTGTCCGGTCATCACCGACCGCACGCCCGCCGCCACCGCGGCGCGGAACGGCTCGAGTCCCGCCTCGAGATCGCAGGTCACCGTCGGCAGCTCGCGGTGCGAGTCCTGCTCGGTCGCGCCGTGGCCGGGGAAGTGCTTCGCGCACGCGGCGACGCCGGCCTCCTGCAGCCCCGAGACGAAGGCGGCCACGTGCCGCGCCACCAGCGCCGGGTCGGCGCCGAATGCGCGCACGCCGATCACCGGGTTGCCCGGGACGTTCACGTCGGCGACCGGGGCGAGGTTCCAGCCCACGCCGGCCGACGCCAGCTCGGCACCGATCGAACGGGCGACCGCGGCCGTGAGCTCGACGTCGTCGACGGCGCCGAGCGCCGCGTTCCCGGGAGAGGAGCTGCCCTCGACGGCTTCGAGCCGCGTCACGTCACCGCCCTCCTCGTCGATCGCCAGCAGCACGTCGCCGCGCTCGGCACGCAACACCGCTGTCAGCACGGCGAGCTGCTCAGGTCCTGCGACGTTGTCGGCGAAGAGTGTGATCCCGCCACCGCCGCCCGCCACGAAGCGGCGCACCCAGTCGGGCGCTTCCGGCTCCGGGAAGCTCGGAAAGAGGACGGCGGCCGCGTTCACGCCTTGACGGCGCCGGCGGTGAGCCCGAAGGCGATCCGACGCTGCACGAGCAGGAAGAAGACGACGACCGGGATCGCCGTCAGCGTCGACGCCGCCATCAGCGCGCCCCAGTCGGTCTGGCGGCTCGTGCCGAGGAAGTACGACAGCCACACCGTCACGGTCTGCTTCGCCTGGTCGTTCAGCAGCACGCGCGCGAAGACGTACTCGTTCCAGCTCGTGATGAACGCGAACACGGACGTCGCGACGAGCCCCGGCCCCATCAGCGGCAGCAGGATGCGCACGAAGGCGCCGAGCCGCGTCGAGCCATCGACCATCGCCGCCTCTTCGAGGTCCTTCGGGATGCCGACGATGAAGCCGCGCAGCGTCCAGACCGAGAACGGCAGCGCGAAGGTGAGGTAGGTGACGATCACGCCCGTGAGCGCGTTCACCAGGTGGTAGCGCGCGAGCACGACGTAGAGCGGGATCACGAGCCCGACCGCCGGCAGCATCTGCACGCCGATCATCAGCACGATGAAGATCTTGCGGCCGGTGAAGCGGTACTTCGCGAGAGCGACCGCCGCGAGGAACGCGAGCACGATGGAGAAGCCGACGGTCACGCCGACGACGATCAGGCTGTTCTCGACGTCGGTCCAGAAGTAGGGGCGGTGGATCGCATCCGCGAAGTGCTTGATCGTCGGGTGCGTCGGTATCCACGTGGGCGTGAAGCTGTTCACGTCCTGGTCGGGCTTGAACGCGGTCGAGATCATCCAGAAGACGGGAAAGATCATCACCGCGAAGAGCAGCAGCCCGAGGATGTTCCAGCCGGTGCGCGCCGTGCGACTCGGCCTCACTCGACGTCTCCGATCCGCACCATGCGGCGCACGTAGACGACGCTCAGCGCCGCGACGACGAGCAGCATCAGGATCGAGATCGCCGCGCCTCGGCCGAAGTCGCTCTGCACGTAGCCCTCTTCGAAGAGGTAGACGCCCATCAGATAGTTGCTCGGGTAGATGTGTCCCTGGCCGATCAGCAGGAACGGCTGCGTGAACACGCCGAAGTCCCAGAGGATCGACAGGCTCGTGAGGATCAGCAGCACCGGCCGCACGATCGGGAGCGTCACGTCGAGAAAGACGCGCCAGCCGCGGGCGCCGTCGACCGACGCGGCCTCGACCAGGTCGCTCGGCACCTGCGCGAGCGCGGCATACATCGTGATCGCGACGAACGGCAGCGCCCCCCACACGATCAGCGTCGTGACCAGCGCGAGCTCCGAGAACGTCGTCGTGTACCAGTCGTGCTGGAAGTAGTTGCCGACGTGCAGCTCGGTGAGGACGTAGTTGAGGACGCCGTTCTGCGAGTTCGTCATCCATTGCCACACCTGCACGGCGACGACCTGCGGCATCGACCAGACGAGCACGAGGCCGGCGGTGACGAGGATGCGCACCCACGTCGAGACGCGCACGAGCAGCAGGGCAATCAGCGTGCCGATGCCCATCGTCAGGGCGACGTTGACGACGGTGAAGATCACCGTGCGGAGCAGCGTGTGCCAGAAGACGGGGTCGTGCAGCACCGAGCCGTAGTTGTGCAGGCCGACGCTCTCGCCCGAGTGCCGGATGAGCTCGAACAGGCCGTAGTGCTGGAACGAGAGCCGGACGAGCTTGTAGATCGGGTAGCCGAGCACCGCCGCGAGCACGGCGACGACCGGCAGCACCAGACCGTACGGGACCGCGCCGCCGGCTGCGCGGCGCCAGGTGAGGCGCCGCCGAGACCACGTGGGGGTGGTGGTCCCGGCGGCGATTCCCACGGCGTCCGGCAGCCGGCTGCTCAGCGGTGTTCCGCCCCGGGAGTCCCTCGATGCTCCGGCGAGCGAAAAGCAAGCCGGGCAAGGACGCAGGTCGCGCCCGTACCGGCGAGGTACGGGCGCGACCGAGGACACAGCCCGGCGCCGCTTTGCAGCCGCCGGAGCGCGAGGCTACTTCCGGGGTGGAGCACCAATCGTCCTGCTTACGGCTGGTTGAGGACGGAGGTGATGTTGTCGCTGGCCGACTTCGCAGCCTGCTTGACGGTCAGGTTCCCGCTGAGGATCTGGCCGAGCATGTTCTTCAGGATGTTGCCGTTCTCGACGTCGACCCAGTGCTTCGCGGTCGGGACGAACCAGCTGCGGGACGCCGCCCGCTCGTTCACCGAGTTGCCGAGCAGGTTCGTGGCGTTCGGGATGTTGCCCTTCGCCCGCAGGCCCTGCTCCGACTGGGTGGACGTGAAGTCCTTGATCCAGTCGGCCGCGAGCGCCTGGTTCCTGCTCGTCGCCGGGACGGCGAGGTCGGAGCCGCCCAGGAAGCCCGGCAGCGGGGTGCCGGCCTTGTGGCCCGGCAGCACGAACTGCGCGGTTGCGCTCTTGTACTTGCCGACGCAGCACGTGTACCAGCTCGGGCCCACGATCACGCCCGCCTTGCCCTGAGCGTAGACGTCGTACGGGTTCGGATTGGTCGAGTCGTTCGTCTTGCCGGCCTTGTCGGTCGCGAGGAAGAAGTTCTTGTACGCCGTCAGCCCGGCGATCGCCTGCGGCGAGTCGAGCGAGCCGACCCACTTGCCCTTGTACGTGTGGGCGATCTCGCCGCCGTAGTCGTACACGAACGCCATCGCGACGTACCAGTCCTCGCCGCCGAAGTACACCGGCGAGAACCCCTTGTTACGGCTGTTCTTGGCCGCGAGCAGCTTCGCGTCGGCCGTCAGCTGCGCGAGCGTCGTCGGCAGCTTCTTGATCCCGGCCTGCTTGAAGAGGTCGGTGCGGTACGTGGCGACACGGGAGCCGGCGTAGTACGGGACGCCGTACACCTTGCCGCCGTACTGGCCGGACTTCGCGAGCCCCTTCAGCCAGTTCGCCGAGTTGTCGAACTGCGACTTGTCGAGCGGCGCGAACGCACCCGCCGCCATGTACTGCGTCATCTCGGTGTTGCCCATCTCGATCACGTCGGGCGCCGTGTTCGCGGCGAGCGTCGCGTTGAACTTCTGCAGGTGGTCGCTCCAGTTCTGGTACTGGACGTTGACGGTCCACCCCGGATGGTCGTGCTGGAACTGCTGGTTCGCGGCCGCGACGAGCCCGGGCCAGCCGGTCTGGGCGTCGACCTGCAGCCACACCGTGAGGGAGTTGGCCGCCGCCTTCTTCGTCGCACCCGACGTCACCGCGGTCAGCGCAGCGGCGAGGACGACTGCGAGACCGAGAGCGACGATGCTGCGTCTCTTCATCTGGATGCCTCCAGCGTCAGGCGGGCCAGTCGCTCGCCCCGTGCCGTGGCAGGTGCGCGGGGGGTTCGGCGCCGCTGGGTTGGTACGTACCACTCGCCACTGGTTGGGGATGCTCGCACAGCGGCCTGGAAGTTGTCAATACCACTGCTGTTAACGGTCGAGTGCCGCGGCGGCGAGCCCGAGCGGCTGCGCCGGCACACCGCCGGCGCCGAGCTCGGAGACGAGGCGGTAGCGGTCGCCGCGGTAGGTCGAGCTGGTGAACTCGACCGTCTCGCCGGACGCGGTGCGCGTGACGCGCTCGAAGAGCAGCGCGGGCGAGTGCAGCGGGACCCCGAGCGCCGCCGACTCCTCCTCGTTGGTGACGGTCGGCTCGACCGTCTGGGTGCCCCCGACGATGTCGACCTCGTAGCGGCTCGCGAGCAGGTCGTAGAAGGAGTTCTGCTCGAGGTCGGCGGCGTTGAGCCCCGGGACGAGCGCCTGCGGGACGTGCAGCAGCTCGATCGCCATCGGGTCGCCGTCCGCAAGCCGGAGCCGCTTGACGGCGACGATCGGCTCCGACGGCGAGACGTGCAAGATCCGGCCGAGCCGCGCGCCGGCCGAGACCACGCGCAGGTCGAGCGTCCGGCTGCCGGGCGTCATACCGCGCTCGCGCATGTCGTCGCTGAACGAGCTGATCGTCAGCCCCTTCGCCACCTTGGGCTTGTTCACGAACGTGCCGGCGCCGCGGCGGCGGATCAAGTAGCCCTCGCGGACGAGGTCGTCGAGCGCCGCGCGCACCGTCAGGCGCGAGACGCCGAGCCCGGCACTGAGCTGACGCTCGGAGGGAATGGCGTCGCCGGGCTCGAGCGTCTCGATCAGGTCGAGGACGCGGTCGCGCGTGTCGCGCTGCTTGGTCACGGCGCCCGGACCAGCTCGCCCGCGCGGGCCGGCGCGAGACGCTCGCCGCTGGCGGGATCGAAGAAGTGGAATCGCCCCGGGTCGACCGCGAGCGCGAGCGGCGCCCCCACGCGAGCGGCGGTGCGCGCGTCGATCCGGGCCGTGAAGAGCGCGCCCTGGGTCGCGAGCAGGCTCTCGTCCTGGGCCTCCAGCACCTCGGCGGTCATCGCGGCGGCGTCCACCGGGAAGAAGACGTGGGCGTCGGAGCCGAGATCCTCGAGCACCTCGACGTCCACGCGCATCGTCGGCAACCCGGGCGCGAAGGCCGCGTCCTCGAAGCTCTCCGGCCGGATGCCCAGGACGACCCGGCCGCTCGGCGGCCGCCGCTCGGGCGGAAGCGGGACGCGGAACTGGCCGAACGAGACGCCGTCCCCGTCCACGGTCGCTTCCACGAGGTTCATCGCAGGCGAGCCGATGAACGAGGCGATGAAGAGGTTGCGCGGCCGCGCGTACAGCTCCTGCGGGCTGTCGACCTGGAGGACGCGGCCGTCGCGCATCACCGCCACGCGTTGGCCGAGGGTCATCGCCTCCGTCTGGTCGTGCGTGACGTAGACGGTGGTGACGCCGAGCCGCCGGTGCAGCTGCGCGAGGGAGGCGCGCATGCCGACGCGGAGCTTCGCGTCGAGGTTCGAGAGCGGCTCGTCGAGCAGGAACGCCTGCGGCCGCCGCACGATCGCCCGCCCCATCGCCACCCGCTGCCGCTGGCCGCCGGAAAGCTGTGCCGGCCGCCGCTCGAGCAGCTCCTCCAGCCCCAGCAGGCCGGCCACCTCGGTGACCCGCTGCGCCGTCTCCTGCTTCGGCGTCCGGCGCGCCTTCAGCCCGTAGCCGAGGTTCTGCCGCACGGTCATGTGCGGGTAGAGGGCGTACGACTGGAAGACCATCGCCACGTCTCGGCTGCGGGGCGGCAGGTCGGCCACCTCGCGCTCGCCGATCGCGATCGTCCCCACGGTTGCCTCCTCGAGCCCGGCGATCAGCCGCAGGAGCGTCGACTTGCCGCAGCCCGAGGGCCCGACGAGGACGAGGAACTCGCCGTCGGCGACGTGGAGGGAGACGTCGTCGACGGCGGCGACGTCGCCGAATCGCTTGCTGACGCCGTCGATCCGGATCTCCGCCATGCGCAGATGGTATAGACCACATCCGCCGGAGACAAGCGGTGTTTGCGGCTACTGGTATTGACCGGTGTACGTGGGGCGCCCTACACTCCGCACGATGAAGCTCGGCGTGGCAGCGGCGATCGTCGACGGAGCGCTCGTCCGCGGCGACGTCGAGGTGTCGGACGGCCGGATCTCGGGTGTCGGGCTCGCGGCGCCCGCCGGCGCCGGCATCGCCGTGCCGGGCTTCGTCGATCTTCAGGTGAACGGCTTCGGCGGCGTCGACTTCCTCGACGCGGACGCGGACGGCTACAGGCGCGCGGGAGCCGCGCTGCTGGAGACCGGAGTGACGGCGTACCTGCCGACGCTGATCACGAGCCCCGAGGAGCAGCTGCTCGCGGCGATGCGGGAGGTCCCGCGCAACGGCCGGCGTCCGCAGGTGCTCGGCGTGCACCTCGAGGGGCCGTTCCTCTCGCCGGCGCGGCTCGGAACGCACGTGGCCGCGTCGCGGCGCGATCCCGACCCGGCGCTGCTCGAGCGACTGCTCGGCGCAGGACCCGTGCGGCTGATGACGCTCGCGCCCGAGCTACCCGGAGCGGACGAGCTCATCGGCGTCCTGCTGGCGCGCGGCGTCGTCGTCTCGCTCGGGCACAGCGACGCGAGCGCCGCCGTGGCAAACGCGGCGTTCGACCGCGGGGTGCGGACGGTGACGCACCTCTTCAACGCGATGCGGCCGTTCAGGCACCGCGATCCCGGGCCGGTCGGCGCGGCGCTCGCGCGCGACGACGTGGTCGTCCAGGTGATCCTCGACGGGATCCATCTCGCCGACGAGACGGCGCGCGTGGTGTGGCGCGCGGCCGGCGGGCGCGTCGCGCTCGTGACGGATGCGGTCACGGGCGCCGGACTGAGCGACGGCTCGTTCAGCTTCGGCGCCCTCGACATCAGCGTGCACGAGGGCGCCGTGCGCGGCCCCGACGGCGTCCTCGCCGGAAGCGTGCTGACGATGGTCGAGGCGGTGCGGAACCTGCACGCGCTCGGCGTGCCGCTCGCGGACGCGGTCGGCGCCGCGACGGCCGTGCCGGCACGGGTGCTCGGTCTTCGGGAGACGGGGCGACTGGCGCTCGGCGGCCCGGCAGACGTCGTCGTGCTCTCCGACCGGATCGAGGTCGAGCGCGTGCTCGTCGGCGGCGAGGTGCTCGTCGCGGCCTGATTCGGGCTCGTCGTCGGCCCGGCCCGCGGGAAGCGCGAGCCGGGCCGATGGGCTCAGCTGGGCTGCGGGACGATCCGGATGTACGGCTTCGGCTCGCGCCACGTGCCGAAGATCTGCTTCGCCTCGTCGTTCGAGACTGCGCCGGAGATGATCACGTCCTCGCCCTGCTTCCAGTTGACCGGAGTCGAGACGCGGTGCTTCGCCGTCAGCTGCAGCGAGTCGATCACGCGCAGCACCTCGTCGAAGTTGCGACCCGTCGACATCGGGTAGACGAGGATCAGCTTCACCGACTTGTCCGGCGCGATCACGAAGACGTTGCGGACGGTCTGGTTGTCGTTCGGCGTGCGCGACTTCGCGTCGCCGCTCGTCGTCGCCGGCAGCATCCCGTAGAGCTTCGACACCGTGAAATCCGCGTCGGCGACGATCGGGTAGTTGGGCGCCGTCCCCTGCGTCTCCTCGATGTCCTTCGCCCAGCCCTCGTGATCGCTCGTCGCGTCGACCGAGAGACCGATGATCTTCACGCCGCGCCGGTCGAACTCGGGCTTGATCCGGGCCATGTAGCCCAGCTCGGTGGTGCACACGGGCGTGAAGTCCTTGGGGTGCGAGAACAGCACGCCCCACGAGTCACCGAGCCACTCGTGGAACCGGATGCGGCCCTCCGTCGACTCCGCCTCGAAATCCGGCGCAGTGTCTCCGATCTGCAACGCCATCAAGTCCTCCTTCGTCGTGCTCGCTCGTTCTCGGGGAGCAGCTTGCCTGTCTCTCCGTCAAGGAGTCAACGACGAAAGCACCGCGGGCATGCCCGGCGGCACGGTACGCGGGCGGGGACTGCGGCACGTCAACGCCCTCCATGGCCGCACGGCGGCGAGGCTACCCTCCCGCGAGGAAGCTCACGCCCCCGTAGCTCAGTGGATAGAGCAGCGGTTTCCTAAACCGCGTGCGCAAGTTCGATTCTTGCCGGGGGCACTCCTTTCGTGGCGACGACGCGGGGTATCGCTCGTCCGCCGTCACCCACGATGTCCTGGTTTCGCGCCGTTTTCTCTCAGCCAGGTGGCGAGCAGGTCTCGGCGAGTATCCGGCTTCAGGACCTGGTCGAGTGCCGTGTGACTGCTCGCGTAGCTGGGCGAGGCATTGATGTCGGCGCCTGCGGCGAGGAGCCGTTCGGCTGCGCGCCGCTGGCCGCCGTGGCAGGCCTGCCAGAACGCCGAGCTCAGGTCTTCGGCGGTGGGCGGGGCAGCAGCCAGGAGCTCCTCCAGGCGTGGCAGCATCCCGAGCGCCGCCACCTGCCAGAGCTTGTCGACGCGCGCGCCCCGTTCGACCAGGAGTCGCGCGACATGCCAGCAGCCGTAGCCGACGGCGTTGTCGAGCGGAGTTCCGATCGATCCACCCGGCTTCTCGAGATCCGCGCCGGCGTCGATGAGCACGACTGCGACGTCGACGTCGTCGGTGCTGGCCGCCCAGTGCAACGGCGTCTCGGGACGATCACCGCCGGTGTCGTCGTTGGGATCAGCTCCCGCTTCGACGAGCGTCGCCACCGTGGCGGGTGCAGACGGGAAATAGCCCGGCCAGTCGGCGGCGGCATGAAGGGGCGTTCGCCAGCCGCCCTCGATGCCGTGGCGGCCGATCATGTGCACGGACGCCAGCCCCGGTCGCCCCTGAAGCATGAGCCGGAGCTCGTCGAGATCACCACCGTGAATCGCCTGCGTGAGCCGGACGGCGACGGGATCGTCGTGCGCAAGCGTCGGTTGTGCCCCCACGTCGGCCATCCCTTCGATTAGCGGTGCAACAGGGGCGCCTCCGACGCCAGCTCCTCCTCGATCGCCCGAGCGAGCTCCTCGGGCTTGAAGCCGAAGGGTCCCTCCCCGCCCTGGTAGGCGATCCGACCGTCGCCCCCGATCAGGTAGAGCCGGTCCGGCCAGCCGCCGTACGCGGACGCGACGCTGTTGTCGACGCCGTCGACGAGCGTGAGCATCTCGATCTTCAGGTCGGTCGCGCAGCTCGCGGCGACCGCGCGCCGCTCCTCGTCCGTCTCCGGCTCGTGCACGGCGATCCCGGAGCGACGGTTCTCCGGGAGGATCCAACCCTCCTCGGGGTGGGCCTCGCGTATGTAGACGACCACGAACTGCACGCGGTCGCCGAAGCGGGCAGAGAGTTCCTCGAGCGTCCCAACCTGGGCGCGGAACGGCGGTCAGGTGTAGGAACCGAAAATCAGGGCGACCGGCCGTGCCGCGAGCAGCGAGGAGAGCCTGACCTCTGCGCGGCCGTCCAGGCGGGGAAGCTCGAAGTCGGGCGCCGGGTCGCCGACCGCGACCTTCGCGGTCATGAGGTTGCGGTAGTCCTCGCTCGCGAGGACGTCCTGAAGCGTCAGCGGCGAGTCGGCAGGCGCATTCCCGCGTCCGTGCCGCAGCTGGGACAGCACCATGCCGGGCACCGACCAGGGCCGATCGACAGGGCTGCCCCGGGAGACCGTCCGCATGTAGCCGAGGATCTCGCGCGGGGTCGGCACCTCGCCGAGCCTAGCTCATGCCGCCGCTCAAGTGGCCCTGCCGGAACGCCGATGCTCTCCTCGTGCGCGCGAAGCGTCGACTGCTCTCCTACTGGGAGGCCCGGCAGGCTGCCCGGCAGCGCGACGAGTGGGCGATCGGCAGACCTGCCATCGCCTCGGAGCCCGAGGGCAGGCGGCCGGCGCGGCCCACCCCGAGCGGCACGCACCCGCGGACGGTCACGGTCGCACTCACGCTCGACGACCGCTAGCGAAGGCACCCGTTCGGGTGTTGATCGTGCCGCGAGGACGTCCGAACGTGAGGGGAATGCGCAGGCGCCTTCTCCTCCTCGTGCTCCTGCTCGCGGCCGCAGCCGGGCCGGCGGCGGCAGCCGCCTCGGCGCCCGCGTGGACGACGCATCGCTCCGCCTCGAACGGCTTCCAGATCGCCGCTCCGGCGACGTGGATCGACGTCACGCGTCTGACACCGCAGGTGCTCGCCAAGCTGAAGCAGACCCCGGCTCTGGCGGGCTACCTCGCAGCGATCCAGCGGACGCACGCGATCAAGCTCGTCCTCGCAGACGCCGGGCCGCTCACGTTGACCAACCACTATGCGATCTCGTGCAACGTCGCGCAGGTTCCGGCGATCGGCGACCTCCGGCTCGCGCGCGACCTGACGGTCGCCGAGCTGAAGGGCACGGGCCTCGTGCAGGGCGCCGTCCACGCGTCCTACGTGCGCCTGCCCGGGGGAAAGGCGGTGGAGCTTCGCTACCAGGAGCGCGTCGGGGCGACGTCGCCGACGGTCCTGCTCGACCAGTTCATCCTCGTGCGAAACGGCCAGGCGACCGCGGTCAGCTACGCGACGCTGACGAAGCTGGCCGCGACCGAGCGGCCGGTCTTCCTGCGCAGCATTCGCAGCTTCCGTTTCACGGCCTGACAGGGCGAGGCAAGGCGAAGCAGCCGCCCGAAGGCGTCAGCGGCCGCAGGCGAAGCGCGAGCAGCGCCTCTCGCGGCACCTCCGGTTCGCAAAACGGTGCGCCGGAGAGGTCGATCCAGCCACCGCCGCGCCGGCGCCCTTCGATGCGAACGCCGACGAGACGGAACGCCCAGTTCGCGAGCACCACCTCGCCGTCGTGACGATGCGCCGGGCCCGGTGATCGCTCGAGGATCTGAAGCTCCTCGCCGGGGCGCCGGCAGTCGAGCTCGAACCTCGCATGCATCGCGCGCGAGCAGTCCCACTGCCCGCGCTCGCCGCGGTCGAGAGCGGCAACGGCCGTTCTCGCAGAGCTGCAGCCGATGCCGCGCACCGCCTGGACCGGCTCGAACCCGTCGACGGTGCGGACGAGGCCGCAGTATCCGGCCCGCCGGCTGCCGGCATCAACGCACCCGGCGAGGAGGACGGCCGCCGCCACGAGAGCGGCGATCAGCAGCGGGTTTCGCCACGACCGCGCGCCCTGTTCGTCGACCGCAGCGAGACACGGCGCTACGCGAACGCCTCCCACGCGCGCAGAAACGCCTCCTGGGAGGCCGTCAGCCGATCGATGCGCAGGCCCAGCGCTGCGAGCTTCAGCCGCGCGATCTCCTCGTCGATCTCCTCAGGCAGCCGGCGCACGCCCGGCGCAAGCATCCGCCCGTGCCGGAACAGGTACGCGACGGACAGCGCCTGCACTGCGAAGGACAGATCCATGATCTCGGCGGGATGTCCCTCGCCCGCCGACAGGTTCACGACGACGCCCTCGCCGACGACGTAGAGACAGCGGCCGTCGTCCAGCTCGAGCTCCTCGACGTGCTCGCGCACCTGTCGCCGTGCGACGGCCCGTTCACGCAGGCCGGCGACGTCGATCTCATCGTCGACCGCGCCTGCGTTCGCGAGCAGCACACCGTCCCTGAGCCGGTCGATCGCCTCCGGTCCGAGCGCTCCGCGCACGCCGGTGGCTGTGATGACGACATCCGCGGCGCTACACGCGTCGACCGCAGGCGAAACGTCGAACCCGTCGTGATGTGCCTCGAGCGCCGCGAAGGCGTCGACCTCGCAGACGGTGACGCGGGCTCCGAGTCCCCGCGCACGCTGCGCGATCCCGTTGCCGACCCAGCCGTAGCCGAGGACGACGACCTCCTTGTCGGCGAGCAGCAGATTGGTCGCGTCGAGGATCGCGTTCACGGCCGACTGGCCGGTGCCGTAGCGGTTGTCGAACAGGTACTTGCAGCGCGCGTCGTTCGCGGCGACGCACGGCACCCGCAGGGCTCCGTCCGCGTCCATCGCGCGGAGCGCGACCACGCCCGACGTGGTCTCCTCGGAGGCGCCGATGAGGGTCTCGAGCACCTCCGGGTGCGAGCCGTGCGCGAAACGGATCAGCGAAGCACGGTCGTCGATCACGACCTCCGGCCGCCGCGCGAGCACCTGCTCGAAGAAACCCAGCTCCTCCTCCGGCGTGGATCCGTGTCGCGCGAACACCTCGACGCCGCGCGCGGCGAGAGCCGCAGCGACGTCGTCCCGAACCATCAAGCCCTGGAAGGCGACGCTGACCTCGGCGCCGGCCTCGACGAGCGCGGCCGCGAGGTAGGCGGTCTTGGGCTCGACCGGAAGGATCACCGCAACGCGCCGACCGTCGACGACGCCCTCCTCGCGCAACCGGTCGCGGACGACGGTCAGCACCGGCATCCACTCGCCCGCCCAGCAGATCTTGCGCTCGCCGTCCGCCGCCGCCGCAGGATCGGGGATCGCGCTCACGCCGACCACTCCCGTGCCGCGCGCAGCTGCGCTTCTGTCGGCAGGTCGAGCTCCACCCCCAGCGTGGACAGCTTGGTGCGTGCGATCTCCGCGTCGAGCTCGGGCGGAAACGGGTTGAGCCCCACTGGCACCCGGCCGGAGGCGAGCAGGTGGACCGACAGCGCCTGCACCGAGAAGGACAGGTCCATGATCTCGACCGGGTTGCCGTCCCCGCCTGCGATGTTGACGAGCGCTCCGCCCACCAGCAGGTAGACACGACGACCCGCCACGTCGTGGCGCGTTACACCGGGCCTGACCTCCTCGCCCGTCCCAAGCGCCTCCACGTCGATCTCGCGGTCGTGATGACCGGCGTTCGCGAGCACGACCCCGTCCTTCAGCGCCGCGAAGGCAGCCTCCGGCACGGCGTCTGCGAGACCCGTCGCCGCGACGACGAAGTCCGCGTCCTCGACCGCCTGCGCGAGGGGTGCGACGCGGAAGCCGTCCATCACCGCCCGGAGCGCCTGCACGGGATCGATCTCGACCACGGTGACCCTGCCGCCGTAGCCGGCGGCACGGCGCGCGAGCCCTTGCCCCACCCAGCCGTAGCCGACCATGCAGAACCGCTTGCCGGCGGCGTTCAGGTTCGTCAGGCGGAGCATCGCCGTGAGCGCCGACTGGCCGGTGCCGTGTGGATTGTCGAAGAGGTGCTTGCAGCGGGCGTCGTTCGCCGCGACGGCGGGAAACGTCAATCGGCCGTCGGCCTCCATGGCGCGCAGGCGCGCCACTCCGGTCGTCGTCTCCTCGGTCACGCCCCGCAGCCGACCCGCCAGATCCGCGCGGTGGGAGAGCATCCGCCGCGTCAGCTCCGCGCCGTCGTCGATCACGAGCTCCGGTGCCGTGTCGGCGACCGCGAGCAGATCGTCCGTGAACTCCTCGGCAGTGGAGCCGTGCCGTGCGTGAACCTCGATCCCGCGCTCGACGAGCGCAGCGCAGACAGCGTCCTGCGTCGAGCGCGGGTTGCTGCCGGCAGCCACCACGTCGGCGCCGGCTTCCGCGAGCAACGTCGCCAGGTAGGCAGTCTTCGCCTCGAGATGCACCACGATCGCGACCCGGCGGCCGCGTAGCGCACCGTCCGCGAGTCGGCGGCGCGCGAGAGCGGTCAGCACCGGCGAGTGCCGGGCCGCCCACGCGATTCGCTGCTCGCCGGCCGCGGCAAGAGACGGGTCGGCGATCCGGGAGCGTGCCGCCACGTCCGCTGCTGCCACGCGCGAGAGGATAGTCGGGGCAGATCGACCGGCCAGCCCGTGCGCGGATGCCTGCGGAGTTGCGCAGCCATGACCACAGCACGTTCATGGCGATCACTTTGCCGACGTGCGGACGGCGTAACGCAACACATGTGTGCCGACTTCGTGACGCTTGCGAAACAGACACTTTCGCCTCCAACCGCCGGCAGCTACCAAGGACGAAACCCATCCCTCGTCCCGAACGGAGCCGCCCATGCATCGCACCCGCCTCGTCCTGCTCGCCCTCCTCGCCGGCGTCCTGCTCGCCGCGCCGGCTGCCCACGGCACGTCCCCCGGGCTCGTCATCAGTCAGGTCTATTCAGCCGGAGGAAACTCCGGCGCGGCCTTCTCGAACGACTACGTGGAGCTTCTGAACCGCGGCTCGACGCCGGTCGACCTCACCGGGTGGACGGTCCAGTACGCCTCCGCGTCCTCGACGAGCTGGCAGGCGACGACACTCGCCGGCACCGTTCAGCCCGACCACTACTACCTCGTCGCGCTCGCGTCCGGAGGCAGCTCCGGCAGCGCGCTGCCGACACCGGACGCCACCGGCAGCACGAACCTCGCCGCGTCGGGCGGAAAGGTGGCGATCGTCGCCAGCTCGACGCCGCTGACGTGCGGTGCCACGGCTGGAAGCTGCTCGGCCGCTCCCTCCGTCGCCGACCTGATCGGCTATGGCTCGGCGACCGACTACGAGGGAGCCGGCGCCGCACCCGCGGCCGACGCGGTCAGCGCGGACGTCCGCGGCGCGACCGGCTGCACCGACACCGACGACAACAGCGCCGACTTCACGGCAGCCGCTGCCGCACCCCGCACGTCTGCATCCCCGGCCGCGGGCTGCACCGGGGGCAGCAGCCAGATCACGACGTCTCAGCCCGCTGCGGTCGACGTCGACGTCCAGCCGGCGTTGTCGCTCTCGCTCGAGCACGCCTCGCTCAGCTTCGGCAACGCCGTCGCCGGACAGACGCCGCCCGCGCTCTCGGAGCGACTGACCGTCCTCAGCAACAGCCCCACCGGCTATGCCCTCACGGTCCACCGCTCCGCGTTCACCCCTGCCGACCTCCCGCTCGCGCTTGCGAGCTCCGCGCCGGCGGGTGGCCAGCTCGGAGGAGGCCTGGGCGGTGGTGCCCTCGTGCCGATCCCCGTTCAGCCCGCGCCCGATCTCGCGATCGGAACGACGTCGGGGGCGAGCCCCAGCGGCGGCGACGTCTGGCCGGCGAGCATCGGCTTCTCGGCGCCGCTGCCGGCCGTACCCGCGGGCCACTACACCGCGACCGTCACCTTCACCGTGGTGGCCCGGTGATCCTCGGTCTGCTCGGAGCGGCGGCGTTCGCCGTCGCTCCGCCGCAGATCTCCCTCGTTGCCGTGCCGGCGCACGTCCAGCTGGACGGCGCCGGCAGGCAGAGCATCCGGGTCAGCAACCACGGACGCACGCCGGTCGTCGTCGACGCGGCGCGGGCCGGCTTCGCGTTGAGCCTGCGGGGGCGGCCGCGCGTGGTCACGGCGCCCGCAGCAGGACGATGGCTGACGTTCACACCGCGCAGATTCCGGGTACCGGCGGGAGGCTCCGCGTCGATCACGGTGACGACGCGCGTGCCGAAAGGGTCGACGCCCGGCGATCACACCGCGCTGCTCCTGCTCACGACACGCCCTCGACCACACGGCGGCCTCGCGGTGCGGATGCGTCTCGGGGTGGTCGTCGTGCTTCGCGTCCCCGGTCGCATCGTCCGCCGACTGACACCGGTTCAACTGGCCGTGCGGCGCACCAGAGGGAAACGGACGCTCGTCCTGACGCTGGCGAATCGCGGCAACGTAACCGAGACGCTGACGGCCGGCCGACTGACCGTGACGCTGTGGAAGGGCAGCAGGCAGCTTGCCCGCTTCCGACTGCCTCCCCGCGAGCTCCTGCCGCACGCGCGCGCGCTTTTCGACCTACGGTACGGCGGCCGAGACAAGGGGGCGGTCGTCGCGGTCGTCCAGCTGCGCCAGGGCACAGCATCGGAGCCGGCCGTCCGGCGCGCATACCGGCTGCGGCTGTGATCGGCGCGCGACGCGTTCCGGGCTCGGCCAAGGCGGAGATACGCTTGACACGATGCTCGCCCCCGGCGTCCCGGCCGACCTCGCGAGATTCGCGATCGGGTTCGACCACCGCGATCGCGCGCGCCTCTACGAGCTCTGGGATCGGGCGCTGGACTCCGAGCGGTGGTCCGAGGGGCCCTTGACCGACGAGTTTGAGGCGGCGTGGGGTGCGTGGAACGGCCTCGGCGCAGTCGCGTTCAACGGCTGGACGGGGGCCGCGCTCGCGGCCCTCGAGTGGGCCGAGGTGCGCGGGGAAACGGTGCTCTGCCCGTCCAACACGTTCATGGCGACGCCGCTCGCAATCATGCGCGCCGGCGCACGTGTCGAGTTCGTGGACTGCAACCGCGAGGACCTCTGCATGTCGTTCGCCGACCTCGAACGGAAGGTGCACCAGCACCGACCGCGGGCCGTCTTCCTCGTGCACATCGGCGGGCACATCGCGTTCGACTCGGAGCGAATCGCCGACCTCTGCCGCGCCGAAGGGATCCTCCTGCTGGAGGATTGCGCCCACGCGCATGGCGCCGACTGGAACGGACGTCGTCCCGGTCAGTACGGCGACGTGGGCGTCTGGTCGTTCGCCGCGACGAAGACCATCACCACCGGCGAGGGCGGGATGCTCGTGTCGCACCACGCCGACGCGCTCGAGTTCGCTCGGGCGTTCCGCAACTACGGCAAGCCCGATCACGCCATCCGCGGGCTCAACTTCCGCATGAGCGAGCTGACCGCGGCGATCGGGATCGTGCAGACGGAGCGATTGCCGGAGATCGTCGCGTGGAAGAACGAAGCGGCACGAGCTCACCTCGACCCGCTCTATCCCTCACGCCTCCGCCTTCCCGACGGCATGACCTCCGGCCTCTACAAGGCGATCGTCTTCGAGCCGGTCGAGCGGTCGACAGGCAAGGTTTACGACCAGCCGTGCCATCGTTTGCTGCGTCATCGGGTCGAGCTGCCGGCGACAGACTGGGTCGCGACGAACCACTGGTGCGTGCCGTTGTACTACCGGCCCGAAGGATCCCGCGCGTGAAGGTCCTCGTCACCGGCGGGTCGGGCTTCATCGGCTCGCACGTGATCGACAAGCTGCGCACCGCAGGTCGTGAGGTCCGCAACTTCGACCTGGTGCCGTCACCACACCACCGACCTGAAGAGCTGGACACGGTGCTGGGTGACCTCGGCGACGGGAAGGCCGTCCGCGACGCCGTCGCCGGCTGCGACACGATCGTGCATCTCGCGGCGGTGGCCAACGTCGACGAGGTCGCGACCGACCCTGCCCGTGCCGACCGCGTCAACGTGCACGGCACGCAGACGCTCCTCGACGCCGCGTGCGACGCCGGCATCGGGCGGTTCGTCTATGCGAGCACCGTCTGGGTCTACGGGGACGGGATCGGGCCGGAGCCGCTCGACGAGGACGCGCCGCTCGCGCTGCCGCGCCACTTCTACACCGCGACCAAGATCGCGGGCGAGCTCTACACCGCGAGCTACGGCGAGCTGTACGGGCTCGAGCACACGATCCTCCGCTTCGGGATCCCGTACGGGCCGCGCTCCCGGCCGACGGCGGTCGTGGCGGCGTTCACGGCAGAAGCGCTCGCAGGACGTCCCCTGACGATCGCCGGGGACGGAACGCAATCCCGGCGCTTCGTCTACGTCGAGGATCTCGCCGACGGCGTCGTCGCCGCGCTCGCACCCGCGGCAGCCAATCGGATCTACAACCTCGTCGGCCGAGAGAACGTGAGCGTCCGTGCGATCGCGCGAACCGTGCGCGAGCTGGTCGGCGACGTGCCGATCCAGCACGTCGACGGCCGCGCAGGCGACCTGCGCGGCGCGAACATCTCGGGACGGCGCGCGCTCCTGGAGCTCGGCTGGGAGCCGACGACGCAGTTCCACGACGGCGTACGGCGCTATCTGGGCTGGGTCACGGAGACGGCCGGCACGCCCAGCGCAGCGATCGCGTCGAGCAGCGACGGGAGCGCCGCAACGGTTCGCCGCCACGATTCCCTCGAGCTGTAGGCGTCGGAGTCGTGCAGGAGCACGACGTCGCCCGGTCGCAGGCTTCGCGTCGCGAGCCGCGCGATCTCGGCCGGCGACGACCGGGCCGCCCAGTCACGGCCCCAGGCAGACCACAGCTGCGCACGCCAGCTTCGACGCCGCAACTCGTCGAGCGCGCCGGCACTGAACGCGCCGTACGGAGGCCGGTAGAGCGTGGGAGTCGCGCCCGTCGCATCCGCAACAGCCTGCTGCACCAGATCCCAGTCGTGCGCCACCGCCTGCGTCCGCCGCCGCAGCAGCAGCGTGTGACGATCCCCGTGCAGCGCGACCTCGTGACCCTCGTCGACGATCCGACGCGCCAGCTCCGGCCACCGCCGGACCTGCTCGCCGACGAGGAAGAAGGTCGCCCGAGCTCGATGGAGCCGCAGCACCTCCAGCACCGCCGGCGTCCCCGCCGGGTGCGGACCGTCGTCGAAGGTGACCGCGACGCCGCGCGTGTCGTCGAGCCGCAGCGGGAGATCCAGCAGCCGCGCCACCCGCGGAACGTGGGGGGCGAGCGCCGGCAGGAACCAGTCTGCCCGCAGCCGGGCGCCTATTCGCCGAGCACTGCGAGCAGCTCCCCGACGCGGTGGTCCCGCACGGAGGGATGGCGGAGCGGCTTTCCCTGGTCGATGCGGTAGCGATTCCGCCTGCCGATGCGCTCGCGCGCGACGTAGCCGTCGTCGACGAGGTCGGCCAGGATGCGATGCGTCTGCCTCTCCGTGAGCCGGGCCCGCGCCGCCAGGTCGCGCACGGTCGAGTCCGGAGTCCGGGCCACCTCGACGAGAACCAGCGCGTGCGACGTCATGAACGTCCAGTCCGGCCGCGAGCTCACCGCTGCAATCTACTGCGGCCCCTTGACGGGCGGCCAGTGAGGCGAGATGTCCGGGTCGCCGAGGACGCCGTAGGACGGGCATGCACGCGGGGCGCGCAAGGCGTCGCGATCGGCGATCAGGAGCTCGTTCACGCGCCGGTTCGCCGGCACCGCCTGCCGCCACGCGCGTCGCAGGCGCTCTCCGAGCTCGACGAGCTCGCGCGGTGGAGCCGCCGAGCGCGAGCGCACGACGAAGTAGCGACGTGTCGGCCGCGCGACGGTCACCAACCTGCGAAAACCGGCGAACGCGCGCGCCGCGGCCTGTTGCTCGGACGGCGCGACCGCGAAGAAGAGCCACATGCCGTGGACAGGCGTCGGTGAGCCGAGCAGGAACGGGGCGACGCGCGCGCAGCTGTCGTCGTCCACCAGCCGGAGGCCGTCGACCCGCAGCGCGACGTAGTGGTCGAGGATGTTCGCCGGGTGGCCGTAGTCGAACGACGCGAAGGCGGCGCCGCTCGTGCCGGTCGACCCGAACAGCACCGATCCCGGCGCCTCGCGCGCGACCGCGTGCGTGACGGCGCCGAGGTCGATCGAGGCGACGTCGTGCCGACGAGAGAGGTCGTACCGCAGCTCGACCACGAGCAGTCCCGCGACCAGCAGCGCGAGCACCGGGAACCGCAGCGGCCCGGCGAGACGGGCGAGGATCGCGCACCCTGCGACCACGACGACGAGAAACGCAGGCGTGACCGGGATCATGTAGCGGTCGAAGAAGAGGGCTGAGTCGCCGTTCGCCGGAATCACGGAGAAGAACACGACCGGAGCCGCGACGGTGAGGGCGCAGACGAGCAACACGCGCCAACGGCGCGCGAGGGCGAGCGCGACGATCCCCACCGCCGCGAGCGCCGTGAAGTAGTTGACGTCGTGGTTGCCCGGTGCGACGAAGCGAAGGGCGTCCTCCCAGACCGGGCGTCCGGTGAAGGTCCTGCTGCCGGCGCGGCCCGAGCCCACGCCGTACCGGTCACCGAGCACGTGCAACGTCTTCACGTAGTACGGCAGGAAGGTCACGACGAGCGCGACGACGCCCGGCCAGGCCTCGCGCGCCAGCTCTCGGGGCGGACGACGCGCGTAGACGAGCGCGACGCCGAACGCCGTCAACGCGTAGAGCGGGGCGGTCGGGTGCACGAAGACGGACGAGCCGAGCACGGCACCGGCGGCGACCCACCACCACCTGCCGCCTCTCCGGGCGGCGCGCAGCGCGAGCACGGTCCCCCACATCAGCCAGGCGAAGAGCAGCGTGTGCGGCCTGCCGAACGTGGCGTACGAGATCGGGATCGGCGAGACCGCCGTGAGGAGCACGACCGCGGCCGCGGCTTCCACTCCGGCAAGCTCCCGTGCGACGAGCGCCACCGCGGGCAGCGCGAGGCACAGGAAGACGAGCGAGGGGACTCGCAGCGCGGGCAGCCCCGGCCACCAGCCCTGCACGAAGTGCTCGAGCCAGAAGTGCAGCGGCCCTCCGCCCCGCTCGGAGGAGACGATGTGGAAGACGTGCGCGAACGAGAACTGTGCGACGCGGAGCGTCAGCTCCTCGTCGACGTTGAGCGGCGACCACCACACCGTCTGGACGCTGAGGCCGACGACGAGACCGACGGCGGCGGCGGTAGCCGCCGGCAGCAGCAGGCGCGTGAGGCGTTCGTTCGTCAGTGCCGCTGCGGGCCGCCGCTCTCCGCGAGAGCCTGCTTCATCTCGGGCGTGACCGGGGCGACCCGGTACGGATGCTCGTCCTCCACATGCGTCTCGTGGTAGACGCTCTCCGCGTTGACCTCCCAGATGTCGTGGTGCGCGCCCGCGAGCACGTTGTCGACTGCACGCATCGCCGTCAGCATCGAGTGGTCGGAGTTGTTGTAGCGATGCAGGCCGTTCCGGCCGACCTGCTGGAGGTTCTCGATCGTGTCGAGCCAGCGGCGAATCGTCTCGACGCGGCCCGCGTAGTTGCTGTCGTAGATCGGATACGCCTTCGGAACCCTGCTCACGAACCCACGCTCGACCGCCGACCGCGGCGCCAACCCGAGCTGCTCGAGCTCTGCGGCGGCCAGCGCGACGAGATCGTCGTCGGGCGTCGTCCACAGCTCGTCGCCCGCGAAGCAGAAGTACTCGAGGCCCACGCAGGCCTTCGTCGGATCGGGGACCATCCACGGCGACCACGACCGGTAGTTCTGGATGCGGCCCACCTGCACCCGCGGCTCGTGCACGTAGATCCAGTTGTCGGGGAACAGATCGTCGCCGTCGACGACGAGCGCGACGGTGAGGAAGTCCCGGTAGCGGAGCCCGCGCGCGGCGTCGAAGACCTCGCGCGGTGGGTGCGGATGCGCCATCTCGACCACTTCGCGCAGCGGCAGCGACGAGATGACGGCGTCTGGCAGCTCGTACAGCTCGTCGCCCGCTCCGATCTCGACGACGCGGCCGCCCGCGAGCTCGATCCGCTCGACGGGCGCCTGCAGCCGCACCTCTCCGCCCTGCTCGACGATCGCCCGCGCCATCGCCTCCCACATCTGGCCCGGCCCGTAACGCGGGTAGTTGAACTCGCCGATCAGGCTCTTGACGCGGTTTCCCTTGTTGCCGAAGAAGGCGGCGCGCGCCGCGGACAGGAACGACAGCCCGCGGATGCGCTGCGCGGCCCACTCGGCACGGATCTCCGACGCGGGTGCTCCCCAGACCTTCTCGTTGTACGTCTTGAAGAAGAGCTCGAAGAGGCGGCGCCCGAAGCGGTTCGTCACCCAGTCCTCGAGCGAGTCGTCCACCTTGTTCGGCTTCATCGCGGCACGCAGGTACGAGCTCATGCACCGGCCCAGCTCGACCGGTCCCAGCTTCCGGATCACGTCCGGGCCGCGCAGCGGGTAGTCGAGGTAGCGGTTGTTCCAGTAGATACGCGACATCCGCGGCCGCAGCAGGAACTCGTCGCCGAGGATCTCGTGCCACAACGCGTCGACCTCGACCGACTTCGTGAAGAACCGGTGGCCGCCGAGATCGAAGCGGTAGCCCTCCCGCTCGACCGTCTTCGCGAGCCCACCGACCTGATCCTCGGCCTCCAGGACGATCGCCGCCCGGCCCGCCTTGCCGAGGAGGTAGCCCGCGGTGAGACCGGCGGGACCGCCTCCGAGCACGAGCATCGTCTGAGGTGTCGCGCCGCTGTCGCTCATCAGGGACGGGCATCGGACGCCCGCGCCGGGGACTTTAGATGATCGCCCCCTACCCGACCTTCCGATAGACGAACGCCTGCAGCGGCTTGAAGTAGTTGATGTGGAGGGCGATCTCGTTCGTCGAAACGTGCTCGACGAGACGCAGACGCGGGTCTGTCTGGAGCAGATACGTCCAACGACGCGCCTTCTGCCAGACCAGCTTCGTCCACGTCGCGTCCCAGGCGCGGTAGTCGCGGAAGACCGGCGTGACCACGACGAGCTCGCTGCCGGGACGCACACCGGCCAGCAGCCGGTCGAGCGTCTGCTTCGGCGGGGTGGCCCGCAGCCGCGAGACCGCGTCCGCCCAGTCGAAGACCTGGTCGTCGGGCACCGGGCCGAGTGTGTTCGCCCAGCGCAGGCCCGGGCCGAAGTAGTAGCGCAGCACGGGGACCTGCTCGGGATGCGTGGAGATGACGAGCTCGCCGGGGTGCAGGCGGGGCGCGAGGACCGCGGCGATCTGCCGCGCGTTCTCCTTGTCGGGGTGCGCCGAGTAGCCGCCCCAGATGAAGATGACGGCGACGAGCGCGATCAGGCCGAGCCCGCCCGCCGCGACCAGGCCGCGCGCTGCGAGCAGGAGGAGCGCTCCGAGCACGACCGCGAAGTAGCGGCCCGTCCACGCAGGCGAGATCTGCGAGACGATCCAGGCGAGCACGATCGCGACCGCGGTGGCGTAGCCCAGGCCGGTGATGATCGTCCGCTCCTCGTCGCGGCGACGGATCGTGGCCGCGATCCCGGTGCCGCCGACGAGCGCGAACGCCATCAGCGCACCGTCGCCCGACAGCACCGCCCCGGGTGCGAGCACGAGATCGTGGAAGTTCGGCGGCGTCGACCACGGCGCGCCTGTGTGGCGGATCTGGAACCACAGCGTCGGCAGCCAGGGGGCATAGAGCGCGAGCACACCGACGCCGACGAGCGCCGCGCGGCGCCAGCGGTCGCGTGCGACCAGCGCGGTCGCCGCGACGAGCCCGGCGCAGACGAACAGCGCCCAGTTGTGCGTGTAGAGCAGGGCGACGAGCGACAGGGCGAGCGCGACACACCATGCACGCGAGCCGCGCAGGATCCCCTGCACGTACGCCCAGGCGACGAGCACCGACAGGAACGCGGCCATCGTGTACATGCGCGTCTCCTGGCCGTAGTACGTGAGGTACGGATCGAGCGCGGCGAGGATCGCGCAGACGAAGCCGGTGGTGCGATTGAAGATCGCTCGACCGGCGCCGAACGCCGCCGGGATGCAGCCGAGCGCGAAGACGAGCGACAGGGCGTGCGTCGCACGCTCGCCGTCGCCGAACGCGCGGATCCACAAGCCGAGCAGGAGGTAGTAGGCCGGCGGCGATCCGTCCTGGCGCAGGACGTGCGGAATCGAGGACCAGTGGTGGTGCGCGACGCCGACGGAGATCCCTTCGTCGATCCAGTAGCCGGCGCCGAGGATCCGCGTGCGCAGGAGGAGGGAGAGCGCGGTCAAGCCGGTGAGGACGAGCGGCGTCGCCCAGCGGGACTCGAGCCACTCGCGGTCGAGGACGACGCCCTGGACCTGGTTGGCGCCGCGGACGAGGTTCACGCGTCGACCGGCGTCAGGGACACGACGGTCCGTCGACCGCCGCGCGTGCAGACGACGTCCACCTTGTCGTCACGACGGTACGTCCCGGCGACTCCCATGAACAGCGACGTCCACCGCCAGAACCCGAGTCGTCCCTCGCTCTTGAGCCGCGCGGGGAAGAGAAGCACGCGCCCACGCTGCTCGAAGTCCGTGCCCGCACGCTGCAACACACCGTTGAGGTACACCTCGAACGGGCCGGTGACATCCTGCGGCAGCTCCACCTGACTGAGCGCTTCCACCCTCTATACGATGCCAACCGGCGTGCGCCGGGTCGCCCTTGCCACAGGAGTCACGATCGTCGTCGCACTCTCGACGGCTGCGGCGGCGCTGGCCGGCAACGGCGGTTTCCTTCCCGGGGAGCCGCACTCGCCGAACGCGCACCGCGTGACGTCCGCCTTCATCTTCGTCGGGATTCTCACCGGCTGCATCTTCGTGCTGGTCGAGGGAGCGCTGATCCTGTTCATCGTCAAGTACCGTCGCGGCCGCCGAGCGCGCGACGTGGAGGGGCCGCAGATCCACGGCGCAGGACGTCTCGAGGTTGCCTGGACGGTTGCGCCGGTGCTCATCCTCGCAGCGATCGCGGGCTTCGTGTTCTACAAGCTGCCGGGCATCGCAAACGCGCCGAAGGCGGCCGCTGCGGACGAGACGACGATCCAGGTCGAGGGGCACCAGTTCTACTGGCTCTTCCGCTATCGGAACGGCGCCGTCTCGATCGATCGGATGGTCGCGCCGGCCAACGAGGTCGTGAAGGAAGACGTGATCGGGCTTCCGTTCGACGTCAACCACTCCTGGTGGGTGCCCGACCTGGGCGGCAAGTACGACGCGATCCCCGGCAAGACGAACCACACCTGGTTCGACGCGCCGGTCGGCGACTATGTGGCACGCTGCGCGGAGCTCTGCGGCATCCAGCATGCGCTGATGACCGGCGTCGTCCACGTCGTGCCGCGCGCGCAGTACGAGGCGTTCATCGCGAAGCGCGCGTCGGCAGCGGGGACGTACGCGCTGGGGCGCGAGGAGTGGCAGGGCGTCTGCGAGTCGTGCCACCGCCTCGCGAACAAGTACGTCGGCCCTGCGCTCGGCGGCAACCCGCTGCTCGGCGACCGCAAGGGGATCGAGTCGCTGCTGCGCAACGGGACCGGGCTGATGCCGGCCGTCGGCAAGAACTGGACCGGCCACCAGATCGACGCGCTCATCTCGTACACGAAGCAGTTCGCGAAGCAGGGGTCGTAGCGTGGTCGCCGGCGCAGAGACCGCCCACCCGTATCGCGCCGACTGGCGCCGCGGCCGCGTCGCCTCCTGGCTGACGACGGTCGACCACAAACGGATCGGCATCCTCTACATCGCGACGGCGCTCGTCTTCTTCGCGGCCGGCGGCGCGCTCGCACTCGTCATCCGGACGCAGCTGATCGTCCCGAACAACCACGTCGCCGTGCGCGGCTCGTACAACGAGCTCGTGACGATTCACGGCACGACGATGATCTTCCTGGTGATCGTGCCGATCCTCGCCGGGTTCGGCAACTACCTCGTGCCGCTGATGATCGGGGCCCGCGACATGGCGTTCCCGAGGCTGAACGCGCTGTCGTACTGGCTGTACGTGCTCGGCGGCGTCGTGCTCTACCTGAGCTTCCTGACGAAGGGAGGCGCGGCGGAGAACGGCTGGACGAGCTACGTACCCCTCGCGACGCTGCATTCGAAGGGGCACGGCCAGGACCTCTGGATCCTCGCGATCCACACCCTGTCGATCGCGTCTTTCGTCGGCGCGATCAACTTCGTCGTCACCATCCACAACATGCGCGCCGCGGGCATGTCGTGGGTGCGCGTCCCGCTCTTCGTGTGGTCGATGTTGACCTACGGGTGGATGTTGATCCTCGTGCTGCCGACGCTGTCAGCCGGGCTCACGCTGATGCTGCTCGATCGCGAGGCGGGCACGCATTTCTTCGACCCGGCCCGCGGCGGCAACGCGATCCTCTACCAGCACGTGTTCTGGTTCTTCGGGCACCCCGAGGTCTACATCATGGTGCTGCCCGCGATGGGCATGCTCTCGGAGATCATCCCGGTGTTCTCGCGCAAGCCGATCTTCGGCTACCGGGCGGTCGCGTTCTCGACGATCGGCATCGCGTTCTTCTCGATGCTGGTCTGGGCGCATCACATGTTCGCCGTCGGGATGCCGATCGCGCTCGACTCGTTCTTCATGATCTCGTCGATGATCATCGCGGTGCCGACCGGGGTGAAGATCTTCAACTGGCTCGCGACACTCTGGCGCGGCAACATCTCGTTCGACACGCCGATGCTTTGGTGCCTCGGCTTCCTCGGCGTGTTCACCGTCGGCGGGCTCTCGGGCATCTTCCTCGCGGCCTTCCCGATCGACTGGCAGGTCACCGACACGTACTTCGTCGTCGCGCACCTGCACTACGTGCTGTTCGGCGGCTCGATGTTCGGCATCTTCGCCGGCATCTACTACTGGTGGCCGAAGATGTTCGGGCGGCTCCTCGACGAGCGTCTCGGGAAGCTCCACTTCTGGCTCATCTTCGTGGGCTTCAACGTCACGTTCTTCCCGCAGCACATGCTCGGCCTGCTCGGGATGCCGCGCCGCGTCTACACGTACCACCAGCACGGCCTGTGGGAGCTCTACAACATGATCTCCTCGATCGGCTCGTACATCATGGCCGCCGGCATGCTCGTGTTCCTCTGGAACGTCGTGCGCACCGCGCGCGTCGGCCGGCGCGCCGGGAACGACCCGTGGCTGGCGGACACGCTCGAGTGGTACACGACGTCGCCGCCGCCGCCGTGGAACTTCGACACGGTGCCGTACGTCTCGAGCGCTCGGCCGCTGCGCGACCTGCGGCGGCGGCTCGCGGAGACGCGAGGCTTCTGATGGGCTGGCCGGGACGCTCCACGGCGCTGGCCGCGGTGGCCGGAACGGCGCTCGCCGTCGTGTCGGGAGCGGCCGGCTGGGGGACCGCGCACCGCCTGCTGGCGGCGGTGGCGCTGCCGCCGCTCGCCGCGCTCGTCACGACGGCCTGGGTGACCGCGCGGCGGTTGCTCGCCCCGTCGGTTGCTGCGCTCATCCTCTTCGGCGCGGCCGCCGTCCTGATCGGCCGCGACGTGCACCTCGTGTTCGCGACGCTTGCGTTCACGGCCGCGGTGTACA